>Ga0307510_10002139_pt1 | contig 22310 bp, 23 predicted proteins | sample 12_EM_MG_FD_207224 | JGI IMG/M metagenome (GOLD analysis project Ga0307510, IMG submission 207224) | Populus trichocarpa ectomycorrhiza microbial communities from riparian zone in the Pacific Northwest, United States - 12_EM | ecosystem: Host-associated > Plants > Roots > Unclassified | place...
CCAACCAAAGGTGTGGCATCAATCGTCGTGTCTCCCTATGTCTCCAATCCGGATCCGACCCACTATCTACATGATGGCAGCAAGTCCTACAGTATCTCGATGGTGACAACCAGTTGACAACCACAATTAATGTCAACATTGGGATAGGTCAGTCAGTATATTTGGGGTTGGCGTAAGACAGTCGTAAGACGTACTGGTGACGAAGTAGCCGAGTCATATTATAAATTCTAATGCCGAGCGCGGACCAAGACACCGAGGAGCCTCGGACTCTGGAAGTTTCGGACGAAGTCGGGTTCTGGGTCTAGGACCGTGTGCTCCCTGTGCGGCTGTGCCACGTTCACTCAACTCATGACTACACCACCAAACGAAACTCTGTAGTTTGCAATCGTCGTTGTCCTGTCCGAGATGCTCAACGTTTTCCGTGTATCCACAAGAGGAACCTTTTATGGATGCATGGAAAACGTTGCCCATCTCGGACCCATACGCTTCCCCTTGACGCTGATGATGTTCGGTCTCTTAGGGGATGAAGGGACAATAGGTACAGTACGTCGCAAAAAAATTGTCTGCCAGTTTGCCCAGGGACATTTACTCATTTACGTCACCAGCAGACCCGAAACCGCCACCTAACTACGATAGTCGACCCATTGCCCTGCATGGCGTGAACGGCCAGATGCAGGACATCGTCGAGTAACTCAGGTTCATTGCCAACTTATAATAAATTAATGCGGAGATGGGCAACGGCGGACAAGGAACTGGTTATTGGGCTACTAAACTAACAAAGAAATCTGATGGAATGTAGGGCGTTTCCCGCGACTATCTCTCGTACGTGTGACGTAGGTGACGAGCTGACAAAAAACCCATCGAAACCGTTCCGATGGGTATTTTGTCAGCTCGTTTACCTCTGTCGCTCCATCGCCATGCACAACCCTGCCTCTGGAGGAACCATCAAATACCGTCGACGAGACTTGTGAATATATCTTGTAAGATATCGACGATCGGAACAGTGAATATGCTCGGCGCGTTTTCGAGGGCGTCGCTGTGGCATCCTGGCCACCTCGCGTCGACGAACGCCGCTGAGGCCCACGTCATATTAGGTCGGTTAGGCGGTTGAGGGACCTGGTGAAGAAGAGTCAAGAGGGCGTTTTAGAGAGGGGGTCCCCTTTTCGTGAGAGATAGGAGATCGATTTTCAGGAGACTTACCGGCTTTATATGCATGCATTTTGCGTGTGAGTTCTAGACCCACGCTCCAAGTCGTTCGGAGATTAGGAGGACAGGAAGTTGCGGCTGTTAGCAGCATAGCGAAGGAGGGTCCATGGCTACAAGCTATAAATGGGGGGAAGGTGATCGCTTTATATAAGAAAGAGCGGAGACCCCGAAGAACTGGGACAGGCTGTGCGGACCCCGTATTCAAAGCTTGCCCTTCAGTTTTGAAGTGGGCGATTCCCCCAGTTAAGGAAAACCTGATGGTTTGGTGTCAGCCCGCCTTACCACAGTAGGAGACGAGCCAGATTGATCGTTGACATAGAGAACCCCATGTGAAGCTAGAATCATACCGTGGTTGCTACCACATCACATGATCACTGTTGAAATCGCGTAGGGCGGAGATTCAAACATGCCTGCGCAGTGTGTGGCTGTCTGCCAGTGCTGTACAGTTTTAGATGGTCCTGTACAGCTGAGGGTTTCTTATTGACTCCCGAAACCTACCACACCTCACCTATTTCCTTGTAACAAACAGCCCTCCTTTTCCTCGGCCTATGTTCCCTAGAGTGCTTCATACATGCGCCCTCGTGGCCCGACTTCTCATGGAGGCTTTGTCGCGATGCTCTCTGCTTTCTTCTTTTTAGGCAGAACATAGTTCCGAGGTCTCCTTTCCTTTTTAAAGGCAACCGGACGTATGTGGTTGACCCATCTACCCCTCTCGCTTTAGATCGCCCTTGGGGCTAGTGACGGGTATACAAACCTATGACTCTCGCTACGCCAAGAATTTGCCAAGTCATGTTAGAGTTGACGTAGCCAAATCGATACAAACAGTCCTTGCGGATATATTGTGGGCTCGTCGTGATTCGTGATTCTCGGCTATTCTCACTCATTTCCCATGTGATTGTTGTCCCGGTAGCACCCACCGTTCGTGAATTCCAAGGAGGCGATCGCAAAGCGATGAATTATTCCATGTGTGGTCCACGTCCTACATACGCCATCCACTAACACTGCCAACGGTGGGAACATCAATCTGGGACGTCAGCACGAACTGATGGTCGACGGTTGTTCAACCCCTCGCGCCAGTGAAAGCAATATCTGGCCCTGTTATTCCGCTCGCTGTATGTATCTCTGGGAGACGGATAGGCCAGAGGTTGGTGACTTATTTATGGTACTTCTTCGGAATGCTGAGATTGGGCCAGAGGTGAAAGGTTGCAACTAGACGTTCGGAGTTGACACACTCCCCCCGGATGCGTGGAAACACTACAACATTGATACGTGTCACATTGTTGTGGAATTGCAACATATACCCCCGACTTCCTCGAAGGCGGCACTTTACGGGATGGAAGCCATCCGTCCGCGATGACTAACGTTTTCCATGGATCCACAAGGGAGCTTTTATGGATCCCTGGAAAACGTTGATGGTCTTGGACCATTACGCTTCCTCCCTTCTGCTGCTGATTACTTTCGGGTCTCGTAGCAGCTGCAGGGAAAGGTAGGCCAAACTCCTGACATGTGTGTTGCAGGCACTTGTACTATCTTCCAGCTCCACAGTTTAGCATCGCATGCGTTTTTCTACTGCGACTTCAGGGAAGATGTCGTGGATTGTTTTTTCCTCTAGCTTTGTGATCAGTCCAGCTACTGTTGCGACGTTCTTTTCCGATTTCTTCGTTCTTCATCTTCAAAGATGCGCTGGGCGAGTGCCCAAAGACAACTGGCTCCACATCCCCTCACGACAATGTTCTATATTTCACCGGAAGAGTTTCGGCAGGCACGGTGGCATCTAATTGGTCCTCGATTGCTTACGTATACTCTCCTCCCTAGGACATCAGCGAGTAAGTCGCAGGTTATCACGACGGATATAAGAAGGGCTGGGAATGTAGGACATCAATACCGTGATTTCTTGTGGTACGTCACGAGCTGGCAGAAAACCCATCGGAACAGTTTCTATGGGTCTTCTGCCAGCCCGTTACCTCCGCGCTGGATCCCTGTGCGAATCCGGTGTGCGTAGAGGAATTTCCCGAGACCCCGTTACATCGGGCAGTAGAAAGGGGAAGTGTTGAAGTCGCTCCGCTCCTTGGGCATGCCTGGCTGACTCTCGAGCCCGCCGCAGATGCCAGTACCCTGAAGAACGCGAATCGGACCTCGTTTTCGAGTATCAGCGAAGCGCGAGGCATATAAATAAAGCCAGGATCGATCGTTTCTTCGTGTCTACTGTTCAGCACTACAGAGGTTGCGTCCAGGCGAAAAGGTTGCAGCAAAGCGTTCGATGTGCCTCTCGCCCCTAGGTTTGTGGGAAATGAAAACATTGCGACATTACATGACGATTTCTCGAAGGTAGCACGTTTACGGAATGGGGGCCATCCAGTCCGGGATGGCCAACGTTTTCCATGGATCCATAGAAGGGAACTTTTATGGACTCATGGAAAACGTTGGGTTATCTCGGACCCAACGCTTTCCCTTCCGCTGATTACTTTCTGTCTGGGTGAAGTGTACTTCGGTGCGCCAACCTCCCATCGGTGTGTTGGGAGAACTTATGTCGTCAGTCGGTTCCACAGTTATCGAGAACGTCGCCAGCCTTTTTCCTTTGTGACTTCCTGAAAGATACAAAGGATCGCGTTAATCATTTCCATCGTTCTTTGTTCGGCGATGTTCGACTTAGATGCGACATACTTTCTGATTCTATTCGACAAGCCACCATGAATCCTAGTATCCTAGTAACCAGACTTTTAATCCACACGCCTCAAGTCTCGGCAAAAGTTTTTGTCATTATAGGTGCGTTGTACCAGCGCCCAATTATATTACCTTGCTATTCCCCGGCGGCGAAGTTTATAGAAGGGCTCGTTGAGCTTGCACGTTCCGAATCTGCACTCTCAGTCGACCAAGGATGACATTCGACTGGCTATCGACAGTTTGTCACCCTTTCCATTTCGACATGGTGAACGATCAAGTGTAGGGAATCATCGAGTATGTCGACTCTGTCGTTAGCTCAGATCAGTGATGCGGAAAGATGCGCCGGACAAGGAATGGGTTATCGGTGCAGACGGAAATACGGTACATTATTGTAATACTGACTTCCCCCATGTGTGACGGAGGTCACGGGCTGACAGAACACCCATCGGAACATGTTTCAATGGGTTTTCTGTTAGCTCGTTTGCCTCTGCTCCTACATCCCAATATGCATTCGTCTCATTCAAGAGGATTAGTAGAGACCTTTGTCGACGTATATGACGGTCCAGTGTTCGATCGATGGCCGGAGGCTGCTTAAGCAGGGCTGCATGCCCAATCAAGGAAATCATATGTGACGCGGCATGTTTCTGCCGACAATGAGGCCCAATGAGGATTGGAACGGGCACCTCAACAATAGGTGCTCGTCGAGCTTGGGTTGCAGGGCCTCCTACGCCTCAGGGATGGACTCCGCGGTGAAGTAGACCCTACGGGTGCGATCAGGGCCTCGACCAACCTTCCGATCCACCTGCAGTCCAGGGACAGTGCGAAGCGCGCCCAGGACCTTGTCGAGAAGATCGGGGCGGGGTTCCTGGGTGAGAGCAGGGTCGACAGAGAGAAAGACATAATCCATCGGGTTGCGCTCGTCAGCGGCGACAATCCGGAGCGGAACGAGGGGTTCAGACGGGTGTGTTTGGGCGTATTCCCCGAGGGTGGCAGGTGTTGACTCGCAGATCAGGCCTATCAGGCGGTACTCCTGGGGAGCTTGCTAACAATGAGCTCGACACCTGAGACAAGGGCATCCGTGATTTCAGGCCCCTGCTGGACCGGAGATGGAGTACGCGAAAGTGTTGTTCGGGGAAATTGATAGGGAGGGAGCACGGAACACATAGATAGGGTTGGGCATTAAACAGATCCGTAAGAAAGATTTTATTAAAAGTTCAGAGGGAACACGATGACAAGTGTGACGAATATCAGATACAGATACAGGTGAGCATGAAGGGTGGGCAATGACGGAGGGGCAACGGCGGTGGTACATGCCTCACACGAGGCGGTCACAAGATAAAGTACATAGTACTGCAGTCAGACCCCCGAGTGCTGGCCACAGGTATCTCGCGCCGTGAAAACATTCCCAAACACACTCTAAATTATCACTAGCGAGTTGAAGAGGGAGGCGGAGGCTGAGGAGGCTGAGGCTGACGGTTCTCTGAAGCATACCTAATTGGCATTCAATCGTCGCCACCGCGAGGGGTAGGGAAAAGTTAAAATAACCACTGACCACTCGGTTTTGTGCTTTTCTTTGCAGAATCCGCCCAACCTGTCATATAACTCGCGCGGGATCATACGTCCACAATGCCTGCATGGAAGGTCGGGCCTCCCAGCGTGGGGGCGGTGACGGGGTCCCATCGCCCTTCTTCCTGCGGCTTCTGGGCTCAATATCACAGGTCACACAGACACTGAATTGATATAGTGTAGACTCACTTTACGGAGGATAGACAGACCCTGGTGGTGGAGGGTAGGCAAAGCTGCGAGTCACGTTTGGCGTAGGAAAAATCGGTGGTAGATTAGATGATGATGCACCCGGGAAGCACCGTGACGCTCGCGACCAGAGCGGAAATCTTGCAAGACAACAGAGAGAATGTCCCACGCCTTCTCGAGCACGTGGCCACAGTTCCTCACTCACTTCGCGTTCGAGGAGTTCCTGAAATTGCCCGTGTCTGATACAGCACAACAACTATCGTACAACTGTCCAAGGGAAGCGTTCATTTTACTGTAGGCGCAAGGAAACTACACTGATTTCAATGCAGGACCAACTGTCATTGTCAAAGTGAATGATTCCCAAAGTCATCGAAGTTTGGCACATTTTCGTATTCTAAGTCAATATACACCACTCAGTGGCCGAGCGGAGATCCAAATGGGCTCGGCCGATGGTCCTGTACAGTTTTGACGGTTTTCACTGGCGCGACTTTTTTCCTGACGACTCACTCGGACCCTTTATCACACCCTGTCATTACTTTCTCGCAAACTGCCCAGGGATGTGGTGATGGTGACGGATGGTGCGCAAGGCCAAGTTTGAACAGCCGATGGGAGGGCATCTCTGCACACGGCTAGGCTAGCTAGTGCAATGCGCTTATCTGATTGAGTGAGTGATATTACTAACGCAGTCAAACTCGAGGGATATGAATAGGCCCAAGTGTTGTGAATTTCTTCATGTTGTTTTCTAGGAATACTGAAGACCTCGTCACAGGCGAGAAAGTTCCAAGCAAGAGTTCGAAGTTGACCCCCCGCTTCCAGATTCGTGGAAAACCACAACAATATATCCGGGTCCCAACATGGCGGGCGGGACAGCAAAATGGTTTCTCAAAGGTTGAAGTACTTTGTCGACAGAGAAGTCCTGCGAAAGTACTTCTACCTTTATGAAACCATTGTCTTCCAATCCAAGATGACCGACGTTTTCCGTGGATCCATAGAAGTGAACCTCTATGAATTCATGGAAAACTTTGGTTGTCTCAGACTCGTATGCTCCCCCTTCCACTAGTTCTTTTTGGTGTCCTGGCGGGCGCCGAGGAAAGCATACCTTAGGACGCCAACCTTCCGGTGAGTCTGTTCGGGGAACTTCATGTCACCTGCCAGTACCTGTGTCCTACGATCACTGAGGACTTGTGAATAGATACGCAATTTGGGACTAGCACCTTCACGTTTTGTTCCACTGTGGCTCTAAGGAAATCGCAACCAATTTGCGTTACAAGCCGTCCTCAAGCTGATACCTAACTGTTCTCCATAGTTCGGCGTCTCGTTCCATTCCCATTATATGATGAGCAGACTTTCATACGTCTGGTGTACTAGCTGACAAAACACCCATCGGAACATTCGATTGGTGTTTTGTAAGCTCGTCTACCCGACGCTGCATCCCCAACCGGTGCGCATCCGGCGTGCTCTAGAGGAATTATCGGAAACACTTCACGAGATATGAACATGAACGAGGAAGACTTTGAATATCCCCAGCACCTTTTCGAGTGTCTCGCCAAGCTTGACCCGCATTTTCGCTTCAAGGAGCTCTCCGAGTTTCTCGCCTGTTTCCAATGCAGGACCAGTTTCCGAGGATTTACACGCCAAAGGCCCGAGACAGACTATATGCTGACTACGTACTCAGGTTTAGTTTCCATCGTCAAAGAGGGTGATGCTCACCTGGTCATCGGATTTTTACATCTCTCAGTCAAGGAGTATTTGATGTCTGTGCACCTTACCAAAGTAAGGGGCATCATTGCCTGTTACTTCTTATTTACCACATTTGTCTGCTCCATCGTCCAACGTTGCGTGGCTCAGCGCTCTGCACCCGTCAAATTCACTGAAACGGATAATATTGTTGTTTATGAAATGCATCACTGATTCCGTTCATGAATCGATTCAGCTTTCACTTGCCTTACGTGAGCCTGAGTTTCACTCGATAGATGATCAAAACATTCAGGTCTCGCGGGTATGTCATAGGTTGACATCCGTAGGCTTGTTGTCTCGTGTTTCTTCGTTGATTTGGTTCACTAACTTTTTATATGTATCACAACTTGAACGCATCTGTTACGAGTCCGTCGTGGAAAAGCTAAGGTGCCTCATTCCCGGATTACTACACTCACCGTTGTAAGGTGTGCCACGCCGCTGCGTGCGGAAGGCGCTCGCATACGGGGGTATTGGCTGACGCTGACTCGATCCCCGCGAGAACCTCATCTCCCACTCGTCTATCTTTTCACATTCGTCATTTCGTATTCGTCAGCGGTGCCACCATCGCGTGCCCATTCCACCTCCGATCGACATCGCTACACATTCGCCTCGCGGACATCACTCGCTCGATCACCATCGTCACGCTTGCACCGTACTGCCTTCCCACTCCTCCTTTTCAAGTGTCCTTCGCCACTATCCAGCGATCCCCTCGCCCCGACGCACCGCCTCAAAACCCTTCGTGCTCGCTCCCAACCTTGGTTGACGCAGCCCATACCCGACGCGGTCTCCCTTCCGCGAACATAGATGGATTTCGTACGCTTCCGGTCTCCTCGATTTACTATTGTTCCCTCCTTCTGGCAAGAACACCCTTCTTCTTTTAGCATCCACAATTCCTCACGTCTCGGCTCCCCTTGTCCTGTGTCCCTTCGCGTTTTATGTTTCCTTTCATCCACTTCCCCTTACCTGTTCTCCCTCCTTACTCTGTGCTCCGGCTCGCGCGTTTACTTACACCTTGATTCGATGATCTCGGACGGCCACTCGTAGACTACTGATTTCTGGATTGTATAAATACCCTGTCTTGATCTGACTGGAATATCATCTTGTCCCTCGCGTTTCTCCTCCTCCTCTCTTTGCGTGCGGCGTGCCATCGCCCTTTAAGTTCTCTCCTCTTCGACCTTTCGACGTTGACTCCGAAGCCGCCGTGCCGATCAACTCAAACTTTCGAAGAACTCAAACTTCTCAACTTCTTGTCTCCTCACCTCAATTCGCCTTGGACCGCTTATCGTCATCAAATCACCTCACATATATCGCGTGGCTCTTCCATTCTCGGATTAGCTACTGACATCTTTTCTCTATCGCTCCTCTAGACCCAGATCTGCCCCTCGAAACTCTCTCGCGGGATTTACTACCTCGCTTCACCGTACAAACAGCTGTATAGTTTTTCCTAGATGGGGAATTCCTTCGGGCCCCGAGCGGAGGGAGGAGTGTAGGGATAGCACGCGGTGAAGCCCCGGAAGTGAGCGCTTTCGGCCACGTGGCATCCTCGTGCCTAGCCCGACACAGCCTCTCACCCTCACACGTCGTTCCTCGCACGCCTCGCCTCCGGCTCATCTTTCATTACCTTCATCGCCATACAATCGATCCTGTTCACCTCACAGCCCCTTGAAAGTCTAGACTACATCTATGTTGGGAAGTAATGTTGTTGTGTATAGACTTGATCCGGCCTTTTTGTACATTCCATCTTTATCTCTTCATATTAGACCCTCCGCCTCCATTCTACATTTACTTCCTTTACATTAGCCTCCCTCATTCCATCGTTCGTACATCGCCATGTCTCCATCACCCTCATCAACCATGCACCCGCCGTCATGCACTCAGAAATCATTCAGTCAAATTTCCATTGACATCATCGCCGTGCCACTGCATTTGCCTTTTGTTATCCCTTTTCCCCCTTTCCCCTCTACTCATCGGACTCATAGAATACTTGTCCTTACTGTCTACTTTCGTATATAACTCCTCTCGCCTGGCCCTGGCTAGGCAGGCAATCATAGCTCGTTTCTCTCCCCTTTTTCTGTGTTGTATGCCGCTTTTGCCCGACTGGCTGATGGCAAGCCGAGCTACTGCACCGCCATCTGTCTAGCTGGTCTTGCTCTCTCTTTCCTCAAGTCTCTTCTTACAATCTTTACAGATTCTTCTTGCATGTTCTCATCTTTTGGGGAATGTGGCATCAGTTCTCTTCTCTCTCATCCTTCCTAACATAGAGCTCACAAGTGTAGACCCACCACCTATGTTACAGAAGGGGTATCATTACTTTCATGTCCCTTTCTCATGGCTGTGGATGTGAGGCTTAGGTCCAATATGTTGGCGGCCCCAGTACGGCATGAACCCACAGCCTCCACTTTCCCTAGTTGGCTCGGGAGCCAGAATGCCGGCCGGTCAATAGCCTCAGTATAGCCTCGTGATGGAGCTGATGTGAGATTGTCCCATGGATCTCAAGGTATTTGAGCTGACCACGGATCTCTGTCTGCCCTGCCTTCTTCTTCACCGGTTCACCACCCACCCAACACACGCTCTCATACCACCATGTCATCAACCCCAAGGATGGCCTCCACTCCCTCCCCATTCGAGGCCATCTTCCAGGCCGCCTTGGACAAGTGTCCCGATCAAACTGTAGAGAGGCTCCAGGAATTCCGACACAGCTCGAAGATCGACGAATGCAACTCCCCCGAGTCAATCCTTAATATATTCCGAGATCAAGCCAATGCACTTGACGATTCTAAAAACAGCTTTCTGATGAAGTACATCGAGCCTGTCACCCGTCTCTTGTATGGCCTCGTTAACAGTCCTGTCATTAAGGCTGTCACTAGACTTGTAAGCCACGGCCAGGTTCTTTTTTTCTTTTCTGACGCCGTTTTCACGCAGGCGTTCCCTCCTGCACCGGCGATATTTTCTGTTATCGGTCTCATCCTATCCGTGCGCATCTTTCCACATTCTACCGCTAGCCCTTCTCATCTTCGGATTAATAGGTACCTAGTAATATCAAAAGAAGTTACGACGCTTTGGTCAACATCTTGGAACGCATTGAGACCTTTGTGAAACGAGTTGAGGTTTATACCAAGATTATGCAACCCACCGATTCGATGACAGAACTGGTCGTCAATATTATGGCTGAAATCATATCTGTTCTTGCACTAGTGGATAGACGACTCAGACAGGGAATATGGGGTGAGTCTCTCCTCGCTGATAAATACTCATTACTTAAGTATAGCAGAGACACTTAAGAACGTACGGGGGAATGATAAAATTAAATCCGCCCTCCAGAAACTCGATCAACTAACGGGGGTGGAGTCGAGCATGGTCCTTGCCCATGTTTACAAGTGTGCGATGGAAGGTGCGCATGGCCTGCTTGTATGATTATGATTGTAGTATGACACATGGGATTCACAGTACATGAGGCATCGATGGACGAGAGGATTCGGAAATGGCTGTCTCCTCCAGATCCATGGGAAAATTACGATGCTGCTCGCAATACCCCTCACCGTGGCCTTGCCACATGGTTCACTCAAGGCGAGGCGTTTCAGAAATGGAAATCAGAAGGCACTTTTCTGTGGGTAAACGGCATACGTGAGTGTCTCTCCTTCCAGTCCTTTCCTACTGCTGATAATTTCCCATGTTTTAGCCGGCTCAGGGAAGACCATCATTTCGTATGTGTAATTTTAAAAAAGCTGTACTTTCTTTAGGTACTCACGTCATTGAATCAGCTCAAACATCATCGAAGACGTCCAAGCTCTCTGTCTGACAGGATCAGCTGTGCTTGCATTCTTCTATTTTAGCTCCCGGAGTGCCGACAAAAAGGATGCACTCGGCCTCCTATCTTCTGTTCTCCTACAGCTCTCATATCAATCTGATGATTTCTATCGGGTTCTCTCATCTGCCTTTCCCGAGTCGGCCGGCAGTGCCAGTCCACCCCCAAGGCGCGACATAGACACGCTCCGGGCGTACCTGAGGCGCATCCTCACACTAAAACAGCAGGCCACGATCTACTTTGTTGTCGACGCTCTTGATGAGTGCGCAAGTCCTTCCGAGCAGAATCCTGATTATCAGTCATGGGCACAGGGACGGGGACGAGAGGACGTCTTCAAGATTCTGGAGGATCTTGTCGACCTGAAACATCCACATTTACGTCTCTGTGTCACTAGCCGGCTCGAAACCGATATCGAAGAAGTTCTCGAACCCTTTAATCCTCATAAGGTATCGCTTGATACCCAACCTGGACACATCGAAACCCTAGCCCAATTTGTCAAATTATCTGTCAATTCAGACCGGACGATGCAGAAGTGGTCAGACAAGACGAAGAATTTGGTTTTTTTTTTTTTTTTTTTTTTTTTTTTTTTTTTTTTTTTTTTTTTTTTTTTTTTGAATTTACGTTTATTGTCCTTAGCCGTAGGCCATCAGACATGCTACGAGAGGTAATATACATGCGCGGGAAGGTAATCATCGTAGACGAACAGGTAAAAAGGTTCGAAGATATAGAAGGCGGTGTGAAGAGTTGTAAGGTGAAAGGGGAAGTAGGTATAGAAGAGACGGGGCCAAGCCGCCAGCTCGGCGCAGGGTACTCACGGAGGTTCCCGTGGCCGTGGTGGGCACAGCCAAAGGAACGCCTGACCGGCGCGGGAAGAGGGGAGGAAAGATGTGGGCAGGGGGTCCAGCCAAGGGGCGTGGTTCCACAAGCCGCGGTGTAGAAGGAAGGTTCCCCGAAGGGGTTTGAAACGGGGGGCGGTCCAGGTCGATGACAAAGGACGACGACGGCGGCCCGAGACCAGCCGACACGGAAAGACGCGGTCAGCAAGGGGAGTGGGGCAAGGTGAAAAGGAAGGCAGGGTGGAAGGAACGGGCGCCAGCACGGGCACGGGTGAAAGGGGCGGATCAGAAGCGATCGGGTCAGTAAGGTTTGATGTCAGACCAGGGAAGGCCTCGAGGCAAAGGGGAGGCAGACGGTCGACAAGGGTTGAAGGGGGTGAGTCCGCTAGGGTCAAGGGTCCGAAGACCACGCCAGGCGGGGTTGAAAAGGGGGTAGGGTTAATGCGCCGCAGGACGTTGAAAGTCGACTGGACGCGGGGAATGAGGGTGGAAAAGATGGAGCACGCAAGGAAATGCTCGGGATCAGGGAGGCCCGGGATGTCGCAAAAGAAGTGCTTGAGGTAGTAAGAGAAAAGGGAGAGTCGGCGAGCCGGATGGAGGCGCATGATGAGCTCAGCGAAGAACTCGGCCTGTTCATCAGAGACTCTGATTGAAAGTTCGTAAGGGGGTGGGTTGGAAAGGGGGGGAAAGGGGGAGAGGTAGTCCAGGAAGTCCGCACAAAGGCTTTCAGAGAGGAGGCGGAGGTCGGAGGACCAGGATAAGGAAAGTTGGAGGGTGAGAAGGAAGGCTTGGGAGAAGAAGTGGTCTCTGTCGACGGCGCAGAACGAGGAGACCAGTTTGAGAAGGGCATGTTCGAGTTCTTCGGACGAGTAGGAGATGGAGGGGGTGTCGCCTGGCCGCGAAGGCGACAGGGAGGTCCGCGCGGGGCGCCCTGGCAGTGAGATGGAGCAGGCGGGGACAAGGTGAAAAGGTGTGGGGTGGGGAAGGGATGACCAGCACTCTCAACGGGAGCAAGGCTCAACCAAGAGATGGTGGTGGTACGGAAGAATTTGGTTATCGATACTCTCGGTGGAGAGAGTGGCGGGATGTATGTGATTATCTGATGCTTCGTACTGCATTCTCATGCGATGACTTTCAGGTTTTTGTGGGCCGACTATCAGCTGAAGACACTGCGCACTTGCTACGAGCGCGACGTCCCAGATACTTTGAAGGGATTACCAAAGACCCTCGACGGGACGTACGAAAACATATTAAACAGCATCCCCGAGATGAAGCAGAAATACGCCCATTGCATGTTTCAGTGGCTTACGGTTTCTTCTCGACCGCTGTCCGTCCAGGAGCTTGCCGAAGTCATTTCATTTAATTTTGATGCAGAAGCGTCTGGGATTCCCAAGTTCGAACCGAGTTGGCGGGAGTCAAATGCCGAACTGGCGGTGCGGTCCGCTTGTCGCACTTTGGTCAATATTATCAACATCAAAGGCAAAAAAGTAGTACAACTCTCACATGCCTCTGTGAGGGAATACTTGATGTCTGATCGCATTGCAAAAGCGACACATCCCGACATGCTCCGAGCTCCCCCCGCTCCGGCACTTTCTTACAATTTCCAAGTTCTCCTCAAACCGGCACATACCCTTCTCGCCAAAGCATCTCTCAGCGTCCTCCTTCAGCTAGACCGCAGCATTGACAAAATCAAGATTCAGGATTTCCCCTTAGCGCAGTATGCGGCAGAATACTGGGACGATCATGCCAGGTTCGAGGGCGTATCATCAGATGTTCGAGATGGGATGGATTGCCTGTTCGACAAGAACAAACCTCACTTTGCTGCATGGATTTGGCTATACGATGTGGCGAGTAGTTGGAGACATGACGATCTCTCCCCTCATCCGACGCAGCCTAACGCAGACCCGCTGTATTACGCAGTGTTACTAGGATTCAGCGATCTTGCTGAGGACCTTCTCGATGCACACCCACAAGACGTAAACGCCACGGGTGGATGGGACGGGGACGAGACTCCGCTACACGCGGCCTTGTACGAGGGTCAACCGAATCTTGCGCTGCTCCTACTTGGGCGGGGTGCTGACGTGGAGTATTTGAGCCGCCATGGTCAGACTGCAGTATACGTGGCATCGTCTCGTGGATATGCCGAGGTCGTACAGTCACTAATCAACTACGGTGCAAAGCCCGATGTGGAGTGTAACGACCAGGATGCGCATTTGGGGGACGTAATGTGGACTCCATTACTCGTGGCATCGAAAAAAGGAAGATTGGAGACCGCAATGATGCTATTGGAATACGGCGCGGACGTGAATTACCAGGACAATAATGGCATGAGTCCATTGCACCTTGCCGCGCGTCGCCCCTCCGATGACCTCGCCCTGTTGTTACTCAATTACGGCGCAAACCCCAACGCATTAGATACATCGGGCAATACTCCATTGCATGATGCGTCATCACACGGACACCTCCCGGCTATACAGTTACTCTTCGATTATGGCGCGAACGTGGATGCGCCGAACGAGTTGGGGTGGACACCGTTGCAAAAAGCGGCCGAAGAAGGACACCATGAAGTCGTGGAGCTATTGCTCGGCCACGGTGCCAACGTAAACGCACAGACTGGAGACACTGCCTTGCAACTTGCAGCATTCTACGGACGCCTCCAGGTTGTGGAAGTCTTACTGAGGAGCGGCGCAGATCCGCATGCCCCGACAAATGAGGGCGAGACACCTTTACAGCTAGCATCCAAGGGCAAGCACACGGAGATCGTGCGGTTGTTATCGAAATACACTGGCGAGAGCGTGCAGGATCCACAACCTATGGAGATCGACTCCACAGGCCAGGGTTTCGGAGGCGATTGATTACTGCATGCTTCCGAACTCTACCGACGCATGGCATGTCCAATTTATATGACATAGGTACAGATATCGCAACGAAATGTAGGATGTATCCCTGCACAATATCATGACGCTATTCTGAAAGCTTCAGAATTGCCGAGGCCGCGTTCGAATCACTTGTTGTGCGAATATCATACCCCCATCCACAGAACAGATTCGAGTAGTACGTTGGTAGCAAGTTGAGAAGTAGGCTTCGGTCAGAGTCCGATGCGAGAATTACGTTTCTGAGAATACAATGATCATTCGATGCAGTGCAACACCATGCTGAATTTGAAAAATAGAATAGAGTACAGGGACAGGGAGGGAGAATGCGTATAAAGCAACATCGTGTTGCTTGAGGACTCGGAGTAGATTTGCGGTAGCACTCGAGCAGAGAGGGGAAAACCTAGAAAAAGAGGCCACAACAGCGCCCTATTCGGCCTAAATACCGGGGCGATATTCTGTTATGTGTTTTTGTGTGGTAGGAACAACGAGGGTGACTGCATGACTTCGAGGATGTGAGAAGTCAAAACTACATGTGAAGGGGACGAGGCGAGGAGGAAACAGAAAGACATCTGTCCTGGAAGCGAGGCTCTGAGTTCTCAGACGCACCATGACGCCAACCATTTGCTCCCGACGAACACGCGAACATGAATTAACGATACGTAAGGCGTCAGGCCGCATTCGAGTCCTCAGGTGGAAAGGGCAGATCTATGCGCATTCATGAGAAGACAATATAGGTCCAGGAGGGATACCATTGTTCGTGTGGATCTCAAGATACGCTGGTAAATGCGGTGGATGTGATGCCGAACTTGAAAAGAAGACTTACCGGAACCGTGTAGTAAAAAGTTCACGATTACCGTGCCCAACAGCTGCCATTCTGAGATATGTTGACAGTGAGATGCTCTCAGGCAAAGAGGTCCCATCAAGGCATGTGTCGTTGCCACCCAGATATAGCATAGCACTAAAATTAGCACCCAAAGCCACTCTGACATCCTCAGCCCCCATATCAGCTTCAATGTCCCCCCTCTACGGCGCACCAACCCCGACATCCTATGATACCATCGCTAGTGGTGATAGGTCCTTGTAACTAGGCGGCATATACTGCACAATCCTCATTTCGGGTCCATGCTCTTCTATAAGAAATCGCAGTCCTGCGTATTGTTGGGACGTCGCGATCATCCTCGGCAATATCATAAAACAGCCAAAGCTCGAGTCTTGCATCGATAGCAAGCAGAGGTCGCTTCCTCTGAGATAGTAAGCAAACGGTCAACTCTGTGAGTACAAAAGCGATAACGTACCCGCTGCCGACGTCGTCCTTCATTTGCCTTCTAGAGAAGCGTTAGAAGCCGTGAGTGGCGCATCGTGCACAAGTTAAAGAGAAAAAAAAAAAAGTGGACCGTCCGCCCACCCCACTATGATACCTACCGTTCGACTTGTCAAACCTATGATCATGTCAAAGACGAAAGACGGGAAAAAAATAAAAGAAAAATTGGATGACCGCCCGCCCACCCACTGATACGTACCCGGAAAGTTAGCGACGCCAAAGGCGTCAAATGGCATGCCACGACTTGGAAGCCGTTCTCCGAGAGCGGAAGATGCAAAAGTGTACGGATACTGTACCTTTTGGCCCACCCACCATCCCGCACTTACCCCATCACCGTACACAGTAGCCGAGTCGAAAAGGCGAGCACGTCATCGAGGGGGATCACGCAAACTCAATCCGACAAGAAACCCCAGAAACCCCAGAATCGCGGTGCGGCAGTCCAAGCCTAGCAGTCGAGCAACCAAGCCCCAGACTATCACGCACGTGCTCGACTCACGTGAAGGTGCAGCGGGTTCCGCGCACAACTTCAAACAAAAAGCTGCCCATGACACAGATCACACAGAAGCGGGCACAAGACAGAGCACAAAGACGGGCCAGAATCACACCACACCGAAGGATCACACCGAACGAGACGCAGAGAGACACGCAGACGCAGAGACAGAGACAGAGGCACCAGAAAAGTCTCACGAGGTGCATCTCGGCGAAGGTGCAAACACGGGCGCACAACTTCCAGCCAGAGAAGACCGAAAACTCAGTGTGTGCCTTAGGGTGCCGGCCAGCCGTCGGAGAATTGGATGCTGGCGGAGAGAGAGAGGAGGGTCTCAAATAAGTCTCACGAGGTGCATCTCGGCGAAGGTGCAAACACGGGTGCACAACTTCCAGCCGGAGCGGAGAAGACCCAAAACGTAGTGTCTCAGGTGCCGGCCGATTGTCGGAGGTGGAGATGGACGTCGGTGGCGCCGCCGAGAAAAGGCAATTCTATGAAGCGGACGTCGCCAGTCGGAGAAGGAAGAAGCTTGAGGGTGTGTTACGTGGGTCCAGAGAATAGTAGCCGGCGGAATCGGTCCCAGGAGAGTTCAGTGCCGAGTAGCTGCAACGACGGTGCGAGCTGGTAGTTTAGGTGTCGAGGTGTCGATCGAGTCGCGTCGCATGTTCTTGCCAGTTCAGAGGCCTACTTTCGGTTGGCAGAAGTAAAATCGCAGTTAGCTCCAAGAGCGTGAAGCCGGGGGAGTAGGTTGGGGGACCCGACGTTCTTGAGGTGACTTCGTTCCGTTTAACCTGTGACGGGTTTGCGGGGCGATGGGCGATGGGCGTGCTTCTTTTGACGCATATAGATAGTCGAATAAAGTCGTAAAGTTGTCCAAGTCGAGATGGAAGCGGCAGTGTGTGGGTTTCTAGAAAATAGTGGACATCCGTTCAAGGGGATGCCAGTGAGTTGGCGCCAGAGCCGTCGTCGACAGACACAGACGTCACCAGCACAAGAGAGAGCGCGGGGGTAGCCCAGACCACTAGTAGCACAGGGAGGAAGTGACGAGCGAAATGTTGCCTCAGCACATGGGCCTATATATATGCGGCGGGGGGACGTCAGTTGTGGTTGTTCGGTTGGAAGGCCTGGGCGTCGCGCAGCCACATACAATGGTCAAGGCCCCCTTTCATCTCATTCAAACTGTGGACCTGTCAACGGTGTGAAAGGCCCATGCTTTTTGCGGTTCTGTTATTATGGCTCACCTGGTATTGTGCCACTGGACGACTCCGACCGCAGCGACGACCGACCGACAATTCAGTGCCACATCACGTGACCGGATGGGGGCCACGATCGATCAAAGCGTTCGTTGCTTGCCTTGAGACGACTTGGGCCTGGGCCACCTGGATGTAGGATAAGATGTGGAACGAGATCAGAAGGCGCTATGGGAGCCAAAGCCAATGGACAAGGGGTGGCGCACGCGAACGATCGATGGGGTACGAAGCGCATATATGCCAGTGACTGGTAGATGGCGTGGTCGTCGACCGTGACGATGATCGGAGGACGAGGTAAGGACGAAAAAGCCTTACTACGACGTGGAGAGACCGTGGCCGGAAAGAGATAGTGCGACAGCGGCGGTCAGAGACAAGGGTTCGTGAACGGCGAGCACGTTGAGGAAACGCCTTGCAGCGATTTACGAGAGCATGAGAGGCGGCGGCGGCGAGCTACACCCTTGCATGACTGAAGAGGATGAAGACGAAGAGAGGAGGGGGATGATGGCTCAGGTTGACCGAAATCGCACACAATTTATAGCCTGAGCCTGGCTCAAATGTGCCTGTCAGCCACCGGGGTGCCTCTCGGAACAGTTGGTATGCATCCGTTGTTGTTGGGATGCCGGAGCACTTCGTGGCCCCAGAGCGTCACCTCTCACGGGCCGACCTAGTTTGAGTGCCTCAGTCTTGAGTGTATTACAGGGTCCTTGGACAATTAACAGGACGTGAGCGAGCAGACAGGTGCTCGTTAGGTTCTTTCAGGCCTCCGTTCCAAGGCACCTCATGAATACCATTTGCCATACAGTACTAAAGGCATCCGTATAAGCACAAGGAAAGACAGACGTGAGTTCATTAGTCTAAGAGATTACTCCCTTCCCCAAGGGATCCATGTCTATAAGCCGAAAGCGCGTCCATAGCCCCCAAGTCATGCGTGACTCGTCTCTGGAACCACATTCTCCCATGCCGATCGTGTTGCTGCGCGGACACGCATGCTGATGCTGCTGATGTTATCCAAGGCAGGGCGAACGTCGAGCGAGAAGACGGGCGACCCGTCCGGAAGCGGTGGTGCGCCATAATAATCAATGACATATCGGATTTCTTCGCCGGTTGAACCTCGCCGGACAACCCAGTCGTGGCGGTCAAACGGAGGTTCGTCGCTGGCGGCAAGGGCGACGAGATCAGTATCGCTGTAGCTGAGGGGTCGACGGTATCCTAAAGACGTACTTGAAGCGGTCTGGTAAGAGCCAGCCGGCGAATAAGAAAAACCTCGCTTTTGGCGAGAGTTCACCCGGACGCCCTTTGAAGCGCACCAGCTGTAGCCTCTCGTCCCTGCCAAAACCAGAGACACACACACGACGTTCCGTCAGACGCGCGAATCCACCTGAAGAAGGGGAAACGACGCGCACCTGTTGACCTGAGCCTCCCACTTCTGCACCTCGTCCCACGCCTTCTCGTTCAAGAAATTGTGGATCTGCACCATCGTCTCGACCTCGTTCTCCGGCGTCGGAAACCCCTTGCGGACCAACGCGTTGTAGAACTGCTGCGGAGACGGGTACTCCCAGTTCTTCCCCGTGCTGTTGTCGCGTGGGATCGAAGACTCGGTGCGCTCGGTGGGGAGATCGGCGGTCTGCGAGGGCGCGCGCTCCTGCGTGAGGACGGGGAGGTGGGTCCGTGGGTCGAGCGTTTCGTCGTCCGAGTGGGGCACGGGGCATTGGGCAGGTGCGCCAGAGGCAGCAGTGGCGGCGGCGACGGTGGCGGTTGAGGTCGATGATGATCTTGACGAGGACGACGCGTGGTCGATGGGACAGCTGGCAGCGGAAGGCGAGGACGATTGCGCGCGGTTTGCTAGGGAAGCGTGATCCACCGGACAGGAAGACGAAGAAGAAGAAGAAGACCCTTGCGTGCGCTTTTCAAACGCCGAATGATCCACTGGGCAACTCGATGATGAGGTGGCAGAGTGTTGCGTGGAAGAAGCGGTCTGGCCCATTCTCTAGAAAGAAGGGGGGTACTTGTTGCGATGTATGGGCCCAGAGCGCCGAGAGTTTTTTTGGTTTGCGTTGAGGTTTTTTGCTCAACGGTGGATGGGACGCGGGACCACTGACGGACTCCCGGACTTGGGGTGCATCGACCCGTATTCCGGATCACGTGAGTACGAAAATTGAGCGGAAAGTTGCGGAAGCTGCCAGTGTGTGGAATATCCTCGAACGAACCTATTCACTCACCCATCCAGCAACCTACGTCTGTTTTTCAGGTTATTGTGTATTGCTCGCTTCCGTGCGGTGCTGGGTGTACCATCGGTAATCTCGCCCGCCCAGTTGGGTAGTAGACTTGAAGGCAGGGATCGATCCGCAAGCCATGCTACTTCTTAGCAAGGTACACCGCTGGTACGCCAGCAGTCCAGTCCAGTACACTCCTGATGAAGGTGTTGGAACTTGGGATGGCCGATTTCGCTTAGCTGTGCACATACGATTGATACGAAGCTTCCATTCCAGGCGTCACCCCAAAATTTCTTTGAACTTTATGTGTCGCATATCTCATGCTTAAGCTTGAATTCAGACTGTTGTGGGCTCAATTAAAGTCCCCTTTGGACCAATTTTGCCTTCGGGTGAACAGAATAAGGTGGGAGTACCAATGCCAGTTGTAGTCCATAAGTTGGTCACATCTTCCCATTCATCATGATTCCACAGCGCTGGCATGTGGTCTCGTCCAATGTGGCGTCTCAAATAAGAGCCAGCATTGCGCCTGCCACGGATGTCATGTGTGTCTAATACATCCGCATGCTCATCCATCATGACTTCTTGATGCACCCCGTATTCGCAGATTCCGCACCAAAGCGTCTTATCTTCCTCATCTTTACACCTCCAACTCTTTTTTCGGTTTCCCAGACTCGGAGACCCCAGACACTACGAGTGCATCCCCTGATTCTTTACTGCCTGCCAACAATTCGTTCTTCTATCCGCTCTAGGTCCTTGCATCGAACGTGATGCAACCAACAACGTCCCCTCCATCACAGCCGTCACGGTGCCACAGGCTCGTCAACGAACGCAGGCTTCGGATCCGAACTCCGTGGGCATGCCCAGTGGTTCACGACAAACGGACATGTTCCGGTTCCGAGTCCACTCCACAACGTTCATTGGATGTCTAGACGAACACCCTTGTAATGCCTCTCATTTCTTTTCGCGGGTCAGGTGGACTTTCGGGGGTTACCCCCACGGACTGCCCCATTTGTGGAAATCCGCTCACGACGTTCGGAAGACTCTGAATTACGCGTAGCCGTATTCTTTTCCCATAGGACTACGTACATCATTTGCGGTTGCTTCCCATGGACTTGGACAGAAGCCTGATTCGCCTCTCCTTCGTATATGACTTTGTGTTGCGGCCTCGCCACTGTGTTCGTAATGGCGCCAATTCAATATGATATTTCCGAAACGCTATGGGGGGAGAACCTTTCAACCAGACAAACCTTGGCCCAAAGGTGGTGCGAAAGGCACCAAAAAAGCAAAATCCCCGTGGAAAGTAGCCCTCCACTTTCGAGTGAGTGACGTCATAGTCCTCTCAGAAGGGATGCGGTATGCCCATGTTCGGAGTGGTGCCATGAAACCGGACGACCGGGCTAACGCCGACCCCTACGGAACTCTTCACAATTCAATAATCAGTCCGCGGCTGTATGGGTCATACAGTAAAAGAGTACTAGTGAGTAGTGAACCAATCCCATCGCCCGATTGACGGACCTCCGAGGTCGTACTGTACTGTAAAATTCGAGATTATGCTGGAGTCGGACGATGGGGAATGGTTCAGGTCAAGTGGGGTGGTGTAGAGCCGAACATCGGAGTGGCTCAGGGTCACACGTACTCGCTCGCATGACCCCTTGTACGGTGGTCGTGCAAATTTCATTTCGTTTCGCAGTTTCTGCTTGTTGTTACGGTTACTACAGCGGGCGGGCTTGAACCCGTGACGCCGTTTCTGTCGCGGAAATCCATGTGGGTTGCATTGTGGGGAAAACACGTGCGGCGCACTTTGGTCCTCCCATTATTGTCGTGGTCGAGTAACGGGACGAAGGACGTAGTGTTAACGACGCGTGCGTTGGTTTGTTCGTTCAGGAAAATGATCGATAATGCAACACATCGACGTACTTCAAGCTTCAAGCTTTGGTGTCGTACAGTACGTTGTCTGCTAAAAATAAAAAATTTCAAATCGATTGAATAACCATTGTTACAGTACTCGCGTCGGAACTGGCGAGGCGACCTTACTTGTACTCACTGCGGAAGTGACTTTATTTTCAGTAATAAATCTGATAGGAAAAATGACAAAATGACACGTTAATCTGACTTGTCAGAAAAACCGAGCATAATCTGACTTTGGGGCAAGCTGATGTAAGT
>Ga0307510_10002140_pt1 | contig 22308 bp, 24 predicted proteins | sample 12_EM_MG_FD_207224 | JGI IMG/M metagenome (GOLD analysis project Ga0307510, IMG submission 207224) | Populus trichocarpa ectomycorrhiza microbial communities from riparian zone in the Pacific Northwest, United States - 12_EM | ecosystem: Host-associated > Plants > Roots > Unclassified | place...
AATGTTGATTCTTAGAGTTGGACTGGGAATAACGTGGGAATTATGGACTACTATTTTTTTCTTTTCTTGTTTGTCTGCCGGAGAGAGTATTTGTAGGCTCGTGCAGCGGAGTACCCAGGTCGAAAGAGTGACCAGGCAGGCGAGTTGATTGGTGAGCCAATAGGATAGAGGGCGTTGGTGATCTTTTTTAGGCCAAAGTTGCTTGTGGGGGGAGGATTTTTCGGGGGGAGTCGACCGGCAAAAATGAATGGCAACGATAACCTCTGTACGGAGAAATGCTTGAACGAGGGAACGACCAGCGGCGAAGCCAACAGTTGTGACTTCACAGATTCTGATCCAGCAGCGTGACCCAGCACAAGAAAAAAAAAGGGAAAAAAGAAAAAAGAAAAACTAGGGAAGGATTGACGAAGGCAGGGCGAAGAAGTTATCAATAAATAAGATGACTCAAAAAGAAAGCAAACGCTCTTTTTTGGAAACAAGAAAAAAGAGAGGTATCAAGAGAAAAAAATGTAATGGGAATTCTCAAATAAGCAAACGAGCGGGGATCCCAAGCTATATGTGGGATAAAATGGGAAGACCCTTCTTGTAACCCTTCCCACTCACTCCACACCGGAGGAGATTGACGGGGAAGACGGATGACCGAACTAAGCGGAGGAATGGAAGATCGATACAGTGAGCAGAGAAACGAAGGATCGCAGAAAGAAATCACTAACACGACCACTGATACGGTAGACGCGCACGGGCTGTCAAAGAACTCCTACCGTGTGAGGAGGAGGAGGAGGGCGAGGGTGGGAGGAAGGAGGAGGAAAGCGGCGGGCACGGGGCCGGATCGTGTAGCCTTTGCATGAATGTCGATGGTCCGGGTTTGAACAAGGCGGGGCCAGTAGAGGAGGAGTAGCGCCAGTGCAAGTAACAAAAATCAGCAGACCGATTGCCTCACCTGCAATCGAGGTGAGGCGGATGTGGATAGGTAGGGGAGTACCAGGAGCAAGGAAGGGCAGTAGGACGAAAAGGGAGAGGCAGGAGTAAGAAAGAGGAAAGAAGAGAAGGTATTAGGCCCAAGTAGGAGAAAGAGTAGAAAGGGAGTGGGAGAGAGCAGTGGTAGGGCTAGAGTTTGGATGTAGGAGTTGATACCAGATCGCAGAAGAGCCAAGAAGTGATCTCGGCCTAGGAATTCCTAGATGGAGGGGGGGGGCGTCAAGTTTCGAGACGAGGGCTTTGGAGTGCTCGAAAGAGTTGCCACTACACTCACGGCAGAAGCAGTATATAACGCACCAAAGGGATATAATGAATGGGAAAAAAATGAGCTACCGATTTCTCTTGTGCCGGCAGTGGCGATTGAGATGTGATACCTTTTGAGCTTGATGCCTGGTATAACACGGTATTGTATGGATCTGGGGGAATTGGCTTCGAAGAACTCACGATGGTAGTACCATACTAGCCCTCTTCTTTTCTACTTATCCCTTCTTTCTGCCTTTTTTCTTTTTCCCCGTTATATGGAATGTCCGTGTTCCCCCTTCTGTACTTGTAGCCCTTGTCTTGCCTTGCACCTCTGAATCTGGATAGATTCCGCTATCAAAAACTTCCAGGGATGCTGAAAGTAGTAGTGCCTAATGACAGCAGCGGCGGGGGCGGCTGTAGTTATGTTCTAGCCTCTCACTTACTCATTTGCCCTCTCTATGGCATCTGCTTGCCCTCTCTCCCCAGAAGCACAAGGAGGGCACGATTGTAGTGTACTTACCAATCTACCAAACGCTGCAAGAAGCTGCACAGATCTCCCTTGTCATCAAGTACTAAGATAGGGGATAGGAGTGCTTCTTACAGCAGGGGATCAGGAGCCTGTCCCGATCAATTGCGGTGGGTACAAGAGAAAAGTATGGACTGTATCAAAACACCAGCTGACTCTCAATGACGGTTTTGTCAGGTGAAGAACAGGCACCAGGTACTGTCGCGTTGAGGAACAACAAGCAGAAGGCAGCAGCAGCAGGAGTAGAAGCAACAGAAGCACACGCAGGTAAAAACGACCAAACACCAGAGCAAAAACGGCTGCCAATTCCCAGGACAGCCATATGTACGGGTAAAGTGTATACAAGCAACACCACAATTCATCAAGGCCTGCCCAACCAACCGCCAGCCATCACCTAAGAACGAACCACTGCGCGCACCTCGTAAACAGTAACAAGCAGCAAGCAACAAGCAACGGGATAGCAAATAATTGAAAAAAATAAAAGTAAAAAAAGAATAATAAAAATGAGCACAGGCGAAGGGCGGGGTGTGAGTTTGGGATTTGGATTGGATGTGGAAAAGTGTACCGGGAGCTGTTTCATGTTGAGTGTCGCGAGTGCTCGAGCGCGCACGCAGTACCGGAGTTTTTGCAACAAGGTTCCCGAGGGAGCTGACTGGGGTACTGCACGGGCACAGCATTTGTGGAAGAGTAGGGCGTTTTCTTTTTCCTTTTTGCTTTTTTTCCCATTCTAGCCCTTCCACAATTCTAATATTTCGGGTTTTGTTTTTTTTCTCCCTTTTTTATTTTTATTCTGGTCCTCACACTTCGTTCTCGTTTTCGTTCTCAATTCTCAATTTTCTGTATCTGGACTTCCTTCTTTCCTGCAAAGGAAAGAAGAGAGAAGAGGAAGAGGAAGAAGGATCGAGGGAGAGGGCCTGAGGGAGAGCGATCTGGCAAGCAACATCATTGAGCAGCGGCCACGATGGGAGCAGTAGCAACGGCCGCTGGATCATGGGTTGATCATAGCACGGCATGGCATGCAGACCTCGAGCGCTGAGGTGCGAGAGGGAAGAGATCATGCCTCCACCGCCATTGGTAGGGAAGATAGGGAAGGGGAGTGGGTGTGGATGGTGGCGCTGGAGCCAGCATTCGGGACAAAAGAAGCTGGCACTTGTGCATCGCATCGCATCCTTCGTGTCTTGTTTCTTTTCTTTTTTTTCTTTCTTGCTTGTTTGGTCCTTCTTCTGCGTTCTGCCTCACACACCTTACCCGCCTAGTTTCCCTGCCCTAGTGCGCCGTAGGACATAGGACGTACGGTATAGTTGAGATCACACATTAGACTGCCGTAACCCCAATTAGCTCCTTGTCCTTCCCTAGGAACAAGCTCCATGCTTGATCCGCTCAATTGACGAACCCAATTGCCAACGCCAACATTGCGCTCCAACCGCAGTACTAGTACTGTGCAGTACCGTAACCGCATTGTACCGTACAACTGCCAATGAACCACAACAGTTGGGAAATCCTCTGCAACCACCACCGTAACCCTCAATTCAATAAACTACACTCAAGCGGACGCTGATAGCTTAGAAACTCTCTCCCCCCTCGCGATATATCTAGTTCCCCTTCCCTCACTCCAATCAACCCATTTCTCGTGTCCCACCCGCCCTCCCCTATCATAACCGTTAAGGTGGCGAAACTTGAGGAGAATAGGTCATTTAAGTCAACCTTGGTGCGGCCCGGACCGAACAATAGCCCTAACCTTGTCCTAATTACGAAAGCACGAGCAATGTTTGCCAGTGTCATACAATCATGCACGGCTCCTGACAACAGCTCTACAATGTCATTACAAGATTAAAAAATTGACGAGATAGGGGATCGGGTAATTATTGAACAGAGAAGCATGTGGATATTGGCAGATAAATTTTGCTTTCTTTTAATTATGGTAATATTTTATCAGCAATAAGAGTTGAGAGAAAATAAGATAAGGTTGAGGTGAAATAGCTCTAGTAAAAGTAGAGGGCATATATATATTATGAAGTTTTGATTTCTTATCCCTACGAAAATCCAACTCAATAGAGTGCTCAGAAGAAAGTATCCAGAAGCCCAAATCAGAAGACGAAGCATATTTAAAACTCTGAAAGCTTATTACACTACTGCATTATTGGCTGTATTAAGCCTATAGTCTTAGTTAGAATAATCAACTGTGTGACAGATTCTAATCTACTATTATAGAATATATCAATCCTTGAATCAATATATAAGTATAGAAAGATTTCCAGCATGGTGAAGCTGCATTAGCATAAAAGAAATTAAGTTTAAGCTTAGTTCCTCCTTTAAAGTTAAAGTGTATTGTCAGGGAATTACTTATCTTATACTGCTTTGCTGTTTGTTCCTATAAAGAGTTGTGAAAAAATAACTTATTAATAATCAGTTATAAATAAGACAAGATCTCTTCTCTCAACTACTTGACTAGTATTAAGAAATACAACATAACTTGAGCACACTAAACTATCAATTAAATACTAATACATGTTGGCTAAAATACCTTCCGGGAATAGGCACTAATACTCGGGCTTTGATCTGAAGTTTCTAAGACTGGAAAGGAAATTAAAGACATTCATTGTTTTATTACCTTGAACCGTTTCGTATTCTCCTCACTTTCGGGGAGGGGGTTGTATTATATTTTTGCTCATAATTCTTTGCATACTGGTATTCATTAATTCGGAGGCATGCTTCTTTGTCACAGCTGCCAACGACAGTACAGAAACTCATTAGGCAAAACTGTGCAGTGAGGAATCCTCGATCCATGGCAACATAACTGACGGAAACAGCGATCTCTCTTTGCACAGCAGATTATATCTGCCCCTTCCGCCCCTCTCGCCTCTCCGTATGGCATCCACCACCCCCCCCCTTCTCCAGCCCCAAACCTTGTCGACACCGCGCGGCTGGCTGGGAGGAAATTTGACGGATGGCGAAATCCCTGCCAAATGGGAGAGAAAACGGTTGCCAGTGGGATGTGCCGAGAAAGGTCGAAAGGGAAAAATTACAACAAACACATACGGCTTCCCCGAGCGATGCGGCCGTTATGATTTTATTCCTCGCCCTAACGCCCTTCCACCACCACCACCACCACCACCACTCGCAGTGGGGTTGTGTTCCCTGGGTTGTGCAGACTAATTGGAACTGTGCAGTGCCGTACGAGTCTTGTATCATACTGGCGGGGGCGGGGGCCGAATACCGGGAGAAAGGGAGCTGATGGAAAAAAGAAACCACCGGAAAATAAGGTACCGTACCATAAAAAAAGGAACAAGAGTCAAGAGAAGCGGGAGTACATACGGCAAACTCCAATTGAACAAAAGTGAAAAAGAAAGGGGGGCATGAGTAACAATATGGATCTAGGCCTTAATTGGAGGGGGGAGGCTCGCCATCGCTGGTAACAAGGAATTAGAAGTAAGCCTCTCTCGCCAGGTCAGGTCGAGCCAGCCAAGGGGGTTTCCTCAAGAATTGGAATCACTACGGAAATCTGCGACTAGGTTGAGGGGGGGTGTACTCGTACTAGTACACTCGATAAAACAAGCCCCAGAAGAAACAAATCCGCGGTTCTTTTGTTCCCTCGCCTGTGTTGGATGGTTGCGTCTCGTTTAACCATAACGGAGTTAACCCCCCTCCTTCACCCCCTTCTCTGCCCCCACCTTTCTGGAGCCTCTACCCCCCTATGATGCTGTGTCCCCCGTGCCCCATGTCGGGGCGTAAGTACACCACACAACACAATCCGCACTTTACACGCAAGCACTAGTACAAACTCACATGCGGAGAATTTCACTGACGAAATTGAGATCGACGGGATAAAGTGCTTCGACGATCCTGGTGAAGGGGAGGGAGGTAGGGAAGTAGAGTGCAGCGGAGAGGAGGTGAGAAATGATAAGACGGAAAAGAACGGTTGTGATATGGGTGGAGTGATTTGTGATGTGACAAGTTTAAGGATGTGGATGTGAACGTGGATGGTGGAGGGGTGGGCGGTATTATTCTATTCCCTGTGATATGTGCACGGTACAGTACAGTACTTCGCCATATACCTCCGTCGAAACCGTCTCCTATGTTCCCCAGCTAAACTAGATGCACACCAGGTACGGACCAGTCGGCTCCGGTGGGGGGGCTGGACTATGTCTTCTCTACCCATCATGAGGCGCCATAAGTATACCATACTTGCCATGCCATATATCATACCATATCATAACCTATCACAGAAATGAGGAAAACCCCGAAATCAAAAGGACGAGAGTATTATAAAAAGGAAGAATACCCGTAGGGCGAAAAAGAAAAGAAATTACCACTGCGCCAGACTGCAGACCCATCACATTGGAGGGGCGTTTTTTTTAAACCTTGGCCAGGGATCTCAAGATTCCCGAAATTTGGTGATTACCAATGCACGGTCTAATTAGTTTTTCTTGTTCCCTTATGGATAGGTGTGAAGTGTAAAGTGCATGGATGGATTTGCTTCTGGAGTACCGGTAATTGGTGTAAACGGGTACCCGTCCGGTTAGAGCGGGTGTGCTCTGGGTAGGGATATCACCCTAGCGCCGGTAAAGATTCTCCGGAGAGGGAGAGAGGATGAAAGTCAGCCTTCCATGCTATCCCTTAGAGGGGTGAGACAAAGGAATTCAGTGCTCCCGCAAATTGCGCAAGAGTGGGGTCCAAAACATAGGATTAATAAGCAGTTTTCAGCCTCCTCATAACAGAAATCAATGTAAAAAGCGGCTTAAGCTATATCATTTGGAGGTGTTTAGTAATCACAACCCCTGCTAATATTCCCTGCTCTGGCGCAATTTCGCGGGAGCACTGAATTCCTTTGTCTCACCCCTCGAAGGGATACTACCATCTCTAATTTTCCTGGCGGGGCTAAAGGATTGCTGTTGTAGACCCACGCACGAGAAATTCGGGATTGGAGGGAAAGAATCTAAAAAAACCAACAATTAGAGCCTTCGGAATAGAAGGTCGGGAAGCAGTACGACCTAAAAGAGAGGCCAATCATGCGGTAATACATAGGTAGGTTTCCCCCATCACAAATCTAAAGGAGCCGAAGAGAGAGAAGAAATCTTCCAGGCTAAACTGCTCTACAATGCAAGCGAGATGTGCTAAACTCGATCAAATAAGCGCCCCCGCTCTAAAGCAGTGTATGCCTTGTTCGCCGTACTCGTATCATAATTGAACGATGTTTGTGGACACAGCTGCTCTCGCACGAGGATGCTGTCTGGGCAAGAAAGCTGAATTTTGGCGGCAGGCAAGAGCAGCCGTGTCCACAAACGTCGTTCAGTTACGAGTACGGACCACTGACACTCTTCAGCACGGATACTGGAGTATCCCGGAGCTGGAAGCGCCGAAAGGGAGACTGAGCCCGAGATCCGTGACCCACAGTTTTCCCCGTCTTCCACCGGATCACCATACAATTCTTTTCCGATGATTGGTATCACAGTACTGCTACAGCGCGCAAACACAACCTCTCGGGAGTTAATTTGACCCGGCTTCTGCCACAGGTAAGCTGGAACGATCATAGCCCCTCCCGACAAGGCTATACACCCCCAGTTTCACAGCTCAAAAGCAAACCCCAAGGCCGTGCGTGGGTGCAGGGACCATAACTTGTCCACGCGACCAGATGTTACGACATCTGAGACTTCTCTTCTTCGCTTCTGGAAGATTTCCGTTTACACCCCTTCCTCTGTCTCTCCGCAACGGCCGAAACCTGAAGAGCACGAAGCTATATGATCTGCCTCGATTCGGTAATCAGGGGATTCTTTCTTTTTTTTTCGATTGATTGATTGGTTGATTGATTGATTGACGCTAAGCTTTTTTTACTATATTTTTCTTGTCATGGTGGCACACTTTTTTCTTTCCAGCTTCCCGAACCCGGCAGAGGGGTAGAAGGGGAAGGTGGTGGTCTATCTGGCTGCCCGTCTATGGAAATACGCTGTGGCTTTCGTCCGCTCATATATTCCCCACATCAAGATTTTGGCCAATAATTAAATTATATACTACACTATCCAGTACGTGGCGTGTTTGCCCGGTTGTCGGAATACCCAAAGGATCGGGGTAGGTGCGGTAATTGTTTTCCCCCTCACATTTTTTTCCAACTAACTACAAGTAATTTTCTCTTGCTATTACCGTACTTTCCACTTTCTTACCGGTACTTGGCTGGGTCACTGCAAGAGCGCAACGTGCAGTAGTAATTCCTCCATCTTCCGAATGCTGAAGCACCTTCCGACGCCACCGTCCCCCCTTTCCTTTCTCGCTTCAGTACATAAATCTAACTAACTACATCCAGTAGCTATCACCTTAGTCTTAAACGCCCGGCACTACCAAACTCGGTCTAACAGTAACAAACTCCTTTACCCCTTCCCCTTCCGTACAGTACGCCGTTGGATCGTACTGTATCAGGAATATTTAAAAAGGATTTGTGCCATTATATTTATGGCAAAGTAGGAATTTCGTAGCACAGGGTTCCGGATCCAGTCTGGCCTTTGCTTTTGCTTTTGCTCGTTCCTACCCATCAGCCCTGGTACGGTACTTTCCCCCTTTCCCTTGCCAAAACTAAACTAGCAGTTCCCCCTGCCTCCTTCCTTCCTCCCTCCCTTCTAGAAGAACACAAAACGCCCGGCAAATATCAACGCATGTTTTGTCTTTCCTTGTCTGGTCTGGTCTAGTCTGCCCTAGTCGTAACATGTCATCCCATGTCACCCACAAGAAAGAAGAAAAAGAAATAAATAAGAGCCCCCCCCCTCCCCCTCTTGGCAACCACACCATAGAGATAGAAAAAAAGAAAAAAGAAAAAAACTCTTCTAGCGCCGTTCCAGAAGCATGAGCTTTTTTTTTGTTTTTTTATTACTTTTTTTTCTTCTCTCTTTTACCGTGTGGCTTTTTGGCTTTACCGTGGATTGAGGTTTTTTCTTTTCTTCTTTTCTTCTTTTCTACAAAGTTGCGCTAAACTACTGTAGGTTAGTCTATTCCCTACAGTACGAATACCTTTTTTTTCTCTTCTAATGTGGTATTTACGGTAGTTTACATTAGTGTGGTTACTGCATATCACACGTTATATACCGGTCGTACGTTGCGATGCAGTAACGGAAACTCTGTCGGGCTTTTTGCAGTTGTCTGGTCGTAATGCGGTATCCTGCCCCTGGGGGCTTGTACTGTACTGTGCTGTGCGGTACGGCACTGCGAGAGCTGGTCGCGGTTGTGGGTTAGTTATGTGCGGTACCGTGTGGTCCGTAGTGTTCGTCCCATGTTAAAGCCTTAGGACTCAATTGTGCATTGGGAGGCCCCCTTTTTTTTGGTTTCCCCTTGGACTTTCGTTTCCCTCTTCCTCTCTCTACGAGTATTACTATGGTAGCTGGTCGCATTGCATCAGGTGCTATTCGGTAGGTGGCGGTATTCCAGAGATCATTGTTGGTCAGCTACTGGGGGGGGTGTTGGTCATACCGGCACAGTGCTCGAGATGCAGTACTACTATCTATGTGTGCCATGAGTCTTGCCAAGACACATAATACATAGGCAGCAGACAACAGGTACCAGAACATTCGAATCCGAGCGTAGAATAGGTGCTCGGGGCGCACAGATTGTTGGCGATATGTTTTTTTTTTCGATCCCTGTGTCCGGGTAAGCCCTGCGCGCTGCCTGTACCTTTCCTTCCTTCCTTCCTCCATCACCACCGAACCAACCAAGCCATCCCCTTGGCACAGCATTGCCAAAGAAAGCTCAGATCCCGTGAGGGCTCTTCCCTATTGCAAACGACAAAACCACAATGCGTGTGCATATGCAGCGCACTTTGTCTTGCTTTTTTCTTTTTCCTCCCGAGACAAATCTTGGAGGGAGGTGGGGGGGGAGGGGGGGTGATGCGATGATCTGAGCTTTTTAGGTGACACTTTGTGGTTGCCGGGGACTTGTGTTTATTAATTGACGTTGGTCTTTGGTATTACTTGTTTTTCATTGTTTCAATTTTCTTTTTTTTCTCATTTATTTTCTTTTTTCTCCCCGTTGATGTGACGTGCCCGCTATCTCCCTATCGGTATATGCGGGGCATATGTGCGTCATGTCTCGCTTTTTTTCTTTTGACATGCCGATTGATCTGCGGGATTTGGTAAGTGAAGTGGTATTATATAATATAATATATTTTGAATTTGGGTTGGGGGTAGGGTAGGCACCAGTTGGTTTGAGATGCGGTGTGGGTAGGATGAGTGATAGATGGGGGTCAGGTGGTGTAGTAGGGACCAGATGGATTCATGGGGTCGTAGGCAGACTCTTGGTTTGCAAGACTCCAGCTCTGTAAGTTGGTATTGTGGAGAGATTTCTGTACTGTACTTGAGTACTCGAGCGTGATGCTGATGTTATGGTGGTGCTGGTCTGATCTGGTCTTGTCTGATATGCTAGCTCTGGTTAGATGAGAGGCGCTTGCACGGGGAGGGTTTATACTATAGAGAAGAGCAGGTGCTGGTACTGTACGTATATGTATGAGTTGCTGTGCCATACCACACGTAAGTACACGACGAGCATCAAACAAACACCCACCCTCACTACTGCAGACGTGTCGATTGCGATCGAATCCATCTTTTGGTATACTCCTCCTACCGTACCCCCTACTCCCTTCCCCAGCTCGTCTCCCCTTCCTCCCTCTAGAAAACAACACACACTATTGCACTTTACCTCTCTATCAGCGATTAATCCTAGTCATGCATTATCGTCAGATGATAGATGCAGTACTAACATTTTAGAGTGATCATCCATGATTCTACCTTTTTTTTTCCTTTTTTTTCAAAATTGAACTTATCTCCCCTCTCACCTCGCCCCAACTCGCTTTTGGCGCGGTTGGTTGTTTACCTGGTGTTGATTCGAAACTGGACGCAATCATGGGCTTTCCTAGCCATCTCGCGAATCTCTCACATTTTAGCCTATGGTTAGGACAGTTCATGGGGCCCTATGATGTCTGGGGATTGGGGGCGTATGGAGAGTATGGAGGCAAGAAATCTTTTCTCTGCCTTTCTTTTTGTCTTGCCACTCATTTAGTTGATTTATTTGTTGCTTTCCGACAGTTCGGTCGACTTGTTCTGCATTTCCTGGTTGGTTTACAAGTATACGAGGGTTCCAATACTTTAATGGACAAGACCCTAGACTCAGCTTCCTCCTGCCGCGGGATACCAGGGAATGTGAGTGAGCGAGAAGTGAGAGGAGGGTGACGCGGAGCGGGTACCGGTCGTCTGCAGGTAGTTTGTTTTCAGTCATGCTATCAAATGTTATCTTCACCAAAACATACTCGGTGCGTGGGCAACGAGAAATGCGGAGGAAAAGGCGGAGTAACGTAACAAATCCTATTCTAAAGCACTCTCCAACCCCAATTGACCAGAAAGGCTATTTTGACACCTCGGTATGACATGATGCATGGATTTTCTTTTTTCGATTTACCCGTTGGGCGGCTTTCCCTTTCCCTCTTTTCCTCTTTCTCCGGGCCCAACGCCCGGCTCTCAGTCTCTCACCTTTTTCTCCCGCATTTAGCCATCGGAGTTAGTCGATGTCCCTGATCTACAGCCAGGAGAACCTATACTATCCCTCACGCAGACGATCAAATAGGGTGAGAAATGAGATGCTGGGTGAGGGGAAGGGAAGGGGACAACCTGATAATACCTTTCAAAGCGACAGCTGGGCCTGGCTTTAGGACACCGCATAACATCAGCAGTTCCACACAGGGCTAAGTGAGCCAGCTGAGACGCGGGTCTACCCTTTGAGCTGGCCTCGTGCTCCCAGAGTTTCGTGGCAGGAGGAGCCAACTCATTTATCATCAGCAAGTTACACGACCTGAGATTCGAGAGGAAGGGGATGAACAAGGGAGAAGGCAATAAGCACTGATACTCCCTCACCCTTGCTCACTCATTCTTTTTGGATTCCGCGGACAGAATGGAGAAGTCACAAGGTGTGTGAGAGCTCGTGCAGGGTGTTAGGAAGAACGAGTGGAAAAATATACGATGGATCTTCTTCATTGCTCATACTCATCCAGTTGCTTCGATGACTTGCATAATTTATTATCACCCCTCCCCCCGCTCCCAAGGAGGGTGGGGAGCTGGGCATATGTAAGCAGAGCAGGAGGGGTACCTCTCGTCCGGGTCGTTGCTACTTTGGAAAGGAAAGTAGACTGAAGGCAAACGAAAAATATAGGAAAAGAGAAAGGCCCTCTCTGCTAGCACGGTTGGTGCACTACTATCCCTCATGTTTTCCGACTCCCTCGCTAACCGGGGAAGAGGATATTAACGTTGATACTCTCGCATCAGCGCTCCTGTCCAGTCCTGGCATCTCCTTTTTTAAGCTTCTTTTCTTCTATTATTTTATTCGCCAAAGCTTTACTCTTCCTCCCCCTGCCCTCCCTTGCCTATCTCCGAGCATGATACGATATTTTTCGTGTCCTAGTCCTTTAAAGTATACTTGCACAAGCTAATCCCCAAGCTTATGGCTGCCGAGGCTCCTGGCCTTGCCCAGCGAATAGAGAAACCGGAACGAGAAAATGGCTTGGTAAAACTCGAGCTTGAAGCGGGATTTTAACGGCGTTATGTGAACGCCTAGGGAGGGCTGGAGGTTGAACTGGGTGTGTGAGTGCTGTGAGGATCGACCGGGTGGCAGATGTTCAAGAGAGGGAGGGTTGGACCATTTCCAATTCGGACTTATCCTAGATGCTTGGTTGGTAGGTTGGTTGGCTAATAGTGGAGAATGATTCTGCACTAGGCTTGGAGAATGAATGAACGAATGTGTGAAAGTCAGCCCTGCACGATAGCATATCGTAGCATGGGTAGTTTGTTTTTCACTCAGGGCCTCTTGTTATTGTTTTTCTTCATCTTTGAGAAAAAAGACTACTGTAGTGCGGAGTAATTTCAGCGCAGTACTTGTGCACCAATTCGTTTATCGGAAATTGCATACATTGGATATGCGAGCATATTATTGTTCTGTGCTGGCTGAGCTGCGCGGTGTGCTGTGCGTGTGTGTGTGGACGGACGGACAGACCGGCGGGGATTGTTGATAAGATTGCTTCATTTGCTGGCCTGCTTGCTGGACATGGGTTTCCGATTTTTTCACTTGGGGGTAAGTGAATTGCCGTGAACTGTGTCTTGCACGAGAGAGAGCAGGAGGGGAGGGAGAGAGAATTGGTAGCCTCCAATAGTCGGCACAATACAGCACAGTATCGTATCATACACGCATGGAAAAAGTGAAAAGTAGAAAGGAATATTTGGAAAATGACAAGGAGAAATCAAGTCCGACACACACTTTCCAACATCAGATATCACCCATCCCCATCACCATCGTCGCTATCGCCAAGACTTTTTTCTTTTTCTTTCTTTCTTTCCTTTTTTTCTTCCCTTGTTTGTCTTTTTTTTTCTCCCCTTGTTCTTTCTTGCTCCTCCTTTGAGTTTGTTCCGCTGCTCACTTTTCATCATCTATTGTACAAGATCTTTAAAACTAGGCTGCCTGTTGAAGGAGGGATTGTGCTCGTTATTGTTCCCGCGCTTGTGTCGTCGTTGTTGTCTATTAAATTTGAATGCAAAATATAGGGTGGGGAGGAAGACGGAAAGAGAGATTCACAGTATTATACCAGGAGAAGTTCATCGCCAATTATTAGCTTATTATAGTATAGATAGACAGGTAGGAAGATAGATGGATGAATAGATGGACGGGGATTTAGGCTTGCTGCGCTGTGTGCTTTTTTTCTTTTTTTCCTTCTATTTTGTTGGAGGCGCGTGACGTGAATTTCCCGATTCCGACTTTTTGACAACATTTGATGGGGTAGGTAGGGCTAACGCTAGGTATTCGTGATGGGCGCGGTTGGTATCGGTGTTGCGGCAGGGGTTGGGATTTTCGTAGGGGCGGAGGAGGAGGTGGTATCGGCATCAGTGGCCACGAGCGAATTGTTGCCGCCGGCCTCAATGGTTTTTCCCTGAGCCTTTGTTGGAGTAGCGGTAGTAGGCGCTTGTTGGTTCACCCTGGCTCTAGCCTCCTCCTTCGTCTTTTCTTCCACCTCGAACAGCATTTCTAGATCGTTCCTCTTTTCGTCGAACTTGTCGTCGAACTTGTTGAAAAGATGGAAGCGGTCACGGGATGCGAGGCGAAAGGCTTTCCAGGTGTTAGTGAACTTTTTGGTCTGCGCTAGTTCAATGTCATCCGGGAACATTGCGTCTAACAATTCTAGCTCTGCGTCTTTCACGGGCTGTCTAAATGACTCAGGAGACGGGAGGTTGTGCCTGGATAAAGCCAGTCAGCCGGCCAGTCCTTTTAAACCCATGTCGACAGGCAAATCAACAAGGATTCGTATGTATGCACATACCTCGTCGGATCTGTAAGACCCTCAAGCCCTGTTAGGTCGCCTGTGGCTTGCCACAAGGAATTCAAGGCTGGTGTCCCCATGGTATATTTGTAAGATTCAGGAATCTCGCAAGCCTTTGCCGCTTTTTGCTTGGCATCTTCAATGTCTGCATCGCCCAATGGAGGCATATCAAATGGGTGGCAACTCTCTGCTTTCCACCGAACCCAATTTTGTTCCCTAATCAGAACCGTTTTAATGGTTCGTGTAAACAGTCTCCCTTGTACATCAGGTTCGAGACTCCTGAGTATTTGTTCCTTTGTTGTGACTGCCCATTTCTCCTACACCAATTGTATTAGTGCATCATTCGTGATCTACGTATCTGAATCTCATAAATAGTAGCACACGTATCCATGAATATAGGTTCGTGCGATGGTATGGCCGCCCTTGTGTTAAGTAGTCCAACGCCACTACATAGTCAATTTTGTAGCATAAGGTTGTTTCAGCACCCTACGCAAACTATCGCAAGCGCATGCGCGTACCGCTGGTTTCGTCGGAGGATAGCTTAATGGTTTCCGCGTAACGAAAGAAAGCGGCCAAGCTACTCTTTTCTTCCCTCACACCCCGAGAACAATTCAAGGAATAGGGAAAGCTTACATCTTCTGGGCCCAAAGTGAACGTATACTGAACGGATCTGTTTGGTGTTTTGAGGTCCTTCCACTTTTCCTTCGCTTGTGGTGCTAGGTTTAACAAAAAGTCGATCAGAATCAAGGCCTGTACAAGTACATGTCGCCTAAAAGTCAAGTCGCTGATCTATCACTCGTGCGAGCATCATGTCAGCATCTAATCCATAACCTGCGAAGAAAGGGTACAAACCTCTAATTCGAATAATTCGCGACTGGTCAAATATTTCGGATTAAATCCTTCACCCTTGATATCGTCATCGTCGCTATCGATTTGCTTCCTCTTCTCGCCAAGAGAAACTCCAGGCTTCTTCTCATCCGCCTTTTTAGGCCCATTTGCCACATCAACCTTTCCAGTGGTCTTAATTGAATCGTCCTCAGCCCTCTTGAATTTAGCCATTGTAGCTCCAAGGCCCACCTTGAATTTTTCAAGATTGCTTTTAATGAATAGTCGCTGAGGGTCGGCGAAGTCATGTTGAAGTGACCAAAATATAGGGTAAAGGGTGTTGGCATCGAGAACCGTGGGTTCTTTTTGAGACGTATCTTGCCCGGCCTCCACTTTTAGCCTCTTGGGGCTACGGGCGCTGCTGATATCTGCTTCCTCTACCCCACTCGCACTCTCCTCTTTCTTGTGGTCAACTTCCATTTCCTCTTTCTTGTGATCGAGCTCCATTTCATCTGCTCCAGTCGGTGGCTCTTGGAGAATATCGTCGTAAACCGTGACATTATCCACATTAAAATCGCCTCTTAGGTTAACTCCGGAACGTTCGCCAATCGGAAAGCTCTTGCTGAGGAAGATCAAGATGCGACCACAAAAGATTGTGTCCTCTGTTTTTGATAATCTCTTGAGAAGCTCGTTGCATAGACGTAACAATATGAGAGCCTTCCCTTTTCCACCTTCCACTCCTGCGGTAACCCTATCGATACGTGACTCCAAATATTGGAAGAGGCACTCGCATGACGGTATAGTTTGTGAGTCAAAGAGCTCCTCAATCAGGTCAAGCGGTAACCCTGCACCCGAGATTTCTGTGGTGGGGTTAGAGGAGCCCGGAAAGAGAATAAGGGCGAACATACCTAACTCAGCTAAAACTAAGGAGAGATCTAAGAAGTTGCAGAAGACGGGAAGGGTTGCAGTGTTGATAGCATTGTTATTGGTCTATTGTAGCATAGTGAGCGCAGTCCCCAAGGGGGAGACTAGAGAACTTACCACAAGGTTGTATAGCGCCCCTTTAAACGCGGTATCCAGAGAGTTCCTGTATAACTCATCCGGGGAAGATCGTAGCGATCTTATGCGGGCTAATAGATCGGGGTCGAAATCAGATTCGGTCAGCGGGGGTTCGAGGTGGGTTTTATTAACGGAGGAGAGAATTTCCCGAAGATAGGAGGAGAGCTGATCGACCGTTTTCGACGCAGATGTTCCATCTGGGAGGAGAGTTGGAGACATTGTCGAAAAGGTCGGGCAGCTATGCTTCGTTACAGCGTCGTTGGTGTATGGTGGGTTGGTGAGGATGTGAGATAAAGCGAAAGACAAACGACACGAGAAAGTGAACTTGCGGTTGAACGGTGCCTATCACGTGATGCGAAGCTTTCAATGCCAAGCCGACGCGACAAGGGTTTAGCTTGCACAACCTCAGTCCTGCAGGTCAATTATTGTAAACGGTATTCCAATAGGAATTTGCTTGTGCGCGGAAAATCAGTGAATCGAATTTGCTGGGTTAGGTTCATTCCTGCTTTTCGTCTGAAAACTCGTGATCTCCAGAGGACTCTCGTAGCCAGGAATTCACCTCTCATCACTCGAGAACTAGTGCATCCTTGTGTGTGGTCACGTGATGATCGCCAAGCTCATCATAGTTCTTGCTTGAGGTTGGGAACAAAAACAAAAGGGCTCTGAGCTTTCACTCCAACAACCCGTCAATCATTGTCTTTTCCTGCAGTCCAATACAATCTGTGCAGGCCTGCCGGCACCCATCTCCCCGTGGAATCATCAATGGAAAAGTCTGACAAAACTACATTTGGAGCTATTGAGGAGACTCGGCCGACCGTCGCGGATCTCCACGGCGGTAATCTTTTTGCTCAAGCTGCCAAAAAGTACTGGCTTACCGAGAAACCGTCTGGGTTCAAGCCAGAAGCTTTGAAGTCGGAGTTCTACGATCCACTGGAGAAGGATGGCTTTCGTTTCCGGTCATTGCTAATCCTTGAGAACCTTCAGTTTCTAGAAAAGTTTGTTCCCCGGGTCGCTCCCCCATGAGCCTCAATTGCTGATCCGATTTGTGTGCGCCAGATTCCTGTGGCCCAATTTCACGGAAACTGGGTCGAATTACCATGTCGTACTGATCGCATTAATGGTGAATGTCAAGAGGCGGGAGAATCTCAATGTTTGGGGTATATAATCGGGTCCGTAAATGCTGATGATGTGAGTTGCTGACATGGAGTATTAGAGTACATATCATTGCTGCCTGAGCACTTCCCATCTCTCTTCCGCCGCATATTGTCTATGACCATTGATCACGGAATCCCTCTATTCATAAGAAACCACCTTTTGACCTTCATCGTTACCGCATTTCAATCGCTCGATAGTGGCCTAGTGAGGAAGGAGTGTGCTCCGCTGGTTTCGATATCTATATGGAATAATCTTTCAAGTGGGGGGGTACGGGATGCACGGCTGGAAAAGTACCCCCAGACCAAGAAAGCGTGGAGGGCAGCTGGAAAGCGGTTTGATTCAGCCGATGATAGCGCGAAAGATCGGTTGCGATTCGATAGACTGTGGCTTTTTGAGATGATTTTGGATTTCTTAAACATGATGTATAAGCCATCGGATCAACAGGAAGGTGATGAACCGAAGCGTGCGTGTGGCTGCCCCCCCGGATGTCTGTAATTTTGGCTAAACTTGAATAGAGATCCTCAATTATTGCGAGCGGTTTATCGAGCTTCTAACGGATCTCGAGTCTCAAATGCCAACAAGACGATACGTTAACTTCTTGCTAAAGGATCTGCATCTGCTCACAGCAATTAAATTATCGCCCCTCTATACGAATTCTGAGAATGGTCTATTTCGTGATCTCTATGCATTGCTCTCCCACTACATTAACTTTTCTATTGATGATCACACTGGACTACAGCTTTCCCAGGAGGAGTCCCGGCAAATCCACAATGCAGATTTAGCGAAACTCCAGAGAACAGCATTCAAGCACTTCAAAGATAAATTGACTATTCTAGCTCTGGCCAATTACGGGAGCATTGGGCAACGAGACGAACTCGCGTCTCACGTTGCGGAATTAGAAGATGGAGGAGTGGTAGAGTTGTGCCGCCTGTTAGGACTGCGTACGGAATACCCACAAAAGGTTGTTATGTCTGTGGACCGAGCTTTTTTAACAGAGGCAATATTGCTGTGTCATGAGAAGAGAAAGACCTTCCAGGAACAGGCGAAGGAATTACCTATATTGCCAAACCAGGATACACTCTTTGAGTCCTCTCTACTTCGTAATGAATATTATGACGGGTCCGGGCCTCTAGCCATTCCGAAGCTCAATTTGCAATACTTGACTGTCGGAGACTTCCTATGGCGGTCTTTTATTCTTTATCGATGCGAAGCATTTTTTGCAATTCGAAGAGATATCGAGGATTCGTTACATCGTCTTGCGCCAAAACTTTCGCACCCAAGCATGACTACCCAATTCCACGGGTTCTCCAAGATGGCTTTGTTGACCGCGAGACCTTCGTATGTGTCCACCTTGTTTCGGTTTGGGTGATTGTGGTAAAACTGACAGCGAACCCCCATACAGAATACTTGAAACGGCCCCACCCAAAGTCGGCGAAGAGAAACCAGCGTATGTTCGCGCGGAAATTAGTCTTGACTATACTCGACTTTCCGAAGACGTTCGGCGCGATTGGGACTCTCTTCGACCAGATGATGTGGTCTTCCTACTTGCCGTCAAGGGAATTGATGAGGGCGACCGAATGATCACTAATGGGTCACCTGATAAGCTGAATGTAGCAGAGAAGTTCGGGGTTAAGTGTTTGAGGGCTGCTGAAGTCGTACAGTTGCTCGATCAGGATGGGCGACCAATTAAAGCCGGCGATGGCCAGGCTCGGAGAGCTGGCGGAAGGCGTAGGCTCCATGTTCGCCTAGATCCGGAAATGTACAAGGTATATCGCGGTGTCGACTGAGTGCTATAGAGTTTCATATAGTCTAACCCCTTACTTGGTGATAGATCGATGCAGATGACCTGAAGGCCGGCAAGCCAGATGTCTACGACTCCATAAACCTGTTGATTAGACGAAAAGGAAGGGTGGGTGCGGGGTTCTATATTTTGCATTGAAGCAAACGTTGACATGAAAACTAGGAAAACAATTTCAAGCCTGTCCTGGAGTCAATTCAAGAACTTACTCAAGCCGATGTGCCCATGCCAACATGGCTACAGGAGGTTTTCCTAGGATATGGAGACCCGGCCGGGGCACATTACTCCAAGCTTCCGAATCAGCCAAATTTGCTCGATTTCCGGGACACATTCCTTGATTGGCAACATTTGGTAGAGAGCTTTCCAGGAATAGTGTGTTCCCAAGTCTACTCCACTGCTCGGGCTACCCATACTGATTACTGTCATAGAAACTGAAGCCGAAGGAAGGCTTGCAAGAGGGGTGCGACCCTCCCTATGTGATCTCGCAAAGAACTGCCGTTGAGCAACCCAAGCCCGCAAAGAAGCGCAGAAGAGGCCAGGAGGGTAGCTCCGACAAGGAGGAATCCTTGGAGGTCTCGACTTATAAGCTTCCGAACATGGGGCCTTATCCGATTGATGTGCCACGTACGAATCATATCAAGTTTACCCCGACACAAGTAGAGGCTATCCGCTCTGGCACCAACCCGGGTCTGACTGTGATTGTCGGCCCACCTGGGACTGGGAAGACTGATGTCGCTACCCAGATCATTAGCAACCTGTATCACAACTTCCCTACCCAACGCACTCTATTAATAGCCCACAGCAATCAAGCCCTGAACCAGCTTTTTGAGAAGATCACCGCCCTAGATATCGATGAGCGGCATTTGCTTCGATTAGGGCATGGCGAGGAAGAGTTGAAAACAGATACTAATTATAGCAAGCAGGGGAGGGTGGAATCCTTCATGGTGAGCTCTTCCGACTTCTGCGGGTACTAATTTTTAGGACAAGCTGATAATTTTAGGACAACCGTGTAAAACTACTGGCGGAGGTTGATCGATTAGCTGCCACTCTAGGCGCTCCCGGTGCACATGGCGATTCTTGTGAGACTGCGGACTACTTCAACCTAGTTTATGTTGAGCCAGCGTGGGAGAGGTATCAGAAAGTGTTGTCTGAGGAAGGTCTCACGTTGGAAAAGCTCTATGGCAGCTTCCCATTCCATCAGTACTTTTCGAATGCCCCGAAGCCGATGTTTTCACATGACCTGTCCTTGGAGGAAGCGATTGAGGTAGCAGAGGGCGGTTACAGGCGCATCGGGAAGTTGTTCACGGAGCTGGAGGACATTCGGCCGTTCGAGTTGCTGAAGACTGCAAGGGACAGGCAGAATTATTTGCTCACCAAAGAAGCAAGGATCGTCGCCATGACTTCGACCCATGCTGCAATGAAGGTAGGTCATAAATCTCCGTAAAGCGTGAGAACTAGAAACCAACGAGACCTCTCTTTTTTTTTTAGCGCGCCGACATTGCGAAGTTAGGCTTCGAGTATGACAACGTTGTGATGGAAGAGGCCGCACAGATTACGGAAGTCGAAACTTTCATCCCGTTAGCTCTGCAATCTCCGAAGAAAGGCGAACTCCCCTTGCAGCGCGTCGTGCTGTGCGGAGACCACTATCAGAATTCCCCTATCGTGCAAAACATCGCATTTAGGCAGTACGCCAATCTAGAGCAGAGTCTGTTTGCAAGGTTGGTACGGCTGGGGGTCCCAACCGTCAATCTAGACCAACAAGGGCGTGCGCGCGCGTCAATTGCTAGATTGTACAATTGGCGTTATCGCGAGCTCGGGAACCTGCCTATATTGGAATCGCAGCCGGAATACCAAACTGCAAATGCTGGGTATGTAGCAGCGGGGGTGCCCTAAAGGTTTGCGTCTCGTGGCTTGCTTGCTGACCTGTCCATACACAGTTTCCGCCACGAATTTCAGTTCATTAACGTCAAAGACTACAAGGGCCAGGGAGAATACGAGCCCACGCCGCACTTCATACAGAACCTCGGAGAAGCGGAATACGCAGTGGCTGTATACCAATACATGCGTCTTCTCGGTTACCCCGCCGAAAAGATAACCATACTGACCACCTACCTTGGCCAGCGTTCCCTCATCCGGGACGTTCTCAATCGACGATGCGCGAAGAACCCCTTGTTCGGAATGCCTGCATCTCTGACTACAGTGGACAAGTACCAGGGCGAACAAAACGACTGTGCGTTTCCCCCCTCATATCCACCCACCCACCCGCCCCTGTAAATATGAGAGGCTAACGAGTGACTAGACGTGATCCTTTCCCTCGTTCGCACGAAACGCGTTGGCTACCTGCGTGATATCCGCCGTATGACGGTTGCCCTTTCCCGTGCCCGGCTGGGTCTGTATGTAGTTGGCCGCCGGGAGGTGTTCGAAAGCTGCTACGAGCTGTCGGGGGCCTTCTCCCGTTTATTGGAGAACAAGAGCGATAAGCTTGAAATTGTTACCGGTGAGATGTGGCCTACGGATAGGAGCGATAGGCCCAAGGAGGGGACGGAGATGGAGAATGTGGAACATATGGGCCAATATGTGTACGAGATGACCGTGACAAAGGTGGAAAGCATGAGGCCGGTCAAGCAATAGCTGTTTTTTCGTGTAATAACAATTTCTTGTGTCTAGTTACGTTAGTGTTGGATATCAACAGGTGCGGGAAATTGTATGATAGTTTCTTTATTTTGTACCGATTAAGTTGTAAAAGGGGCTGATGGCGCGGGATCTCATCAAGGAAGATGGAGGGTCTAATTAGAGCATGGAAAGTATTGCGATCACGATTTCAAGATGATATGGACTTTTAAAAAATGGACAGTAATTACTGTGGCAAGCACTGCAATCTGAACCAAGGTCTTGGCAAAAAAAAAGAAAGAGCAGACAGAGCCTGACCGCGGCTCCACAACAGGAACGAACTCTATTTTCCCTCCGAGACAAAAAGCCACAAAGCCTAAGCTAACGCCAACCACAGCTCGACGGCACCTTCAGTATAGTACCAGTACAAGCCAAATCACACTTCACCCTTCCTCTCACTACTCCGGCAACTGCAACCACAGCCAATGCCCCGACTAACCGGCGAAGTATGATACCTCCCTCTTCCTCACTTCCCCTCCGGCTGGCTAGCTAATCCCCCTCCTCCCCTCCCAGGGCGGCGGCCGAAACCCAACCGGGATCCCCCCCGCAAAAACTGAATCCGCCCTACAAGCCCGAAAAACCTTCTATTGTAAACCTTCCCCCCTCCCCCCCCTCACTCCCCACCCTACCGCACTAACCCTGTCGTCAAGGTGACCTCTGCAGCAAGGGCTACAGCCGCAGCAACGAATACGAGGCGCACGAGAACAGCTACGACCACCAGCACAA
>Ga0307510_10002141_pt1 | contig 22301 bp, 19 predicted proteins | sample 12_EM_MG_FD_207224 | JGI IMG/M metagenome (GOLD analysis project Ga0307510, IMG submission 207224) | Populus trichocarpa ectomycorrhiza microbial communities from riparian zone in the Pacific Northwest, United States - 12_EM | ecosystem: Host-associated > Plants > Roots > Unclassified | place...
GCGTCGCGCGTGCCTGGTTCGCCGACGTGCGCTGTTCGAACACGAGGTGGCGGTTGACGGCGAAGGCCGCGAGCGCCATCGCGAGGAACAGCATCAGCGTGACGATCAGCGCCGCGCCGCCGTGTTGTGAGCGGGGAGTGGAGTGGTTCATCGTGGACCTCACAGGGTGCAGCTGCCGACGACGGCGTCGCTGCGGATGTGGACGTTGCTGCGCACGCTGCGCGTGACGCGCGGGTCGCCGACCAGCGTTGCGGTGAGGACGACCGCGAGGCTGCGCACCTGCTGGTGTGGCGGGCACTGGCTGCTGCCCGCGGCGCAGGCGCTCGGGCAGAACGCTGCCAGGCTCAGGTCCTGCACCTCGGGCGTGACACTGAACGCGGTCACGGTGAACAGGTTCGCATCGGTGAGCGACTGCCAGTTGCCTGCGCCGAGCTGCAGCTCGATCGCGCCGTTGCGCAGGCGAAAGCCGAACTGCTCGTTGCTGTCGACCGCGTCGTTCTCGGTCGCGTCCATCGAGTAGCGCAGGCTCACGGTGGCCGCGGCCACGGTGCTCGGCGAGAGGTCGGCGTACGGGTTCGCGCCGGTGCCGCCGGCATGGCCCCAGTAGCCGGCGCGCCGCAGGTCGCGGGTGATCAGATCGGCCGCGGTGCGCAGGTCTTGCGTCAGCCGCGCCTCGAGCAGCAGCGCGCGGTTCTCGCGCAGGTGACCGACCAGCAGCGTGCTGCCAGCAACGGCGATGAAGAGGCCGATGGCCACGCCGATCAGCAGCTCGATCAGCGACAGGCCGTGTTGGTGGGCAGGGCGTGTCATCACAGGCTCCAGCAGCGGCGGTTCGCAGCCGCGTCGTTCGCGACGCGGGCGTCGGTGCCCGATTCGTAGACCAGGTTCATGCCGACTGCGCGGGCCCGTAGCACGCGACAGTCGGCGTCGCGGGCCTGAGTTCCGGTGGCCGTGGCGAGCAGCTCGTAGCCGTCGGCATTGAACGCGGTGATCTGCAGCGTGTAGTGCCCGGCGGCCGACACCGCAGCGGCGCCGATCTCCGCCAGATTGCCGTAGCGCGTGCTGCGGCTGCGCAGGCGCTCTTGCGCGCCCTGGATCTGCGCGACGGCGGTCAGCGCATCGGCGCGGCGCGCCTTGCGCAACTGGGCATCGAAGCTGGGCATCGCGATGCCGGACAGCACGGCGGCGATCGCCATCGCGGCCAAGGTCTCGATCAGCGTGAAGCCGCGGGCGGCAGCGTGGGCAGGCATGACTGGCTCCAACTCAGCAAGCGCGGTAGCCCGGCAGCGCCGGTGCTGGCGAGCAGCTGCGCACCCGGCCCATCACGTTGATGACGTGGCGCACCTCGCGCCCGCCGGCACCGATCACATGCAGCGTGCCGGTGGGCGTGCTGGTGCCGTGCATCGGGTCGAACAGCACCGAGGCGACGTTGGGGACGATGCTGATCTGGTCAGTGTTCGCGAGGGTCACGGTCTTGATCTCGCGCGCCGTGCCGTGGCACACCGCCGGGCCGGGCGCGCTGCAATCGCAATCGGCGGCGGCACCGGTGTGGATCACGTAGCAGCTGCCGCCGTCGCGCGCATGAAAGCTCAGCCGCAGCGCCTGGTTGCGCGTGACGGCGGCGGTGCGGATCAGCTGGATGTCGGTGGCGAGCTGGTTCGCGGCGTTGTCGAGCCGGCGCGCGGCGATCAGGTCCTGCATGCCGGGCGCGGCGGTCGTGGCCAGCACCGTGGTGATGGCGAGCACCATGCAGGCTTCGATCAGCGTGATGCCGCGTTGGGCTTGGGGAAGGTGAGAGGTTTTCATCTGTGCTCCAGGTGTTGAACCGATGCACAGACTTTAGAAAACGGGGTCGCTTGCCGCGACCCGCGGAGGTGGGGAATGGCGGCCCCTCTCGCGGGCTCCCCCTCACGTCACCCCCGTCCGGGGGGATCGCCTCAAATGTCCCGAATGAGCTGCCGGAACTCGTCCACGTCCTCGAAGCTGCGGTAGACCGACGCGAAGCGCACGTAGGCGACCTTGTCGATGCGTTTGAGCTCGCGCATCACGAGTTCACCCAGGCGCGTCGACGGCACCTCTTTCGCACCGCTGTTCAGCAGCTTGTCCTGGATGCGCTCCATCGCCGCGTCGATCTGCTCGACGCTGACCGGCCGCTTGCGCAGCGCCAGCGTCATCGAGGCGCGGATCTTCGCCGGGTCCATGTCGGCGCGCGTGCCATCCTTCTTCACGACCGAGGGCAGCGCGATCTCGGGGCGCTCGTAGGTCGTGAAGCGCTTGTCGCACTTGTGGCAGCGCCGGCGGCGGCGGACGACGTCGCCCTCGTCGGAGTCGCGGGTCTCGACGACCTGCGTCTCATCAAAGCTGCAGAACGGGCAACGCACGGTCGTTCGCGCCGGCGCGAAGGGTCAGCCGCCGTAGACCGGGAAGGCCTTGGTCAGCGCCGCGACCTTTTCTCTCACCGCGGCGGTGTTGGCCTCGTCGGTCGGCTTGTCCAGCACGTCGGCGATCAGGTGCGCGGTCTGGCGCACCTGGTCTTCCTTGAAGCCGCGCGTCGTCATCGCCGGCGTGCCCAGGCGGATGCCGCTGGTCACCATCGGCTTTTGCGGGTCGTTCGGGATACCGTTCTTGTTGCAGGTCATGTGCGCGGCGCCGAGCAGGTTCTCGGCTTCCTTGCCGGTCAGGCCCTTGGGGCGCAGGTCGACCAACATCACGTGCGACTCGGTGCGTCCGCTGACGATGCGCAGGCCGCGCTCGGTCAGCGTGTCGGCGAGCACCACGGCGTTCTTCACGACCTGCTGCTGGTAGAGCTTGAATTCGGGCGAGAGTGCCTCTTGGAATGCGACCGCCTTGCCGGCGATCACGTGCATCAGCGGGCCGCCCTGGATGCCGGGGAAGATCGCGCTGTTGATCTTCTTCGCGATGGCCTCGTCGCGCATCAGCACGATGCCGCCGCGCGGGCCGCGCAGGCTCTTGTGCGTGGTCGACGTGACGACGTCGGCGTGCGGCACCGGGTTCGGGTAGACGCCCGCGGCGATCAGGCCGGCGTAGTGCGCCATGTCGACCATGAAGTAGGCGCCGATGTCCTTCGCGACCTTGGCGAAGCGCGCGAAGTCGATGCGCAGGCTGTAGGCCGAGGCGCCGGCGATGATCAGCTTGGGCTTGTGCTCGTGGGCCAGGCGTTCCATCGCGTCGTAGTCGATGGCTTCATCAGCGGTCAGGCCGTAGCTGACGACCTTGAACCACTTGCCACTCATGTTCAGCGGCATGCCGTGGGTCAGGTGGCCGCCTTCGGCCAGGCTCATGCCCATGATGGTGTCGCCGGGCTGCAGCAGGCCGAAGAAGACGGACTGGTTGGCCTGCGAGCCGGAATTGGGTTGCACGTTGGCGTACTCGGCGCCGAACAACTGCTTCAGGCGGTCGATCGCCAGCTGTTCGACGATGTCGACGTATTCGCAGCCGCCGTAGTAGCGCTTGCCGGGGTAGCCCTCGGCGTACTTGTTGGTCAGCTGCGTGCCCTGCGCGGCCATCACGGCCGGCGAAGCGTAGTTCTCGGAAGCGATCAACTCGATGTGGTCTTCCTGGCGCTGGTTCTCGCGCTGGATGACGGACCACAGTTCGGGGTCGACATTGGCAATGGTGGAGCGGGTGCGGTCAAACATGGTCGGCAGTCCTGGTGTCAGCGGAGTCCCCGAGGCATCAGGGCGTGCGTGTCGCACACCACCACGGGGCTGCCCAGGCGAACGGCTGAACGGAGCCTGCCAAAACAAGCCCCGACCGCGCTTCCCGGTGGTAACCCACCTCAGGCCCCGGGCTCGGTGAAGAGTAGGGGCCGCATCGCCAGTCGCGCAGCTCCGCCAGTGTAGCGGAGAGCGGGCAGCCGACTCAGCTCCGGCGCAGCATCGCGACTTGTTCGGCCGGCGCGCGCGGCGTGTCTGCAGCCGCGGCCGGCGATGCTTCGGGCTTGACCACGGCCGGGCTCGACGCGTTCGTCAAAGAGGCGCGCAGCGGCACCGGCTTGCCGTTGGCCACCAGGCGCAGTGCGTTCTGTTCGCTCAGCACCTTGCCGGCGTAGCCGCCGTCTTCGGCCAGGTTGCCGGCGCCGACATAGAACTTCAGGCCGGCCTCCAGGCTGCCAGCCCGCGTGATGCATTCCTTCAGCACCTGGACGCCGACGCGCAGGTTGGTCACCGGGTCGAAGGCGGCGTGGTTGCCGCCAAAGGCTTCGTACTTGTCGTTGTGGACCTTGGTCATGACCTGCATCAGGCCTTGTGCACCGACGGCGCTCTGCGCGAATGGGTTGAAGCTCGACTCGACCGCCATGATCGCGAGGATCAGCGTCGGGTCCAGCCCGGCCTTCTGGCCCACGGCCCAGGCCTCTTGCACGAGGCGGCTGACCGGCTCGGGCGCCACGCGGTAGCGGCGCGCCAGCCATTGGGCGACCGCCGCCTGCTGGCGGCTCAGTTCTTTCGGGTCGGACGCGGTCGCGCGCGCCACTGCATCGGGCTCGCTGAGCTCGGCAGCGAGCAACTCGGCCGGGCCGGGCGGCAGTTCGCGTGCTTCCTGGCGCGCTTGCAGCCAGCCCAGCGTCCAGGCCTCGGCCTCGTGGCGGACGTCGGCGCGGCCAGCCGCAAACAGCAGCACGGCTGCCAGCATCAAACCGATCAGGGCCAGGGTGTTGTGGCTCACTTCGAGCAGGCCGTGGCCCACGTCGCGCAAGAACACCGAGGCCGACTGCGCGGAGGCGTTGCGCACCGAGCGCAGCGCCGTCGTCAATTGGCGAATCGCCATCTTGTCACTCCTTCACTCGCCATCCGGCCCGTCGTGGTGCCAGGCTCTGCGGCCCGGCGCCCTGGGTGCGGCGGCGATAATTGCTGGCTGAAACGCCGTCCGACGTGTCGTCGGCATCGAAGCGCTCAGCCTGGAAATCGGCGGGTGTTACAAGCGTCATCCCAACGATGCGCGCTGCGGTCTGCCCTGCCGATTCAGAGAGGAGCGGAATCTAGCAAGGGTCTTCATAACCGGTCAAGACTATCAAACTTGTTTTAAATTACAAAAAAGTATGAAATACCGCGATCTGCGTGACTTTATGGGTGGGCTGGAACAAGCCGGGGAACTCAAGCGGGTCGCAGAGCCAGTCTCGGCGCGGCTTGAGATGACAGCGGTCAGCGACTTCGTTTTGCGTGCCGCCGGGCCAGCCTTGTGGTTCCAACACCCCGTCGGTTACAAATTTTCGGCACTGACCAACCTGTTCGGCACGCCCAAACGCGTCGCACTGGGCATGGGCGCAGCCGACCTGAGCGAGTTGCGCGACGTGGGCCGGCTGCTCGCCAGCCTCAAGGAACCCGAGCCGCCCAAGGGCCTGAAAGACGCCGGCAAGCTCTTGCACATGGCCAAGGCGCTGTGGGACATGAAGCCCGCCCAGGTGCGCAAGCCGGTCTGTCAGGAGGTCGTGCTCGAGGGGCCCGACGTGGACCTCGGCCTGCTGCCCGTGCAGACCTGCTGGCCCGACGACGCCGGCCCGCTGATCACGTGGGGTCTGGTCATCACCCGTGGCCCGCAGGGCACTCCCGCCGCGCGGGCGCGCCAGAACCTGGGCATCTACCGCCAGCAGGTGATTGCGCGAAACCGGGTGATCATGCGCTGGCTCGCCCACCGCGGCGGGGCGCTGGACTTCCGCGAGTTCGCGCTCGCCAAGCCTGGCGAGCCGTTCCCCATCGCCGTGGCGCTGGGCGCCGACCCGGCCACCATCCTCGGTGCGGTGACACCGGTGCCCGATACCTTGTCCGAGTACCAGTTTGCCGGCCTGCTGCGCGGCAGCCGCACCGAACTGGCCGATTCGGGCGTCGGCGATGCGGGCGTGATGCTGCAGGTGCCGGCCAGCGCCGAGTTCGTGCTCGAAGGCTGTATTCCGCCGGCCGCGAAGGGCTTTACCGGGGTCAGCGAGCACGGCGTGCAATTGAAGGAGATCAACGGCTACCTGCACGCACTCGAGGGTCCGTTCGGCGACCACACCGGCTATTACAACGAGCAGGACTGGTTCCCGGTGTTCGAGATCGAGCGCCTGACACATCGCCGCGAGCCCGTCTACCACTCGACCTACACCGGCAAGCCGCCCGACGAGCCGGCCATCCTCGGTGTGGCGCTCAACGAGGTCTTCGTGCCCATTCTGCAAAAGCAGTTTCCGGAGATCGTCGACTTCTATCTGCCGCCCGAAGGCTGCAGCTACCGCCTGGCCATCGTCAGCATCAAGAAGAGCTACCCCGGCCACGCGAAGCGGTTGATGTTCGGCATCTGGAGCTTTCTGCGCCAGTTCATGTACACCAAGTTCATCGTTGTCGTCGACGACGACGTGGACATCCGCGACTGGAAGGAAGTGATCTGGGCGATCACCACCCGCATGGACCCGGTGCGCGACACCACGCTGGTGGACCACACGCCCATCGACTACCTCGACTTCGCCTCGCCGGTCAGCGGCCTGGGGGGCAAGATGGGGCTGGACGCGACCAACAAGTGGCCAGGCGAAACCAGCCGCGAATGGGGCCGCCCCATCCGCATGGACGCTGCGGTCGAGCAGCGCGTGCAAGGCCTGCTCGACGCCATCATGAAACCCGCGGCATGACAAGAGGGCAGGCGATAGGTCGCTGTGCTTGAAGGTCCGGCGTGCGTGCTCTAAGTTAGTAGAGCCTGCACGCAGGTACCTCAACCGGCACAGTCACTGCGCCGAAGGAGCCCCGGACCTCATTCCTCCGGATCTCCAAATGGCGGCGAGAGCCGCCCGCCCCTCTGGTCGAAAGGTCAGGGGGGTTTGTCATTTTGGCGACCACCGGCCTGCTGCGGCGCTTCAGTTTGGCGGTGGGTTGCCGACACCGGTACAGATCCAAGGCGAGACGCTTCCGTGTGCTCGTGAAACCGGTGTGTCCATGTCCTCCCAGTCTGCCCACAGCCCGCGCAGTTTTCGATTCCAGTCGGCCGTTTGGCACGGCGCGCTGGTGATCGCGTTGGCGATCGCGCTGCCCTTGGTGTTCGGCGTCATGCACTGGGCGCAAATCCGCCACGACGAGGGCCTGGCCCTGAATGTCGTGGCCCAGAACGTCGCACGTACCTTGGCGGCAGGCCTCGACGATCGCAGCCGCGAGGTCGAAGCCCTGGCGGCAGACACCGACCTGTGGGCCGCCGGCCTGGGGTCCGACGCCGTGAAGCGCGCCCTGGCCCGCGCCAATGCAGCGACGCCGCACAGCTCCTGGATAGGCGTGGCCGCCAGAGACGGCACGGTGCTGGCGGCGAGCGCCGGCATCCTCGAAGGCGAGTCGGTGGCGGCGCGTCCCTGGTTCAAGGAGGGGTTCAAGGCGACCCACGTGGGGGATGTTCATCCCGCGGTGCTGCTGTCAAAGCTGCTGCCGCCGGCGCCGTCGGGCGAACCGCTGCGGTTCGTGGATTTCGCGTCACCCGTTCTGCTGGGCGGCGAGGTCGTCGGCGTGTTGGGCAAGCACGGCAGCTGGGAATGGGCGCGTTCCGTCATCACGCTGATGGCGCCGGAAAACGCCGCCGAGTTGAAGCTGGAGGTCTTCATCTTCGACCGCGCCGGCCGCGCCATCTATGCGCCCCGCGGCACCGCGCTCGATTCGGTCCATCTGCCGACATGGCCGGTCGACATCCGCCCATCCCGCACCGACATCGACGCCGGCGCCGACAGCCTCGGCGCGGTCGGCACCTGGAGCGACGGCGCGGACTACCTGACCGCGGTCGCCCGCATGAAGCCCGTGCGCGCTGCCAGCGATCTCGGCTGGACCGTGGTGGTGCGGGAGCCGACCGCGGTCGCGTTCGCCGGCGCGCGCCGCGCGGTGTGGACGGTGTTGCTCATCGGCCTCGCCGGTGCGAGCCTGGCGGCCGGTCTGGCCTGGTTCGTGTCCGGCCGATTGAGCCGCCCGCTGTCGGACATCGCCCGCGCGGCGCGCGATGTCGCCGGCGGCGTGGCCGGGGCCGGCATCCACATCGATGGCCGCAACTCGGAACTGGCGCACCTGTCGACCGCCTTGTCCGACATGACGCGCAAGCTCGTCGCCGGCAACGAAGAACTCGAGCGGCGGGTCCAGGAACGCACCGCCGAACTGCACCTGGCGAACGCCGAACTCGAGAGCCTCGCACGGCACGACCCGCTGACGGGGCTGATGAATCGCCGCGCCTTCGACGAGCGCATCGACATGGCGTTGGCCTTGGCGAACCGCAGCGGTGCGCCGCTGTCGCTGCTGATGGTCGACATCGATCACTTCAAGCGTGTCAACGACCTTCACGGGCACGAGGCGGGTGACGACGTGCTGCAGTCGCTGGCGGTGTTGCTGCAGGCCAGGGTGCGCGAGACCGACACCGTGGCGCGCATGGGCGGCGAGGAATTTGCCGTGCTGCTGCCTGAGACGGACGCCGCCGGTGCGATGCGGGTGGCCGAGGAACTCGTGCAACGGGCCGCGACCACCGGCATGCCGGCGGTCGGGCAGGTCACGATCAGCGTCGGCGTGGCCACCAGCTTGTATGCGACGGACGCGCGCACCTCGCTGATGCGTCATGCCGACAAGGCGCTCTACGCGGCCAAGCATGCAGGCCGCAACCGGGTGCACCAGGCCGACATGCCGCCGCCCGCGTCATTGGCGGGTGTCGCCAGCCACACCGTTCACGCGGACAGCCAGCACAAACCGCCCGGCTCAAGAGAGAATGCCGTTTCCGGCACGTCCGAGCCGGTACGCTGATTCGTTGAAGGAGCGTTCGAGACGCCCATGGCAGAAAAGATTGTCTTCCCGACACCGCACCTGCCCGCCCAGCCGCTGCAGCCCGACTGGACGCCGACCGAGTTGCTCGGTCTGCTGACCCGGCATTCGGGTGCGCCCACCGCGGTCATCGGGCGCGACCTGCACTTCATCTACGTCAACACGATCTTCGCGACCTGGTTCGGCCTGGTGCCGGAGCAACTCGTGGGCGTGCCCATCCGCGACATCTACGGCGAGCACAACAACGTCCGCTACATGCCCTTCCTCGAGCGTGCATTTGCCGGCGAGGTGGTACGCTACCAGCGGCAGGTGCGCAACCCGATCGGCACCGAAGAGTGGCACACCATCTGCCTGACCCCGTGCCGCGACGCGAACGGTGAGGTGTTCGCCATCGTCACCGCGGCGCTCGACGTGCACGAGCTGCGCATCACGACCGAGGCCTTGCGCACCGCGAACCAGCGCCTCTCGTCGCACATGGAAAACAGCCCGCTCGCCGTGATCGAGACCGACCACGAGCTGCGCATCGTCTATTGCTCCGCACGCGGTGGCGAGTTGCTGGGCTGGCACGCGCCGACGGTGCAGGGGCGCTCGCTTTGGGAGTTGTTGGCGTTGAACCCGACGGACTCCGGCCCGCTCGGTGCGGCGCTGCGGCGCCTGCACCAGCGCGTCGAAACGCGCAACCGCGCCGAGGCGATGCATCAACGCGCGGATGGCTCGGTCATCCATTGCGAGTGGTTCAGCTCGGCCTTGACCAACGCGCAGGGCCAGCTCGTGTCCATCATGGCGCTGGTCGAGGACGTGTCGGTGCGGGTGCAGGCCGCGCAGCAGCTGCAGCACCTGGCCGAGCGTGACTCGCTGACCGGCCTGTACAACCGCAGCGCCTTCCACGCCCGCCTCGTGCTCTCGCTCGAGCGGGCGCGCGAAACCGACGGCGCGGTGGCGCTGCTGTTCATCGACCTCGACGGCTTCAAGGGCGTCAATGACGGCTTCGGCCATGCCGCCGGCGACGATGTGCTGCGCGAAGTCGCCCAGCGCCTGAGTGCCGCGGTGCGCGAGACCGACACCGTGGCGCGCCTGGGGGGCGACGAGTTCGCGGTGATGCTCGACGCCGACATCGACGCGTCAACGGCCGAGACGGTGAGCCGCCGCATCTTCGCCGCGCTGGAGCGGCCATTCGACATCGCATCGACGCAGATGCCGATAGGCGCCAGCATCGGCGTCGCGGCGCACCCGCCGCTCGAAGGCCACGCCGGCGGCCTGATCAAGAACGCCGACCAGGCCATGTACGAGGCCAAGCGCGCCGGCAAGGGCTGTGTGCGCTACGCGCTCGCGCCCTGAATGCTCTGCTGGAAGCGGAAGAAGTTGCCCGGGTCGTAGACCTGCTTGATGGCTTGCAGCGGGCTGTAGGCCGGGCCCCAGTAGGCCTGTGCGTAGTCGGTCAACCGGCTGTCGGCGTAGTTCTGGTAGACATGCCCGTTCAGGAAGGGCTGCACCAGCTGCATGAAGCCGTCCAGCCAGGCTTCCATCTGCGCGCGCTCGGCCGGGTCGCGCCAGAACACATCGACGACGAGGTCGGCGTCGACGTCGCGGTGGATGAACGCGCTGTCTGCCACCGGGTAGCGGTTGATCGCGCCGCCATAGGGTTCGAGGTAGGCGAGCGACCACGGATTCGGTGAGGTCGCGAAGTAGTCGATGATGCGCTGCCAGTCGGCTGTGGCCAGCGGCGTCGCGATGTAGCCGCTGGCCTTGGTTTCGCAGGCGCCGTCGGGCAGGTTGTCGGGCAGCGAGTACGGGTGGTCCTCGAGGTACTGGTCCATCGCCGGGTAGGTGCCCGTTGTGTCGACCAGCAGCTGAGCCGACGGGATCTGCAGCAGTGGCGCGAGCGCGGCTTTGCCATCGTCGGCGCTGCCGCAGAACATGCCTTGCACCATGTAGACCGGCTGACCGGCCACATAGCCCAGGTTCATCATGTAGCCCAGCGCATCGGGTGCGCCGGTTCGCATGTAGCTGGTCTGCATGGTGGTCAGCACCTGAGCGGCGTGCGCCGCGTCCCACGAGATCGCGTAGGCCCAGACCTGGTCCAGCCGCACCATGCGGTAGGTCACCTGCAGCACGACGCCGAAGTTGCCGCCGGTGCCGCCGCGCAGGGCCCAGAAGAGGTCGGGGTTCTCGGCGGCGCTGGCGGTGACGATGGCGCCGTCCGCCAGCGCGACGCGGAACGAAGCGACGCAGTCGCTCTGGATACCGAACGCGCGCGAGGTGTAGCCGTAGCCGCCGCCCTGCACGAAGCCGGCGACGCAGACGCTGCCGCACGCACCCGACGGCACATGCCAACCGGTGCCGTTGAGCGCGCCGTTGAAGTGGTCGAAGTCGGTGCCGGGCAGCACGTGCATGAGGGCGTTGGCTTCGTCGAGCACGACGCCGCTCATCTCGCTCAGGTCGATCACCAGGCCGTCGTTGACCGAGTAGCCGGCGGTGCTGTGGCCGCCCGAGCGCAGCGCAACCCACAGGTCGCACTCGTAAGCGACGCGGATGCACTCGAGCACATCGGCCTCGCAGGCGCAGTAGACGATGGCCTGCGGATAGGCCTGGAAGGCCGGGTTCGATTCTTGGCGCGCGGTGTTGTAGTCGGGGTCGTTCGGCAGCACGACGCGGCCTGTCAGCGCGGCCTCGAGATCGGCCAGCGTGTTCCAGGACAGCTTGCGCGTCGAGGCATCCGCGCTGCTGGCGGCCAGTTGCCGATAGCGTGCGATGCGGCGGGCTTTTTCGATCCGGTGAGCACTTTTGCGGTGGGCCATCGATGCAACTCCTGGGGTGGGTGATGAGTGACGCGTTCAGCGAGGGGACTGCATTTCGTGGCCCAGCGCCGCGTACAGCCGCTGGAACTGCGCATGCCGCAGGGCCAGCGCGTCGTGGCGCTGCGGGTCGGGTTCGAAGCTGTCGGTGATCGGCGGGGCCGTGCAGACCGCGGCCACGCCTTCGCCGGTGCGCGCCAGCCGACCGAGCCGCGCCGCGCCCAACGCAGCGCCAACCTCGGCGCCGCTGCGGCGGTCGAGGCGGCGCCCCAGCGTGTCGGCCAGCACCTGCGCCCACGGCGCGCTGCGCGAGCCGCCGCCGACGAGAGTGACGGTGTCGATCTGTGCGCCGCCGTCCAGCAGCGCCTGCTGCCCGTCGAGGAATGCGAACGCCACGCCTTCGAGCACCGCCCGCGCGACGTGGCCGCGGCCGTGGTCGTGGGTCAGGCCGAAGAACACGCCGCAGGCGTGCGGGTTGTTGTGCGGTGTGCGTTCGCCCGACAGGTAGGGCAGGAACTGCGGCACCTGCGCACCCGCGGGCAGGGCCTCGGCTTCGGCGACGAGCTGGGCTTCGCTGTCGGCGTGCGTCAGCGTGCGCAGCCAGCGCAGCGCGCTCGCCGCCGTGAGCATCACCGTCATCTGGTGCCAGGTGCCGGGGAAGGCGTGGCAGAACGCGTGCACCGCGCGCGCGGGGTTCGGCGAGTACGCGGCGTTGGCAACGAAGTAGACGCCCGAGGTGCCCAGCGACAGAAAGGCCGTGCCGGGTGCCGCGACGCCGATGCCGGCCGCACTCGCCGCGTTGTCGCCCGCGCCGCCGGCGACGACCACGCCGGGCGGCAGGCCGAGCTGGTCGGCGACGGCCGGCAACAGCGTGCCGCCGGCCTCGCTGCCTTCGACCAGGCGCGGCATGTGGGCGCGCGTCAGGTGGGTCGCGTCCAGCATCGTGTCGGACCACGCGCGCTTGGCAACGTCCAGCCACAGCGTGCCGGCCGAATCGGACATGTCGGACACCGCCTCGCCGGTCAGCAGCAGACGCACATAGTCTTTGGGCAGCAGCACGCGGACGGTGCGCTTGAAGATCTCCGGCTCGTGCTGCTCCACCCACATCAGCTTGGGCGCGGTGAAGCCCGGCATCGCGATGTTGCCGGTGATGACGCGGCTGTCGGGTGCACGGGCTTCGAGCTCGGCACATTGGGCGTGGCTGCGGCCGTCGTTCCAGAGGATGGCAGGGCGCAGCACGCGGTTGCCAGCGTCGAGCAGCGTTGCGCCATGCATGTGGCCCGACAGGCCGATGCTGCGCGTGGCCGCGTATTCGGTGGGGTGGGCGTCGCGCAGCTGGGCGAGCGCTGCGAGGGTGGCCGTCCACCAGTCCTGCGGGTCTTGCTCGGACCACAACGGCTGGGGTCGCGAGATCGGCACCGCGCTGTGGGCTTGGCCAACGACGCGTTGCGCGTCGTCGATCAGAACAACTTTGACTTCGGACGTGCCGATGTCGATTCCGAGGTCCATGGGGAGCTGCCTGCTGCGTCAACTGCGATGTGCAGCCCGCATGCTAGCGCCCATGGGGCGGGCATCTCACGATGCCCGGTAAAACAAGATCAGCGCTTGGCGGACATCAGCGCGGTGGCGAAGATGTAGAGCGGCGTGGCCTTGAACAGCTCGCGCAGCAGCGACGACAGGTCGGTCGAGGCGGCGGGCTTGAAGGCGGCGGGGGAGTAGGTGGTGTTGGACATGGTGCTTCCTGGTTTGCGTTGAATAGCGTTGAAATCTGTTGGACTCGATTCTAGGGTTTACCCTCAACTAGTCAAGGTAAACCCTTGCCTTATTTCTTGACCGCAGTCAAGGATTCGAATCTTTTTTGCCGTCCACAATGGCGTCGCTCCGGGGTGCACGCATGGCGCGTGCTGAGATGGTGAATCCAAACCCGCGAACTTGAACCGGTTAGTACCGGCGGAAGAAGAGCTGTCACTCCATGACCTGCGCGAGCCCGATGCGGCCTGTGCGGGACGCGGGGTCACCTTCGGAGCACCTGTTTTCACACTGGTCCCGAAGGAGCCCCGATGAATGCCCCCGACAAGCTCGCCCTCGAACTCAACGACAAGCTGGCGCTGACACGCGAGCCGTTTCCCGCGTCGCGCAAGATCTACCTCACCGGCTCGACGCCAGACATGCGCGTGCCGCTGCGCGAGGTCGCGCTCAGCAACGGCGAGCAGGTCGCGCTGTACGACACCTCGGGTCCGTACACCGACCCGGACGCTGTGATCGACGTGCACCGCGGCTTGCCCGAGGTGCGCGGCAGTTGGATTGAGGCGCGCGACGACACCGAGCCGTATGAAGGCCGCACGCGCCAGGCGCTCGACGACGGCGTCAAGCACGAAGTGCGCGACCTCGACCGCATCGAACAGCTGCGCGCCGCGGCCGCCGCGCTGCAGCGCACGCCGCGCCGCGCGAAGAGCGGCATGAACGTCACGCAGATGCACTACGCACGCCGCGGCATCGTCACGGCCGAGATGGAGTTCGTCGCGCTGCGCGAGAACGGCAAGCGCGAGTGGATGCGCGAGTACCTGAGCGACGCCGAGCGCGAACAGCGGCTGCGCGGCGACACGCGCGGCGCGCGGCTGCCCGAGGTCGTCACGCCCGAGTTCGTGCGCGACGAGGTGGCGCGCGGCCGCGCGATCATCCCGGCCAACATCAACCACCCCGAGGTCGAGCCGATGGCGATCGGCCGCAGCTTCCTCGTCAAGATCAACGCCAACATCGGCAACTCGGCGGTCACGTCGAGCATCGAGGAAGAAGTCGAGAAGCTCGTGTGGGCGATCCGCTGGGGCGCGGACAACGTGATGGACCTCTCGACCGGCCGCAACATCCACACGACCCGCGACTGGATCGTGCGCAACTCGCCTGTGCCGATCGGCACGGTGCCGATCTATCAAGCGCTCGAGAAGGTCGGCGGCGTCGCCGAAGACCTCACGTGGGCGATCTTTCGCGACACGCTGATCGAGCAGGCCGAGCAGGGCGTCGACTACTTCACCATCCATGCCGGCGTGCGCCTGCCGTTCATCCACCTGACCGCGAACCGGCGAACCGGCATCGTGTCGCGCGGCGGCTCGATCATGGCCAAGTGGTGCATCACGCATCACAAGGAAAGCTTTCTGTACACGCACTTCGAAGAGATCTGCGAGATCATGAAGGCCTACGACGTGAGCTTCTCGCTCGGCGATGGCCTGCGCCCCGGCTCGGGCGCCGACGCCAACGACGAGGCCCAGTTCGCCGAGCTGCGCACGCTGGGCGAACTGACGCAGATCGCGTGGAAGCACGACGTGCAGACCATGATCGAAGGCCCCGGCCACGTGCCCATGCACATGATCCAGGCCAACATGGACGAGCAGCTCAAGCACTGCCACGAGGCGCCGTTCTACACGCTCGGGCCGTTGACCATCGACATCGCGCCCGGCTACGACCACATCGCCAGCGCCATCGGCGCCGCGATGATCGGCTGGATGGGCACGTCGATGCTGTGCTACGTGACGCCCAAGGAGCACCTCGGCCTGCCGGACCGTGAGGACGTGAAGCAAGGGATCATCGCGTACAAGATCGCCGCGCACGCGGCCAACGTCGCGAAGGGGCACCCGGGCGTGCGGGCACGCGACGAGGCGCTGTCGAAGGCGCGCTTCGAGTTCCGCTGGATGGACCAGTTCAACCTCAGCCTGGACCCGGACACGGCGCGCGACTTCCACGACGAGACGCTGCCCAAGGATGCGAGCAAGGTCGCGCACTTCTGCAGCATGTGCGGGCCGAAGTTCTGCTCGATGAAGATCACGCAGGAGGTGCGCGACTATGCGGCCGCCAAAGGGGTCGAAGCGCCGCAGGCGCTTCAACGGGGCATGGCCGAGAAGTCCGCCGAGTTCAAGGCGGGCGGCGGCGAGATCTACATCCCGATCAAGCCCAGCGCAGCCTGAGCGGTGGCCTCGCTCACGATCGGCATCGCCGGCGCGGGCCTGCTCGGCCGCTTGCTGGCCTGGCGGCTCGCACGCGGCGGGCACCGCGTGACGGTGTTCGACCCGGCGCCCGGGCCGGCGCCGCGCTTCGACGGGCAGGGTGCGGCCGCGTTCAGCGCGGCCGGCATGTTGAGCCCGCTGGCCGAACTCGACAACAGCTCGGCCGAGGTTGCAGCACTGGGTTGGCGCTCGATCGCGCTGTGGCGCGAGATCGTCGGCGCGCTGACCGCGCGCCCGGCGTTCTCGCAGCGTGGCAGCCTGCTGCTCGCGCACCGCAACGACCTGGGCACGGCGCAGCGCGTGCTCGCGCGCATCGCCAGCGGCGCGGGCGGGTCGCCACAACCGCTGACGGCGCCGCAGCTGCTCGAGTTCGAGCCCGCACTGCAAGGCGCCGCGCAGGCGTGGCTGCTGCCCGACGAAGCGCAGATCGACCCGATCGGCACGCTGCAAGCGCTGCACGACGAGGCCGATGGCGTGACCTGGCACTGGGGCCGAGCCGTGGCCCGCGTGCTGCCCGGCGCGCTCGTCCTCAGTGATGACGTGCATCGCTTCGACCTCGTCGTCGACGTGCGCGGCACCGGCGCGCACGCGGACCTGCCGGTGCGCGGCGTGCGCGGCGAGACCGCGTGGCTGCACGCACTCGGCCATGGTCTGACGCGGCCGGTGCGCCTGCTGCACCCGCGCCACCGCGTCTACCTCGTGCCGCGGCCGGGCGACATCGTGTTCGTCGGCGCCTCCGAGATCGAGAGCGACGACCGTTCGCCGGTGTCGCTGCGCAGCGCGGTCGAGCTGATGGCCGCCGCGCACAGCGTGATGCCGGCGCTGGCCGAGGCGCGCGTGCTGCGCCTGGACCGCAACCTGCGCCCGGCGCTCCCCGACAACGAACCGCGCACCGCCCGCGCGCCCGGCCTGGTGCGCATCAACGGGCTGTTCCGCCACGGCTGGCTGATCGCGCCGGCTTTGGTCGAAGACGCGCTGAAAGAACTCGCATGACGACGATCCGACTCGACGGCCGCGCCCACGAGGTGCCCGACGGCAGCAGTCTGGCCGCGCTCGTCGCGGCCCTCGGCCATGCGCCCAACGCAGTGACCACCGCCGTCGACGGCCAGTTTGTTCCCCGCGACCAACGCGCAGACCATGTGCTGCAGACCGACGCGGCGGTGCTGCTGTTCCAGCCCATCGTCGGCGGCTGATCTTCATCGAGAGACCACCATGATTCAGAACGACACTTGGCAGGTGAGCGGCACCACGCTGACCAGCCGTTTCCTGCTCGGCACCGCCGGCTATCCGTCGCCGCAGGTGCTGGGCGAATCGATCGCGGCGTCGCAGACGCAGGTTGTCACGGTCGGACTCAAGCGCACGCTGGCCAGCGGTGGCGACAACGGCTTCGTCGAGCTGATCCGCCACGCCGTCGGCGCGAACGGCGCGCGCCTGCTGCCCAACACCGCCGGCTGCCGCAGTGCGCGCGAAGCGGTGCAGCTCGCCCATATGGCGCGCGAGTTGTACGACACGCCGTGGATCAAGCTCGAGGTCGTCGGTGACGAGCACACGCTGCAGCCCGATCCGTTCGAGCTGCTGATCGCCGCGAACGAACTCGTGCGCGCCGGCTTCACCGTGTTCCCGTACTGCACCGACGACCTCGTCAGCTGTCGCCGCCTGCTCGACGCCGGCTGTCCGTTGCTGATGCCCTGGGGAGCGCCCATCGGCTCGGGCCAGGGGCTGCTCAACCCGTTCGCGCTGCGCACCTTGCGCGAACGCCTGCCCGACGCGACGCTGATCATCGACGCCGGCATCGGCGCCCCATCGCACGCGGCGCGCGCGATGGAGTTGGGCTTCGACGCGGTGCTGCTGAACTCCGCCGTCGCGCAGGCGCGCGCGCCGGTCGCGATGGCGAACGCGTTTCGCTTGGCCATCGAGGCCGGCCGCGGCGCGTGGCGCGCGGGCGTGATGGCGCCGCAGGACTTTGCCGTGGCGAGCACGCCGGTCGGGGGCGAGCCCGTGCTGCTCGGGGGCGCACCATGACTCCATCCATCGTCTGGAGCGTCGCCGGCACCGACAGCGGCGGTGGTGCCGGGCTCAGCGCCGACCAGCGCGCGGCCGATGCCTTCGGCGTCCACCTGTGCCCGGTCGTCGCGGCGGTGACGGCGCAGCACTCGATGGCGGTCACGCGCATCGACGTGATGCCGGTCGAGGTGCTCGACGCGCAGCTGCGCGCGCTGGCCGACGACATGCCGCCGCGCGTGATCAAGACCGGCCTGCTCGGCGGCGCCGAGCAGGTGCGCTGCGTCGCGCGCTGGGTCGACCGCCTGCGCGAGCGCTCGGCGGTCGCGCTGGTCGTCGACACGGTGCTCGCGGCCAGCAGCGGTGCGGCCTTCGCCAACGACGCGACATTGCGTGCCTACCGCGACGAGCTGCTGCCGCGTGCGAACGTGATCACGCCGAACCGGCGCGAGGCCGAACGGCTCGCAGGCGTCGCGGCAGGCGACCTCGCCACGCCTGCGCTCGCGCAGGCGCTGCGCCGCCTCGGCGCCGAAGCCGTGTGCATCACCGGCGGCGACAACGCCGACGTCGCCGGTCGCGTGCTCGACTGGTTCGACGGCGCGCTCGCGAGCGGCTGGCTTGCGGCCAGCCGCGTTCCCACCCGGCACCACCACGGCACCGGCTGCACCTTCGCGAGCAGCGTCGCGGCGGCGCTGGCGCTGGGCTTTGTCGCGCCCGACGCGGTCGTGCTCGCAAAAATGGCCGTCGGCCATGCGTTGCGCCACGGCCGCGCTGCGGGCGCCGGGGCCGGGCCGGTGTGCGCGCAGCCCGGCTTCGGCAGCGACGCGTCGTTGTTGCCGCTGTGGTCGTGGGGCGAGGAACCGAGCTTCCGCGCGCCACACGACAGCCCCGCACGACCACTCGACCTCTACGCCATCGCCGACAGCGCCGACGCCCTGCAGCGCGCGCTCGACGCCGGCGTGCGCACGCTGCAGCTGCGCATCAAGACACCCGACGCACCCGATCCCAGTTGGCAGGCTGCACTGCGCGGCGAGATCCGGCGCAGCATCGCGGCTTGCGACGGCGTGGGTGCCGAGCTGTTCATCAACGACCATTGGCGGCTCGCTCTCGAACTCGGCGCCCGCGGCGTGCACCTCGGCCAGGAAGACCTGCTGGCGCTCGGCGAGCAGGGCCGGGCCGAGTTGGCCGCGAGTGGCTTGGCGCTCGGTATCAGCTCGCACAGCCTGTGGGAGCTGTGCCGCGCGCGCGGCAGCGCAGCCCGCTACATCGCCTGTGGCCCGGTCTGGCCCACGCTGACCAAGGTCATGCCGTGGCGACCGCAGGGACTGGACAACCTGCGCTGGTGGCGGGCGATGGCGGGCACGCCGGTGGTCGCGATCGGTGGTGTGTTGCAGCCCGAACAGGTGCGTGCGGCCGCGGCCTGCGGTGTGGACGGCGTGTGCGTGGTGCGTGCGTTGGGGGACGATCCGGTGCGCAGCGTGCCGGCGTTGCAGCGCGCACTCGTCGAGGGACGCGCGCGGGCCGGCGCTGCCGAGGCGCCAGCGTGGCCACACCCGACGCTGACGCCGATAGTGCGCACTACCACGGCGACCCGTCCCATGAAGTGATGGTTTCCATCGCGTTGCCTTGAGGGCCGCCGCGGTTGCATGATGCGGGCACCGGCACGAACATGCGGGTAAGCATGGGTGCGGGCAAACCCCTGAACTTGACTGCGGTCATTCTTTTGACGGGGCAGCCCGCAGATCATGCCGCGAGTCAAGAAAAACACGCCGTCTGCGACCGGGACCAGCGCAGCGTCAACACCACCAGGAGACAACATGATGAAGTCTGATCGTCGTTCGCGTACTGGATCGCTTGCCCGCCACCTGTTGCCCGCGATCGCCGGCGCGGCCTTCTTGCTGTCGGCCGCGAGCGCGGCGGTCGCCGCGGCCTGGGAGCCGAGCAAGCCGGTCGAGTTCGTGGTGCCGGCCGGCACCGGCGGCGGTGCCGACCAGATGGCGCGGCTGATCCAGGGCATCATCGTCAAGCACAAGTTGATGAAGGAATCGCTGGTCGTCGTCAACAAGTCGGGCGGCGCCGGTGCCGAAGGCTTTTTGGCCGTCAAGGAGGCCAAGGGCGATCCGCACAAGATCATCATCACGCTGTCCAACCTGTTCACCACGCCGATGGCCACCGGCGTGCCGTTCAACTGGAAGGACATGACGCCGGTCTCGATGATGGCGCTCGACCAGTTCGTGCTGTGGGTCAACGCCGACAAGCCGTACAAGACGGCGTCCGAGTACATCGCCGCCGTGAAGGCCGCAGGCCCGAGCAAGATGAAGATGGGCGGCACCGGCTCCAAACAAGAAGACCAGATCATCACCGTCGGCCTCGAGAAGGCGACCGGCACCAAGTTCATCTACGTGCCCTACAAGGGCGGTGGCGAGGTCGCGGTGCAACTCGTCGGCGGCCACATCGACTCGACCGTCAACAACCCGGTCGAAGCGGTGGCGCAGTGGCGCGCCGGCAAGCTGCGCGCGCTGTGCGTGTTCGACCACGACCGCATGCCGTACAAAGAGAAGGTCACCGACACCCAGTCGTGGGCCGACATCCCGACCTGCAAAGAGTCCGGCATCCCGACCGACTACGTGATGCTGCGCGGCCTGTTCATGGCCCCGGGCGTGACGCCCGAGCAGACCGCCTTCTACGTCGACCTGCTGAAGAAGGTCCGCGAGACGCCGGACTGGAAGGACTTCATGGAAAAGGGCGCGTTCAACGCGACCGCGATGACCGGCGCCGACTTCCGCAAGTGGCTCGAGACCGCCGAGAACACGCACAAGCAGCTGATGGCCGAGGCCGGCTTCCTGGCCAAGTAAGTCGCGGCCGGACCCGCGGCTGCCCGTTCCCGTCGCAAGCGCCACGCCGAACCCGGCGTGGTCGCCGCTGCGCCTCATCTCATGGAGCGAACCATGTCAGACCCCCAAGAACCTCAAGACGAAGACGGTGGCCCGGTGCTGGCCCGCAACTGCACGGTCGATGCGGTCGTGGCCGCGATCCTGCTGGTGGTCGGCATCGTCGTCGTGATCGAAGCGCGCCGCCTCGGCGCGGGGTGGACCAGCGACGGCCCGGGCGCCGGCTACTTCCCGTTCTACATCGGCCTGATCGTGTGCATCTCGAGCGTCGGGATCATGTATCAGGCGCTGTTCAGCAAGAAGCGCGACACCGGCCCCTTCGTCGACCGGCTGCAGTTCACGCGCGTGATGTCGGTGCTGGCCCCGGCCTGCGTCTACGTGTTCGGCGTGGTGTTCCTCGGCCTGTATGTCGCGTCGGCGGTCTACATCGCGCTCTTCATGATCATCCTCGGCAAGTACTCGCCGCTGAAGAGCGTGGTCGTCGCGGTCGTCGTCAATGCGCTGTTCTTCATGATGTTCGAAGTCTGGTTCAAGGTGCCGCTCTACAAAGGCACGCTCGAGCCGCTGCGCTTCCTCGGCTACTGACGCCGCCGTTCACGGCCTCTGACGGAGACTGATCAAGATGGATGAGCTGGGTTCTTTGCTGCAGGGGTTCAGCGTCGTGCTGACCCCGATGAACGTGATGCTGATGTTCGTCGGCATCACGCTGGGCGTGCTGATCGGCGTGCTGCCCGGCCTGGGCGGCGCCAACGGCGTGGCGATCCTGTTGCCGCTGACCTTCACGATGTCGCCGACCTCGGCCATCGTGATGCTGTCGTGCATCTACTGGGGTGCGTTGTTCGGCGGGGCGATCACGTCCATCCTGTTCAACATCCCAGGCGAGCCGTGGTCGGTCGCGACCACCTTCGACGGCTACCCGATGGCGCAGAAGGGCAAGGCCGGCCAGGCACTGACGGCGGCGTTCACCTCGTCCTTCGTCGGCGCCTTCGTCGCGGTCGTGATGATCACCTTTCTCGCGCCGCTGGTCGCGAAGTTCGCGCTGAAGTTCGGCGCGCCCGAATTCTTCGCAGTCTATTTACTGACCTTCTGCAGCTTCGTCGGCATGGGCAAGGGCTCGCCGTTCAAGATATTGATCGCGATGGCGCTGGGCTTCGCGCTCGCCGCGGTCGGCATGGACACGGTGACAGGCCAGCTGCGCCTGACCTTCGGCCAGAGCGAGCTGATGCGCGGCTTCGACTTTTTGATCGCGGTGATCGGCCTGTTCGGGATCGGCGAGATCCTGCTGTCGATGGAAGAGGGCCTGAACTTCCAGGGCAAGTCGGCGCGCATCAACGCCAAGGTCGTCTGGGAGACCTGGAAGGAACTGCCGCGCTACTGGATGACCTCGCTGCGCAGCTCGCTCGTCGGCATCTGGATGGGCATCACGCCGGGCGGTGCGACGCCGGCCTCGTTCATGAGCTACGGCCTGGCGAAGAAGATGTCGAAGAACGGCAGCAAGTTCGGCACCGGCGAGATCGAGGGCGTCATCGCGCCCGAGACCGCCGCGCACGCGGCCGGCACCAGCGCGCTGCTGCCGATGCTGGCGCTGGGCATCCCCGGCTCGCCGACTGCGGCGGTGCTGCTGGGCGGCCTGCTGATCTGGGGCCTGCAGCCCGGGCCGCTGCTGTTCGTCGAGCAGAAGGACTTCGTCTGGGGCCTGATCGCCAGCATGTACCTGGGCAACCTGGTCGGGCTGATCGTGGTGCTGTCGACGGTGCCGCTGTTCGCGTCCATCCTGCGCATCCCGTTCTCCATCATCGCGCCGGTGATCGTCGTGATCTGCGCGATCGGCGCCTACACCGTGCACAACGCGATGCT
>Ga0307510_10002142_pt1 | contig 22290 bp, 24 predicted proteins | sample 12_EM_MG_FD_207224 | JGI IMG/M metagenome (GOLD analysis project Ga0307510, IMG submission 207224) | Populus trichocarpa ectomycorrhiza microbial communities from riparian zone in the Pacific Northwest, United States - 12_EM | ecosystem: Host-associated > Plants > Roots > Unclassified | place...
TAAATCCTTCTAAGAATAAAATGACAATCTTATCGCTGGTGTGTGTATATATATATTTATTTATTTTTAAAATTATATTTTAACATTAATATATCAAAATAATAAAAAAATAAAAGAATAAATCCTTCTAAGAATAAAATGACAACCTTATCGCTGGTGTGTGTATATATATATATTTATTTTTTAAAATTATATTTTAACATTAGTATATCAAAATAATAAAAAAATATATAAAAAATTAATTTAAAACAAAAGTTTTTTAATAATTTATAAAACCTAATATTTTTTAAGTTGACTAGGTTGAAATCGGAATGACCAAGTTCAATAATTAAATTTTAGCCAAGTTAACTGTTCTTTTTTTTGAATCCATATCAATTTAAACTTTTATAAACGTGGAGGTCTCAATTTTTAAAACAATAGTTCCACTTATATTATAAGAAAATAATAAACAAATAAAAGAATAAATCCTTCTAGGAATAAAAGGACAACGAAGGGTATCCCTTTGCCTTTACTCCCTCTCAAAAGTCATCGATGTAACGTGGAGATCTCCTTTTTACTGCAAGCATACGTAAATAGATTAAATTTGAAATATCTAAATCTAGTTAAAGAAAATATACTTTAATGTTACAATTAATAATTAATAATTAATGTAACTAATAGAATTTAAACTTGTGTCCTAAAGCTACCTAATTAATATAATATATTCCAATTATACCAAAAGATTTCTTCTAAATTATTAATTTGTTTCATATAAAAATTATAGCTACTAAATTTATAAAATCTGATAACGTGTAAGAGATTTAAAAAACTGGATTCAGAAAGAATATTTTCTAAATTTAAAAATAAAAAATAGTTTGTATTTTAATTCGAAATATATTTAAGAACATGTATGAATATGATTGAGAAAAAAAATGAAATGGAATTAAATTAGAGATAATAAAAGTAAAAACAATAAAGAAATGAGAGAGAGATTATTAAGAAAAATAAAAAGAGGGCGTAGCAGACAAGAGAGCCAAAGACAAGTCGTGTCGGCTTGGACAAGACATTGACGATATAACACGCACTTACTGTGTATCTATCTGTACGTGTATATATATATATATATAATTTTTTTTATATGCTTCTCGATCCAATCGATTCATCTGAATTCTTCCAAATCTATCTTCAACTTCTTGTTTACCACTTTCTATTCTCGGATCCTTCTTGCCTACCCACAGCTTTCCCCTCCTCAAGAGCAAGGTACTGTGATTTCCATGTTTTCTTTTCTTTTCTTCTTTTTTACTGGGTTTTAGTTGCCGAGAAATTAATAGAGGGGTTTTAGTGAATTGTAAGTGAAGAAAGTAGGTGTTGTTATAACTTGTTTATCATCAGATCCCTGGTCAGTTCTAGTGTACTTCCCCTCTTGTTTTCTCACAGTTCCTCTCTGTCCCAGCATCAGGTTTCTTTCTTTCTTTTTCTATTTTTTTTGCAATCAAGCTTTTTATGTACATTTTTGTGTATGTTGGTAGATGGGTTTTTTGAATCATGCTGTTTTAGGATGTGATCGTGGATTCATTTTTATTTTCCTGTAAGATTTTTTTTTCATTTTGTAGTGGCTAAAATATATGCTGTGCAAAAGTAAATGCGGATTTGGGTTGTGAAAAGTGTGGAGGGGATTTTAAAATCTTGAAAGATCTATGCTTTTTTTTTTTTTGTAAAATTCGTAGTTAAAGTTGAAGAAAAAATAAATGCCAAGTCTTGTTGCTTCATTTAAGACAAAAAGAAGAGATAGATATATTTAGCACTGACAAATGGTTAGTAATTAAGTCAGACTTTGTCTCCTTTCAAGTAGGCAACACTGAATCAATCTGCATGATCAATAAGTGATAGTAAATGGAATATCTTTAAAGGGTTTGTTTTTGTTTGGTGAGATAAATGATTGCTACTAGTTTCTTTTATTCCCTTTCTGTTGTTGATGGAGCAGCTTTTATTGAAGGGTTTCTATAGATTGGTTTCGCTGCTCATTCAGGGTTTGTGTGGTTTTTTTTATGGTATCTGCAGCTATGAATCATACCTCCGGAGGAAACCCCCATCCAGGTTTGAGTTTTCTACAGTTTTTTTTTTTTTATGGTTTCTATAACTTGTGTGTTTTTTTTGTTTCCAAATTTGTGTTTACAAGACAGGATACGTACTGAGTTTCCAATTGGTGATGGAATTATTGCAACATCAGCTTGTGTCAACTATTTTTTAGTGTGGAATTCATGAATTTGCAATGGTTGCTTGATCCATTTACATTGACCTAACAACAATTTATGCTATCCATTTTCTCCCAACATCCTTGAATGAACTGAATTGACTTTCACATTTGTTTTGATGAAGGCTGGCAAATGACTTTGTTAAAGCTATGTTAACAAGATTTGGTGTCTTTATATAGGATTTAGTGGTATGATTCACCTCTTTAAATTTGACTCTTACATCTACCCCTCCCTCCCTCCCTCCTTCCCTCCCATTCACAACTGGACAGTTTCAGACAATTAGGGTTGCTGACGCTAGAATTTTAATTTGCCTGCAGCTGCACATGTGATGATTCTTATTTTGAATTTCAAATTCTTTGAAACTTGGTATTCTATTCACTGATTTTCCAGTTGCAGTTCAGCATAAATTTTTTGTCAAATTGTAAATAATAACTTGAGGTTTTGCTGTTTTAAATTTAATATTTTACTGAACTTGTTAAATCTAAACCTGTACTGGGCTGATTGGAGGTGGGAACTATTGATTCAGATGTAATTGGCTGGATTTGTCTGATAACATCGGGCTAGGAGATGACAATTCATGCTTATCAATCCCATGCAATGTCAAATTTTTCCTGTAGGGCAAAGTTTTGCTTTGAAATGGTGGTTTTTTAATTGTGCCCTAGCAATGTGATCTTTTGTAACGGCCTATTTTGCCTGCTCCTCTCTTCAATTCGTTTACCTATTTCACATGGCTAGCTATAATTTAACTTGCTCCTGATATCTGTGGTGTTGGCTTTCTTTTGTATGTCGTCTTTTTGTTTGTCACCTCATGAAATTTAACCCGGTGACCTTCCATAAATAGGGGGATGCAATGATGCTTTGTACAAAGAACTATGGCATGCCTGTGCTGGACCTCTTGTCACTCTTCCTTGTGAAGGGGAGCGAGTTTATTATTTTCCTCAAGGTCACATGGAACAGGTATTCCCAAATAAAGTGCAGCTCAATGAATTTTGCACTATATCATGTTGCTTATTGTAAAATATTGTACTCATAGATATGTAGGTAAGTTCCTGTTTCCTACTTGTTCTATTGTATATTCTCTCTTGCAGTTTTCTTACAGAGTTTTCATATCTGTTTTGTTAGCTTGAAGCATCAATGCATCAGGGGATGGAGCAGCAAATGCCCTCATTTAACCTTCCATCTAAAATTCTGTGTAAAGTGGTTAATGTTCAGCGCAGGGTGAGTTGCCTGGTGAAAATCTAACATTTTATTTTGATGAATCCTAACATGGGTTCTTTTTAACATGGTGAGAAAATCTGGATTATTTTCTGCATATTGGTTCATCCACTATTTTCGCTATGGACTGTAGGCTGAACCTGAAACAGATGAAGTTTATGCCCAGATAACACTGCTTCCTGAACCAGATGTAAGCTCTCTATTTTTGTAGCAGACAAGGTTTCTGAGTGCATTTTTATTTTGTACTTTTTTTGCCAAATCTTCCATGTCATCATTTCCTCTATGAATCAGCAAAGCGAGGTTACTAGTCCTGATCCTCCACTCCCAGAACCTGAAAGATGCACGGTCCATTCATTTTGCAAGACACTTACTGCTTCTGACACAAGCACTCATGGTGGTTTCTCTGTTCTTCGAAGGCATGCAGATGATTGTCTGCCTCCTTTGGTTAGCATCTAAATTTTATCATTTTGACATTCCTAATATGCATTATAGGGCTTCTTATGTGCCTTTTGAGTTTATGCCATTCTCTTTTTCATTCAGGACATGTCTCAGCAGCCACCTTGGCAGGAATTGGTTGCAACTGATCTGCATGGCAATGAGTGGCATTTTCGACACATTTTTCGAGGTTAGAAGTAGTTGCTATTGCTTGATATGACACCTTGTAGATACAGTTGGCAACTTGCTCATGGCATGTCTCAGAAGGTTTTTGTCCTCAGTTTGGCATTTCGTTTATGTAGAATTTGTATATACATGTATGGAGTTGTGGTTTGCGTCCCTACTTTTGAGCCTTTTGTTGTGAGCATCTGAGAACCATTGATGCTGTAGCCTGATCTGATCCAACAGAGAGCACCTGTTGGTGGGATCATATGGAGGCTTTGTTTTTGTTGCTGTTCATAACACATAAACGACCTTTTATTTCCACTATTGTCCATCTAAGCAAGCAATTTGGCAATTAATTCCCATGCCCCTTTTTCAGAGAAAGTGGGCCTAAGGTTTTTGAAATGGTTTTCCTCTTCCCTTACCTTTCCCTTGCATCATGCAGATTTATGTGAAGGAAAAGGATTTTAGGGAAAGAGAAACCATGATATGGTATAAATCATCTGCTTTCTCCACATTTTTTATCATTTGTTATATGTGGGATTTGATGTCAGCTACTTTTCCTCATCACATGGTATCCTAGCACAAAGTACGAACAATATTCTGTATTAACCCTTAAAATGCTGCTGATTAAAAGATCATTTGCAGGTCAACCAAGGCGTCACCTGCTCACAACAGGGTGGAGTGTCTTTGTTAGCTCAAAAAAGTTAGTTGCGGGTGATGCATTCATCTTCCTAAGGTAAGTATATTGTCCATCATGGTGTTTTTTTGCAGTGATTTTCTTGCTAAACAGAATTGTCAATGATTGATTGAAATACTCCCTGCAGGGGAGAAAATGGCGAGCTTCGTGTGGGAGTAAGGAGGCTCATGAGGCAACAGACAAATATGCCATCTTCTGTTATATCTAGCCAAAGCATGCATCTAGGGGTTCTTGCTACTGCTTCTCATGCCATTGTGACTGGAACCCTTTTTTCTGTCTTCTACAAGCCAAGGTTTTTGTGCACTTAGTTGTATTAAACCAACTACTTCGTAGTTCATCCATCCAATTTTCTTGCTTTCCTTTTGTTTTGAAGTCATTTGTAATTTGTAGTTACCTGAGCAACATTCAGAACTTTGCATGATAATGTGCCTAATGGTTCGTGTAGAACCTTTAATTGTCAGTACTTTGTAATTGCCAGCTACCTTCAGAAGGGAGAATCTCATTTTAACATGACTGTTGCATTAATGTGATATTGAGGAGAAATGTGAAACTGATGTTTATGTTTCTACTGTTATTTAGCAACCTCTGATTATAAGGTCTTTTCCTGGATGTCTCAACTACTACTCAAATTGTACATTTTCCCTTAATTCCCGCTTTTCAATCAGTAACTTTTGTCAGTCCATTTTTGGGTTGCTTGCTGTAGTTTAGGATAAGTATGAGGGTATAGTTTCTCATTTATGCAATTCTTGTGTTGCTTTCTGAGATTCTTGCATGGATATTTCTTCTGAATAAAGTCTTTTATTTATTTATTTTGTTTTCAGAACAAGTAGGTCTGAGTTCATTGTAAATCTTAACAAGTATATTGAAGCTCAAAACCACAAGCTTTCTGTAGGGATGAGGTTTAAGATGAGATTTGAGGGTGAGGAAGTTCCTGAACGAAGGTATGTCTTACTCTAAATTAAAACTTGGTTCAAGAATTCGATGACATCTTTTAAATCATGATGGTCCATTATGCTACAGGTTTAGTGGCACCATTGTTGGCGTTGGAGATAATATATCATCGGGATGGGCTGATTCTGAGTGGAGATCATTAAAGGTTGTTTGGTTAATAGTTTATTAATTATGGATTCTGATATTGAGTGCCACCTTTTTTTTTTCTAATTCATTTTCCAATTTCCAATGCTGAAGTATACTTGTCTTTGCTCATGACTGGTATCGTATTGTCTGCCAGGTCCATTGGGATGAACCTTCTTCCATCTTGCGTCCAGAGAGAGTATCACCATGGGATTTGGAACCTCTTGTTGCAACTACTCCTTCGAACTCCCAACCTATGCAGAGGAACAAGCGGCCACGGCCATCTGTCTTGCCCTCACCAACAGCCAATCTTTCTGCACTTGGTTTGTCCACATCCCAATTCATATTTCCTCATTCCATCTGCTTGTGTTGACATGTTATGATAAACTTCCTGTTACCCTTGTGCGTTAGGTATGTGGAAACCTTCGGTTGAGTCTTCAGCTTTCTCATATGGTGAATCACAACGTGGACGAGACCCTTATCCATCACCCAATTTCTCTACCACTGCAAAGGCCAACTCTCTTAGCTTCTGTGGCAATAGTCAAGTGACCAGTGTTTCGCCGAATTCAATGTATCGGCCTAACCAAGTGGAAAGTGTCACAGATTCTTTTGCTCCAGTTGTAAACAAAGATTTGGGAGAAAGGAGACAGGGTACTGGGATTGGCTACAGACTTTTCGGGATTCAACTTATTGACAATTTCAATGCAGAAGGAACTTCACCAGTGGTTACTGTGTCTGGAACAGTGGGCAATGATCGCCCGGTTGTGTCTTTAGAGGCTGAGTCTGATCAGCATTCTGAGCCTGAGAAATCATGTCTGAGATCTCATCAGGAGTTGCAAAGTAGGCAAATCAGGAGCTGCACAAAGGTAAATCCCTTCGATCTTTTTATTGTCAACTAGAATGCTATGCACACTATCTTTTAGTTTTGCTGCCCCACCTCTGTGGAAAAACAATTAGCAATTGTCTTAGATTTTCTCCATGAGACAATCATTACAGCAAACTGAAGTGTGGCATTGGATGGATAGCGTGGATACGGAGTATGATACTTTTACTGTATGCTGGTTGTGCAACTCTAGCTATGAATATTTGATGATTTATGTATCTTTCCAGGTTCACATGCAAGGCGTTGCTGTTGGAAGAGCTGTTGATTTGACACAGTTTGAACGCTATGAAGACCTGCTGAGGAAGCTGGAGGAGATGTTTGATATCGAAGGTGAGCTCAGTGGATCCACGAAGAAATGGCAGGTTGTGTATACTGATAATGAAGATGACATGATGAAGGTTGGGGATGATCCATGGCAGTAAGTTCATTTCACTCATTCTTATATTCTCAAGTTTTCATCCTTTTACAATAATTAAAATCATTGTCCTTGAACACGTAAGATGTTTCATATTTTTTGTATTAACCATGCTTAAAAATTAGAGAGAATCGTATTGCTTTGTTGATGACTAATTTGCTATTTGATTGCAGTGAGTTCTGCAGCATGGTGAAGAAGATTTTTATCTATGCATCTGAAGAAGTCAAGAGGCTGTCACCCAAGATTAAACTTTCAGGTGATGAAGAGATCAAAGGAGATAGTGCCAATGCTAATGCCGATGCATCTGTTAACACAGAGGACCGCTCATCTGTCGTTGGGCCTGGATGCTGATATGCCAATATGCCTGTGTTTTGCCAGAAATGGCTGCAGTGGAAATATATAAAGGAATGATGAAGAGAACAGTCAAGGCTTTGTTTATTGCAGGGTTACAAAGAATGACCAGTACAGCTTCTGGACACGCAATGCTAATATTATGTCGAGATAGTGGATGACTGTTTATCAATCCTGTCATTTGTAGAGAATGAGACTGTCTTTATGAATAGGTATTGGGTTTTGTTTATCATTTTGTTTTGTGAATTATATCATATAGTGCTTGCTTGTTTGGATTCAAAGCAGCTAAAGAGTTGTCCATTCCACCTCTTGTTCTCAACCGATGAAAGAATGGGAAATGTGCTATCTTGTTTTTTCAGTTTCCTGAGTTGTGTTTTGGTTTACACTGGCTTTTGTGTATAAATACATATAGCCTTCTCATATCTTGCTTTGCGGTGCATGTCTGTCGTTTTAGTTCTCTTTGGAAGAAGCTCATAGTGATTATTGTTGAATGATGCTGCTTGTCAGGCGATTATACAAGTTCCAGTTTATATCAAATCAGAAGCTGCACCATCCAAAAACAATTAAAAACCTTTATATGTTGTGCACCGTGCAATGCTTTCCTTTTTAATTAGGTCCTCAATATAAAGCTGGCATTCATCTTCCCTAGGAAGTCAAAAGAGGAGAAAGTATTTATGATGTGCTGATGATTCCTCCAAGTGGTTGAAAGGAGCGTGTTTTATGTGTGGCCTGTGTATGATATCACTTTAAAATCTAGCCAGTTTCTTCGGATAGACCACCACCAGAAGGTAATTTCTTGTAGTTTTGACGTGACAAAGGTGGCGGATTTCTGAGGCTCACAAGCAGCTTGCCAGAGAAACCATATGCAATGCTGCGAGATGCCATTCCAAAGATTTTTATCTTCATTACGGAATCATGTAGTCTCTACCTTCGTTTGTGAAATGTTAATCGAGTGTGACAGATTTTCATGAATCCTCAACTTCATTTGAGTGCTACCATGATTCTCTGGACACCTGTGGGCAGAGACCAACTGCTTATATCCCGGGACGAGTCAAAGATTCGATGGTAGAGTGTGAGTGCTAAAACTCCCAGTTCCATGATCCACCACAGCTGAAACAACCAGTTAAAAAAAAAAAAATAGCGAAAAGAAAAAGAAAAATCATAGCAAAACAAAAGCAATAGCTGTCCAAGATTGGCCTAGCCCACGCGCTCCACCACGTTCTTTTCAGAAACAGGAGGTGGGGCTAGGAGTGGATGAGCAACGGTCGTTAGATTTGAAAATTTTAAGCAAAGTTGAATATATCTACTTTAAAAAACGTCATAGGATGCGTTTCTTTGTAATAATCTTTTAGCCAAAGACGCTCTCTCTAGCTTTAGCTACCACTTTCTCTCAAAGAATAATTGAAGCTCTCCTCCATTTCCCATAAAAATTGCAGAGTAGAGAGTAGAGAGTAGAGACACCACCAGGATATGATAAAAGCAGCGAAGAAGCTCAAGAAGTTCTGGCCAAGAAAGAAGAAGAGGAAGAAGACCCTTCAATATCATGAACCCTATTACCACCATCCACCCTCATCATGTCATTGTTGCTGCTCTTACCCTACCGCACCAACTCAACCCTCAGCTCCACCATTGCCACCATGGCTCGAGCCTGAACTGACCTACGAGGCCGTTTCTGCACCTGGGCTGCTGTCCTTACCTGAGCTGGCCCATCCAAGTCAAATCCAAGTTCCATCACAAGAAATTGTTATGGAAACAACTCCCATATATCCAACATTGCCGTCATATCAGCAATATCTGGTTCCAAATCCTGTTTATGGAGTGCCTGTTGAGCAGAAGCCAAGAAGAGAGAAGTCAACTGGGTTTTTCGGATGTGTTGTCACCTTCTGTGCCAATCTAATCCGTTGCTTCTGTCCATGTTTTCGCATTCAGGAAAAAAGTGAGTTCGTAGGGGCTTGAAGCCCGTAAAAGATCCATCCATATACACGCAATTTTTATTTTTTTTTCACATTTCAAGATCTACTGGATGCTGTTGTAATTAGATTTTAAAGCTACTGAAATAACATTTGTAATGCAATCTGCTATCATCATCATCATCATCATTATTATTATCTCTGTAGCCGTTTGAGAATCACTAAGTTGAAAATCACAGTTCCTTGTTATTTTCAGAAGCTACAATTTGTAGCTTTTCAACAGCCCAGATGGACATTGAATAAAATGAACTTATATATGGTTGTGGGACATTCAAATTTCTTTTGTAAAATTGAGGATACCTCCATTAACAAATCAACAGAGGGACAGAACGAAGAGACAACAGGCCAAAGCAGTAGTACAGGTGAGAGGATCATGAAAATCATTAAACGACAACACAAAATAAAGAAAGGAATTATGGCATCAAGCTTAATCACACCAATACCTTTTCACATTTTCATCAATGATTTAGCATCCAGTCATTTCTATCACATGATCCATGAGCTCACAGCAAGATTGCGAAGGACAGACTTACAACAAAACTGCCGATTGACTACATATATTGCACATGTATTGTGCTACATACAATAAATAAATAAAGGGTTGAGGAGTAGCCACCAAAGGCTCATCAAGATATGAGCTACAGCTTGGTTGTTTCATTTCTTCTTTTCTTTCTTCCAAAGGCATTCTTGCAATCACACTTTCAGATGCACTGGGAGCACGACACCTTCAAGAAGAATGTGCGTTGAAAATATTACAGATTCAGCCATCTTCATCCTCCTCTTTACAGAGAGCTTTCCACATGCATCCACTGGAGAATGATTTGCATTCATTACAAAAGAGATCTTCTCCTGGCTAAAGAAATTGGCTCCCTCGGAAGAACTACTCCTTCCTCCCATTTTTTTCCCTTCAGTTTACACCGCAGATAGCAAAACAAGTATAATGACGCTGCAAACACGATGTCTCTCTTGATTTTAGAAACAGCCTCTTCAAATTTGGCCTCTAGCTCTGTTCCACCACTGGACTGACTTTGCTGCTTCTATAAGCTGTTGAAGAACTTCCTCCACTCTCCTAATTGCCCTGATCAAGCTGCCCTCAAAAACCTGTGTAATTTCCATGATGTCATAGAACTTGGATCTTTTTGCCCAAGCATGCATAGCCTCCATGATATCAGGCCGAAATGAGCTCACGAAATCCTCCACATCAATTTGCACCTGTCATTTCGTTTAAAAAAGAAGGAAAAGAAATGGAACACTCCATTAAATGACAATGAGGAAATCAGTTTTCGAGTAGCATACAGTAGTGTAGGTTAATCACAAGTCATGGTAATGTTCTAAAACACAGCAGTCACAAAATTTATCTATATAAAACATGACTTCAGATTTATCATGATATCCATATTACATACAAAGCACAAGGATGAAGAAAACAAAACCCCTGCCATGAAAAGATTCCATATTTACCTTGCATTCAAGCTGAAGTTTGAAACGTGCATAGAGATTAATAAAAGTTGGTGGCAATATACTCACTTTATTAGCAGAGAGTCAAGTCGCACATATTCAATACTTAGCTGTGTCCTATGAAGGATGACAGGTTGTGCTGCCTGTTTTCTTCATCAAATATCGGCTGTTGGAAATTATTTTTCGAGTTACTAATTATTAACTTGTATATATAAACCAAAAGGTGATTAACATTAACCTCATCCTGTACTCAATTATTGTTGGACTGGACTTCTTTTTCTTTCTTCTTTTGTTTTATGTTTTAACCAATACAATGACGAGGAACGAAAGGATGATTACTGCTCCGGCCCTGCTGCTTCCCCGGCTTCAGCATTTATGGTATCGTTAAGGAGACGTTGCCGAAATGTGGTAGTGATCAACGAATTAGAGAGCAGAGCATCCATAGAAACTCCTTGCAGGGGATTCTTATTCGTAGATGATAGCATAGAACACATCTCTTATGCGAATAATCTGACTCTCAAATTTGATTCTGACTTGTGGGGGACAGCACAACGCTGGGGTAGATTTACTTGGGATGATACAATCTCACCAACAGAAGTTTCAGCCGTCCTCTTGGCTGGGAAGAGAATCGTTGTGCTCCAGAATGAACCTGGACGATCACATCAAGGGGCAACAGATTCTGTGACAGAAGGTTGTAATGAACATGATCGTCAGGGCATGCATGACGATGACACATGGATTATTGAAGATATCTATCCTCTTCCTGCTGGCATGAATCTAAGGATCATGGAATACAGCATTCATTATCTACAGAGCACCAGCTACTTTGGCGGGAGAAAGACAATTCATTCCATGACAGGGAGTGTGCAGGCGCACTATCGGGAGGACTGGTTGTGCCCACCTTCTTAAGAGTTATAGCATGTTTTCAAATCCCTCAGATGCAAAGCATTGAGTTTGAACCTCACTTGGCGAGACTTCACCGTGTTTACTTACTTTTCCTCGGAGTTGCTTAACATTAGTAACTTAATTATTTCATATGCATATGATGAAACATTTAATTTATTGTTATCAGAAGATCACTGTATTATTGTTTGAGCAATGGTTTGGATGCATGCATGACCAGGAAAAAAGGATAGATCACCATTGCTTTGTCTAAAATGTACGATAATAAACCATGTTCCTGTTCTGATGCGGACATGAAGCGGGAAACAGGAGGAGGAACATCTGGAGGACTACTGGCTTGTACGAAGAACAACAGGGATACCCCCCCTCCCCCCCACCTGGATATCCACACCATATCAAGACATGAATCAAGGCCTCGAGATTAGCAGTCCCACTCGATCGGAGGAGTCTGCACTTGTTGACAATGGCGGAGGGCCAAACTCAAGCATCCCAACTCTTCTCCAAACCACGAGAAAGAATTGCTTTTCTACTCGGGATTCAATACAACAAATACATCTGTCAAATCGAACAACCTCATCCCCCCCCCCCCCACCTGCCAACTTGGAGAGAACTAAATGGAAAATTTTAGCGCATGTAATAATACATCTTGAAATCTAGAACTTGTAAACTGCAATGCAATATATACACACAAACACGCCTATTCCACTCTTACAGATCTACCAACCTGACGTGAGCTTCAGAAATGTTCCCCGCTGGAGTGGGAGCAACGCATGCAGCCACCCACTCAACAATAATGCACGAATAATGAATTTGTATCGGGCTTTATCTAATATCTATAGGATGAACCAGATGGCGGTGGTGCGGGTGGCATCCGATTTGGTGTCCGACGGCTGCCATTTGCGCTTACATCACCATTCTGAGCTGGATCACTGTTTCGTCGACTGTGGGACCTGGATGGGCCAACAGGTCCATTGGCTGCAGAATCAAATGCATTCCTCCAGTCTTCTCCTGACAAGGATCCATTTGTTCTCGGGCTGCTTTCTGCGTGTATTTAGCATTGCAGGTATTAAAAAGAGAAAAAAAATCTGAAAACATAGCAGGAGTGACAAGTGATTCTCTTTCAAGAAAAACATGCAACCTCTGTAAGACTACAGCAGTCGTTAGGAGAAAGTCAAATGAGGCAGACTGGCATTTATGGCTAGGACGGTTCACAATGGAATGCCGAACCAACATGAATCACTCTCCCTACAAACTAAGTTCAACTGCCACCATCCACATTTAGGTTCTAGGACAAGCAATTTTCATGAAATCAGATTCAGCAGCCACCACAATACGCAGACAACAAATTAGAAATCAACTCCATGAAGTTACTATGTAAAATATATACTGATGCTGTTGGTTATATTATTATGAAAACGCAGGCTAAGATACATATGTGCATGAACAAGCACCAACATATAGGTGAATTGTAGTGTTTATAGCCACCGTTACCTGCTCCACTACCATCAGACCAACTGGATGCAGCAGCAGCTCGATTATCATGGATGCTAAGTTGCCTAGTGAGTTTTGAAAGAAGAGAAGACTGTTTCTGATAACGTTCCCTCTTCCTCTTTACATTCTGGTCCTCCTGCAGCAACTCCTCAATCCTTGCTGTGCTTTGTGTACTAGCCACCGAAAATTGAGTAACAAGTTAGTCTTTTACCAAGAAAATTTGGCAACAAAAAAGAAAGAAGAAATTTCCATGGCACTTAATTGGGTATTAAGTGCCACATGCAGGACATCAACTTCCATTACGAATATATCATGATGCATTCCGACAATCTTTTACAGAGACAAGGTTAGGAACAATTGTTTGCAACTCATAGGGCATAAGCAAGAAGATATTCATACATTACAAAGGCGAATAACAGTACACCAACCTAATAGAACTATATAATTGATTAAGCATGTCTTCTTTGGCTTTCTCCACTTGGCAAAGAACAACTGCCTGTTCAACAAGAACGAAATGATAAGTACTTCAAAAAATTTTATCAACAATTGAAAATAATATGATGATTGGCATTCAAGAAAAAGAAATACTTTTGGGACATTGGCACCAAGGCTGTTGAGAACAGCTTCAACGTAGCCGCGTACTTCTTGTGACATCCACCGAAGCTCTTCTTCAGGGTCGGCAGGTCTTCTAGCCATTGTATCCTAAAAAGGTGAGCAAATTAGAACAAATGCACAAAACAGGCACAACCACCTTTACTTTAGAGATGCTGATATTCCATTTCTTAAGAACTAAAATACTATGAAGAGGAGTAAAATTCTAAAAATCACAAATTGAAGCTGATGTATATAATGGTATCCAAAACAAAACAAAGAGAAATTCCAACTATCACTGGATAACTCACTAGGGAACCATCAGACATGCTCTGACGCATGGGAGGACCAGATTCACTAAGCACTTGGCCTCCTTTTGACTGGATGACATTTCTCAACTTGTTTAGCCACTCAACCTTATCGCCCATGCTCTCAGCTTTTAATACAACAGCACTGTGAGCTGCAAAACACAAAAAAATGGAGTGTTAATCAGCATGTATGTGAAACAGTATTAATTTATTTATTATCCTTTTCTTTTCAGGGGAGGGTGAATGCAAAAAAGATTGAGAAGCAAGCTAAAGATAAATATTGATACCTTTCAAGACAGTCTTATATGGAACCCTACTAGTTATTTTGAACACAAGACTGGGTCCTTTCTCAGAACTTGGTCCATTTGCCTTTTTATCCTTGGAACTTTTTGAAGAGGTTTCTTCTTCTTCAGAAACTTCTTCAATACTGCATTCCTGATTGTTACATCCAAAGATTAGGATAAAGCCTTAAGCATGAGCAAAAAAACATGTCAAAATAGGCATTGATTTCAAGTTTGGTCACTTTGAAATTATTAGGGCAAAATCAATACACTAGTTAACATATTCATTAGTCCCATCAAGAATTTCAGAACTTATAATAGTAGGTCAACCTGAAAATTTGCATCATAGAACTTCTAGTTTTTAACTTACCATGTTAGCAATAGCAATAAATACAACTTCTAGTTCAGCCATAACATGGCATCATTCTAAAAAACTAATTATTATACATATGAATTCCAGAAAGGTTTGCTTCAGTGACTGGTAGGACTTGCATTATGTTTTATTACCACTTGAAATTTCCTTCTCCTGGTGAGATCCTTACCTCCAAAGTAATAACTCCACGGAATTGTCTTTCTTCTTGCTTTTTTGTGTAACCAAGCTGCAACAAAAGGTAACTATTATAAGATACCATGCCAGTAAAGAGAGTAAGTAACCTACAAACAAAGGAGTGGTAATGGTAGAATAATGAACGATCAAATTCAAGGACTAATGAAGGGGGTGATAAACATTATTCCAAGACCCGATTTCTGGATGGGTGACAACTTTTACCAATGGCACCAAATAACAAGCAACAAATTTCTAATAACTTCCTTAACAATTTTAAAGATGATAATATAATAAAAAAGACCTCTTCTTGAAACTCGATGGCATTTTTTTATGTAACATTTTAAGCATTACATTCATTTCAAGCATACTTTGCAAGCTTGACATGATACTCCTACATAATAGGCATTTTAATGTGACATAAGTACATGCTTATGCAAATTTGTTAGATTTACAGGAGTTGATAAATGCAGCGCTGTGTTTGGTAAAGGAACATGTCAACTGCAGTACAAAGGAGATCAAATTACCATGCCCTCACTATATGTTGGCCTAAACATTATATACTAACCTTGCCAGTTTTTTCATTCAATACAAACCAACGCTTACTCCAGCCATTAAGTTTTCCACTTTTCTTTAATAAAAACCCTGCATTTCCAGAGCAGAATCAATGACATGTGGAAGTAAAACAAATAAAAGCACTTCCACAAGGATCCAGCACCAATCTTCCTTTCCCTATTGAGTACCTGAAGTCTATCTTTGAAATCAAAGTTGCAGATACAATTTACTGAGTAACAAGAGAACGCACAACAAGCAGGCAGCCAATAACAAAATAATAATAATAAAAAAAACAGCTGCACATTCATCACCCCTCCTCCCAACATAACAATAATAATATCAATAAAGAAAGAAAGGAAAAGAAAGAAAAACAAACTGAATTTGTTAAAAATAGTGCTCTCTGCACAGTTTGGTCACATTTTAATTGCCAGGATATTCCAGAATATTGGTCCACCATAATTTCTAAAGAACAATTACAGTATATTTCACACATGTTAAGCAAAATTTATGTGTGCACGCACCTTAAGCATGCTTGCAGATGAAGACACTGATTTCTGTATTGTTTAGACAAAATTATCAGTATGAATAAGTTAAAGTACAAACCTGCTGTTATCTCACCCCCAGGCCCAGCAGTTTTCAAGGCAGATCCCTCTGGTGCATCTTTATCCTGCTGATTGGATTTCTCTTTCAATGATTTCAAGCTTCCTCCAGATTGTTGACCTGTTTGGGGGCTGGTTGCCTAAGTGATACATTGAAGATAATTAATACATGTGATGAGAAAAACTGATAAAGGCTTTTTTGTGTGAGCTGAGGATACACGCATGTAAATCCAATTAAATTTAGAAACAGCAAATAGTCACCCTGTTTAAGATAGACTGCTCAGTGTCAACCGCCTTTTTTGAAGATTTGTTCTTTAGCTCGTCCTCACGGCGCTGCCTATCCATTCTGATTAAGATTAAGTAATGACGGATCAGATAGACAGAAAGAAAATCCATGGAAACTGTCACGTATCACAAAAGCACACTTTATAAATTAAAACAATAAATCATTTGGGAAGAAAAATGCATGCAAGTGAATTATAGGAAAAAATTTATTGAGAACCTACATTTGAATATGTCAGTACAAGGCTTTAGTTTAAGCATACAAAGAGCTTCCCTTGCCATTGTAATTTATTCTCTTTCCTATATTTCTTTTAGACGCTGACAAGAATTTGATAAAGGAAAATTGAAAATTCAATGTGTTATATATCACAACACATGAGACTCCCTTACTAGAACTTCTGGAGAAGCCCTTACGAATTTAAATCTGATTAACCAATAAATCAATATGGCCCCATCTTCCAATTCAGGAGTCTCAGATTGGGGAGGCAGGGTTTCTCATAATCTAGCTGACACATCATATCAGTAACCAATATAACGAGTTATTAAATAACCGACAACAAATGACATGGAAAGGTATCAATTTTTGAAACAACCTTGGATGATAAACACAAAGTTCACATTGCGGAGGCAACGTAAACTAAAACTGACAAACATAAGGAAATCATTTACCAACATGATAAATTAGAAACTTAACAACAAAATGAAATCAAATACAGATGCCACAACAGACACAAAGAAAGTATATACTTACCTACCAAGGTTAAACATTGAAGTACATCCTTTTTCACCAACAATGATAATAATAATTTCAAAAATAAAAGGCTCAATATTTATCTACATTTCACTTTGAAACATACCGCCTCTGCACCAATCGGATGAAGTGTTGAGGTGGAACAAACACACGCTCCATATCAACTAGGGCAACTACCATTTTCTTAGCTTCATTTTTAAACCCATCAAGCACAGAACTTGCAATTGCCACAACCTGTTCAATAAAATTTTAAACTGAGATCCAGAGTTCTAGACAATAAAACTTCTTACATAAAGTGTACAAAAACAGCAGCTAGGCTGCAGTACCTCTCTCTTGAAAGGAGGATACCTTCCAAGTCCAGGAGTGGCATTTGCAGCAGATGATACAATATCCAGTAGTACACGATGCACCTATTTTACAACCACCCAAATAAAAAGTAACTCAAGTTAATTGGTAGCAGGAAAAACTACATGCACACCCATTGAATAAGAGTTTTAGATTAAGCAATACCAATAAAAGAACAAACTAAATCATCAAAATTTTGGAGTCTCTTCTTCCCTAGAAAATTTATTGCCTGGAATATATGGGAACTGCAGAATATTAAATTGAAAAAAAAAGAAAGTAGAATTGATAAAAAATGAAAATGGTCACCAATTTTATAAAGTAACATATGATACACGTCAACAATTTTACTTGGGGATTGAAATTTGAAAACTATTATATTACCCCAAATTGTTTATGCCTAGTTTTTGTGATCTGATACATTCAGATTGGCTTGCAGAATATGATGATTCCGCAACTTGCAAAGGGGAATCAGGTGTATTCATGATTTATCAAAACATGAAAGATATCAGCATTTTGCAAAAAGATTTGCTGCTGTGAGGGTTAGTGCAAAGACCAAGGAGCCACAGGCATGAGCACGCATGTAATCATATTATAATTGCAACATTCTTTTCTTTTAATTGTTGGATTGAACAGGTTTTGATTTCAAGTAAAATATTTTGGTTAGTCGAGAAGAATCCAAAGATGGAATATATTCCAAAGTGGCACACATAAAACTGTACCTCATCAACACACAGCTTTGAGGGTTCCTTTGCCAGCTCCAGGACACCTTTTATTAAGGACCTCAACCCCTTCTCTGGAGATATAAGATAAGGTTGATAACCATCTGCTTCTAGGACAATCTGATATCAAGGAAACATGCTTCAAGAGAACTTCAAAACATTTCTAATAAGAAAGAAATACAGCATAAAGTTAGAAGAGAAGAAATACCCTTTTGACATTGTTTATGTCAAAATGCCTATCTAAAGGTAGCTGCTTGATCCTGTTTGGAAAATTACCCTCAAAACTCGCAACAACTTTCCAACCATTACCCTGTAAATAAGCTGGGTTAAAGAAACTATAGTGATTGTACAACAGAACATGGTTTTCAAGCCTTAAAAACAAAGATAATCAATGTAAGTCAAATCCCAGTCATGATCCTCAAACTTTAAGAAGTGCGAGACAATTAACCGCAGGCACAATCATACTCTTGCACTGTAAATAGAAGTTACATTTATATACATATATAAGTACAGTGAAACTATGCAGTATTAATTATTCTTGGCTCATAAGGACATCATAACTCAAGCACATATATCCTCAACTAAATTTATAAACTTTCATTTCTTGAAGTCCCTATTCATATTCAATTTCCACACAAGTTCAAATTCTTTGAACATGAGCCCTGGAGTTTCAGTGACATTCATCAGGCTGCAAGCACCATATTAACAACTAATCCTGTGAATTTGAGGCATTTTCTTTTAGCTTTGAGGAATCTCTGACATTTTGAGATTTTATAATTTTCTGGCACATAATATAGATCCACAATGTTAAATAGTTGCGTCAAAGTTTCAAATAGTATCTACAATAGAAAAAGCAAGTCTACATGATGAAAGATGAAAGCAAACCATATTAATTTAACAAAAGTTCAGAGGCCATTTTTTCCTTTTCATATAAACTATAATCATCCTGACACGGGAAATATCTGTAGTGTACTGTCACTAGTCTCTCTTCCAGTTATAATAAAAATGATGCATAAGATGCTTCAAAAAGAAACTACTCACTTCACCACCAACAAGATGCAGGAGAAATTTGTCTTCAAACTCACGGCAGAGCTCCAAAGCTAAAGCTCTTGTACCTTCAGAGCTACTAACCATTTGCTCGCCAAGCCTTACCATTTCGTCTTGAACTATTTGAGATTTCCCCTGAAGCCTACAGTTTTATCAAAGCATATAAACAGCATTAAAGGTCTAATGGACACAAAGCATCATAATACAGGAGAATCCCAGACCTAATCTAGCAATTGTCTGATAGAGTGACAGTAGATAATAATTTTCTAATTCTTGTCAAAAAGAGGGAAAATGCCAGAGAGAAGGAAGCAATATGAAGACAGCAGATGATATTTACGACAGTTTTGGAAGAAAAAAAACAGATAAGTTAATAGAAACAAAGATCAAGCAGCAGCAGCAGGAGGAGGAGGAGAGGAGGAGGAGACAAGGAGCAATACCCAGAAAGGAGACTGGGAAGCCTGAGTTTCATGCGACTACGAATCTGACCAGCAAGGACATCCACCAGAGCAACTCTCCCAAGCTTGCTTTGAGGGGCTCCAGTCAATATAGATTTTAGACTTTCACTTTCAGCTCGCCAGGCAGTTTCCAAAGAGCTCTCGGATGATGCACTTCCAGATTGCACTGACGCTATGGAAACAGATTGACCGATCAATGCAACCCATGGAATGTCAGATGTTTTTGGTGGTCCCTGATTCAAAAGAAGAGCTTGAACAGCTGCAATAGCTTTTGACTCTGTAGCTGCTTGATCAATTTTACTAATAATGCCAACTGTTCTGGTACCTATAATGCAACACAAATCATACTTAAAACTCAAATAAAAAGTCTTCAAAATTTTAAAATTATAGATCTTTTTGAAAAAAAGATAGGATGCAAGCTTAACATTGACTCACTCTCTGCATCATATTCCTTTGCAATTCTGAGGGCTCTAGAGGAAGAAATTTCTGGCGCCTGAATAGCAGGTATTACAACTAGCAGAATAGCATCATTGTGCTGAACATATTCACTGATCTGGCAGAGCAAAAAAAAAATTGCCATTAAAAGAGCTTCCAATTGCACTGACTTAGAAACGAAGGGAAAAATAAAAAAAAGACTTTCCAAACTACAGCAATTTTTATTTAATAAGCACCAAGAGGTACAACCCATACAAAAACAGAGCATCAAGGGTAGCCACCCACACAAACTATAACAATATTAGTTATAGAAAGAGCCCATTCACAAAAGAGAAAATCTGAATCATATACAGCAGGAAGAGAACCAAAATATTGATTGACCTTTGAAGTACAGCACCTGATACACAGAAATAATCAGAAAAGAGAAACAAAAGAATCGCACATGTACCTACTGCAAAAACTTGAAAACCAAAAATAAAATAACACCACTCACCATCGAGTCATCTACGATTCTTTGATCCACCCCAGGCAAGTCAATCAATTTCAATGGAGGAGCTGAACATATCAGAGGAAAGAAATTAATTAAAACTGATGCAGGGAAAGTGCATGAATTGGTGAATGTTGTCTTGGTGTCTTTGCATGAATAATCTGCACTAAGACCTCATTAATTTGACACTGCCCATGCCATCTACGTAACTGGATAATCATAGGGAAATGCCATAAATGATCTGCATTGCACCATTTTACTATTATTTTCCACAAAGTCTTTACAGACAATCTTTAAGTGAGGAACAAACCTGTACTGGTACGAAGTTTCAGATATATTTCATCACGACTCCTGCCGGAGGAAACCTTGCTAAGCCTTTCCTGTAGAGAATGCCGAAGAGCACCTATGACGTACCAAATTAGAGAAACCAACAAGAATCAGAGACATTAAACAGAAAATTCAAGATAAACAGATGCCGCATTGGCAAACAAAATGCAATTGAAAATTTAGTAAGAGAACTTACTCGCAGAAACCTGTTGATTTTTGCTATCAATCTGTAAAATAATTGATTTACTGCTTACGGAACTATCCCTACTTAAATCTATGCTTATCGGAGCCCGAGTGGCTCCATTTTCACCGGTGGGCTGCCAAAATCATAAGAAAAAACTGTCGTCAGCGGGAAAAATGGCATCAAATCAACAACAGTGCAAGGGAAAAGCAAGCTTACCAAAACAGGATGTCCGATTAAACTATTCAAAACAGCAGATTTACCCGCACCCTGTTAAAAACGAGAAAGCTCGTCAAAAAGTTCGGATATTCAAGCATTCATCTCCTTTCTTTCTTTCTTTCCTTTTGTTTTAATCCAGACGCAAAAAGAAAAAAGAGAAGACAACCTTATCTTGCGTTTTTCAACAGTTTCTATATTTGAATCCAAACACAGCCTTAATTGCAAAGAAACCTATAAACAGATCCAACGATCTAACATGCATTTATTACTTGAGAGAGAGAGAGAGAGGAACTTACGACATTGCCGAGAGCGACGACATTGAGGAAAGTAGAAGAGCGTCTGGAAGAAGAAGGAGAGGACGACGACGACGACGTTTCATCAACGTCTTCGTCGGCAAGCAAAGCAGATGCTTGCCTCATAGATTCCGAAAGCTGAGTCAATTCTTCGATCGCCTCCATAACTGATTAAAATGACGATGATAGTATATATACTTCTATGAATGCGAAGATTTGCAGATCTCAGAAGGAAGGAGAGGAGAGGAGAGGAGAGGAACCCTGAGATTGGATCTGGGTGGGTAGAGAGGAGATTTGATTCAAAAAATTGGGGATGCAGCTCTCTTTTAATTATTACAAATTTGTTGCCTCTTTTTTTTTTTTTTTTTCTTATAAACAAGCCAACCCAACAAAATGCATGTATCGCGGGATGGGTTTTTTATTTCCTTGCAGAATGGTCCTCTAAGTTTCTGTTTTATTTTTTAGGGACTAAAAGTGATAGTTATTACGAGCATAGTTGTAAAATCTAGACCGATCCGGGGTGGGAATGAAGCTTGTGTCAGTCAATTCAGGTTTGAAAAAAAAAAAAAAAAGTTAACCC
>Ga0307510_10002143_pt1 | contig 22286 bp, 8 predicted proteins | sample 12_EM_MG_FD_207224 | JGI IMG/M metagenome (GOLD analysis project Ga0307510, IMG submission 207224) | Populus trichocarpa ectomycorrhiza microbial communities from riparian zone in the Pacific Northwest, United States - 12_EM | ecosystem: Host-associated > Plants > Roots > Unclassified | place...
TGCGCGAGACAGGGGTCACCATCGTGCACCTGCCCTACGACCGGCATCTCGCGGCCGGCGGACCCATCCGTACGGAACTGCTCGGCTCGGCCACGCGCCAGGCGGCCACGCGGCTCGCGGCGGAGGCGCTGCAGCGGGCGGTGCGGGTCCGTTGACGCAGCACCTGGTCCACCGCCCCGCCCGGGCCACCCGCCCGCTGCCTGCGGCCGAGGCGCGCACCATCGAGCCGCCGCCGAACCTGCCCGAGGGCAAGATGGGCAGCGCGGCCACGGCATTGCTGCCGATCGCCGGTGTCATGTCGTCCGTGGTGATGATGACCGTCATCCGCTCCAGCCAGTTCGCGGGCCTCGGCGCGGTCGTGCTCGTCATCGCGCTGCTGGGAGCGGTGGCGCTGTTCCTGTCGCAGCGCGGCAAGGCACAGCGGCAGCGGCGGGTACAGCGCGAACGCTATCTGGAGTATCTGGAGGAACTACGCGAAGAGTTGGGCGCAGCCGAGCGGGAACGACGGCGCGCCGCACGGGAGTTGAGCCCTCCCCCGTCGACTCTGTACGACCTGGTGCGCGATCCGGCACGACTGTGGGAGCGGCGGCGTACGGACGCCGATTTCCTGCGGGTGCGAGTCGGCGTCGGTGACGTACCGGTGCAGGACGTGGTGGTCGGGCAGAACTCGACGAGCGGAGTGCTCACACCGCCCGACCCGTTCATGCTGAACGAGGCACGGGCACTACAGGCCCGGTTCCAGGCCACCGCCGAGTATCCGCTGGCGGTACCGCTGGACCGCGCCGGCAACGTCAGCGTCATCGGCGACCGCGAGGGCGTACTGCACGTCGCACGGGCGCTGCTCGTACAGGCCGCCGTCTCGCAGGCGCCCGACGACATGGCGCTCGCCCTCGGCGTGCCCGGGGACCACATGGCGGAATGGGAGTGGGCGAAGTGGCTGCCGCACGTCCTGGACCCCGACGAGCTGGACGGGCCGGTGCCCGCACGCCGTATCGCACCCGATCTCGCTCAGCTCGCGCGCCTGATCGGCGTGGACCTGAAGAAGCGGTCGTCCTACGCCGCCGAGGTGCGGCGCGGCCTGTCCGACCGCAATGCGCTGAGTCTCGGCAGCCGACTGCTCGTGGTGAGCGACGAATACGGGGACAACGCGGCCGAACTGCCCCGTCCGGACACGGCTGTTGCCCTGGGCGACATGGGTGTGAGCGTGCTGCACCTGCTCGCCGAGCAGGTGCACGAACCCGATCAGGTGTCCGTGCGGATCAGCGTCGACGGAGACCAGGTCATGGTGGAGGACCTGCGGGGCGAGCACGTCGTTCGGGTCTCGGGGATCCTTGATCCGGTGAGTGTTGCCGGGTCCGAGGGGCTGGCCCGGATGCTGGCGCCGCTGCGTCTGTCCCCCGAGTCGGCCGCCGACGGCACACCCGTGTCCGGGCCGGTGGACTTCCCCCAGCTGCTCGGCATCGACGATCCGGCCGCTCTGGATCTGGGCCGGCAGTGGTCGCCGCGCGGCGACCGCGACTTCCTGCGGGTGCCGATCGGGCTGGACGACCGGCACGAGCCGGTACTGCTCGACCTGAAGGAGTCGTCCGAACTGGGCATGGGGCCGCACGGGTTGTGCGTCGGCGCGACCGGTTCCGGCAAGAGCGAACTGCTGCGCACCCTCGTACTCGCGCTGGTGACGACCCATCCGCCCGAGGATCTGGCGATGGTCCTCGTCGACTACAAGGGGGGCGCCACCTTCGCCCCCTTCACGGGGCTGCCGCACGTGGCGGGAGTCATCACCAACCTGGAGAACCAGGCCGGCCTCGTCGAGCGCGTGCACACCTCGCTGGCCGGTGAGATCAAGCGCCGTCAGCAGGTCCTCAAAGACGCGGGGAACATCGCCGACATCGGGCACTACCGGGCGCTGCGCGCCACCGGACGCCGGGATCTCGAACCGCTCCCGCATCTGTTCGTTGTGATCGACGAGTTCGGTGAACTCCTCACTGCCAAGCCGGACTTCATCGACCTCTTCCTCTCCATCGGGCGGATCGGCCGCTCCATCGGGGTGCATCTGCTGCTGTCCAGCCAGCGCATCGAAGGCGGCAGGCTCAAGGGCCTGGAAACGTACCTGTCCTACCGGCTCGGGCTGCGCACCTTCTCGGCGGACGAGTCGCGTACGGTCCTGGAGACCCCGGACGCCTTCAACCTGCCGCCGCTGCCGGGCTTCGGCTATCTGAAGGTCGACACCTCCACGTATACGAGGTTCAAGGCAGGCTTCGTCTCCGGCGCGTACCGCGGGCCGGCCCTCAGCGACGCGGTCGCCTCCGACGAGCCGCTGGCCGCCTGGGTGTATCCGCCGTACAACACACTTGTAACGCCCACCGGGGCGGCGGACGGCGACGCCGTGGCCGCGCCGCGCGACCGGGAGAGCGGGCCCACCGTGCTGTCCGCCGTGGTGGACCAACTCGCGGACGCCGGCGAGCCGGTGCGACGGATCTGGCTGCCTCCCCTGCCCGACACGGTCACACTGACCGGGGCGGCCGGCCCTGTCCAGGCATCGGCGGACGGGCTGCAACTCACTCACCGGGAGGGCTCGTTGCGGATCCCGCTCGGAGTTCTCGACGACCCGGCACGGCAGCGGCAGGGCCGCTGGGTGCACGACCTGAACACGGCGGGCGGGCACACTGCCGTCATCGGCGGCCCGCAGTCCGGCAAAACCACGCTGCTGCGCACCCTGGCCCTGTCCCTCGCCGTGACCCACACACCGCGCGACGTCGCGATCTACGGTCTCGACCTGGTCGGCGGCGGCCTGAGCGCACTGTCCGATCTCCCGCACGTCGGCGGGATCGCCGGACGCGCCGACCACGAGCGCGCCGTCCGCACCGTCGCCGAGGTGCGCACCATGCTCGCCGAGCGCGAGACGGTCTTCCGTGAGCACGGCATCGACTCCGTCGACCAGCTGCGCACCCTGCGCGCCCAAGGCAAGCTGCCACAGCTCGGCTCCACGGACGTCGTCCTGCTCATCGACGGATTCGGCGCACTGCGCGACGAGTTCACCGACCTGGACGACACGGTGGCCGAGCTCCTCAAACGCGGCAGCGGCTACGGCATCCACGTCGTGGCGGGCATGCTCCGCTGGAACGACGTACGCATCGCCACCCAGTCGATGTTCGGCAGCCGGATCGAACTCCGGCTCAACGACCCCTCCGACTCCTCCGTCGACCGCAAGCTCTCCGAGACCCTGTCGGCCGACATCCCGGGCCGCGCTCTCACCGACGGCAGACTGTTCGCACACGTCGCCCTGCCGCGCCTCGACGCGCTCGCCCGGGCCACGGACCTGGGACCGGCCCTGGAGGACGCCGCCCGCTCCGTGCGCGCCACCTGGCATGGAGAACTGGCCGCTCCCGTACGGGTGTTGCCCACAAGGCTGCCCGCGCAGCGCCTGCCCTCCACGGTCGCGGTGCCGCACGCGGTACCGATCGGCGTCGACCAGGAGTCCCTCTCCCCGGCCGTCCTCGACCTGTTCGGCACCGACCAGCACCTGCTGGTCCTGGGCGACAACGAATGCGGCAAGACGAACCTCCTCCAGCTGATCTCCCGCGCGCTCGTGGACCGATACAGCGCAGATGAGCTGGTCTTCGGCGTCTTCGACCCACGGCGCGGCCTGCGCGGCGCGATCCCGGAGCCGTACCGCGGCGGCTACGCGCACAACGCGAAACTGTCCGCCGCGCTAGCCACCGGCATCGCGACCGAACTGGAAAAACGGCTCCCGGAAACCGCCGACCCCGACACCATGAGCGACGAACCGGCCTTCACCGGGCCGCGGATCGTGATCCTCGTCGACGACTACGACATCCTCAGCACCGCCGACCAGCAGCCCCTCGCCCCGTTCCTGCCGTACATCTCCTCGGCCCAGGACATCGGCCTGCACTTCGTCGTCGCCCGCCGCGTCGCGGGCGCCTCGCGCGCCCTGTACGAGCCGTTCCTGACGACCCTGCGCGAGACCGGCGCGACGGCGCTCGTGATGACAGGAGACCGCACCGAGGGCCAGCTCTTCCCGGGCCTGTACGCCTCCCCCCAGCCACCCGGCCGGGGCACCCTGGTCCGCCGAGGCCGCCGCCACCAGCTGATCCAGACCGCCCTCGCGGCAGAGACCAACCCCATGGAGGGCACGGAGAGTCCGGCGTGACCAAGGACGTCATCGCGCTCACCCCGAAGATGCCCGACACCCGCTCGCTCCTGGCAGGCCTGCACGCCGGCGGCCCCGAACTGAACGTCACCGTCACCGACGACGGCACGGTCATCCAGCTGTGCACGGCGGCCGGCCGCCCGCTGGTCTCGGTCGAGGCCCCACTGCTCGTCCATGTACCCGGTGAGGCCGAACGCCTCCTCGGCCCCCAAGTGAACGCGCCCGAACCGCCGTTCTGGTGGACCGAGACCCGCGCCTCCACCGCCGTCCCCGAGGCGGAACCCCTCGCAGGGTCCGTGTGCGGACGCCTGACGATGCTGCTCGGCGGCACCACCTGGCCACCCGGCGCCGCCCACACCGCGCGCGTCGCAATCCCGGACGACTCGACAGACGAGCAGCCGACTACGTCCCCAAGCCCGCCGGACGAGGGCCCCACCGAGACCGCCACCTCGGTCCTCCCCGCCGTCGATGCCCTGACTGACTCGACCGCAGTCCTGCTGGCCGACCGCCCGCTCGTCCCCCTCACCGCCTGGCTCTCGGACATCCTGCGCACCACCGCACAGACAAACCGCGCACTCCACCTCGTCACACCACCCCACGTCCGCCTCACCCTGCCGCTGCGCACCGCACTGAGCGGCGCGCCCAACCGCTGGGTGATCCAGAATCCCGCAGGCGGCTACTACGACGGCCTGTCCGGCGCCCAACTCGCCTGGCGGGGCGGCACGTTCACCCCGATCGGCACCACCGTGGCCGACGCCTTCACGGCAGCGGCCTCACCCGCCGAGGAACGACAACTCACCGTCTCGTTCCGCACGGTGCACGCAGCCGACAGCGACCTCGTACTCGGCCGCGCCCTCGAAGCAGCCTGGCAACACCTCACCGGCGCACCCCCCGCCGGCTGGGGCACCGCAGAACCCGTCAACCTCCCCTGGTCCCCACGCCAGTTGACCGACCTCGCCCGCAACCGGGCCCCCGCCCCCACCTACCTCATTGCCGTCGGCACACCGGGCCGCCCCGCCATCGCCACCCACCGCATCACCCGCACCACCGCCGGCGTCGCCCAGGACACGACCCTCACCCTCGGCTACACCACCCCCACCGAAGTCCCCCTGGACACCCTGGAATCCCTCGCCGCCACACTCATCGACGAACACGACCTGACGACGATGCTCACCACCCTGCGCAGCGCACGCGCCGACCTCACCCTGCCCGCACACCTGGAAGCCCCGCCCCTCCCGGTCTCCTTCACCCTCGGCCCACGCGACATACGCGCCATCGGCCTCACCCACGCCCGCCGCCCACCCCTCGCCATGAAGCCGCAGCAACTCGGTGCCCCCAGCTATCCCGCCCTCCACTACCCACTCGGCGACGGCACCGACCCCCAAGCCTGGACAGCACTCCAGAACCTCGCCAGCCACCTCAAGAACGGCTGACCTGCCCCACCTCCCAGGATCCAGTTCTGCTGGCTAACTGAGCCCCTTTCATCCTCTGTATCCGCAGATCAGGAGGCTGTGGACAGCGGCGACGCTGCGTCCAATGCAGTTGGTCCAGCGCGGCGTCCCGGCGGGCCAGGTCCTTCTCCAGTCGCGCGACCTTATTACGCAGCCGCTCCAGCTCTGCCTGCTCGGCGGCCTTCTTCGGTCGCACCACCGAGGTTCGCCGGTCGGTCACGGCGTCCAGCACGCTGGCCTCCCGGGCCTGCGCCACTCAATGACGTGCGAGTGGTACAGCCGCTCACGCCGCAGGATCGCGCCCTTCTCACCAGCAGGGGCGGCATCGTACTCAGCGACGATCCGCAGTTTGGGGGTGCTGGCCACGCTGAGGGGGTCTCCTGTCTCGCCCATCCAGACTAACCCGACAAACCGGGCGCCTCAGTCGAGGCTGCCAGAGAGGGCAGCAACCCGATCGGCACATAGTCGCGGGCGTGTGCGCTCGGTGACGTCCCAGCCGTACACGGCACTCAAGCGCTGTCAGCACGAGGGAGCCTCCGAGCGTGCTGTCCGATCATGACCTGTTGCGTCCAGGCTCGCGGCCTGCGCAGTCCAGCCGACGCCGATGAAGATTCCCCCTCGCCCTCTGCTACGACGAGTCGGGCCCATCCTCTGCCCGAGATGACTCAGCGTGCCCATGCTGCATCTCGTGGGACGAAACGAACATTGGGATGGGCCGGGTCCGCGCGGGGTTCACCACCCGGCAGCACAGGAGCAAGCATCTCGAAGACCCGCTCCATCGCCCGGTCCGTGTATCCGGACGACGTCTCCGAGGCCTGAAGGAGCACCCCTCCCCCCTCCAGGGGAACCACGCGATAGAAGGCCCCCGACGCCTCCATCGCCTCCTGACCGCCCAGTCGGGTCGCCAGCTCCTGAGGACATACCGTCACCCATGCGTACCCACGCAGGAAATCCCGGTCCTCTGGGAGGGATTCGTCGAGATCGCGCATTAGGGCGACCTCAACGTTCGACCAATCCGAAAAGGCATCGTGTTCGATGCGAGCGAACGCCGGATTCAGGTCGTGGAGCGCAGACACAAGGAAATCAACAAGTGCTGTGCAGAACTCCACATCTGCCAAATTCGATGATCCCGCCTGGAGAGCGACGACGAACTTCGACCACTCCCCCTCTACCGGAAAATAGGAACACTGCACGCGACCCAGGACATCTTCACCATAGAATTCCGTAACAGCCCACTCCGGACTTTTCTTCAGCTCCTCATTCAGTCGGCTGCGGTTGCTGCCCAGGTGAGGCATGCGGGTACTGCGGCTGCCTTCGGATTGCTGGACGGACGTTCTGGTGTAGACGCCAGAAGACTCTTCCTGCTGGACGAGTTCAGCAAGAGGCCCGGACAGCGCCCTCTCGTACCAGGCAACCACCGCTTTTCCCCGCTCGGCCGTGCCGAGCGGGTCGAGGGTCACCTCGATGTACACGTCCATGCGCTTCTCATCCTTCTCGCGTGGGTTCGCCCACTTCTCCGGAGCCACCGCCCACGATACGTTGTGGCGCGTGGACAGACGCCGTTCAGCACATGCCGCCCAATAGACAGCTCGGCCCCTTGGACAAGACGTTCCCCGCACCGGCCACCGCTGCCCAGATAGTGCCCGCGACCGCCGCGGCAAGGCCGTATCCCTTGGCGTCGGGCGCGTAGGCCCCGGCCGGCGAAGACGGACCATATGTCCCGGTAGCCGAGGGAGTGGGCTCAGACGTCGGGGTACGAGTCGGCTCTCCTATAGGCGCGTCGGTACTGCTGGGGCCGGGACTGGGCTGCGGAGTCGGGTCGTCATCGTCGTCGTTGAGGCCGTAATACCTCATTCCCGGGTAGTCGTTCCTGGACCACACTGCGCCCCTGTACCTGGTCCAGGTAAATTCCTTCCTGGCGATCAAAGGACCCGTTTGGACGGCTCGCCCATCTCCTTGGCTCCGCAAGTACTTCCTCAGCTTGCTCACATAGTTGTTGAGCTGCCTCGGTCCGTCCACGTAGGCGTACGTATCATCTTTGTCCTTCCCCGGCCTGGGCTTCACCTCCCAGATGTAGACCCGGTCCTTGGCCCAGAGAATGACGTCCGCTTCACCGTCCGATCCGTCCGTCTTCTTTCGATGACCTTCCGGAATGTTATTGGTCGACCTCGAGCCATCACCGATATCCACGGTGACGTACCCGTCGATGTTGTGGGCTGTCGCCCACTCAGCAGCTGCCTGTCCGGTCTTGCAAACCGCAACATCGTGCGGGTTCTTCATCGCCCCCATGGCCGCGCCAGTGCAGGCTGTGGCCAGGTTGGACTGTCCTCCGTTGCGGACGACCGTCGTACCCTGCTTGTCCTTCCCCTTGTCGTCGTTCTTGGTATCCGCGTCGGCGGTACCACCCCCGCCCTTGTTCATGGAGTCGATGTTGTCCCTGCTGCAGCCGGGGTTGGCGGGGCCGCAGCTTTCAAGGCCAGTGGGGTCGCTTCGTGTGACGGGGTTGTTGTTGGCGTAGGCGTACCCGTTCATCTGGAGCGGGTCGGCGAGGTTGAAGACAGGGTCGGCGGAGACGAAACGGCCGATGTTCTGGTCGTATTCGCGGGCGCCGAGGTGGGTGAGGCCGGTGTTGGTGTCGTCGATGCCGACGCCGAGGTAGGTGTGCTGGTTCGGCCAGCTTGTCGGCTTGGTTCCGCGGGTCTCGCCGTAGGGCTTGAAGGCTCGGCGCGTGACTGTCTGGTCTTTGCCTAGGTCTACGGCGATGCTCGCGGTGCCGAGCTGGTCGGTGAGCAGGCAGCTGAGTTTGTGACCGGTGGTCGAGCCGTTGGTCGTGCGAACGACGGTCGGAGCGCCGGCTTGGCTGTAGGAGCGGACAGCGTTCACGGGAGTGCCGGAGCCGTCGGCCATGACCTCGGTCTCGCCGAGGTAGAGCGTGGTGCCGGTGGAGGAGTGCTGGAGGACGCGGTTGCCGTCGGCGTCGTAGACGTACTGCGTTGTCGTGCCTTCGGCGGTCGCGGTGTCCAGTTTTTCCTCGGCCGTCCAGGTCAGGGACTGGTCCTGGGTTGTGCCGGGCCGGGTGGTGGTGTTGCCCGCCGCGTCGTAGACGTAGGACTGGGTGCCCGTCGCGGTTCCGCCCTTGGCACTGGTGACGCTCGTGAGGGTGTGCGGCTGGGTGAGCGTCGACTGGGTAGTGCCGTTGCCCGTGACGATCTTCCCGTAGCTGTACGTGCGTGTGACGTCCTGGCTGGTGTCGATGCCGCTCGCTGTGGCGTGCTGGGTCTGGGAGGCCCGGCTGCCGATGGCGTCGAAGGTGTACGAGTCCCAGTAGCTGGTGGCCGAGCCCGTGGCCACGGTGGTGGTGTCCGGTGCGGCGTTGGCGAGTGACGTCTTCAAGGCGTCGTCAGGGGCCGCGGCATCGGACTGGTTGTCCGGAGCGTTGGCGATAGGGCCTGCGGAACGCTGACCGTCGCCGCGATAACCCCAGGCGGTCCCGTTGGCCGCCTTGCAGCCGGTGCCACTGGTGCCGGGGGTGAGGTTCGAGGTCCAGGCGTGGACCAGTTCACCCATCGCGTCGTAGGTGAAGCACTGGGTGTCCCAGGCGGAGGCAGTCGCTGACGTGGTGTTCTGAGATGCCTCGGACGTGACGTTGCCGGCCGTGTCGTAGGAGTAGCGGGTGTCCGCGAGCCGGTGCGGGCTCGCGGTCTCCCGGTCTGTGACCGTTCGTTGGAGGCGTCCGGTGTGGTCGTCGATGAAGTTGGTGGTCCACACCCGGTTGGGCTGGGGGCCGGTGGCCGTACGCAGGGCCTCGCCGTAGGGCGAGTAGCTGACGTCCGCGGTGTACCAGGCGAGGCCCGAGGTCGATTCGGCCAGGCCGTCGCTGTCGTACCGGGTGATCACTTCTTCCTGGGCGAGTCCGCCGGGCGTTGCGGGCAGGGTCGTGCTGCGCAGCTTGCCGGTGGGTGTGTATGTGTAGGAGTACTGGTAAGTGCCGGCGACGCCCTTGGTGAGCGGGGACGTGTTGGGGATGACGACTTCACGGCTGGTGACCCGGTAGTCGGCGTCATAGCCCTTCACGCGGTTGACGTAGTCGCCGCTGGCGTCGTGGCGGACGGTCGCGGCGAGCATGCCGTCGGCGCCGGCCAAGGTGTCGTACTCCCATTCGCGGGTCGGTGCCGCGGATTCGCTGCCTTCACGTGTGGCCTTGACCCGGCCGATCGCGTCGTACTCCGTGTAGACGGCCTTGTCACGTCCCTCGACCGTCTTCGTCCGGCGGTCGAGGTCGTCGTAGCCGAAGGAGGAATGGCCGGTATCGGGGTCGTAGGAATCCGTGACCCGGCCCCGGGCGTCGTAGAGGTAACTCCACACGTTGCCCGCCTCGTCGGTGACCTTCTTGCGGTTGCCGCGGGCGTCGTACTCGTAGACGGTGTCCCGCCACTGGCTCAGGTCGGACTTGGTGTAATGCTGGATCCGGGTGACGCGGCCGAGGACGTCCGTCCACGTCTTGCTGGCGGGTGTGGCACCGCCGGCCGGCTTGGCGATGGTGTAGTCGTCGCCGTAGACGGTGGAACTGGAGTAGACGGCAGTGCCGCTCTGAACCGTGGTCACCTTGACCGGACGCTCCAGACCGTCGTACGTCGTGGCGCTCCCGCTCGGGACGAGCGTGTCGCTCTTCGGTTTGAACTGGGCTGTCTCCGGTTCGCCCTGCGCGAGGTAGGGGTTGTTGGTCTGAGACGTCAGGCCGTGATCGTTGTACTTGGTGTCGGTGATGATCCGGCCGGGCCCATGGGCGGGGCTCTGGGTCTGGATGGGCCGCAGCATGCCGTCGTAGAGAGTGATCTGCGTGTCGTAACCGCCGTCGTCCCGCACGGATTTGACGGTGACGGCGGTGGGCTTGCTGCCGGAGGTGATCTGGTAGGAGATCTGGACGTCCGGGTTCTGGGTGCCGGAGGAACGGGACGGCGTCCAGCCCTTGACCAGGCGGCCGAAGGCGTCGAACTCGCTACGGGTGACGTGACCGTTGGCGTCGGTGCGGGTCAGGACCAGGCCGCGGCCGGGGTCGAGGTCGGTGGTGACCGTGTGGCCGAGGCCGTCGAAGACCTTCATCGACGTGACCGGGCCGCCCGAGTCTCCTGGCGTGTATTCGGTTCTCGACACCAGCTGGTCCTTGGTGTCGGTGATGGTACGGATGCGGCCGAGCGGGTCGTAGGTGTTCATTGCGCTACGGATCCAGCCGGTGCCGTTGGCCGCGTTGGTCTGCTCGGTGGTCACCAGGCCTGCCGTCGGGGCTTCGCCCCAGGCCTTGTTGTCGTAGGTGTCCCGCACTGCGGAGATCAGCTGGTCCGTGGTGGCGGCAGCCGCGCCGGCGCAGGAGGTGGCGGTAGTCCTGACTTGTTTCGGCAACCCGATGATGTTGGCGTCGCCATTGTTCGCGTAGTCGGTCTTGGCACAGGTGTAATTGCTGTGCTTTTCACCGCTGCTGCCGTCGGGCAGGACGACGGAGGTTTCAACGGCGAGCGGGAGACCGTAATCCGGATCCCTGCTGACCGTCTCGGCACGCACGGACCGCCAGCTGGACCCGACCGTCTGCACCACGTCGCTTCGCTTCGTCCAGACGCGGAAGGCGAGAAGCGGGTCCAGTCCGCCGTCGCGGGTGCGCGAGGCGGTCTGCTGGGAGTCGGGGAAGGTGAGGGTGCGCTTGACGAGCCTGGCGCTGTCGGCGCTGCTGTCGTAGGTGAGATTTTCGGCGGCCAGACCGGTGAACTCCGGCCGGTCCTCACCGAGTTCGACCGTTCCGGTGGAGTCCTTCAGCATGCCGCCTCCGCCGCGGAAGTAGCGTGTGACGGACTTGGACTGCGTCTGAGGTACGTCGGGGCCGGAGGTCGCGTCGCCTTTGAGGGTGGTGACCGTCTGGTAGCCGCGCCACACGTTGTAGGTGCGCAGGTCCGGCTTGCTGAACTCGTCGTCGTCCTTGCCCCAGGCGGCGTTGTCGTAGCCGTAGGACGTGGTGATGTCCTTGCCGTTCGAGGAGACCTTGTCGTGCCGGTGGACGGAGGACACGACGTACTTGTTGAACCAGGCGAGGGCTGGCTTCTTCTCGTCTCCGTCCGGGGACCAGCGGACGGGGAAGCAGGTGCCGTGGTTGTCCTCTGCGGCGACCGACGGCTCGGTCTTGCAGCCGCCGGCATAGGTCACCTCGATGTCCTCGCCCGCTTCGGTGGTGATGGTGCCGATGCGTGGCCGGGTGAATCCGGGGCGGGCGTCGCCGCTGTAACGGGGGACGAGGTTGGGCAGGTGCTTGTCGGCCAGGTAGTCGCCGAGCGGGTCGTCCGCGTCCACGGTGTAGGCGGAGAAGGTCACCGGGGGCAGCTTGGAGCCCTTAGTGTCGCCCGGCGCGTAGGCGTAGTGGGTGATGGAGTTCAGCCACAGGCTCGGGGATGTGTTGTACCAGTCACGCGGGAAGGACTGGTCGAGGTCGTATCTGTCCACGGTGGCAAGGCCGCTGACTCCGGGGCGCGCCGCCTCGGTGCTGACGGCGTCCAGGCGCATCCGGGTCCAGAACGACGGGAAGGCCGGGCACATCTTCGAGTCTGACTTGCAGTTGAGGTTGCCCGGGCTGTCCCACCATGGCCGGTAGGCGGCCGGGTCCTTGGTCTTGTCGAAGTTGGCGGGATCGCAGACGGTATCGCTGGCCAGGCACCGCTCCTTGGCGTCGAAGACAACTCGTGCGGCGGGCTTGGTGAGGTCGGTGGGGCGCAGACCGTACTCGATTGCGGTCGGGTAGCCGCCGCGGACGTACTTCACCGGCGTCTTGAACTTCTTGTCCGTGGCGTAGTAGTTGGTCTCCTGCTGCCAGTTGACGATCATGGTGTTGCCGTTGGTGTCGACCACCTTGTCCAGGCCCCACTGCCAGGCCTGCGAGCAACTGGAGTCCGCGAACGCGTCCTTGTGGCACGGCTCGTCGGGGTGGTTGCCGAAGACGGGGACGGTGAACACGGAGTGGGTGTCGGCGTGCGGGCCGCCCACCTTGTTCAGGCCGTAGTAGTACTTGGTGCCGTCGGTGGTGGTGACGATCCAGTACTCGTCGTTGTCGTCCTCGTTGTCACCGTCGGTCCGCAGTTCGACGCGGGTTCCGTCGTCGCTCTGGGGACGGTAGGTGTTGGTGGTGCCGACCCGGACCAGTTCGGTGGTACGGCCGTTGAGGGACATGACGGCGTTGTACGACGCCCAGCACAGGTCCGAGGTCTTGTCCTTCTTGGCCGTGTTGTTCGGGGTCTTGCCGCCCGCGTCCTTGGTGTCGTCCTGGCAGGAGCGGTAGCGGCGCTCGATGTGCCCGGGATCGTAGCCCCAGCCTTCACCGATCCAGGAGGCCTGCGGCGAGGAGACGGCCGTCTTCCCGTCCACCGCCTGGGAGTTGTACCCGAACGAGATCTGCGGCGCCGGACCGGCCGGGGTGGGCGGCACCTGCACGGAATACGAGTAGGAGAAGGCGCCCGACGAGCCGCCCGCCTCCCACTTGCCCGAAGCGGAGAGCGGAGTCGCCTTGAAAGTGCCGCTGGCTCCGGCGCCGGAATCGACGACGCCGACCACGGCCTTGTCGCCGGTGGCCGCGGTGGGCTGCGCGTACGAGGCTTGGACCACACCCGCCGAACCGCGGGCGGGCTCTGCGTTCGCCGAAGCCTGGCTCACGGTGCCGTCGGCGGTTGTGTCCACCGTCGCCGTGGCGGTCTTCGCCGCCGGGTCGTTGGCGGTTTCCAGCTCCTGGTACGCGTTGCACCCGTCGGCGTCGGGGGTGCTCAGATAGCACTCGGGGAACTGCACGAACTTCAGGCGGGACGCCCAGTCGGCGCCGTAGAGGTTCTGGAACTGTGAGTAGTCCAGCTGTACGTCGATGGGTACGGAACCGGTGGTCGGGGCGGTCACGGTCATCAGGGCGCCGTCGAGTCCGCTCGCCAGGGCGTCGGACCGGTCGTACAGCTTCACCTGCCAAGTGCCGGTCGGCGCCGGCGAGTTCGTGGCCTGGGCGAGTTTGACCGGCAGTGTTCCCGCCTGGGTCCCGGCAGCCACGGACAACGCGTGGGTCGCTGACGCGGGCGCCACGGTCGTTGAGGCCGATGTGGCCGAGGCGGTCGCGGCCGGAGCGGCAAAGGCTACCGAACCGGTGCCACCGGCAGGCGCCACGACGGTTTCGTCCGGAGGCTCTTCGGAATGCACCGGGGCCTTGAAGACCAATCCCGTGCGGGAGACCGTCTGTTCGGTCCCTGACGTCAGCGCGTCCTGCTGCAGATCCTCCAGTTCGACCCCGCTGCGATCAGGGTCCGGCGGGACGGCCAAGGCCTGTGTCGGAACCAGAGTCACCAACAGGGCCGCGCCCAAAGCTGACACGACCATGCCACGCCACGGCGTCCGCCGGTTCATCGCGAGTCCCCCCACAGTTCGATCAGGTCGCGCTGATTCTGTGGGAGACATGTGAACGATGAAAAGATCAGCAAAGTTCAAGTGATGATCGTCACATGGTCAATTAAACGAAAGGTATGGCGATGGGCAGCATCTGCTGATTAATCATCACAGACACCCGCCACACAGGGTGTTCACAGACTGATGGCGCATAACGGTTCATTTCATCTTCACAGGTCACTTCTTCACCGGGTATATGCGTAATTTCGAGTGTTATGTGCAGCATTCCCAGTCCCTGGAGGACCGGCCACAGCTCGCGTCCCTGACTGAGGTCACGTCAGGGACCGTCGGGACGCCGTGCCTTCGCCGAACTCCGCCCGGAGGACCAGGTGATGACGTAACGCGGGTCCTGAGCCATGATCTGCTCCCGATATCCGCGCACCGACCGTGCCGAGAGGGTGCCGGTCAGGGGCGGAGGGGGGATTCCTGCACATGTCCATCACTTGGCGCCGCCGACCACAGCGCCTGGCCGTCGCGGTCACCGCCGTGGCCGCCGTCCTCGTGGGCGGCCTCACGTATGCGGGCCTTGACGGTTCCGACGACGATCACACTCCGGCGCAGCGCCAGGAGCACAACGCCGAACGGCCGTCCCTGAGTGAGGCCGACGCCGCCGCGAGCGCCGCCAGGACCGGCAAGCGGGTCGAGGCCACCGCGCTGCGCACCGCGTACTCGACGACCTGGGCGGACCCCGACGGATCCCTTCACCGGCGCATCCACGCCAGCCCGATCCGGGCGAAGGTGGGCGGCACATGGAAGTCGATCGACACGACGCTTGCCCGCGTCGAGGACGGCTGGGCACCAAGGGCGACCAACACACAGGTGGTCTTCTCCGCCGGCACCCATGGAGCCCACTCCGGGCGGTCCTCCCGCTCGCAGATCTCCCGGGTGGAGCTCAAAGCGGTGGCCATCGCCGGCGACAACACGACGGGCAGTCCACTGGTGACCCTGTCGACCGGCGGTCACGACATGGTTCTGACCTGGCCGGGCGAGATCCCCGAGCCGGTCATCGACGGCTCCCGCGCTCTGTACCCGGAGATCATCCCTGGCGTCGACCTGGTGCTCGCGGCCGACGACGGCGGCTTCTCACAGCTGCTGGTGGTCAAGAACCGCACGGCCGCCGACGACCCACGCCTGGCCAAACTCACCTACGGACTCTCCTCACCCGACCTGTCGTTCGACCTCGACCCCCAAAGCCGCATACTCAACGCAAAGAACGAGACCGGACAGGACGTCGCGATCTCTCCGACGCCCCTGATGTGGGACTCCGCAGGACACTCCGCGATCACCGACGGCACAGTGAACAGCGGGCCGACACCCAGCGCAGCCGAGGACGACGCGACGGACGACGCTCCCGCGACCGACGAGACGCCGGACGAGGACGCCTCGACCTCTCCATCGGCCACGGCGGACGAAACGCCGGCGCCCGCGGACGGCGAGCGGACGGACCCCTTCCCCGAGAATCGGCCTCCCGCGACCGACGAGGCACCCGAACCCTCCGACACGAACAGCACTGGCACACCGGCCCCGCTCACCGAGCCAACTCCGGCTCCGGCCCACACCGGCAGCGCCACCACCCTCGACCTGCCTGGCCTCAACGGTCCCGAGCCGGATTCCCACGGCACCCTCGTGGGCGCTGCCCTGGACGGCAGCACCTGGACACTGACGCCCAGTCAGAAGATGCTCACCGACGACACCACCGTGTACCCGGTCTTCGTCGACCCCTCCGCCGAGAAACACACCAACGACTGGACCACCGCGTACAGCCTCTGGCCGAAAGCCAAGTTCTACAACGGCAAGGGCTTCAACTCCGGCACGCACGAAGCCCGCGTGGGCTTCGAGTCCGACACCTGGGGCACTTCCCGGTCCTTCTTCACCATCGACTGGGACCCCAAGTTGAAGGGCGCCAAGGTCTATGGCGCCACCCTGCACGCACGCGAGACCTACTCGTGGTCCTGCGACGGACGCGTCGTCGAGGTGTACCGGACCGGCGCCATCGACAACGACACCTCGTGGTCCAACCAGCCCAAGTGGTACGAGGAGTTGGACTCCAAGGACGTCGCGCACGGCTACCGGTCGTCTCGCTGCCCCGACGACTACGTGTCCTTCGACGTCAAGGACGCCGCGATCCAGGCCGTCGACGGCGGCTGGGACACCCTCACGCTGGGGCTGCGCGCGCACAACGAGAGCGACCAGTTCGCGTGGAAGAAGTTCCAGGCCGACGGCGGTGACGACCCGTACGTGGACCTGGACTACAACCGGCCGCCGAAGGAACCCACCAACCTCGACATGGACCCGGACCTGTACTGCGACACCACCGCGGACAAGGACGGCAAGTACGTCACCGTCGGCAAGACGGCTATCACCTTCTATGCCAGCGCCAGCGACCCCGACGGCAACCTGTCGAAGATCCACTTCGACGTGTGGCCCACAGGCGATGGAGACCACCCCATCGCCCAGCCTGACATCTCCGTCGGCAACGACGGAGGTTCCAAAGCTCGCGTCCACACCGACGAGATCCCCGCTTCGAAGTTCGTGACCGGCAAGACCTACTCCTGGCAGGCCCGCTCCATCGACAAGAGAGGCTCCTCCTCGACGAACGCCCCCAAGGGCGACATACCATGTCGCTTCACCTTCGACGGCACACCGCCCCCGTCGCCCAAGGTCACCTCGCCCGACTTCCCGGACGCCGACGCCAACCACGACGGCGACACCGACGACAACGGCGACAGCACGTGGAGCAGCAAGAAGTTCGGCACCCCCGGCGGCTTCAGCTTCAAGAGCTCCAGCGACGCGGTCCGCTTCGAGTACGGCTTCAACGGCTCCTACGACCTGCCTCCGGTCACCCGCAAGGTCACCGACTCCACCACCGTGACCGTCAGCGGCGTCAAACCGCCGGAGGCCGGACCCAACCTGCTCTACGTCCGCGCCGTGGACAGCGCGGGGAACGTGTCGCAGCCCAGCAAGTACTTCTTCTACGTCACCCCACGCGACACCGCCGACGCGCCGGGAGATGTGACTGGCGACAAGCTGCCCGACGTGTTCGTCGTGGACGGCAACAGCGATCTGCGGCTCTACCCGTCCGAGGCAACCACGGACCTCACCAAGGGAACCGGCGACCTGCACATCTCCATGTCCGGCGCGTACCGCAACAACCCCGACCGGGACCCTAACGACGCGGACGAGCCGAAGTACTCGCCCCTGCCGACGGGTTACTGGAAGGACGCCCTGATCACCCACCTCGGCGACAGCTACCACGGCGACGGTGTCCAGGACCTCATCGCCCGCCTGGGCGGAAAACTGTGGCTCTACCCGGGCGACGGCTACGGCGCGGTCAACGTCGACCGACGCCAGGAGGTCTACCTGCCGGCAGCCGCCCCGGACCCGGCAACCTACGCCCAGATCGTCTCCGCCGGTGACATCACCGCCGACGGCAACCCCGATCTGTTCGTCGTCACCACCGATGGCCAGCTCTGGGTGTTCTCCGGCTACGAAGGCGGCTCCTACAAGACCGCCGCCAGACTCGCTTCGTCGGCATGGGCCGACCGCGACATCGTCAGCGTCCAGGACATCACCGGCGACAACGTCGCCGACCTGCTCTACCGCACCAACGCCAGCGGCCGCCTCCTCCTCCGCACAGGCAAAGCAGTATCAAGCGGTGGAGGCGTCGACCTGAACTCGCTGGCTTCCGCGGCGGCTTCTGCGGGCGGCGCGGACGGTGAGTACGCGGCGTCGGGCTGGTACCGCACCGACATACGGCTCATCCGTGGCACACCGGACGTCAACGGGGACAAGATCCCAGACATCTGGGGACTCATGGCCGACGGTTCGGTGCGCTTCTACACCGGGGGGCGGAGCTCGGTCGGCTCGCCCACCACCGTCATCGGCTCCGGCGGCTGGACGTACAAGCAAGCCCTCGGCTGACCCGACGGGCGAACACCCCCTTCAGGCCACCCATCGGGTGCGCTGCCATCACGGACAAGTGATGACAGCGCACCCGTGGTTTGCTCAGTACCCATGCCTTGGCATCATGGGACCTCAGTCCCCTGCGCGGGTCGCGCCCCGTGCGTTCTGCTCACCGCTGGTAGGGGCCGTACGGACTCCAACCGTGCATGAAGGGCTCCAGGTCGCTGGGCCGGGGCTCGGGTACTTCGGGCATGCGGAACGGACGGTTGAGCGGATCGAGTGAGCTTATGTGGTTCGTCGCCCAGGAAAGCCAGGCTTCGGCCTCGGTGCGTTCCGCGCCGGTCGGCATGGCTTGGATCCGCTCGCTCGCCGCGGTCAGGTAGGCGGAGAGTCGTGTGGCCTGCCGCCATGCCTTCTCCTGTTGCTCCAGCAGGCTGATGCGGAAGGCCTCGGCATAGTCGTCACGGGCCTGCCGGATCATCGCCTCCCATTGGCGGCGCTTGAGTCTGGCCTGTTCCTCTTCCTCGACGCGCTTGCGTTCGGCGGCCTGTCCGCGCAGGTCCACTTCCTGGAGAATTTCCGACAGTTGGTCTTCCAGCCGACGGTCGACGCTGTCTTTCCAGACCGACTTGCGGTGGGTGATTCCTCCGGTGAGCGTGATGGTGAGACGGTCGGAGGGCGCGTGGTCGTACTTGGGAATCCTGATCCAGGAGTACCGGTCGGCGTCCGCGAGTTCCTTCGCCGTGGGCACGTGCTCGGTCGTGTCCTGTTCCTGCCCGATGGAGAAACCACACGGCTGACCCTGGGCCGTGACGGTGAAGAGACCTTCGTCGTCCGATCGGCGTGGGCGGCGTCCGTGATGTCCGCCGCGGGCCAGTCGAACCGTGTGCCCGCGATGCTCCGCCTCCGTCACGATGGCCTGCACCAGGTGAAGTGCTCGTGCCTGGACTGACTTGCTCAAGCCCAGCTCGGGTTCCCCGTCCCGGAGCGCGGCCACGATGTCATGCGGCCTGTGAAGCCGATCCGGAACGGGGATCGGGTCCAGAACAGCCAGTTTCCACGCCGGCACGTCCTGGATAGTGATCTCGTAGCCTCCCGCCCGCCGGCGATGGACCAGCTCTTTCCCCTCGGGCAGCTTTCCGCAGAACTGCGCCGACCTGATCCGAGCCGTCCAGTTGGGCGCCCTCGACCCGTACTCCTGTTTGACCACGAGCGAGCCGCCGGCCGCCAGGACATCGTCGATGAGTTGCTCGCCAAGGGTCTTCTTCGGTTGCTTCGCCGCCGCGCGTGGCCTGAGTGCGGGGCGAGCCACGGCTTCAGGAGTCACGGGCCCACCGGGAATAGGGACCTGCGGTGGCGTGGGCTGTGCCGTTACCGACGTCGTCTGCGAAGTGTCGGCTTTGGCGCGCCGGACAGCGTGCTCTTGCACCCTGGGTGTGGGGTAGGTCCCGTGTTCAAGGTAATGACGGCCTGCGGATGTGACCTCGGCGCTCCACACACCACCGCGTCTGGCGATCTTCACCAGCCCGCGATTCTGCAGTGCCTGCGCGCTGGTCTTGTAGGTGAAGTCGTCCGCGTCCCATGCCCCCGCGGGGCAGCCTCGGGCGATCCAGCGGAGCACCTCCAACTGCCGCTCCCTGAGGGAGGTCTTGGCCATCGCTGTCTCCTGCTCGCATACGGCGGACGACGATGTGGTCGGTCAAGCATCGGTTTCGGCTCGTGGACGGTTCAGCCGGGTGGCTGCATCCTGTGAAAGGCTTCGACAGGAATCTCGAACTGCGCCTCGATCCTCGCGGCGTCTTTGTCCCGGCCGGCTTGCCGGAGCATCCCGACGGCCTGTTCCACGATCCTGCCGAGCCTGATTACCTCGGCCCGCAAGACACGGAGTTCAGCGTAGGCCTCGACGGCCGGCGCACCACACCACTTCCGTACGAGATCTCGGGCGGACTTGAACTCCCTGTCCGCCTCGGCGCAGACCTCAGAGCTGAAGTGATGTCCCTCCCGTTTGCCCCGCCCCGGGGTGTACGAACCGTAGATGGCTTCCCTTCGGGCCCGTTGCTCTGCGCGTTCCACCTCTGCCATGACCTGCTCAGCGTGCAAAGCGGCGCCCTTGAGCGCGCACGCCAGCGTCACGGGCCAGGGCGCCTCCGCACTCCCATCATCATGAACGACAGCCAACGGGTCACCAATAAGGAAGTCTGTGCTCTCCTCCAGCGCCTCAGCGAACGCCGTCACTTCGTGGACGTACAAGACGCCGTCGTCGTGCCGCGAATAACCGACGCTCGCCAGCTCGTCCCAGGGACACACCTCGAAGACGGTGTCCACCGCACGACGTTCGGGCACGTCACCTGAAGGCGTGACGGCGCTGAGCTCTTTCCATCGGCGTTCTCTCGCGAGCCAGCGCCCGGCCTGCTCCCATGGAACGTGCAGCTGAGAGCGCGGTACCCAGGCCTCTCGGCCCTCCTCCTCATCCGCGGTGAAGCGAACCTTGACGCGCGGCGGGCGTTTGGTGCCGACACGAAGTACCTCCACCTGAGCAACAGGGCCATTCACCCGGGCCCGGTGCGCCCAGAACTCCCCAGCCTCCATCGCCGACTCTCCCCCATGGGTCCGGATGCCCAGGCATTCGCGGGATCTTGCACGGTTCCGCGGGAACCTGATTTCTGATAGTCGACGAAAAGCTACGCCCCTGCTCTGTTCGGGCTGCTCGGCAATCTCTTCCCGGCTGGACATGAAGAAGCAGGACATCGCGTACCGCATTCAGCTGACGGCACCCGAGCTCCTCTCCCTCCGACCCGCTCACTCGTCATGGAGGTCAGTCTCGGGGCGCGCTGCCCTCGCAAGCGCCTCCACAGCCGAATCCACGTAGAAGGCTGCGACCCGCCGGTATCCTGCCCCACCATGACTCCGCCGACGAAGTCCGCACATTGCCGACCACGCCTTCGCGGCCTGAGCACCCATTGACCAAAATCATAGGGACACCACGCCTCGGTCCCCGCGGGAGACCAAAGTGTCCACACATTCTCCCGGCCGGCGGTGTTGGTCCCATCGCGCTACCCCGTCCCACCGGAAGCAGAGACGGAAGCAAGAGCCCGGCCGTAGCCTCGTACCGCCCGACCACGCAAGCCAGGAGCCAATGTGTACGACGAGGTTCTGTTCACGGTTGACGGAAGCACCGCCTCACCCGTCGACCGCGTGACCCTGCCGGTCCTTGAACTGCAGGAACGCGCACACTTGCAGGAGTGGATCCTGGCGAACCCCACCATCCTGGGACCAGGCGTGGAGATCATCACCAGCGAGTACGACGGCTGGCAGGCCGCCAACGGAGACCGGGTACTGGACCGGCTGGATCTCCTGGCCATCGCTCCGGACGGACACCTGGTCGTCGCCGAGCTCAAGCGCGAGACCGCACCGCACAGCATCCACATGCAGGCAATCAACTACGCGGCGATGGTCAGCCGTCTCACACCCCTGGACGTCGCGGAACTGTACGCGGCAGACAGACGCCGCCGTGGCCAGGAAGCAGACACCGACTCCGTCCTCAACCGCCTCACCACGGAATTCCTGCTGACGGCCGAGACCATCCGCCATCCCCGGATCGTCCTGATCGCTTCTGACTTCCCGCCCTCGGTCACCGCAACCGTGGTCTGGCTCAGCGAACAACACGTCGACATCTCTCTCATCCGCTTCCGCCCCTACCGGCTCGGCAACCAGCAGACCGTCGTCTCCTTCAGCCGCCTGTACCCGGTCCCGGACATCGAGGAGTTCACCATCGGCCGCCGCCCGGACTCCCCCGCCACCACCACCGACGATCCGGGAGCACCCTGGGACGAGGACTCTCTACGCCGCCTCGCCGAACTGGGCAACCCCTCCACTATCGCGCTCCTGGACCTCTGTGCCGTCGAGGACACCGGACACGTGGGCGTCGAAGAAGTCGCCACACACGCAGGCGTCACCAAGGGCTCGGTCCGCGGTCAACTGGCTGGCCTGACCATGCGGTTGAAAAACCCCGCTCACGGCTTCACGCAGAACCAATGGCCGGTCGGCATCAACTGGCTGCCGGGCGGCGTGGCGAGCTACTCGATGGAAACCCACCTCGCCGCCCTCTGGCGGACCATACGCAAGCAGGACACCGAGACCCCAGAGGCCGCCACCACCTCACCGTAGAGGCCGCCCACTTCACTACGGCCAGAACCACCCGCGCCCACGGGGAACCCTGCGCTTGCCGAAAATCCCGTCCGCGCGGTTCGGGCGGCGACCACTCCCGCGACCAACACGGGATTCACGGTCAACGCCGGTGCAGCCGC
>Ga0307510_10002144_pt1 | contig 22282 bp, 23 predicted proteins | sample 12_EM_MG_FD_207224 | JGI IMG/M metagenome (GOLD analysis project Ga0307510, IMG submission 207224) | Populus trichocarpa ectomycorrhiza microbial communities from riparian zone in the Pacific Northwest, United States - 12_EM | ecosystem: Host-associated > Plants > Roots > Unclassified | place...
TTGGGGACCGCGCAACCAAGTTCGTGTAAATAAACCACGTTTTACGAGTCTTGGTCTTTGCTCATTACAGTTCATGCCAGTGCCTAGCCTACATGATAGACAGTGATAGAATATCCAGCACCCTGTCAATGTGAGTGACCATCGATCAGCGCTCAGCCTCACATCGGAATATACCAAATATGTGGGCAAAAAATCCACGTACCAAGGCCTGTCGTACCCCAACAACCCACTCCCTATCCGCCACAATGGAAGCGGACTGGTATAAGTCCTTCGTTTCCATCATGACGTCGCGATATGGCAGGTATGTCTCGATGTCACGATGAAAAATTCTTCTTGAATCGATTGGCGACCATGATTGCCGCAATGATGTGGTCCGAGTCCCTGGCATTAACTGGGTGTAATGCGTCCGCCGTAGGTCGTACTGGCGTACTACTAGTGATTGGAAGTCTGGGATCCAAAAAGGGCCAACTGACGTTAGCTGCATTGGTGCCATTTTGTACAAGTGCGTGCTGGAAGGGCCCCAATCTTCCCAAGGAACGGTGACGTTGCGCGCGTCCGAGTCGGTTGGAATGACAGAGATGAGTGCCGCGACGCTTATAATCAACGCATACGACTCGGAGACTGAGTCGGCGTCCTCGATAGGTATAACCCCGGGCAGTAATTGATACTGGAAACGAAGCGCTATGGTGCCGATCGCAGAAGAATAGAAGGGAAGATGATATCCCCGGGAAGACCTGGTTCGCGCGTAGGATTTCGAGGTTGGAACCCACTCCGTAATGAACCCGGAAAAGGAAATTGAAGTGCTGGGTGACGGTGGTAATTCAAGGAAGCACAACGTTTCGAGCCGTGCCAGTGGGACAGGGTTGAGCTCGAGTTTACAGATCTCTAACCTGTTCTCATAGTCATCCACCAGTAAGACCAAACTACTGTTGATGGACACAGCCATCGGCCTTCCTTCATCCCACGTCATCAGCCTCTCTGTTAAACTACGAAGCTTCAAAGATTCATGTGAGTTTAAGACAAGATAAAACTTGCTGGAGCCACTCACAAGTGTCACGATCCCTGTCTTCCACGAGACTAGGAAGACAACCGCTTCGTTGTCGTTATTCCATACTGTTATCAAGATGTGATTACCCAGGACTTCTACGTTCACACCCGCCTCGGGGAATTCAGGAATTGGAGGGAGTGCTACAGTGTGTGTCGTTGCAAGTGGATGGGGTGCGCCCGTCGAGAATTTAAAGAACTCCAGCTGGACCAGGGTGGCAGCCTGCCACCGATTCTGAGAATCGGTGTCTTGCTCAAGGCTGTGACACGCTTGTCAGGTTTGCATTCAGAGAAGGAATTGAAAGGGACACAGAACCTTACGGCCATCACCAAGTCATGATCTACTGCAAATACGATCACTGTTGAATCTGGATACTGACTTTCGCCCATCGTGAGGTGGACCCATCGCAATTCCTTGTTTCGTTCTGCGGAGCAGAGGTCCGTATATCCGTATTGCAGACCCCTCCCCCATCCCGGGGGGCGGCGTTCGTAGATCAAATAACCGTCTTGAAGAGTGAAGGAATCTATATCGGGCACACTGGAAATACCGTGGCATTCAGTGAATAGATTGAATTGTAGATCACGCAATGACTGTTCATGACATCGCAGAAGTTCGAGACGCTTGGAGTAAGGAAAATTAGGTGGTAGCAGGTCGTCGACACGATTTATGTTGGCAAGCAGGGTGTACTGGAGATAGGCAGTACCAGTAACGATGTCGCGAATCGTACGGCATGTGCGCTGCACTGCGGTCATATCCGCGGCGGGAAGGTAAGCCAAAATTTCTATGAGCACTTCTGTCGAAAGATCGAGAAGGGCCCGGGATCGCATGGTAGCGACTTGATTCTCCGGCGTGGGTTTGTTTTTGTACTTGAATTGTCTTGGAGCCACTGATACGGAGGTGGGAGTGAGCAGTAAACCTTTTGATTTCCCCGGGCCTATCACTCGATGAATCGATGGGCCTGTTCCTTGATGGACACATTAGCGCTCACTGCTTACTATTACGTTGTTTACCCTTGGCGGAAAAAAATATACGTCCTTACGTCTTCACCTCGCCGTCTGTCGGTAACCCCATCATCGTCAACCCTGACCCCTATTGCATGTCTCATTGGTATGACGCCATCCAGCTTCCATCCATCGGAAGGATTGGCCAAAGTGTGCCTAGTCATGTGTCCCAGCAACGGAGGTACGCTCGTCCCTCTTCCACTGTCTTATCTTATGATCGAATTCAGATTAGAGACCACCCATGGGCAACAGACCGCGTCTTACGTCTATTCATTTCCTCGACGACGATTCGATTCTCAACATATTTCACTTCTGTCGACCTGTTCTCCTGGACGCAGACGTGTTCTACGATCACGATATTTTAATGGGCGGAGAGTGGGTCCGCGAACGCTGGTGGTACAAACTCGCTCACGTTTGCCGAAGATGGCGGTGCATCATACTTGGGTCGTCATCCCGCCTGCGTCTTTGTTTCCTTTACAAATTGAATATCACACGCCGGTAGCAGACATGCTGGCACATTCACCACCCCTGCCACTCGTTATCGACCACAAGGGAGTGATAGGATTCGAACCATCTCGTACGGTAGAAGATGAAGAGGGCATATTGCTTGCTCTCCAGCACCGTAATCGACTCCGCCGCATACGCATTGTGTGGCCACTCCTAAGCTTGCAAAAGTTCATTATGGCCATGGATGGGGAATTTCCGATACTGGAGTACTTACATGTCGCGCCTTCGGTGAAGAGCAACACGAGCCTGGTGCTTCCTCACACATTTCAAGCGTCACACCTACGCCACCTCATATTGACAGGCTTTGCCTTTCCAACAAAGCGTCCATTATTTCCCACGACCGCGGGCGTCGTCACGCTCTCGCTCCAAGAAATCCATTCGGACGCCAACTTCCGCCTAAATGACTTGTTCCATCTGCTCTCACTGTCGCCACAACTGGAGTCCCTCGCCATCGGATTTCATTTCCCCTTTCCCAACCGTGATGTCAGGAGGCAGCTGTCAAAAATGTCGAACATGATGCACCTGACACTCCCTAACCTTCGCCACTTTGCATTCGAGGGGAACAGCACTTACTTGGATGGAAATGCTTCTCCCTCGAATCACCGCCCCTCTCCTCGGGAAGCTCCGGATCTACTTCTTCAACCAGTTGACCTTTTCCGTTCCGTGTCTCCGGGACCTTATGAGCAGAGCAGAGAACCTTCATTTTTCACACTGCGACATTCAATTTCTATGAGTGGGGCATCACGATTTCACTGCACAACCGTGAGATAAGTCACCTGCTGTGTGCTTTCAACATGCATGTCGTCTGCAGGCACCTCGACTGGCAGGTGTCTTGCGTGACACAAATATTCACTGTCCCTGGTCCATTATTCCCCGAAGTGGTGGACCTCACTTTTGGCTACGGCCCACATGTCTCATCTCCAGAGTGGCATCATGAAGCAGATCGCACTCCGTGGCGTGCCCTTCTTGGGTCGCTTCACAACGTGGAGACGCTCCTCTTTCACGAGGGCCTTATCAAAGAGCTCTCTCGTTCTCTACGACCGGCGGACGGAGAATCCTCCGTGGAAATATGATTACCCGAGCTGAAGAAACTCGAATATTTCACAGAGGGGGCAGCCAGTGATGAATTTTCCTCATTTATCGATGCACGCCAGCTTGCAGGCCGTCCTGTCAGGCTGGTGGTCCATCGTTAGATCACCTCCCGTCTTGAAATTCGCCGGTTTCAACCCTGACTGTACCCTGTCACCATTTACTGCACCGTGCCGTATGTGTAAACTTACTTCGCCGTCATCCGTGGCCGCATTTGTTCTTCATCCGTCTGATAATCCATCCAGGTGTTAATCATAGATGCAACAACTTGAACTGTGGTACATATAGATGAGTCACGATGGACTCGCCAGGCCACGCCACGCCTCGCCTCCGCTTCGAACACACACACACCTCTTGACACACCCCTCCCCACCAGAGAGCTCGTAGCGTTTTGCTAACTCAGGGAAAGCGAAAGGGTCAAAAAGTCAAAACAAATGCTGGATACCTCTGACTCGTCTCACCATACACTTATCATCAGTTCCGTTCCACTTTTACCAGCTTTCCGTCGCTTTTCTGGCTTTTTTTTTTCACTTGCACAACCACAAAAACGGCTAATGGTACCCGACGGTCTGGCTGTGATGGACAACTGTGAGTATCGTCGGCTGTCAAGTTAGGGTTAGGTGTGTGGGTCGTGGTTGATCACAAGGCCGATCAGCTGAAAGTTTGGCAGCTCGGTTCTTTCTGATGATCATCACGGGCGCCGGCGCGATAGGGCCAGGAGCTCACTTGTCATTTGTTATTAATGCTAACCCCAACACGTTCTTCGCTACTCGGTTCTGCTATCAGAGATAGACAACTACATCACACCCTTTTGACCCAACACTTCCCTCCTAAAGGAAACGTAATGATTACAGTCGATTCCCAATGCATCTGGAATGTTGATAAGTTAGGATGTAGTATTTCAAGTTCAAGGTCGTCCAAGCACCACATATCCAACAAGCAAAATTACAATCGATCACATCCAATCAATCAGCCAGATCGTGCTAACTGGGGCGTGCTACAGTCGAGCCATCAGTAAGGACTACCCCATATAACTGACGAAAACCTTACCTGGATGCCTAGGCCCATTTTCCGAGTAACGCCATGAGCCCGCAACCAAGCATCATGCAGGTGAGCGCATATAACAGCTTCCCGAGATTCGCCTCGCGCATCTCCTGGCTGAACAGGAACTCGTGGGCGAGAAGCTCGACGAAGCCCGTGTACATGAGGATGCCCGCGCTGAGGCAGTCGAGGATACCGGAGACCATGGTTGCGCGTGTCGAGCCCGGGTTGTACGTCGTGCGCGCGCCGAGGCCCACTGCGATACCTATGGGCGTCGTGATGCCGTAGAGGAACGCGCCAATGTATGGAACGTAGCGGTATTTCGGGGGAAGGCTGAGGTACGCCAGTCGTGAGCCAACACCGAGACCTTCGAACGTCTCTGTGATGGGACATCAATGAACCCCCGTCGACGGGGTTATCGTTGATGGAGAATACATACGATGGAAGATGATGACGACGAAGAGGACTTTGAAATTTTCGTCTACAGCCAAGGTGAGGCCAATCAGGACGCTAAAAAAACAGGCTCTGTTAACATCTGGTGCGGAACAATAGGAACAGGGACACGGGAGGAAAAGTGAAAATACATGCCTGTGCAAGACGACACCAAACTCGAGGATGGCGACACCAATCAGCTGAGCCATGGCGTCTTCGTCGATCTGAAACGATTTTTCCTTCCTCACGTTATGGCTTGCATGGCCAACGTCAGCGATCTTTGTGACTTCAAGTTTCTCGATATCTGAACCATCGCCGGATGTGGGATCTTGTGCGGCGTCCGCTTCTGGACCGTGTGCGGCATAAGAACCTACCTGGTGACCATGGGGATCTACTCCAAGATGAGGGGGCAGAGTATGAGAGGTGCACATTGACGCGATAGTGAGGGGAAGGGGGGTGTCAATTGGAAGGGGACCCAACATACCATGGTGGACGCCAAGCTTCTTGAGCTTGGCTGTGCCGACGCGGAAGGCAACGACTTCGATAATAAATATGCTTAAGGAGGACAGAAGAGCCAGCGCCAGGGGGTAAGGCTGCATCACGGGCGCCGATTAGAAGGGTAAAATGGATGAGCGGAGAGAGTGCGCACATAGTCTTGCCACGCAGGGTCAAGACATGGTGAGGTGAGCTCGTCGATGCCGGGGGAAAGGAGATGAATAAAAGCGGTGGCGATGATGACACCCGAGCCGAAATATTTGGCGGTCCTGGGTCCCGTTGGTGAGAGATAATGGGAGAGGGGGACGAAAGCTTACTCGAATGCGGCTGGTGGGATGTATGCTATGCGTGATCGGTGGGCGACGATGGGGAAGGTTGCACCGAATGAGCTAGTGGCCCAAATGATGAAAACGGAGGCTATGCGAAGGCCTGTGAAGGTGGTGGCGCCCCCACCTGAGCCACAATTATCAGATTCAGAAGACATATGCAGAGTGGGGAGAGAGGACTAGGCTTGGGAAGGAAAGGAAGACTGCCACGACGGACATGTTGAGGTGCAGGTATATAACGAGAGGGGTCCAACTGTCCAGGTCAGCCATTGGACGAAGAGTCGCGTAACCGGGGAGGTACCCTTAGTACCTTTCGTGGATACCCTCGCCGTTTGATTCGCCCATAAATTGCCCTATCATGTGTCCTTCACCAGGCGAGTTACAACACAACGCACCACGCCAATCCCTCGGTTACAGTACCCTCGCAGTCCCGTGCCTCGAAAATGATCCCTTATCGCCGAACCACTCCACGTCCGCCCCACTGGCATGATGATTTCCTATGCAAGTCGGCCAGGATCAGTAAGATTAAGGTCTGGACGTCTCATGTCGGTCGGAACGTGGTCGGAGATTGTATTTATCTCGAGTTTGAATAACAATTAATATTCTGCCGCATGTGTTCCACGGTTTTAGGAATATCACCTAAATCCGAATGTTGTGTATCTATTACTGAAAACCAATACAGTAATGGATGTTATGCAGACTCACGAAGGTTATTAGCTGGTTCCCCACAACCGGACCCTTGGCTGTTCGTAAGTAGTGCCGTTGTTCTCCAATTTTTTTTTCACCATCATTCCAAGTGCTTCCATTCATGGACCTAAGAGCCCGTGACCGGAAAGGTCGACGGAAACGGAAACCGCTTGCCGAACCTCAGAAAGGCTGTGCAACCCGCGGAGGCAGCCGGCCCGTAGTCGACTCAGTCTCAGTCCTCAGTCACCGCCCAATACCTTCCTCAGGGCGGCGTGTGCCACGATGAGCAGCAGCAGCAGCACAAGCACTTCAACTAGGCAGTCTACTCGCTCTACTCATACCGCCCGCCCGCTCCCCCCAGGCACCGTCCTCGGACCAGACGGCAAACCCTGCAAAATCTGCACCTCCTTCCGGAACTGGAACCCACCCAAGACCAATCCGACCACCACGACGACGAGCACAGCTCCGGCAGGAAAGCAAAGCAGTGACGAACAAGGCGGTGCGGCGCGCGCCGTCGCGTCCGCCACTGCGCTCGCGGCGTCGGCTGCGGCTGCAGGCGCAGGGGCAGGGCTTCAAGGAGGAGAAGACGACGACGCACGACAACGACGGGCAGCAGCGATGTGTCCTCCGGACGTGGACTCGCTCGGCCGCGCGACATGGACGTTCCTGCACACCACAGCGGCGTACTACCCCGACAGACCCACGCCGACGCAGCGCGCGCACATGCTGCAGCTCCTCCACGCGCTCCCGCAGCTCTACCCGTGCTCGCACTGCGCGGGCGACCTCGGCGACCACATCCGTCGCCGCCCGCCGGACGTGCGCTCCCGCTCGGCGCTCTCCACGTGGCTTTGTGAGACGCACAACGACGTGAACGCGATGCTGGGCAAGCCTGCGTTTGATTGTGAGCGCGTGGACGAGCGGTGGAGGGATGGGCCGAAGGACGGGAGTTGTGATTAGGGTCCGTGCTGGGCTGGACTTTTGGATATGTTATTATACGACCACTCCACTCTCTCCACTCACCGCTTTGTCTGCGTGTATCTTGACATACAATAGAAACAATCACCACTCTGCAACTCTGCAACACATGGATGGCTGAAGAAAGAGGTCCATTTTTATTCACTCCTAAAGACAGAATCGCCCCGACCGGCGCGCGATACATATCATCTCATTTCATCTGTCGCGACATGCATGAACTACAGTACAGTAGTTAGGTGCCGAACCACCGCTGTCTGTCTCGCGTGGAAAGTGAGACACCTTGATCGAACCATACCGCCCATACGACACTCTTCTCGGGTAATTTCACTTCTAAAGGAAGTTGGGGTATGCAATGATAACCTTCACGTTAAGCAAGAAGACCTTTTGACGGTAACTTCCCGTTGAGCGTGATAGTCAAATGCCGGAGGCCCTGTCAGGAACTCGAGGAATTGATAATCCGAAGAACCATTGCTGCCTATCCTATATGGTGGATTGTGTAATAAAGCCCTTCTGGTCCCTGTCCCTGTTCTGTCAGGTTCTCAACCACATGAATTCCATGACAACGTACCCTGACCGAAATCCCAATGATCCACTCCCGATCTGCCACAATTCCTATGTAATCCAGATTTTTCGCCACGAGGTCGCGATATGGCAAGCACGTCTCCAGTTTCCCCGTCTTCCAATGTTCGCCAAATACCTCGGTCGACTTGAGCACCGGAGGCCCGAATCGCGACGTGGACTTGGACGGGTCCTCTCCAGAGAACCGCGAGTACCGCGTCCGCAGCACGTCATAGTCGCGTATCACAAACGGCGGGGAGCCCGTGATCCAGAAGGGTCCTGCCGGCTTCGGCGGCCTCGCCCCGTGGGTGTTGAGAAGAACGCGCGTCGCAGCCGGGCCCCAGTCTCCCCAAGGAATGTTGCACATAGCATGACCGACCTGCGGATCGGATCCGGATCCGGGTCGTCGGATGACGGACAGCAGCGCAGGGACGCTGACGGTCATCCAGCAACTTGGTAGAACGCGGACGCTCGCCGTACGCATTTCGTGCTCGACGAGAAGACCGATCGTGCCGACTTTGGAGGAGCGGAAGGGAACGACGCGTTTCCGCGTGGGTTGGCACCGCGCACCGTCGCCGCGTGTTACGGTCGGGACCCACTCCTTGTCGACGGTCGACACGACGACGAAGGCATAGGGCTCTAGTGCGGGTAGTTCGAGGGAGCACACAGTATACATGCGTGGTGGCTCCTGAGATGAGGAGGCGAGCTCGAGCTTGCAAATTTCGAGACTGTTCTTGGTGCAATTCGCCAGCATTATTAAGCTGCCGTCGATGTCCACGAGTCTCGGAACCCACAGAGGCGTCCACCTGTTGGACAACTCGATCTCGCGGAGCTGCGGGGGAAAAATGTAAGGAGGGTTGCTACACTGGAGGCGTATCGCAGTCTTTTGGGTTGGATTACGACTCACAAGGGTCACCGAGCCCGATTTCCACGAGACGAGGTAAATGCAGCAGACATCCCGACCAGACATCACTGTTGTCAGCACTTGATCTCCCAGGATCTCCACCGATGCGTAGGCCACGTCGAGGACGAGATTCGAGGGAAGCCCCACAGTGGGCTTGAACGAAAGTGGATGAGGCGTGCCTGTTGTGAACTCGAGGAACGTAAGCTTCACGAGTGAGCGGTGCTGGGTCCTGTAGATGATGGTTATTTAGACGTTGCTGGTGTCAGAAAGAAACCAGGTATGTACCTGAGAACCACGGTTAAATTATGGTCCACGGCGAATACGACGCATAACGGAAAACATATGTCGTCCTTCAGAATGTGGGTCCAACGCAACTCTTCGTCCGGAGAGGCAGAGAGGAGGTCTACGTATCCGTATTGCAGAGTGCCCGCTATCCTGTTGTAGATCAAGTATCCGTCTTGAAGAGAATGTCGTTGGTGGATGGGGGCCGCGAACTCGTGCGAGACTCTGAGTTGGAGGTTACTCCACGACTTTTCGTGACATCTCAAGAGCTCGAGGCGTTCGGAAAATGGGCGATCGGGAGGGAGGAGGTCGTCGACGCCGTTGATCTGGGCATGGAGGATGTACTGGAGGTGTGCGCTTTCGGTGAAGATGCAGCGAATCCTGTGGCAGGTCCTCTGGAGGGCGCAGAGTTCTACGGCGGGGAGGTAAGAAAGGATGAGGATGATCAGTTCGGTTGGAAGGTTGAGGAAGGTCGGCGTACAGGACTCGAGCGACATAGCGCTCCTCAGCCACAAAGGCCCCGAACAGTACTCGCCGTAAGCGCGTATGGCTGTGCACCACGTGATCCCATGCTCGTTCGTCTATTTTTGATTATAGTATATCATAAGAGCAGATTTCTTTGAGTCCCGAAGCTTCATCACGCACGTCGGAGGTATCAAGGATAAATTACCCCAACCCTCGAAGAACGAGTGTTCCGATCGTTCATATAGGAAGCTTAATTGGCAATGCAAATGCTGTTGATGTTACATCGCGTTTGCCACAAAAATACACTTTTGACAAGTCTCGGACGCCGCTCATTACATGCATTACAGTTTATGCCAGTGCCTATCATCCTACATGATACACCGTAACAGAACTTTCTCCCTGTTCCCCAGCAGGATACTGTCGGCATGCACGTTCAGACTCTCAATGGGGTCGTTCGAATATAATTACATAGAGCTCACATTATCAATTATACCAATGAACCACTCCCTATCCGCCCTGACACGACTGAACCGTCTGAAGTCCAGATCATTTGCCACGAGTTCGCGATATGGCAGGTGTGTCTTGATGTCATTTGGCTTCCACTGCAAGCCAGACACTTCTGTCGAAAACGCTTGGTGTCGGGAATGCAAGGATGAAGTGTCCTCCACCGTCGACTGGGCGTATGGCGCACGCATTATGCCGTAGTCGCGTACTACCAATGGCGAGAGCTGTGTGATCCAGAAAGGGCCAGCTGTCAATATGAGGTTTCTGGTGAACAAGTGCGTGATTGAAGGGCCCCAGTCCACCCAACGCATGCAGCGCACACGGGTTTGAATGACAGAGAGGAGCCCCGCGACGCTGATGACTATCCCGACCATGGAAAGCGTGCTATAATGGAGACCAAATCCTATTGTGCCAACTGCAGAGGAATAGAAGGGAACATGACATCCCGGGAAGGATCTGGACCGTGCATAGTGCCTCGATGTCGGGACCCACTCGTTAAAAGCCCCCATCCATACAACATAGGCATATGACGTCAATGGCGGCAACTCAAGGAAACACACTGATTGAAGGCGAGGACCAGGCGGGCTGATCTCAAGTTTACAGATTTCCAGGCCGTTTGGCACCTCTCTGATCAGTGCGATCAAGCTGGTATCGATGGCAACAAATCCTGGCCCTTTATACCAACGTATACCCGAAAACTCGCAAAGCTTCAGAGGGCTGTATTAGTCAAGGATAGACAAAGCTTCCTGAGGGCACTCACAGTCGTCAAGATCCCCGTTTTCCATGAGATTAGGTAGAAGGCAATTACGGAGGGGTCCCTCCACTCTGATACCAGGATGTGATCTCCTAGGACCTGTATGCGTATTCCCGCATGATAAGGTCTGGAAGCCGGCGGAAGCGACACGGTATGTGCTGCTGCAAGGGGATGAGGTGCGCCTGTTGTAAATGCAAAAAAGTCAAACTCGACAGGGACAGCACCGCTGATGTCGAGCTGCTTTCTATGACTCGTCAGATTTTGGACTCAAGAATAGATTGGAAATGACACGAAACTTCCTGGCTATCACCAAGTCATGATCTACTGAAAACTTGACCTCGGACAGAATGGGAAGGCGACAATGCTCAATCTTGACGTGGACCCAACGCAGTTCCTCGTTCCTGGCAGCAGTGCAGAGGTCCGTATACCTGTACTCAATCCACCTCCCGTGGGTGGATTCGTTGATCAAATAACCGCCTTGAAGAGTAAATCTACCCAGAGGTTCTGTGATATCACATTTAGTAAACACGTTGAGCTGTAAACTACTCCATGACTGTTCATGATGTAGCAGAAGTGCGAGACGCTCGGAGTATGGAAAGTCATGAGGTAGGAAGTCTTCGATGCCTTTTATCTGGGTACGCAGGATATATTGGAGGTATGCAGTACCGTCAATGATGTCGCGGATTATGCGGCATGTGCGCTGGACAGAGATCATATCCGCGGGCGGGAGGTAAGCCAAAATTTCTATGAGCACTTCTGTAGAAAGATCGAGAAGTGTGTGTGTGGTATCAACTCGGTTTCCAGGTAATATTGTGTTGTTCCCCATTAATGGCTTTAGGTCCACGTATAATTATAGGTGTGCAACGAGTGCTAGTGAGCGTTGGCGTGTGCTGTGAATGCGATGCGAATGAAGCCGAAGCCGCAAAGAGTGGAACGCCACATTTTGGTTCCCCGCTGACACCGGCGCTTTAACCCACGTTACTAAGCATGTCCTGAGCAAGCGTGGCTCAGCTTTTTTCTTCCTCTCAAATAGTACTTGAGCGGCTTGCTTTTGAGTAGCGTGCGGTAAGTGACTGATGTACACCTGGTGTGTGAATCACAGAGAGGAGTGCCCGAGGTTGATGGTCATTACATCAGGGCCTCTGCCAGAGTCCTTATCCAATATTGAGCCATGCAAGTGTAAATGTGCTGTTCGAAAAGGCGACTTCCACCTACATGTATCAGGCGTAGGCCCACATCCACTCCATGTTGGCTGAGGATATGACAACGAAGACAGCAACTCATAATTTGATACGCAACACATGCTAGACTGCTACCCCCAGCTTTCACCATAGTCATTTTCGGGACCCCGCAACCAAGTTCGTACAGCATATTATCTTTAAAGAAAGCACGTTTTACGAGTCTCGGTCTTCTCTCATTCCAGTTCATAGCCCACATGATAGACGGTGATAGAACGTATAATGCCCTGTCGATGTGGGTGATTGATCAGATTCGCACTGGATATCCCAAATAATATGTGGACAAAAAATCCATGTACCAAGGATGGTAGTACCCCAACAACCCACTCCCTATCTGCCACAATGTAGGCGGACTGGTATAAGTCGTTCTCCATCATGATGTCGCGATATGGCAGGTATGTCTCGATGTCATATTGAAAATTTCTTATTGGATCGAATGGCGGCCATGGCATTGATTGCCACGATGACTCGGATTTGGTCCCTGGCACCAACTGGGTGTATTGTGCACGCCGTAGGTTGTACTGGCGTACTACTAGTGATCGGAAGTCTGGGATCCAAAAAGGGCCAGCTGAAATTAACCGCATTGGTGCCATTTTGTAGAAGTGCGTGCTGGAAGGGCCCCAATCTTCCCAAGGAATGTTGCGTGCATCAGTTGGAATGGCAGCTGCGACGCATATAATCAACACATACGACTCGTCGTCATCGTCAATAAATATAAGCTTTGACGGTAGTTCATGCTGAAAACGAAGTGCTATGGTGCCGATTGCAGAAGAATAGAACGGAAGGTGATATCCCCGAGAAGACCTGGTCCATGCGTAGGATTTCGAGGTTGGAACCCACTCCGTAATGGCCTCGAGAAAGAAATTTGAAACACCTGGTGCCAATGGTGGTAATTCAAGGAAGCACAACGTTTGCAGCCGTGGGACAGGCTTGAGCTTGAGTTTACAGATCTCTAACCTGTTCTTATAGTCCTCCACGAGTAAGACCAAACTACTGTTGATGGACACAGCCATTGGCTTTCCGAGTACTTCATCCAACGTTGTCGGCCTCTCCGGTAAGATACGAAGCTTCAGAGGTTCGTGTGAGTTTAAGACAAGATAAAACTTGCTGAAGCCACTCACAAGTGTCACGGTCCCTGTCTTCCACGAGACTAGGAAGACAGCCACTTTGCAGCCACTGCGATTCCATACTGTTACCAAGACGTGATCACCCATGACTTCTGCTTCCACACCCACAACGGGGAATGCAGAAAGTAGAGGGAGTGATACAGTATGTATTGTTGCAAGTGGATGGGGTGCGCCCGTCAAGAATTCAAAGAACTCCAGCTGGACTGGGACGGCAGGATCGGTGTCTTCACTGTCACGGTCTTGTTCACATCTATGACACGCTTGTCAGGCTTACACTCATGCAAGGAATCGAAAAGGACACAGAACCTCACAGCCATCATCAAGTCATGATCTACAGCAAATTCGATCACCGTTGATTTTGGATACTGATTCTCACCCATCGTGAGGTGGACCCATCGCAATTCCTTGTTCTGTTCTGCAGAGCAGAGGTCCGTATATCCGTATTGTAACCTTTGTAGGCCCGTTCCCCGTCCCGGGAAGCATTCGTAGATCAAATAACCGTCTTGAAGAGTGAAAAAATTTAGATTGGGCACACTGGAGATATCGTGGCATTCAGCGAATAGATTGAATGGTAGATCCCGCGATGACTGTTCATGACATCGCAGAAGTTCGAGACGCTCGGAGTAAGGAAAATTGGATGGTAGCAGGTCGTTGACACGATTTATGTTGGCAAGCAGGGTGTACTGGAGGTAGGCAGTACCGGTAACGATGTCGCAAATCGTTCGGCATGTGCGCTGCACTGCGGTCATATCCGCAGCGGGGAGGTAAGCCAAAATCTCGATGAGCACTTCTGTCGAAAGATCTAGAAGGGATCGTGTGGTAGTGACTTGATTCTCCGACGTGGGTTTGTTTTTGTACTTGAATTGGCTTGGAGCCATCGATACGGAGGTGAGAGTGAACGTAAACCTTTTGATTTCGCTATAACGATGGGCCCAGCCTGAGGCTGTTCCTTGCACGGGCGGCAGGCAGGAATGGATAAGTCTGCTTATGGTCCAATTAATGTCCAATAAGTAATAAGTTGACTTCTCCTTATGTCACAATATTTAAATAAGAATACTCAAACAATTAGAAATTAAATGGCCACTGAGAGGAACACTAGTATTAATTATATCATAAAATATTTAAAATAAACTGCAGGTCACAGGCTCAGATAAACTATTTAACTGGGGAAAAACTATTGAGCCTAAAGGGTTTTTCCAATCTTCCTCTAGTTTTCAATTATTTGAGTATTAAAATAAGGTGACTTATAAAGGGAGGTCGGCAGATTGGACATTAATTGAACCATAAGCACATGCCTTATCTATTCCTGTTAACTGGGCCTGTCTTTGATGCCCAGCCACCCAGCCAATTTTTTCTCCTTTGAATTAGCAATTGAGTGGCTGGAGTAACCTTATGGTGGTCAAATAAAATACACTCGATGGACTGTTCGGCCCGGGTACGGGGCCAAGAAACATGAGGAGGTCGTATCCCGCCGTCAACAGGGCTCATAACATGCAATGCGAACGGCGACTGACTCGGAAAGGGCCGCACAAACCTGGACAAGGGGTGCGATCTGACAGCCTCGCACACCATTTCCGGGTCGGCATATTATCCAGGAAAGCAGCACGGCAACTCCGTGGTTTGATGTTAGATATTGAATGCTTCTGCAGCAGCTTCCACAGAAGGGGCGGGATCAACGATCACGATACGACGTAGACGGCAATACGGAAAACGAAGTACAGTCACAAAATCGAAGTTGAACCACAAGGGACCCATCCTGACCCATCCATAGCTTACACGCACCTATGATACGGCGACAGAGTGCCACCGTCTTCTCCGGAAAGGCTCATTCCCCACCACCACCATCGACCATCCCGATTATTCCTCCGTGGACTCTATCCACCCACAAGAGCGCTCCACAGCGCGCAGCCAACCACGCCACGCCCTACTGCGCTCCTCCGCCGTCGTGTAGGGTGAAAACACCATTCTGCGCGCCGACCCGAGTGCGGTGCTCTCGCGCATCTCGGGCCGCACCACCTCGAACCCGCCCACGTCCGCGAGCACCTCCATCGCGAGGTCCCCGTTCGTCATGCCCCCGTCCACCTTGAGGTGCGCGAGCTCCGACTTGGAGTCTAGCTTCATGCTCTCGATCACCGCGTGCGTCTGGAACGCATTCGATTCGAGCGTCGCGCGCGCGACGTGTGCTGGCGTCGTGTACGATGTCAAAACCGACTAGAAGGCCCGTTGCGCCCGGGTCCCAGTGGGCCAGCAGACCGGAGAATGCGGTCACGAAGTAGACGCCAGAAGCACGGAGCGCGCAAGGGTGTTGATCATCTTCATAAAGTCGCGCAGCCATTTGATGGCACTTCCGGCGACAGGAACTAAGATGACATTAGAACCATCGCATACGGTCGAGACTTGGTGCTGTCACTAGCTCCTTCTAAAGCCAACACGGGCTTTCCTCTGGGGCCTATCGGACTCGATACGCGACCTGATGGGCGATATCATCACCTACGATGCTAGAATGCCAATATTACGCACCGTGCTTAGTGGCCCATGATTACCGTGTACTATGTCTGTACCTGTACAGAACAACAAGAATGCGCCATGGTCATATATACATTTCGCCTGGCCCTGGGTAAGACACTTATTGCCGATAAGCGCTCCTTGCTGGTCGCCAACGAGGCCTCCTAGTGGCACACTCTTGAGAGGCCCATATGCAAGATTTCCGTACACCTCGCCCGTCGAGACGAGACGTGGCAAGACCGAGTCCTACAAGCTGAAGAAGCGCAGGAGCACAGGATCCCATTCGAGCGTGAGAATATTGAGTAGCAGCGTCCGCGACGCATTGGTCACTTTGCTAATGTGTTGGCTGGCGCTCACGCCACCGAGCAGGTTCTGTCTGAGCCCGTCAACAACGGGTGCGAGGGAAAAAATGTGTGGTTGGAGACTGATGTATGCGGATCCAGGACTCGATGGTGCCAAACGCGAGGTCATCGGCCTCGTGCGCTTTGTCACGGTGCGGTGCAACGAGTGCTAGTGAGCGTTGGCGTGTACTGTGGCTGTGGCTGTGAACGCGAATGAAGCCGAAGCCGCAAAGAGTGTAGCGCCACATTTCAGAAGTTCCCCGCTAACACCGGCGCTTTAACTCACCTTGCTAAGCATGTCCTTGAACAAGCATGGCTGAGCTTTCTCAAACAACAGTACTGTACTTGAGCGGCTTGCTTTTGAGTAGCGTGTGGTAAGTGACTGATGTACACCTGGTGTGTGAGCAGAGAGGGGTGTGCGAAGTTGATGGTCATCACATCAACACTGCCGGAGTCCATATCCAATATTGGGCCATGCAAGCGTAAATGTGCTGTTCGATAAGCCCACGTCCGCCTACATGACATGCCATGATGGTATCAGGCGTAGGACGTCCACATCCACTCCATGTTGGCTGAGAATATGTCAACGAAGACAGCAAGTCAGCAACTAGTAATTTGATATGCAACCCATGCTAGACTGCTACCCCCAGCTTTCACCGTAGTCGTTTTGGGGACCCCGCATCCAAGTTCGTACGGAATATGATTATCTTTAAAGAAAGCGTATTTTACGAGTCTCGGTCTTCTCTCATTCCAGTTCATGCCAGTGCCTAGCCTACATGATAGACGGTGATAGAACGTCTAGCTCCCTGTCGATGTGGGTGATTGATCAGACTCGCATAGGAATATCCCAAATATGTGGACAAAAAATCCACGTACCACGGCCGGTACCCCAACAACCCACTCCCTATCCGCCACAATGTCATCGGACTGGTATAAGTCCTTATTCTCCATCATGACGTCGCGATATGGTAGGTGTGTCTCGATGGAATATTGAAATTTCTTTATTGAATCGAATGGCGGCCATTGCAATGATGATTTAGGCCCTGCCATCAACTGGGTGTATCGCGTACGCCGTAGGTCGTACTGGCGTACTACTGGTGATTGGTAGTCCGTGATCCAAAAAGGGCCAACTGACGTTAGCCGCGTTCGTCCCAATTCGAACAAGTGCGTGCTGGAAGGGCCCCAATCTTCCCAAGGTACGTTGCGCGCATCAGTTGGAAGGACAGAGACGAGTGCCGCAACGTTTATAATCAACGAACACGAGTCGATAAATTGAAACGTCAACGGTAGGTGATACTGGAAACGAAGCGCTATGGTGCCGATTGCAGAAGAATAGAAGGGAAGGTGATATCCCCGAGAAGACCTGGTTCGCGCGTAAGATTTCGAGGTTGGCACCCACTCCATAATGGCCTCGAGAAAGAAATTTGAAACACCTGGTGCCAATGGTGGTAATTCAAGGAAGCACAACGTCTGCAGCCGTGGGATAGGGCCGAGCTCGAGTTTACAGATCTCTAACCTGTTCTCATAGTCTTCCACCAGTAAGACCAAGCTACTGTTGATGGACACAGCCACCGGCCTTCCTTCACCAAACGTTGTCGACCTCTCCGGTAGCATACGAAGCTTCAGAGATTCGTGTGAATCTAAGAGAAGACAAAACTTGCTGAAGCCACTCACAAGTGTCACGATACCTGTCTTCCACGACACCAGGAAGACGGCCGCTTTGCAGTTGTCGTTCCATACTGTTATCAAGATGTGATCACCCAGGACTTCTGTGGTCACATACACCCCAGGGAATTCAGAAAGTGGAGGGAGTGACACAGTGTGTGTCGTTGCAAGTGGATGGGGTGCGCCCGTCGAGAATTCAAAGAATGCCAGCTGGACCAGGACGGCAAAATCGGTGTCTTGCTCATGGCTGTGACACGCGTGTCAGGTTTGCACTCAGGGAAGGAATCGAAAAGGACAGAACCTCACAGCCATCACCAAGTCATGATCTACTGCAAACACAATCCTTGTTGAATTTGGATACTGACTTTCGCCCATCGTGAGGTGGACCCATCGCAATTCCTTGTTCCGTTCTGCAGAGCAGAGGTCCGTATATCCGTATTGCAGACCCCGTCCCCGTCCCGGGAGGCATTGGTAGATCAAATAACTGTCTTGAAGAGTGAAGAAATGTAGGTTTTGCACACCGTAAATACCGTGGCATTCAGCAAATAGATTGAATTGTAGATCACGCCAGGACTGTTCATGACATCGCAGAAGTTCGAGACGCTCGGAGTAAGGAAAATCAGGTGGTAGCAGGTCGTCGACATGATTTATCTTGGCATGTAGGATGTATTGGAGGTAGGCAGTACTGGTAATGATATCGCGAATCGTATGGCATGTGCGCTGCACAGAAACCATATCCGCCGGTGGGAGGTAGGCCAGAATTTCTATGAGCACTTCTGTTGCAAGATCGAGAAGTGCGTGTGTGGTATCGATTTGATTTCTAGGTAATACTGTGTTGTTCCCCATTAATGGCTTTAGGTCCACGTATGCGCAACGAGTTGCTAGTGAGTGCGGGCGTCTTGTGAAAGAGTCACGGGTGGACTCGGAGCACCACATTTTGGTTCCCCGCTATTCGCACCCTGGCGCTTAAACCCCGGGCCGCCTTCCCGAAACATAGCGTGGCGAAGCCATTTTCTTCCTCTCAAATTGAACAATACTTGGGCGGCTTTCCTTTGAGTAGTGTGTGGTAAGTGAATTATATACACCTGGTATGTGAGTCGCAGAGAGGAGTGCCCGAACTTGATGGTCATCACATGTGGACAGTAGAATCTCTGCTGGTGACCAATGACCATATCATATATTGAGCCTTATCTACTATCGACTACTAGTGGATGGGCCAACTAGCAATTCGATACGCGACCCATACTAGACTACTAGCTAAGGGGCTCCACCCAAATTTCACCGTAGTCGTTTTTGGGACCCCGCAACCAACTTCGTACCTATTATCGTTAAATAAACCACGTTTTACGAGTCTCGGTCTTTGCTTATTACAGTTCATGCCGGCGCCTAGCCTACGTGATAGACGGTGATAGAAGCACGCTGTTGTTGCTGTCAACGTGAGTGATCAGACTCGCATCGGAATATCCCAACTATGTGGACAAAATAACCACGTACTAAGAGCGTTACCCCAACAACCCACTCCCTATCCGCCACAATGTAAGCGGACTGGTATAAGTCCTCCTTCTCCATCATGACGTCGCGATATGGCAGGTGTGTCTCGATGTCATATTTAAGTTTTCGTATTGAATCGAATGGCGGCCGTGATTGCCTTGCTGATTTAGTCCCTGGCATCAACTGGGTATATCGCGTACGCCGTAGGTCGTACTGGCGTATTACTAGTGATTGGAAGTCTGGGATCCAAAAAGGGCCGACTGATGTTGGCCGCGTTGGTGCCATTTTGTAGAAGTGCGTGCAGGAAGGGCCCCAATCTTCCCAAGGAACGTTGCGCGTATCAGGTGGAATGGCAGAGACGAGTGCTGCGACGCTTATAATCAACGCATACGAGTCGCCGAAAAATGGAATCATCGACGGTAGGCGATACTGGAAACGAAGCGCTATGGTGCCGATTGCAGAAGAATAGAAGGGAAGGTGATATCCCCGAGAAGACCTGGTTCGCGCGTAGGATTTCGAGGTTGGGACCCACTCCGTAATGGCATCGAAACAGAAATTTGAAGCGCCTGGTGCTAATGGTGGTAATTCAAGGAAGCACAACGTTTGCAGCCGTGGGACAGGGTCGAGCTCGAGTTTACAGATCTCTAGCCTGTTCTCATAGTCCTCCACTAGTGAGACCAAATTACTGTTGATGGATACAGCCGTCGGTCTTCCTTTATCCAACGTCGTCAACCTCGGCGGGAACATACGAAGCTTCAGAGATTTCATGTGAGTTTAAGACAAGACTAAACTTGCTGAAGCCACTCACAAGTGTCACGATCCCTGTCTTCCACGAGACCAGGAAAACAACCACTTTGCAGCTGCGATTCCATACAGTTACCAAGATGTGATCACCCAGGACTTCTGCGCTGACACCCGCCTCGGGAAGTTCAGAAATTGGAGGGAGTGACACAATATGTGTTGTTGCAAGTGGATGGGGTGCGCCCGTCGAGAATTCAAAGAACTCCAGCTGGAACAGGGCGGCAAAATCGGGGTCTTGCTCTTGGCTGTGACATTCGTATCAGGTTTGGACGCAGAGAAGGAGTCGAAAAGAACACAGAACCTCACGGCCATCACCAAGTCATGGTCTACTGCAATTACAATCACCGTTGAATTTAGATACTGACTTTCGCCCATTGTGAGGTGGACCCATCGCAATTCCTTGTTCCGTTCTGCGGAGCAGAGGTCCGTATATCCGTATTGCAAGCCCCTTCCCCGTCCCGGGAAGCATTGGTAGATCAGATAACCGCCTTGAAGAGTGAAGAAATCTAGATTGGGTACACCGGAAATATTGTCGCATTCAGCGAACAGATTGAATTGTAGACCACGGAATGACTGTTCATGACATCGCAAAAGTTCGAGACGCTCGGAGTAAGGAAAATCGGGTGGTAGCAGGTCGTCGACACGATTTATGTTGGCAAGCAGGGTGTACTGGAGGTAGGCAGTACCAGTAACGATGTCGCGAATCATACGGCATGTGCGCTGCACTGTGGTCATATCCGCGGCGGGGAGGTAAGCCAAAATCTCGATGAGCACTTCTGTCGAAAGGTCGAGAAGGGATGGTGTGGTAGCGACTGTTGCGATGCTCGGATTCGAGCTCGCCCGATTCTCCGGCGTGGGTTCGTTTTTGTACTTGAATTGTCTTTGAGCCATTGATACGGAGGTGAGTGACGGAGGTGGATGTAAGTAGTAAACCTTTTGATTTCCCTATAACTTGATGGGCGCAGGCTGTTCCTTGATGGACACACAACGCTTACCGCTTAACTGGGCCTGTCTTTGACGTCCAGCCACTGCCACACCCAGTGGTCTGGTTTAACCCGGGTATGGGGCCAAGAGAAGTGAGGCCTGCATGAGGCGCCGTCAACAGGGCCCAAAACATGAACAAACTTGCAATGCGAACCCGGAAAGGGCCGCACAAACCTGGACAAAAGCGGACTTGAGAACGGCGAGTCGCAGCAGCCTGACAGTAGTGTTGCCGGAGAGTTGAGTTAACTCTGACTCATCATAGGTGAGTTAGCTGAGTTGCGAACTCACCCACCATACAGGTGAAAAGAGTTGCACCAGGTGCAACTACGGTGGTTACTGCATTTGGATGGTGATTACCGCATTTGGTTCGGGGCCACACTAGGCCAAACAATATTAATACTGATGGACGCGGTTCTGGCACGATACTACGACATCAAGATGCAATAAACTCTGGCTTTCCCTCCTCCTTTGTCTGTCAAACACGTGTAATTATTTGTTGTGTTGAGTGTCACACTCGCCTAAATCCAAATCGCGAGAGCCGCGGGGCGTTATAAGAATTTTCCCAAACTGCTGATGGACGCGGTTCTGGCACGATACGACATCCGAGTCAAGATGCAATAAACTCTGGCTTTCCCTCCTCCTTTGTCTGTCAAACACGTGTAATTATTTGTTGTGTTGAGTGTCTCACTAGGCGACACTCCTTTGGCAACACGCATCTCATTCCTCCCGACAATATGCATCCTTCCATCGACTTCGATGAGGTTCTTTCAATTCAAGTTAATGCCGTTCAACTGGTACCAACACTTGTCACCCTTGGGCTTGCTCTACTCAAGCATCCTTCGTCTCCACCAGCTTGGTCCACCAACCATCCGCAGAAATTTACCGCACGTGCGCGGATCATGTCCTCACGCGCGGTGCGAACCATCAGACCCTCCATGGGGACACAGACACCAAATCACATGAGGATGTCCTGTGGCGGCCCTTGCGGAACACTGAGCCGTTCAATGATGGCAAGGCGGACGAGACAATTGAGATGGATATAAGCAAAGACCTCGAACAAACGCT
>Ga0307510_10002145_pt1 | contig 22282 bp, 28 predicted proteins | sample 12_EM_MG_FD_207224 | JGI IMG/M metagenome (GOLD analysis project Ga0307510, IMG submission 207224) | Populus trichocarpa ectomycorrhiza microbial communities from riparian zone in the Pacific Northwest, United States - 12_EM | ecosystem: Host-associated > Plants > Roots > Unclassified | place...
GAGTCGATTTGTCCCGCTTTACGCCCTCCGGCGCACTGTCTATAAGGACCAAGTTGCAGAGGAGATACGAGATCGAGTCTCACCGGGCGGGCCTCTCCGCGGGTGAGGGAGGTCTGTTGCGCGTTAACTACGGGCCTCCAGGACACGACTCAGACATTACGCACGCGTCATCTTCACCTATAAGATAATGAGATTAAAACGCGGGGCGAATAGCAACGGCAACGCACTAATTTCAATCGCCTGCTTCTTTGAAGCCGCCTGTATAGCAAGATTCAATACACGTTAAGAGCTAGCTATTGCCTTCAGGGAGTGTTGTGGCATGTACCTTTGGCGGGCTAGCCACAGCGCTCCGATTCTGCGTAGAGCCAAAGAATGACCGAAGATCTTTCTGACTTGAATCAAGATTTCCCTTGGCATTTTTCTTCGCTGAAGGAGCCATGCTTGAGGACGAGATAGAGAGAAGAACGGCTGGAATCGCGGTGCGCGTCCGAGTCGGTCATCACGTCACGGCGGACGCGCGCGAATCGAACCAATTCGATCTAGTCACGTGACTCTGCATCGCTCAGTTGCGTTAAGGTTAGGTTGAGCCTACGTCGTTGCCTTTGACAAAGAAATCCAGTAACACCGAACGGGTACTTAATTCTCGCTCAGGTGTCATCACCATAAAATCACACCATTATAATATTTATATAACGCAGGTTGGGGTGCCGACATGATGCTCAGAGAGTCCTAAGGAATTTCCGAATCAGAGCATTGACCTTGTCTGGGAACTCGAGATGAACCCAGTGTGCGCCTGGGAGTGTCTGGATTACAACCTCAGTCATGAGAAACCGCGGGGACTAAGAAAGGTACGCACAGTCTGGGTGAAGTTCGGCAAGAAGCTGGAGGTATTTAATAGGCTGGCCGCAAGGACCCAATCCGCTACAGGATCCTGTGAAAAGTTGGAGTGCAAATTTCGGTAGGGATGACAATAGCGCGGCACACCTGAGTAGGAAGAATACTCAAGGCCGGTTGAGGAACTGTCTGGTTTCCCTGACTATTTGCAAACGTATATGATTCCAAACGATCCTGCGCGTCAAACTATCAACGAAGTAGGGTGAGGTCGCTGCACGAAGTGAGCACTCACGGGGTCAGTATAGAACTCAAGGGCTACAATTTTTGTACGCAACTGAGCGAACCGCATCAGAGAGGAATATGGGTGTGGTACTGACTATTATTGAATCCCTGGATGCCGTACTGGCTCACCCAATAGTCCTCCTCACCTGGACCGAAGAACGGTATGGGTGGGATCTAGAGGAATATCCACATTACGTTCAAGAGGAAATATCAGGCACATCACCCCTGAACTCACGGTTGAAACGTTCTTCCATCCAACCAAATACGAGCTATTGCTCAGTAGAAAATCCGCAGGCGGCGGACTAGCAACTGTACGGAGCGTTGCGCGCAACGTACGACGAATGTCGGCATTGAGCTCCGCTACGGCAGCCGCTGTCTGATCGGCAAAGTAGACCTGATAGGCGAGGTGCGGGAACGCTTGCACAAATGCAGAGATAGGGACCAACGGCCCCGCTGCAGGCGTGTACGGAATCGCTATGCCAACTACGGCAGTGAAGACATCGGGGCGTTCTCGTGCGGCTTCGAACGCAAGCTGAGTACCCCAGTCATGACTAAGCGCGATTGATTGTCAGCCGTCAAATGTGAGCCACATCGAAATGACAGCTCACCCGATCACGATGGCTTGTGAAACACCTGCGTGCCCCAAGATACACAGTACATCCCCAACCAGGTCGGGGAATGAGCCAGAGGACTGGACGTCCCCGGGATGCGTTGATGCCCCAAACCCCCGGATGTTGGGGACGATCAAACGGTAATCCTTCTGTAAGCAGCATGACAAAATGGCGAATCGTCGAAAAGTAAAGCACCCACTCCGAATTCCTGGATTTGATACTTCCAACTCGCCCAGAGACTCGGCCAGCCGTGCAAGAACAAGAGCGTGCGCTTCGCTTTCGCGTTGATATCAACATATTCTGCCGAAGGCAAGAGCCGAATTAAGCGTTGGTTAATAAATGAGGATACGTATGGGGTGGGGTTGTGGGAACATACGAAGTTTCAAGTCCACGGTCTTATTCTCTGCACGATTGACACCGGGGCAGTTCGCCACTTTCCAGTACTGACGGTAAGCGAGCGGATTAAACGTGGAACCCGTTACCGAAGATGCAAGCGCGAGACCAGAGTTGGCAATAAGTACGGGTAGCAAAGCGCTTGCAAGAAAGAGCAGAAACTGCATCGTGCGAACCGATTGACGTCCTCTGACCGCACCCTATATATGACCCGCCAGCTATGAATCACTGGCATGGAGTCCCACGCATCAGGCACCACACAAACAGACGTTGCGGGTTTTGAGGGTGTTCCGAGCGACAGAAGGGCGGCAGTCGACCGGCCATCATTTCAAGTGGGGACAGGTCACATATAGACGCCGACATTACCCAGACGAGCACTGGACTACGCACCGGTGGATGATCCTCCGGACAAGTACTGCCCCTGACTTCACCCGTTTTCGATCACTATTAAAATCATGGTTTCCGTAGCAGTCCTTTCCACGGTTGCTTTATTTATCATCTCCATAGCATCAGACGGCTTAGCCGCAAATTTGCCATTCAACCCTCGTGATTACCCAAAGAAAATCGTCACCTGTCCTGCCATCAACCGCGCCCAGGACACCCAAGTTGATATTGATCTACGTATGAACTTGATATCGCGGCACATGGGTGAAGCAAACCTGATTTGGAACGCTCGCAGACTATGTCGATATCAATGCCAAGGCCGAGAAGACGCTGCTGCTCGTGCATGGGTGGCCAAGTCTGTGGGCTAGTTGGAAGTACCAGATACAAGAGTTTCAGGTAATCCAACCTCCTCCATGCATTACAGCGCTCATGTGCATTTCTCCCTCTAGGACGAATACCACCTTATAGTACCGGATCTTCGTGGGTTCGGCGCGTCGACCCACCCAGGTGATGTCAAGTCATCCGGAAGCATGCCCGACCTGGTCGGGGATCTCTTGTGCATCCTTGAGCACGCCGGTGTACAGAACGCAATCGTCGTTGGGTACGTCGCACGTTCTAAAATGGAACAAACCCCAGACGTTTCACCGATTACCTCGTGTTGCAAGGCATGACTGGGGCACCCAGCTGGCATACGAGGCTGCACGCCAGCGGCCGGACGTTTTCACGGCCGTCATAGGCACGGCCATACCGGTAATTTCCCAACCGCTCAGGCGCGTACCTTGAGGCTGAGTATAGACGCAGTATATTCCCGCAGCAGGGCCCTTCGTGCCAACGGAGACTCAGGCAAAGGCGCTCCCCCGCCTGATGTATCAGCTCTTTTTCGACAGGCAGACCCCCGAGGCTGTAGCTGAACTCAACCGCGACATCCGACGCACGCTGCGAGGAACCATGCGAGACGTTGCTTCTCCGCCGCCCGAAAGTTTCCTAACTAGCTCGGAAACATTCATAGGAGCCTGGGACCACGTCGATGAGGTCTGTCTTCTTTTTTTTGGGGGGGGCGCTGGATGTTCTCTGGACCGGGTGCTAATCTATGTTTTCAGGTCCCCCCGATCCCATTCTTCTCAGAAGAGGAGGAGGATTATTGGGTTGAGCAATACGGCATAAACGGTTTTGATCACAGTGAGTCTTCACCGCCTCCTAAAGGCTACTGGTAAATAGACTTTCTTGTGCTGCAGCCCTTCAGTTCTACACCGCGGAGGTACGTATAATTGCTCTCGTTGTCGGTGTTCCCGTTTCTCATTCTATTCCACAGAATAACTTTGCGTCCTGGAAGTTCGCAAATGATCAAGGAAACCACACTATTTCTCAACCCATCCTGAGCATCCTTCCTACAGAAGTGTGTTCACGTAAAACATACAAGTTTAAACCTAGCTGACGTCTGATGATACTAGGATCCGGTAGCGAATATGGAACTCGCAGCCAAGCTGCTGGGTTCATTTGACTTCTTGCCTAACCATGACCTCTACGTATGGACCCCCCTTCGTGTTCGATTGTCAGTTGTTGACGACACTCACAGACGCTCCCCACCGCTCACTGGCCCCAACTTGAGAAACCTACTGAGGTTAACAGCATCATCCGCAAATGGCTGACAGAACTCGACGCCAAGCAGGGGCACCCTCGCGACGAGTTATGAAAGCCTCACGAAAAAAAACGAAGTTTTTTTTTGTATTGAGTAGCCCATGGAGACAGAGAAATGACTGATTTGATCGTTTCTGTGCGGACCAGTCACTACCGTCAGAAATGTGTCTTGGAATGTCATGTCCCACGTTTGCGGAGCCATACAAAAGGGAAGAAATTTGTACCTCTAGGCATGGTGCTTCGAATGCGATCCCAGTTAATATCCGCCCGAGCTGTCAGTCCACGGGAGATTTCGTTTCTTGCGCTTGTAATACCACTGTAAGGTTTCTCGATCCATCGTCCAACAGGCGCCAGATTAGAAGTTCAAACCTAACCTCTCCACGTAAGCTCCGATGGTCGCTTTATCCCAACGTCCAATTACGGGTGCCGTACTTTACCGGCTCAAAGCCCCGTGGCAGGAACGTACCGTGCACAACTCAGCGCATGTGTGGTACTGTAGTCCAGCGATACGTAGTACCTTGCGTGTGGACAAGTAGCCGGCGATCACCCCACACCTACACGAGGGATGATGCAGACCGACAATTGGTTGATCATTGGTAATCGGAGACCAGCTGACGACGGATAAATTGATACAGTAAGTGATTTGGAGGTGTGACGAAAATACAAATGAGAAAAAGGCTCGTATAGATACAAACCCGAACGCCCTCGGGTGTAAACCCAAAAATTACCAACATCCCACACCGCTTTATTTTATTTTTTCATGCTTCTGAGGCCGTGAGTCGGGTGCCAGGGCGAGCAGACGGCAGCTGTGCGTCGCCGGAGTTGGCTGTGGTCATCGTCGGAAGTTGGAACGCCTGCGTCATCTGCATCGTAGTGAACGCCCCTCCTACGAGGTCATTGCTGGCGAGGAGAAAATACCTTCTTCAGCTGCTCTTGAAACTCCGCCAGCTTGCGTTCTGCTTCCAAGCGCGCTGTTCGCTGCTCCTGTGCGTCTCTGAGCACTGCAATTATCATGTTTTAGGGACACGTCCGTCAGCGTCGGTGATAAGGAGCGCGCAAGAACGGCCGCACGCACACTCGTTCACACGCGCACCCAGCGTGGTGCCCAGCGCGTCCCGAAAAGCTTCCGCAAGACTCGGCGAGCAGTAGGCGTTCGCCCGAAGGCTACGATTTTCTTCTAGCAGGCGGGTGTTTTCCGCGCAGAGGCGGGCATTTTCGGCCGACAGGCGCATCGCTTCTTCGCGACTGCGGTTAATTTCCGCATCTGGCAGGAAGTTCAACGCCCGTGGTGGTGGTTGCAGTGGCGGTGGCGGTGGATGGCTTGGATGGTGTGGGTATGTAGCAGGGGATGGGTGTGGTGGGACGGTGCTCGTGATGGACGTGGCGGACGGCGAGAGTGTCGCGGCCGCAGATATCGTTGGGGTAGTGGTGAATGTCGTCATTGTTGGCCCAGAGACCGGCTCGTGTGGGGGAATGGCGGGGGGAGAGGGCGGTTGTGGGTTGGGCGGTGCATTGGGGCCCAAGGCCTGACTGAGGCTGGAGGATGGGGAAACGGGATAGAAAGACATGGTGCCAGCAGGAGTGTAACTGACCGGGCGCTGGAATCGACCGTCGCCATTCCATGCTGGCGCTTGCGGCGCGTCATGTGTCGTTGCTGTTGTTGCCGTGGTCCTGCTCCCGCTCGAGGTCGAGCCGGGAGTAGGCTCCTCGGATATGCTCTTCACGCGCTGCGGCGGTGGCGAGTCCACGACGACGCCCTCGCGAACGCGTCGACGTTTCGGCTCGGGTGCGTCGCGGCCGTGGCGGCGGTCCTCGTTCTCGACCTCTAAGATTTTGGCGACGGCCTCCTCCGCGGTGCGCAGCGGGAAACGTGGGGAGTTATCATTCGCGGTTCGAGCGCCGCCACGTTCCATGGGCCCCACAGTCCGGTACCGCGTGCGACCAAAGTCCTCCTCTTCACCTCGTGTCTGGAGGGACGCGCTCTTACGTATGCCGTCGCAGGTGTACCACAGTACGTGCTTTCGCGTGCACCAGAGATATCGCCCGGGGACGAGCGGGTGCTCGAACATTTGTTTCTTTGCCTTGCGAGGACCTGGCCAGATCACCCATTCGCTGAGGGTGCGCGCATAGAGCGAGAGTTCCCCGGGTCTGACGTTCAGCCACACGTCGCCGGGATAACCAAGGTCTGTAGGTGGTGGGCCTTGGCCGCGGAACTCGAAGTAGTGAACTTGCAGGCCATTGTCACGTATGACCTCGTAAGGAAAGCTGTCCGGTAGCGTCTTCACTGTGAAATGGCGACGTTCGTAGACGAACGGTATTGGAGAGGCCGATGTAGGTTTTGGGTTGGCCATGCATGGCATTGGAGGTTTTGAGGGGGACGCCATTGAGGGAGTGAGGGAGGGTCGAACCGTTGGGTGCGGATTATGATGGGTGTTTGTGCTGCCACCACCGCCAATGGATCACGTCAATTGATCGCTCAGCCACGGCCACAAGACCAAGCGCTTTCTCCGACTTACCAACCACTTGCCTACCAAACTGTCCCTTCCTGGTCCTCTTGTTAGAGTCGGTAACATCGTCAACGATTACAAGTATTATTTCTTGCCACACGCACGTCACAAACATTGCTGGTGCCAACGTTGCACTTCTGGGAAGAAGCCAAACACAGGAACCTACTTTCAACTAAGGGAAGGGAGGCCCAGCTCAGTGCTTGTTTCCATAGCTTGAATCTCCGTGGGTCAGTTATTTTTACTGTTCTCCGTCTATTTCCACTGCACTTGGTTTCGCGGTTCCAAGCAGTTCTGAGGCTTTACCTGCGCCTCGTGTATGTTGCACATTGAATATCAGACCTTCAGCGTGTCCCTCGATAAATGCACCTTATATCCAATGATTGCCTTCTGTAGCCATGAATCAATCCTGATTGTTCACTTGCAACCACGCCATCTGTCCTTGTCCCCAACCCCAACACCATCCCAGCGGGCAAATTCGCCCCAAGTCAGCTAGCATGCATCTTACGTAGACTTTCGTATTTCAACCTACCTTATCGATGGTCAGGCGCTACGAAACATTTCCTTTCCGGAGATCTGGCCCCCTATCTCCCCCTCAGTGCCGTAAGTATACTTCGTAGCATCTGTCGTGGGGGACCCCCCCTGGGTTTGGGGGCTGCGCCACTGGTGTCAGGACTTGTCCACCGTTGTGGTCCGGGCGGAAAACAGCAACGCCCGTCGCTATAGGGCATCTGGTACCGAGAGGTCCATCCTCAAGTCATTCCGAAATGATTCCGTGTGTCGATGGTCCGAGTGTTGTCCGAGTGTTGCGCACCTGCACCCAAAGTCGATCACATCTCGGTATTGACATTGATTGCATCATACCCATCATACGGCCCACTCTCTTGGCATACCAGCTGACCCTTGAGCATGGCTTTATGGCCTCACTATGTATGCCCGCATGTTACAATACACTCTCCGGAATCAACCGTCGTAGTTGTATGTTGACGCGCTCTTCAAGTAAAGAAGATACATTTCTATTCAGAGAGCGCCGGAACGCAATACACAAGTCAGGTCAATCACGTACAGTGTAACCCTTCTTTTGCTGCTAGCCAACAACAATTCACCTACTCGAGCATCTATGTCATCATCACTTCGCGCGATATTACTGCAGTAAGTTACAATCCTCCACGTCGAAACCTTTTTATCTTCCCTAAGAATTCAACGAGTGATCTCCAATACAATACCTGGAAAACAGGCAACGTCCGCTAGTGAGGCAGCAAACAACCATAGCCGGCGGTGTACTCACCAGCAGCGATCGTCTCTCCCCCCCTACGGATCAAGATCCGTCCCATTTCCTTGTTCGTCGAAAACGGTTCCAAAGGGATGACCGTGTTCCGCCCACCAGAGCCACCAAACGACGCCTGTCGGATCGCAATTTGAACTTCCGCTGAGGCGCCTTTCGTCAGAACCCTAGGGCAAGGCAGGGCAGCATTATCGTCATTGTCATGATTACCAAGCGTGCAGTGGTGCAGCCGAGGCTGACGGGAAAAAAAAGGACGAACCTAGGGTTCTGCTTCGTGACAGCGCCAGAAGCGCGATCCAACGTGGCGTTCAGCTTGGATATCGCCGCTGGGACATCGCGAGAATGATGAAAGAGCTCGATCTGAAAAAAAAACAGCACAAAAGAAAAAAAAAAGCGACAGGACAATTCACGTCTGTGTAAGAGCAGAGCAGAGCGGGGGGTGATCTCTCACCGATGTTCCGGCTAGGATTGGCACTTGAATGTCAAAGACGATGATTCTCGCCGTAAAGGCCGACGCAAGTGTAATAGGGTCGGTCGGTGGGCACAGCACTCTCCCCATGTCAAGGTGAATGGGATCAATCGCAGTTAGGTACAGGGTCACGTTGGACCCGGCCGCAGCCCACTGTACCCTGTCCGTCTCCGTCTCTGTCTCGATAGCTGTGACCCGCGGTTAACCCCAGGGTCGAGTTACTGGGAGGGAAAACATAAGCAAGGACTGACCTTTCACTATGGTGGTCTCGTCTCCGGGCAGGACACGCAGGCGTTCACCGACTTGCACCAAGCCACTACATACTCTCCCCCACACACCGGTCGTCGAACCTTGACCCTTGAACACATTCGAAATCGGAAAACGCAAGGGGGAGGCGATGTCACGCCGCGGAGGCCGAAGCCGGTCTGCAACATTCTCGAAAAGTCAGGCGTTTCCCGTTCGTCTATGATGTTTTCTGGGAGGGGCAAACGGACCCAACAGCTCGACGAGGGTGGGGCCGGAATACCAGGCGTTCAGCGCGACCGCATCTTGGCCCTCGCGGTTGACCAGATTCACACCCGACATCGCGCCGACCGGAACAAAGTGAGTTTTAGACGTCTGAAAGCCCGACTGAACGAAGAACGTCTTGAGCTGGTTGCAAATGTCTCCGTAGCGGTCCTTCGACCAATCGACCTACTCACAAAAAGAAATAATAATAATAAAAAGAGTGGTCGCCAAGAAATATAGAGGTGAACACGGGAACAACGGACCAAGTCAAGCTTGTTGATGGCCGCCACAATCTGGGTGACTCCGAGGCTGCGCACGAGCACGACGTGCTCGCGGGTCTGTCCACCGCGATCGAAGCCCGCCTCAAACTCCCCGGTCGAGGCGCCCACGACGAGAAGGGCGCAGTCCGCCTGAGAGGCACCCGAGATCATGTTCGGGATGAAGTCCCGATGTCCGGGAGCGTCGAGTATGGTGATGTTCCTGTGCGGCGTCGAGAGCATCTGCACGGCGATGTCCATCGTTATGCCCCTTTAAAAAAAAGCTTGCAGATTCAGAGCCCCGTCCCCCGCGGGCACCAAAAACCAAAAGACCGATGGGGGAGAGCTTTCGCACTTACCGCTCGCGCTCCTCGGTAGTGCCGTCAAACTGCCACGCCCAGCTGAAGCTCCCTTTGCCGATCTTATTGCTCGCCCTTTCGTTCGTCACCTTTGATTTCTCGTCGACGCGGCCGCAGTCGTAGAGCAACCTTCCCATGAGCGTCGACTTTCCAGCATCGACATGACCTTGAGAGTATCAGGGCCCGTGAAAGGGAGGACATCATGGACTAGACTCACCGACGACGACGAGACTGACGCCCGCCTGACCCTTACTTTCCGCTTCTAGAGCCTTTACAGCTTCTTCGAGCGCCCTCTCCCGTGCAAGGGCCATCCGCGGTGGCTCGTCCTGAATGGGTGACATTTCCTCCACACCTAAGCCTAAGGCAGACACGTCAATATTTTGCTGCTCAAGCGCCGTAGAGTCTGAGCCTTTGCGCTTCGGCGTCGTAGCCCCAGTAGTAGAAGTACTCCCAGCCTTCTTGGGACTTTTCGCAGCTTTCGGAGACTTTTGGGTGGGTGATATCGCACGATTTGCGGCCCTCGACGCAGCAGCCTGCGCCTCAGCCACCTTCTTCTGAGCAGCAAGCTTCTGTGCTTTCTCGCGTTCCTTTGCAGCTAAATAGTATTCGTATAAACGATCTAGTCAGTACATGTTCGTGACAGCAACACAAACTAATTCGCAGATGTGGAAACTCGAGAACCCGAAGTGAAAGAAGAACGTGTATGGGCGGTGGAAGCGGGTAACGCAGAAAGCATGGATGCATCCGAAGCTGAACGTGCAAGAGTGGTGCCGCGACGCGCATTCAACACGATGTCGTCGGGAGACGGGATGTCGAAAGCGAAGGGACCGAGCGGTGCGAGTGGCCTGTTCCCCGCCTTGCCTGCAGAGGACTTGTGTTTGGAGGAGGCCTTCATGTTAGCAGTAGACTCGTCCAGAGGGGATGTCGGATTTGAACGGCCGTGACTGCGACGCCGCTCACGAGGCAACTTATCTCGACGCTCTTTCCGATGCCCTTTATCTTCGTCAGATGTCAGAGGGACTCCATCTAACAAGATGGAAGCGAAGGTTGAGGGCGACGCACGGGAACGGCTGCCCTCTGGCTTGAACATTGCATGCACCGGTACAGGGAGGTAGGCCTGATCATCGTCGGTACTGCTACCCTGCTTGAGATGCGATTTCTTCGCTTTCATTGCCAACTTGGATTGCCTCGGCTCAGGAGAGGATGGAGATGAAGAATTGCGACCAGCGGGTGGAAAAGATGGAGGTAACGCGGATTGAGTAGGTGAGAGAAGGCTGCTCAACGATTGGTATGAAGTCGTGATGGCCGTCGTCGCAGTCGGCCCATTAGCAATTGGTGTAAGATATTCTGTATGTGAGGTGGGAAGGAGCGTTGACGGGGTAGGCGAGCGAGCAGCCCTCGGCTTTGAGACTCCCGGACTACCTTGCTTGGACTTTGCTTGAGCTAGCTTCGCAAGCTTGGAAGTCGGGCGCTCGCTTGAGGATGTGGTTGGTGATTCCACGACAGTATGAAACGCCTCGGAAGTTGGTCTCGCCGTGGACTTTGAGCTAGAGGACGGTACGGCAGTCGGGTCGTACTGAACTTCCTTGTCTTCCTTCAGCGGTGACAGAGCAGAACGATCCGCAATTTCCTGATTCATAGCAGTTCGGATAGCTTGTCGAATTATGGAGGAAGTGGCAGAGCCACTTTCCTCCTCGACGACCGATAGCTCAGATTGAGATGAAGGACGCAGCACCGGGTACGTGCGCACAGAGGACGTCGCGAGCGTGCTGGAGCTCAGTCGAGAGCTCTGGGAGATAGTAGTCGCCCTCGAACTCGCAAGGGCGGACAGTTTAGACTTCCTGGGAAGAGCCGAGGAAATCTGGGATTCCGCTATAGAGTGCCGGGGTTCACTCGGGGGCGGAAGGTCAGGCAACGGCTTGTCGACAGGGCTGAGTATACCCTTTGGAGAGTTCTTGAAGACATTTACAGGAATTACCGGGTGCAACATTGATGAACTAGCGCGAGTAGACCTGGACGGGTTGTCGGAAAGGTCTGGAGGGGGCACGGGGGCACTGGGACGTCGCGGCGGCGGCGTCACAGTCCGAGTGGATTCCTCGTCACCTGAACCATACGCGTCGGAACCGTCATGGGATAGCTGCAACGCAGACGGGGGAGGGGACGGCCGTATGGTATTTGGATCAATAGGTAAGTTCCGACCGTGACGCTGTACTGTTAAAACGATAAGTGGGAGCGACGTGAGCCCACGGATCAAACCGACGCGCTTAGATTGGAACCTACCGATTACCTCCCCGTATGAAGAATCGGTCGCCGAGCTTAAAGCACGTGTACTGCGACGGTTGCTGAAGCCTACACTTGGGGATCGTGCGGATCGTGCAGGTAACTCAGTGTACTCGGTCTTCTCCGTCCGTTCCGTGATGGTGCTCAAACGTCGCACGTATACATCCTCCGATTCACAATATTCTTCCTCGAAAGGTTGTATACTTTGTAGGGGATCATTGGGAAAGGAAGTACCGAACCCAGGTGCGGAGCGGGCCTCGGCTAGTTGAGCCATCCTCGCCGCATGGATTTGGGCAGGAGTCATGCCCTGAGCAAGAAGTTCATCATCGGGAAGGACAACCCCAGCCTCTAAACGATGAAAGCAGTCAACCTCGATAATAATCATGAATTTTGAGGGGGGAACGGGGGGGACAAAACAAGTAGAGATGCACCTTCATGCAACGGTCGCCATACCGCCTTAAGTAGTGGCCAGAAGGTATGAAAGGGAGATGGTGATGGGGTAGAATGATATGGATGTGGAACAGACTACCCAAGGGGTACTAAATCGAGGAACTGCAGCTCACCTTTTCTCTCCTGCACAGCAATCTTCCTCTCTTGGACCTCTTCGGGGAGGGTCAGGGCAGGTGCTGGGGGCAGACGAGCATGAGACATACCCGCTAAGACATGCATCGTCTCTTCGACGTCAAAGTCGCAGTCCCACAAACTATCTCTTATGTACGAATCCGTAAACCCGGACTGTTCTTCTGGACCAATCATATCGCGGATGGCATCGAGCCCTGATTCCAATTGGGCTGGGTAACCCGGTCAACGACCGATCTCAACAAATAGCGTAACCAAAAAATATTGGTAAAAAAAATTCCCATACCGAATTGCTCAGGAGTCATGTCATCCCCACCATCGGAAAGAGCGCCGTCTTCACGCACTTCTGCGGAATGGTGAGAAAAGCAGCAAGGACGGAGGCCGCCGTCTGAGAATTTACTCACCATCTAGATCAAGATTCCTGACAAATCTATGTCTAGACATGACGAGTATAAAGCGTTTTACAAATGTCTTGAGAATGGTGATTAACGAGATATTGAGAGTGGGATTATTCAAACATGTGGTCGAGGGGAGGTCCAAACTGAACGCAAACAACACCACCTGGCCTCCGTCACACCCCGTGACACTCACTCCGAATCTTGAACCACCGTGTCCATGTTCTCCCTCATCCGTCAGGCCCGTCCCGACCGCGTTCTCGCTCGCGTGCGTATATTCTCATTGGTCTATCCACACCGACATCCTCACCAGAATTACAGGCTTTCTCAACCACCCCTTCGCGGTCCTCCGACGTGTCCAAGCTCATCCTTGTCGGGCGTCTCGGCAGAGATCCAGAGGTTCGTACGACAAAAAGCGATAAAGAATACGTCTCGTGAGCATGGCTCTCTGCCACGTTTACTCGGGAACTTATTATGACGCGTCCTCTTATAGCTATACCGTCGCCACGACCAATTTTCCTCCCCGTCCCCCTGGTCCTGACGGCAGTACGTCCGCCTCGCTACACGCGACGATAGCTATCCTGGACTGACATTTTCTAGCTCGTCCGGAATCGAAGACTACCTGGCATCACGTCTATTCTTTCAACTCCAACTCCAACAACTACCTTCGTAACCTACTGAAAGGCTCCCATGTTTACGTGGAGGCCAACTTCGAACTACGCGAGCCTGATCCCTCTGCGGACCCCAACACACCTCAGGGTCAGCGTCAGATATTCCTTCGTCATGGTATGTGTCGCGTCGTTCACATCACCTGCAAGTGCCTTATATCCTCCTTAGAAAACATCCGATTGCTTCGCGGCCCACAGTCAAGCGAGACCCCTGAGGAGAACTCCGAGGGAGGGGCACCCTGAAGGAAGCTCGGAGGGAAGCTCGTAGAATTGTTATTTTCGGAGCCTATTGCTATTAGTTATTTCACCATTTAGGCGACCCATACTATATTGCACAAATTAGGACCTCCCCTCTGATTCATGCCCATCTTCGAATTGTGCTGGCCGAAATAATTTACCCACCGCAGGCTTAGCTATCCATTCCTTGGCCCAATGATTAGTTAGGAGGTGATTGCCATACTCGATCGGAGCACTCACAGTACTGGCACTGCTGTCGTGAATGGACCCCCGCATGCTGGGTGGGGGTTTCTCCGCTGCTTCAGACATCTTGCGCAGGTAGTCCCGTACAGAGGACACTACCATCTGTTGAGGGTGATAGACATCAGACTCTGGTGAGATATAAACCGTGCGACAAACATGGTGGTCATCTGCGCTTGACCCGGAATAACAGGCAACGACGGCGATCGGACAACAGGGCGCATTCTGCAGCAAGTCATTCAAACGGACTCCCCCGACTTCTTTGAGTCAACACTCGCCTGGAGCCATATCGGAAAGGCTGTTCGTTAAAATAAGATTAGCCTCAAGAGTCATTTTTGCCGAGGCTGGCGGGGGAGCAGCGACCGGAGGCTTACCTCCTCCGTGTATCCGAAGGTCGGGTGAAAGGCCCAATTGCTTGGGTGTCTTTCCCATCGCCCCCATCCCTTTCTCCACATAGAAGCTCGAATGACCCGTCCGACGCACAACAGCAATCATGCCTTCCAAAGCCGTCCAGCTGTCCAAGCTGACGTCGCCTACGGTGGTCCCGAGGTCGCCGACGGTGCACGAGAACAACGTGTGCCCGACGATGGTTTGGATGGATATGACGAGGCCGCGGCCGAGACGCTGGTGTCGAGAGGACGCACGGAAACGCTTGCGTAGCGAGAGTCCCAGAGTGACGGCGTCGTTGGCAGAGAACGAAGGAAAGCGGTACGCGGCCTCCTCGTCTAACGCTTTCGTCGCCAGCTCGGCATCGGTGGGTGGCATCGGTCTGTGAGAATAGTGATACAGAGACATGGATCAAAAACTGCGTATCGAGAGAGGACGAGAGATTGGGGATGGCTCAAGAAACGAGGGGCGGGTATGACATGGGTCCCTGAACGCGGTGCAGCACTATCCCGCGTCTCTGTGAGGAAATGTGCATGCGGCGTAAAGTGGATTGCAAAGGTGGGGGGAAAAGAAAGAAACACGCGGCAGAGGCGAGGTAGACACGCACACATCGAAAGGAGGTATGCTACTGGAACTCTCGTAATGCTGCTGCTGTTCTCTGTAGCCGCTCAGATAGCTCATGACGAGATTGAAGAAGTGTGAAGAGAAGGGGAACCGTCTGGTGGGTCGATGCGGGCACTGATGGGTTGGGAGATTAGGCTATGAAAGGAGTGTCAAAGGAACAATAGAGTAGACGTGGTGCCAACGTGCAGACTCGACATGACATTACATATCGGCAAGTAGAAGCATGTCCGAGTCCACCTTGGCCGGCCTCAGCTGAAGACCTCCAGTTTGTAGCGATGGTTGGAACCAACACTCGTCATTTGGTCGATTGGCTCACCACGCACGGAATTTTGAAAATTTCTGCAGACACATGCCACCATACTGCCACCATCGCTATCTAATCCCCCGAGTTCTTATTCAATAAACTGAGATTGTGGATGCGTTAACTCGGCCCATATTGTGATGTCTGGACTGCCAGTGCCTTGCAGGCTCGACGTGACGATCGTCGGACGTCTGACAACTTGCCATGGGTCTCAAAGGGTTACGTAGGTATTTCTGAGTTATCCGTTATGCGGTAGCACAGAAAAGTTATTTGTGATGGTCCTAAACTCGAACACTGGATAGTACACTGTAATATCGACGGCCGTGGTACAATCAGATCTCACCCGGAGGTCGGTATCACGGGATTTTCGGTCCGAAAGGGGCACCGTGCGCAGCGAGCTGAAGGCGACTGGTTGGTCCCCACTTCCGCCCCCGGGTTGGGACGACTGGACCCACGGCTAACGACGACGTATACCAAGGCGTATACCAAGGCTTGGCAGGACCTTTTTCATCGCATCTACTACGGATGCAATGGATTTTTTTCATGAGTACGGAGGAGATCCTTTGAAGCCATCTCTCTTTGAGCTCGTTGCCCAGGAGCAGCTAAGAGATCTCTTACAGCCCGCCCTCAAATATGTGCTCTCGGTACGGCTGACCATCGCGTCCACAGAGCTTTCGAATTGACCCATCTCTATAGGTTTTCGCGCAAAGACACCCGAGATATTTGCTACGGATAGTCAACCGGCACGAGGAGTTCTACGCACTAATCATGCTCTTCGTGGAGCGACACTACCTCCACAAACACAGTGCGTATTCCTCAAAATCCCCGTTAGACGTACTCACGTATGTGCGGCAGGTGCTTCCTTTGCAGAGAACTTCTATGGCCTCAAACGCAGGAGGAAACCGTACATCGAGACGGAGAGAGCCCGGGCCGCTGTCGGAGGTGTTCCTGTCGAAGAGAAACTGAGGAACCGTGAGGTGTGGCGCTCGCTGATCATCTTGGTGAGGAGCTTTTGATGGCGCGTGCGAAGACCGCTGATGCGTTCTTAGGTCGGCCTTCCTTACTTCCGTGCCAAGGCCCAAGATTACTACGAGGACCTTGGCGGGGGAACCGACATAATCGATGATGGCGTCCGCCAGGTGCAGGCGTTGACGGAAGAGGTACTGCGCGACATAGTCAAACGGCTGTCATGGGTGACTGACGTGGACCCAGACACTCAAGGGTCGCCTACGTAGGCTGTACAAACGAACGTATCCGTGGATCAACATGCTGTTCGAAGTCTGGCTCATGTCGTACAATGTCGCGTATGCATTCGAGAGGACACCATTCTACCGGCCTTGGCTGTCGTGGATAGGAGTTGACCTTCGTCGATTGGGTGTCGAGGATCTGGTGAGTATATGCGCTCTCTTGGCCCCGCGTCGCACTTAATCGGATCGTGAAGCGGGCGGCGGCGGCAGCAACAGCCGACAAAGCGAAACCGTTGGAAAAAGGCGGCGGGCTAATACGTGTGCTGCGTCGTCTTCTTCTGACTTCGCCTCGACTTGTTCTGGACTCGCTCAAATTCCTTCTTCCGACTGCCATATTTTTCATCAGGTTCCTTGAGTGGTGGTACTCTCCGTCATCTCCTGCGCGCGTCCTCTCGACGTCGCCTCTCGGCCCCGCTATCCCACCGCCCCGGTTACTCACACCGCATCCGAAAGGGATAACGATCGACAGGACACGATATGGATCTTGTCCGTTGTGCGGCTCTACGATCGCGAATGCGACGGCGCTTCCTTCTGGGTATGTGTTTTGTTACAGGTGTGCGTTTAGCCACGTAGAGAAACATGGAACGTGTCCTGTCACGCTTGTACCAGCACATACGTGGGACCTGCGGAAGGTGCTTGTATGAAGGAGGACTCGTGTTGTGGAATAGAATAGATTATTGATAATGTTGGTTGGATTGCGCCTTGAGTAGGACAAATTAGCCACTTGTGGTCAAATCACGCGTTTTGTGGCGTCGCCGCGGGCGGAAAGGAGGACGCACGTTCGTGGCCGTATCGCCCGGCTGGAGAGGGGTCCAGTCATCGATAGGCGTGGCTTCCAGCTGGAAAAACAGACTAGGACTGATTGCAGAGACCCTGTTAGCGAGAGGAGAACAGATAGTCCCATCAACATCATCTGAACCCGATCTCCCAATGTTTCATTACCATTTTCGGTCCCCTTCAAAGGTTGCGATATTCATGTCCGTCCTCGAGCTCACATCCCAGTCCTCGTCCTCCCCCCCCATTCTTATTTTTCACCATCACCACAACTACCACCACCATCTACCGTGAGGTTAACCCATCATGAAGGTCCGTCGTCCGTCTTCCCCCCTCGCTTACTTCATCCGCTCACCCGTTCCCCCGTTTTTCAGTTTGGGAAACAACTACAAGCCGAGGTCATTCCCGGCTGGTCCGAGTACTACCTCGACTACAAATTCCTCAAGAAAATTGTCTCGTCCCTAGCCGCCAAGCGCCCAGCCTCAGAAGCGGCTGCTCTCGCACTTGGCATCCGCCCCGACCACTCCACCTCGTTGACGTCCGTGTCCGGGGCTCACGCGGCCGTGGACATCGCCAGCCAGATAAACGAACCTAGCCTTATCCCATCAGGCCAGGATGACGACCGCGGCCCCGATTTTCAAGCCCACAAGGCAGCCTTCTTCTTCAAGCTCGAGCGCGAGCTCGAAAAGGTAGCGCCAATCTGTCCATGTGTGTGTGTCACCGATAGACGCCCCTTCCTCCCACTCGCCTAGATAAACGCATTCTACCTCCGAAAAGAGGCGGAACTCAAGCTTCGCCTAGAGACCCTCCTTTCCAAGCGCCGCGCTGCGGCTTGGAGGGCTCCCCCGGATAGCTTGGACGACACTGCCCAAAATTCGGTGGAATGGAAGGCCGTCGAAGAGGGATTCCATCTCCTCGAACGTGATCTCTCAAAGTTGCAGGTGCTCAATTCAAAATTCTGACGCCGCCCCCTTCGATACTTACTTCCCATCCAAGCAATTTATCGAGATCAACGCGACGGGCTTTCGAAAGATCCTGAAGAAGTGGGATAAACGCTCGATATCGACCACGAAAGAACTTTATCTCGCTCGTCAGGTCGATATCCAACCAGTATTCAATCGCCAGGTGCGCCGAACACGCGTTCTGCTGTACTACCCAACCGCCGCTCACGACATAATCCGCCGTTAGCTTATTTCAGAGCTGTCGGATATTGTGGCGGCTTGCCTAGTGGATATCACAGATGTCTCAGTGGGACTTGAACTCGAGGGGACGGACGTCAGCCATCTCATCCTCAACCGACAGATCAGCAACGACGGAAACACGCAAATGAATCTTTTCCGTGATTTGGAGGGCAACTTGAGGAAGGCCGTTCTCAGCGAAGACGAAGCATCCATCAAAAGTATAGTCGTATTTTCAAACACCCTTACTCAACAACACGAGGGCAAAGGAAACATCACTCGCCTCCTATGGAGAGCAGTCGTCGACGCTCCACCGTCGCTTGGGGACATCATCCTTGCCAACTCGACCGATTTTGACTACCAGTTCGTCGACGACATCAATAGTAGGACATGCCTCCATGAAGCGGCCATCGCTGGTGCCTTGCGTCTCGTGAATTTATGCCTTGATAACGGCGTCGAGCCCGACAAAGTTGACGTCTATGGTCGTTCGGCCTTCCACTACGCGGCTATGCATGGCCACGTCGACGTATGCAGGAAGCTTCTTCAAGTCAACGTCTCGCCGTATGTTCGCGACATGGAAAATTATAGCCCTCTTGTTTACGCCACCCTCAAGGGCTCGGTCGATTGTGTCCGGGTTTTACTCGAGGAAGGGGGTGTCCCGGCGCAGCCAAGTCCACCTGATGGGGACCTCATACCTCTCGCGCTGGCGAGCCTCGCGGGCCATTTGGACGTCGCGGTGCTGTTGCTTGAGCGTGGTGCTTTAAGCCTCCCCAGCAGCAGTGGGGAGTATCCCGTTCACTTTGCAGCGCGACAGGGGCACGCAGACATATGTCGACTCCTCGTACAGTACGATGGCATCGACGTCCCGGACAAGTATAGCGAGTGGACGCCCATCTTTCATGCCGCACGCTTTGGACACGAGGACTGCGTCCGGGTGTTGTTGGAAGCAGGCTGCCGGACCGACGCCGTGGACGAACACGGCAACAACGCCCTGCACTATGCGGCCTGGCACGGACACCAAGAATGTGTGTCCCTCCTGCTCGAATCGGGAAAGCCAAGAAGAGCCGTCAAACTCGACCCCGCACGTAGCCCGTCGGATCTTTCGACTGGGTCAACGGCACTGCGTCCGATTGAGCAGGACTTTGACCATATTCCGTCATTGTCGCTGCCTCCACCTATGATGCCGCATCGCGTCTACGGACACAACTACTTGGACAAACAATGCTTGGTCCAGGTCACCATCGGCAACCGGGCTTCAAAATTCGGCAACTCGACTACTGCCGCACAGCAACCCGCGTCTGTGCGGCTCCAACCGCGATTGATGAGCTCGGCGTCCGTAGATGTGACCGCCAGGTTATCGTCGCCCATCCTCAAGCTGGTCATGACTTCTTCGCCTTCTGCAACGTCCGCGCCTCACACGATTCCGCTTCCTTCGTCTGATGAGGTTCATGTCCTGACGCTGCAGACGCCCAGCTTGGATCAGCTTTCGCTAGAATTTTCTCTGTACCCGAATTTCGGAACCAGGACAATTGGTCGCGCCGTAGCTCTTCCTTCTATGCTGGCAAGCGCGCATCTTACGAAAGTCTCCACTCTACCCATTCTAGACCACCGACTGCATGTCATCGGAGAAGTAAAAAGCTATCATGGTTTGATTTTTCCGTTTATGTTAAACTCTTCTTTTCCCCGCAGGTCTCCTTTGAAATTAACATCATCACACCATTTGAAGGAGTGACCCTCGAGATCGGAGGGGCGGTCGAGACTTATTGGAAATCCCTTGCTGCCGTACCTCATCATACAGCGCCCCCAGCGCCTACCGCGACAAAGACAGCAGTCACTACACCGCGATTATCGCGTGCCCGGCAGTTAGGTTCTGCCCCACTGGGCTCTCCCACCGCATCGCCAATTACAGTAACATCAAAGGCGCAGCCCATCACGATTTCATCCATCACCGGTAGTTACGTTTACATCACGGTCCAGGTCACGCAGGATTTGCAGCCCGTCGTCTTTGGGGAGTGGCAGTTGCCCCAGCAGGACTTTGACCTCTGGGTCGCCGACGTCACCCTCGCGCAGTTTGAAGCCTTGGCTCGACGGAAGGGCATGGAATTACGTGCAGACAACAGCGGTGACGGCGGCGGAGGCGGAGGCGGCGTGATGCCGTCCACGCCATCAGAATGGCATAGCCTTATCCGCAGATCGATGGTCTCTCTCGAGAATCTCTTCAAGGTATGTGTTTCCCATTTCGCGTATTTCATGTTCCTTTCGGTCCATTTGGTCAAATCGCGCTAATTATCACACACCCACAACAACAACAACAACAACAACTCCACACGCTTCTCACACACATGTGCGCGCCGTCGGTCCTGGTCCTGATCCTGATCCTGGTTGGGGATGAATTGCTTGTTTCCGTTCGTTTCATTGAACTTTATATATTAACCCAAAAAACTCCCGAAATTACCAAAAAAACGGAAATGACGAAAACCCAAAAAAAAACAAAAAAAAGACCATCCCGGCGTCTATGGGGCTCTGCCTCGAGTTGGCCTACCCGATCACGAGTGGCTCTGGCTCTGGCCCTGGCTCCGACGGCGAGTCCAGGGACGTGTCCAGGGACTCTGCCCCGTTCCGGCATCGGTTGCCGTTAAACGCGTTCATCGACTCGATCTTGCGGACCGTCTACCACCACGCATCCGCACCGCCCCCGACGACAACGACCCCCGACGGGCACGGCGTCCGGCGGCCAATCATATTCACGTCTTCTTCTCCCGATGCCTGCGCCGCTGTCAACTGGAAACAACCGAACTGTCAGTCCCCCATCCCCATCTCTTTTTTTTTTCCACCTGCTTGCTTGGCAATCACCGACATTTGTTTTTTGAAAAAAAAATTCTACATTCCGTCATCACAGACCCAGTCTTATTCTCGTCATCGTGCGGCGGTGTGCGCGCTAAGCCTCCGAGCACAACGGCAGCCATACGCAGCGAAGCGACGTCGTCGTCCGATCTGCGTTTGACGAGCATCAGCGCCGCGGTCGAGTTTTCAAAGAACAACAATTTGCTCGGTGTCTTTTTGGACACCTACCTCTTGGTATGTCTATCTATCTATCTCGCTCTCTCTGACCCAATCGGTCTTTTTGATTTGCTACGTCACACCACCAGGTCAAGGTGCCTTCGCTCGTTCGTGCCGTACGTGATGCTGGACTGTTGATTGCCGCGTATGGCACCGCGGAGAACCTTGCGAATCTCGTTTCATCTACCCAAAGCATCGATGGCGGCGGCGTGGATGCGGTTTTCCAAGAGGGCGTCCTGGTCTTCCACGACCATTTCCCACGAGCGTGGTCCTAGACAAAATGCTGTAATCGTCGTGTGTATTTTACGCGAGCAGGGGCTTTTTTTTACAGAGTGTAATAGAAGGGTTTGTATTGATACAACATATAACGAAGACAACACAATTCAATCTCTTTGTATGATAAAACCGTCCTTTACGCGAACAAGTCCGGAAGTGTGTGGTACCCGTGATCACACGGAAGCCAGGTATAGGGCAGCATATGAACCGCCACGTTTTAGGAGCTCATCGTGGGTGCCAAACTCGGTAATAGACTGATTACGGTGCCGGGGTACCAAAAAAAAAACATGAGCCATGGGAAACCTCACGGTCAAAAAAAGAAGGATGAATTTGACATACCCCGTGTTCCATCATGGCAATTTTGTCCGCGCGCCGTGCGACGGAGAGTCGATGTGTGATGAACAGTACGGTCTTCACCTTCGGGGCCTCTCCACCTGCGCCAGGCCCACGAGCGACAGAATCGATCGTCTGGAAGATCTTATTTTGGGCGTGAGCGTCGAGGGCAGACGTCTG
>Ga0307510_10002147_pt1 | contig 22273 bp, 19 predicted proteins | sample 12_EM_MG_FD_207224 | JGI IMG/M metagenome (GOLD analysis project Ga0307510, IMG submission 207224) | Populus trichocarpa ectomycorrhiza microbial communities from riparian zone in the Pacific Northwest, United States - 12_EM | ecosystem: Host-associated > Plants > Roots > Unclassified | place...
CCGTCCGACCCCGAGAGAACCTCAGCAAAGCCCTAGCTTCCATCAGAACCCGTCTATGCCGGCAGGGTTCACGCTGTTCGACCCCCAGGGAAAGGAGAACCCAGGAACAGTCCCTTCCCAATTACATCCTTCCGGCCACCTCCCTATGCGAACGCGGACACCCGAGCATTACATACCAACGAACGGCCGCACAAAGCACACTACTACTACTACCCCCCACTCAATCTTACAGGGACTCCCGAGAGAGAGAGAAAGAGACCCGGGAGTCCACAAATGCCTACCCTACCCCAAACCTCCCCCTCCCCCCACACTCATAACCAAAGCAGAGAGAAAAACATCACTCCCAAAACCCGAAGAAAGAGGGGAATGAAGAATGAAGGAAAAACCACCTTTTCGACATGTAATAAGTATCCCCTTTCTATGGCTAGCCTTATTATACACGAAATGTCTAGGTGGATCAGTGGTCAGCATGTCAAGAACCGGCCAAGCCAACCAACTCCTAGCGCAATTACAGTATCCGGAACCCAGGAGCAGGAGGACCACAAAAGAAAGATACTGGTTTATGGGGAGTGGGAGGTTAGAGAATATACCTACCTGGCTAGTTAGTCCTTCATCAATAGGGCTGTGGATGGATGGGGCTTGTTTGTTCAATCCTGCTATCATATAATATATGAAATAGTGCTCGTTAGAGTTAGACTCCGGACCTTCACCTAGGGGTGAGGTTAGCGATCGATCGGTAGGCTAGTGGGGGAAGAGGGAAGAAAGAAAGAAATCATTCCCTTGCATTCTTTGCCTTGGAAGTGCTATTGTGGGTTCTGGAATATCATACCTACAGCACAGTACTACACTCCCTACAATACAGTGCAACATACTGTAAGTTTTACCACTTGGCACACCATACTTAGAAAGCAACACTCAGGGACAATTCTTCCCTTCCCAAGCATAACCTCTTTCAGACCTTTCCCTAGGCTGGGTGAATACTGTCGCTATATACTGTATTATAACACCACCAGGTCACACAAGAAAAACCCGACGCGCCAACACCGAACGAGAGATTATGACTGCCCACCGCAACCTCCTCGATCGCCAGAGAGACACATAGCATAGCATGGCATAGACTTCGAAGAAAAGAAAAGGAAAAAGAAAAGGATTCAATCTGAGAAGGAGAAGCCATCATTGCCTGATTGCTAGACATGACCGGGAACGATTGAAAAACATTAAAGCAAAGAGCTATGATGCTATATTATATCCTCTGTGATTTACGCATAATGGCCAAACCCTAACGACAAGAACAGGCATGGATGGAATCCACCTATGCGAGAGGGGGTCCAAGCGCATGGGGAGAGAGAAAAACTCCCTTTGGAAGAATTTGCCGACTTAGAGAAGAAGAGTGCCCGAGATATTCTCTCCCCGAGTACAGTGCGAGTATGTACGGTAGCACTCAAGATACTATAAATCATTCACACACTATGATATTTCCAAAAGCATCCGGAGCCAAAGCGCCCAGGAAAAACAGGCTCTTTGGATAACTTTTTGGAATTGGCGGGTGGGTGAGTAGTGATTAGCCAGCATGGGGGGGGGGGGTTGAGGAATGCGCTACTGTCTCCTCCAATTTTACTAGGCTCGGGTTCTTGGGAAGGAAGTCAGGGATCTTAGCAGAATAGATCGCAGGGGTGGGACGTAGGTTGTGTCCAGTGGTGCTCACATTAACCTCACAGTGATCAGGTTCTAAAGGTTCGGTGGTGATAGGAGGTTCGCACATCGTGAAATAGAGTAAGAAAGGGTAGGTGAAAGTGAAAGGAAGCGGGAAGAGGGAGGGGTGAAAAGAGACAGCTTTAGGCTGTGTCCTCTCCCAGTCAAGAATGGGGTCCGGATATCTACACACAGTCTCACTCGTTCCTAGAAGCAATATGTCACCACCAAAGCTCCAAATCTTGGCCGAACCCGACAGAAACTCCCTCAGTGGCTCAGTACTGACAGAAGATTGGCAAGTTACGGTATTGGATCTGCGCTGGGAATTGAACCAAAGGAAAAGGGCAACGCACCCAGCGGCAGTAACAATAGCAGTAATAACCCAGATCAGTTGTTCTACAATTCCATGCTTTCTACCTTTGTCCCGGCAAAAACAGGAAAAACTCAGATCCTGATGTATTGCAAAAAAAATATTTTATGGCCAACAAAAAAGGGAAAAACGTAATAAACCCCGTTTAAAATACAATATACAATGCAAGAGAATAGGAGAGAAGAGAAGAGAGGGTATCTAAAGAATGAGCGATAAAAGGTATAGACGCCAACAAAAAAGAGAAAAAAAGAGACCAGACTCGGGCGCCCCTCCACGATTGGATATAAAAGAGAAAGAAGAAAATAGTAGCGACGCAGAGTTTCGTTTTAGGAAGGAAAAAAAAAGGAGAAAAGGAGAAACGATACCTTTCCCCTGAAACCTAATCTGTCTCTAGAAGTATTGGATATCATCCCAAGTCGCACGAAAATAACAAAATGAAAGCCGTCGAGAGTGATCAGTAAACCGGATAAAAGAAATGTTAAACGTAAAATCAGGACTCCACCCCGTAAAAAGTAGAAAAACCAAACCCCACAAACCTTACAATGAAAAATAAAAGAGAGGATGCCGATGGCTACAGTAAATCAACCAGCGATGCGCCTGCTTCAGGATTGGTAGCATTGCGTTCATTAGCTTTCACACCGTTCAACTTCTCAATCAGTTTCTCCTCTGCTCCAGGCGAAAAGACATCAGTATGCTCTGGGACACCTGGAAGTTCATCCTCTTTCCTCGTTGGAACTGGAATCAGGCCAGTGTGGGAGCCTCGTCTGCTATTCGTAGAAGTTAGGTGCGGCAAACCAATATCATCGTCTTCCCTGCGAGAAAAGGGCTGTTGCGATCCTCGTCGGCTAGGATATAATGTACTGGGGAGCGATTCCGAGTCAAGCATAGAATCAGATTCCGTCCCGGTTCGATCCGACTTGTTTCGTCTAAGCCTATCTTCAGCAGATAGGTTTTGCCACTCGGAGCCAAAAGTGATAACACTGGCTTTCTTTCCTGTATGGTGGGGAGATATGGATGATAAGTAACCTATGGGTAATGGGCGGTAAGACAACAAGGTCTTGAACATACCATGAACGGTAAAACTCCCTGAGCCACGAGCCAAGCCTTCAGTCTCGCCGGGATGCCCTTCACTAGTCTTCAAGGGATCATCATTAGACACATCCCTTGACTTTCCTTTCCTATGGCCAAGCGCTTGGGATTCTCTCAAGGTCCTCTGCAGACTCCTTCGTATTTTTGGACGGCCGGAATCTTTATCCTTTCCTTTACTCTTGTCTTTGCTCTTACCCTTGCCCTCTTCATTATCCTTCCCCTTCCCCTTCTCTTTTTCCTTATCCTCGTCCTTCTCCTTACCAATTTCCGCGCCAAAGCTAGACTCGGAGAGAGTTGGTGTAGGTGAGCGGCGACTGCGACCAGTTTCAAAGCTTTGGTCATCATTAACCTGAAGAGAAGACCTCCCATTGGGCAACACGGAGGATAATGAGGGGGATCTGGGAACAACTGATGACATAGATCCTCTGGCACTGCGGCTGATTCCTGGAGTAAAATCCCGTGTAGATCCATTCTTGTGGGCTGACGCAGGAGAAGTAACCTGAGAAGGCTCCTCGACAGCAGAAACAGAGGCAAATGTGGCTTGTGTAGGAGTCGGTCCCCCCGACAATGGCGATGTAGGAGGTGCCCCATGTATAGATGCTGCAGGTGAATTCTGGCAACTCATCTGAGGGGTAACTATGGCCAAATTTCTTCCAGCTCGCTCCCTCGCAGACTTACGCTCCTCATCAGAGTCCATCGCCAAGATATCCCGATGACATCTCAGCTTCCACATCTCCATCCGTATCCACCGTAACTTTGCTGCCAACACGCCTGCGGCCGTCACAACTTGCTCCCTTACTTTTGGCTGGATCGGTGTCAATATGGTCAGATGCTTTGCATTCCGGAGATGGATCTGTAGCTGTCGATTGCAATCGGCTAGCTTATCTTCCGAGTCAGATATCTTGTGTTCAATCACTTCCCTGCGAGCTGCCGCAATTTCCGCAGCAAGCTGAGTATCTATACCACCCCTCAGGATATTAACTTCTCCGGAAGGAGTTTGAACCGAATGCGAGCCCGGAGATCCAGTAATGCTATCCATCCTTCGAATACCCCTCGCCCTCTGTCCCTCATAATTTCCCCCAACAACACCCCGCATCCGAACACCAGCTGAGCGAAAGGTAGCCGCATAATTTAATTTGGCAAGCCAATCGTTCATTTCCAGCTCTGAATCTGCGATGAAATATTCCTGCATACCCCCATGCCGCACGAATGCGAAGGCATTCTTATGTTTCTTGTAGCTTTTATCCAACAACGCAACCGCGTCGTCTGTCGATATCTGTGCATCGGGCTTGAACTGCTCCAATGGGGGCTTGAAAGTGACAGGAGTTCCAGGATTGTGCTTGTGGTGGGACTCGTACTGCTGCATAAGATTCTTAATCCAACTCAAATTCCTGAAAAAGTAGAGCTGCGACCCAGTGAGAATAGCACCCCATTCGTGCCACGGGCTTCTGGTCTTCTTCTTTTTCATTTCCTTTCTCCACAAGATACCGACTTTTGTTACCTTGAGATCTACTACCCCAGGATCTGCACCTTCTGGGTTCTCCATGGTGGAAGGCAGTAGGAATGCATCGGGCCTGGAACGCGCAGACATGATCTGTAAGACCCCGGATCGAAAGAACGCCCGATGTAAAGACGCCATATCCAATCGCGAGGCTGTGCCAGAATAGCTATATGGGTCCTCAATTTGTACCACATCTCTCAGACTGGGTCTCAAGAGGTCAAGCTGCCGGTCAATTATAACCGCATAGGGATCAATCGGCTCCTTGGGGCGCCTCCCATCCACGTGAACTCTGTTGAAAATACCTCTCTTTGGCCTATGAGGTACTATCTTCTCTCCGTTGATATCGAACTCGTCTTCCATGCGAATGAAAGGTGTGTAGGTAATATTGTGGTAGAAACACTGCAAAATCAGCACTACGCTTGAAAGCTCAATCATAACGCCTTACCTCAAGTATCTCGTTGGACAATCCTTCATTCGCAATGGCGCGTGATGTATTCTTGACATAATCTGGCTTCTGCATCTTATGCTTATTATTCTTGTTGAAAAAATCGGTATGCAACATGATCAACGAAAAAGCGACGTAGTATGCCTGATCCGAGTCTTGGTAAATAAATGGGTTGCACTCATGGTACCGATCCGCGAAGGTCTGAAGAACTCGATCGATTTGTTGAGTCTCTGAGGGCAGTTCAACTTCCATAAGCAATTTCCTAAGGACAGTAAGTGGGTTTCCTAGTAAATAAACTCCAGATATTAAACTATCATACCTTAACGCCATGTCCATCGGCACAGAGCCAAAGTCGAAGGTCGCCATATATGCCTTCAAAACTGCAAGATGAAAAGCATCTCCGTTCCGAGCTAATAATGATGCCACAACACTCTTGCTCACTGCCACAAAAAGTTTCGAAAGGTACATCTGAGGTGTATCGTCATCATTCCTCTCGGGGATGGCAACCACCTCCTGCGAGGTAGCCAGGGAATGTGGGCCCGCACCGTATGGTTGAGGTGAAGCATTTCTAGACATTCCACCACCGAACATTGGCTCACTGTCCCTGCGAATCCGACCAAATAAGCCACTAAAGCTACTTCGACCGGTCTGACGCCCATCCCCGCCCTGATCGAAGGAGGACATGGTAGAACTCCGGCCCCTCATGATCCCTCGGGGTGTTAAAGAGGTCGGACTGGAGTGAGCTGAATGGGTGGAGGCTATCGAATTGGTGCGAAGAATCGGAGCCGCCGGTGTAGAAATGCCCAACCCTGCCAACATCATAGACATGCCAGTATTTTCTCCATCACGCGATTTAGGCGGCTTCGAAGGTGAACCTTGAGGCGTTATCTTGGATGAAGAGCAGATAGATTTTCGACCCTGAGGAGTAAGCTCGGATTCAGATATCGACGGTCGCCCTTCTAATGGTGGTACTCTAATCGGTAAGGGAAATAGCGACGTCTCCTTCTTCTTCCGTCTAGGAAGTTTGAAGAAAGTGGTGGTAGTGGTGGTCGTTTGGGTTGTAGTCGTTGTAACGTAATGTTCACCAGAGCTAGCTGTGGAGCGTGATGAGTCTGAGAGCCGTGGGGCTGGAATCGGGAGAGAGGAATTCTGGTCTTCGTATGGTGGAAGGTCAAAAGCGCTCGAATTTGGAGTTGTGCTTGTAGGCGGGCGCTCTGGTTCGTCAAAGGTAACTCTGCTGACACGCATGCTAGAATTGGCACCACTCGCACTACTACTCCCTTCCTTCTTCCTCCTCGTAGAAAATGAACTGCGCCTGGAAGTCTTTTCGGCCGAGGGTATGGGTATTGTAGTGCTAGAGGCGGATTGTTTTTCCGAAGATTTTTGTCGCCATAGACGCATCGTTCCTGATCGTTTCGGAGGAGTGGGACTCCCAAAGTCAAGAGTAGGAGCGGTAGTAATAATTGCAGGCGTCACAGGTGTTTCGTTGGTGATTGGCAATGGAGGGGTTGTTTCTGCTCGAGCCTTACTGCCAACAGCAGAATCCGAAGCATGCCTGAACCGTAACATGCTGAAGCGAGGGTTAGACTTTGAAACCAACCCAGACGGAATGTTTGGAACCGGCTCCGGCACCAATGGAGAAGCTGGTCGACGATTTATTTGCTCACTAGAGCGAGCGTGTGCCGTTTTTCTAGTGACATCAAGACTTCGTCGAAGTCGAAGGTCCGTCTCACTACGTCTGCCCTGATGGCGTTTGAACATGACGAAAAACCTTCACAAACCAGCTTTGCCGATTCTAGGGAGAGAGCTTTTTTTTTTTCAGGAAGAGTGGAGGGGCCAAAAGTGTGTAGAGGTGTGTAGGGAGCAAGAGATTTGTTAACGATGCACCATGGTTCTTGGTCGTTGAAAAGACTAAATGGGCGGGTTGAGGGTTGACAGGGCGAGTGGAAGAGGAAGAGAAAAAAAAGGAAAAAGAAAAAAAAAGGGGAGCGGGGAGTCAGGGTGGGGCTTGTGTAAGAGCTCTGAATATACGGTATGCAAGGTCGATGAGAAACAGCCGCACTCTGTGTATATCTCTATCGCATATATGAATGTGTATGAGCAACCAGATGTTCTAGAAATATGGACACAGAGAGGATGGAGGGGGTGCAGCAAAGTGTGTGTGGAGATCAAGCACAATACGCATGTAGGTGTTTGCTACAAGGTGTGAATAAGCACTGTATGTAGTACGGAGTCCACAGCAGATATTTTAAGGCTTGGTGGAGCAGTGGTGATATTTCAGGATTCTAGGGAATGAAAATAATAGATGAGGTGATGGGATGACAAACAAGTAGATGGGGGGTCAGAGATGAGAAAGACTATTGTAGCGAATGAGATACCGGTGAGTGAACGAAGGGGGAGGGAGGGGCAAGAACGAATGTCACGAAGAGAAGGAATGAAAGGCAGTGGAAGTTAGAGATCCACCATTCGCAGCTGCTGCTGCTGCTGCTGATGATGATGATGATGATGATGATGATGATGATGATGATGGTGACAATGATGGAGATTGTCTGGACAGAGGGGAAAGGATCCAAGGGAATGGATGCAGACAAGGAAGGAAAGTACCGGCAAAAAGGGAAAAGCAGAAAAGAGAAGGTGCTCTAGTCAATGGAACTCGTCGGATGCAAGTTATTGCATCTGAGCCTTGGCTTCTCTGTCCGAACTGCTGTGAACTCTTCGCCTCATCCACCTTGACTGGGATCGGGTCCAACCATTCCTTGAACTTCTCAAACGGGGCTGAGTACGGTAACTCACAGCAATTTCCCCCTGTAAATAGTTTTTCCAGCACAGTAGAGTTTCCAGTTTCTTCCTCTTTCATACAAGAAAGTTTCCCCAAGCCACCGGGGCTGAAGAATATGAGCCAAAGGACAGGAGAAAGAAGAAGGTAGGGGAGAGCAGAAAGAGAGACTCTGACATTCCCCTAATTCTCCCGAACCCTTCGATGACCCAGAGTTGTCGCTTGCTAGCTGGTCGGCTTGTTATCGCTACTGCGAGTACTCGTACTTGTACATTACAGCATCTGTATTATGCTGTACTCCCAGTCCTGGCAAGGGCACTCTACTCTCTACTTCTCCCGGCCCAATGCCTGCCCATCACTTTCTCCTCATGCTACTGTAACCCAAAGGCGCTATTCAACACCTCCACATCCAATGTCTCGGGTCCGCTAAGAACTAAATCTATGCACTTTCCATCACACCCCAGCGGGGTCTCAGCCATTCACCCCTTTCCCCCCTCCCCTCTTCACTTCCTCCATCTTCTCCAACACCGGATTCAAGGAAATGCAAAAAAAAGTCTTGCCCTCACCTCCGTGCTACATGTAAAACCAGATGCCCAGCGACAGCCCTTATCGTAGACTTCCGGAGGAGGGTGTGCAGTCGAGATATCCAGGAGGCCATTGCACGAGCACTGCGCTGAACGAACGAAAGACCGATTATGTCCAGAAGTTTACAACTCCCTCCTAAAATATTTCCCGCCCAAGGTGCCTCTCCCATTGACCTTGCCTTCTCCGAGTCTAAAGACCAATAGGATGCGAGAACCAGAAACCTATGTCGAGTTTTTTTTCCGTTTCTTCCCTTCACTTCTTCCCCCCACCGTCGCTTTCTCCTCTCTACGAAAAATATCGGTAGTCTACATGGCTCAGGGGTCCGCGGGTGTTTACCCGAGCACTCGGACAAGTGCCCTACAAGAAGTGCAGTGTAAGCCACGTGTGGGAGCGACCGTGCTTCCTAAAGGCCCGTAAAGGGGATAGTTTACACGGTAGGCACCAGGCACCGCCGTCCACCGAATTGATAACGGAGGGTGCCCAGCAAATTTATGCGAAATGAAGCGTTTCGGAAATTGAGAGGGTCTGCGCATCCTGAATGCCAATTCCGGCCATACATGCACCTTTATGCCCGGTGAAGATGTGGCTCCCTAGCCACGCCCCTCAAGTATAACCTCCACAAGAGTGACTTCAAGATACCCAAGAACTGGCCACTAGGTGACCCCTTGAAGGGGCCTAATTTAAGAGGGACGCCATTCGTCGGGGGCCGGATGGGCGTGTCTCGGAGGTGCGGGTTCTTCCGAGCCGAGACATCACACTTGTGAAAATAAGCTATTCGAGTGATACCATATGATTAGGATATCCGAAGACGAGGAGTTGATGGCCTCCTAGCCACCCAGACAAATGCTAATTGGTGGGTATTATGAGGAAACCAGCGGTGGTCAGCACGGTAGCCACAGCTCATCCAAGTAAACACTAGAAGGTTTCTTATTCAGGCTTAGCTGTCCGGATGAAGGGAGTGCCCGGCAGCCGGATGGCCTGGGAGGCCATCTTCCCTTCTGCCTAATCTTTGACAGCCCACGACATGCTGTCGAGCGCACAGTATCAGCCTGTTTTGGAGGGGGCTACTTCTGTACTTGTACCACCGAGAAAACGGAATCTCACACGGTACCCAATTCTTCACGCTCAGCCAGGATTCCTAGCACCGCCCAGCAACCAGTTTCCGGAAATCCCAAGGATAGTCTACCGGTGCAGTAGCCTATGTCATAGCGAAAAGAATTCCAGAAGTATCCGGGAATCTGCGCGCTAAGCCTCTGAAAAACCAGTTAGGCTTCGGCTTACCCAGGATAACTTATCGAATTCGCAAGTCTTGGCAGCAGGTCTCCCGAGTACTTTTGTTTGGGCACGTGGAATCAGCTAACATTGATTCCGAGGCTCTGTCCCGTTTAAGCAGACTACCGGTATGTACCGGCACGTGCTAACTATCCTATTACAGATAACCAGACGCTGCGCAGCGATGGAGAGCACCGATCATCGAGCCTTTACAGTTATGCCGCAAGCTATTATATCGTGGGTATCACTGGGATAGGAATCTGACTACGGTAGTCTACGGGTACTCGCTACTTTTTCTAGGGATCCCCCATCGATTATTGGCTCAGTTGGCCCAGTGATATCATAAATCAGCAGCGGGTTCTAGTACCGGTACCATACAGCTGGCCCCCCGTTGAAGCAAACCTGCCTAAAAAAGTCTGATAGACGACTTTACAAGCTACCGTAACCACTCGGATACCTCCCTCGGACGACTGGACCTGAACAGGAAAGTTTCTTGTGATGAGCTGGATAGAGTGTTGCAACTGAAGGGATTTGGCCGCTTGTTTTCATCACAGAAAATCAACCAATTAACATCTGTCCGAGTAGCTTGTGAGGTCGCTCTACCGACTGCTGTAAACCTCCACTAGATGCGAGGGGGGAAGATAATGGCAAGCCCGTGAATGGCCATACTAGCGGGCGTACTCGAGTAGTTACTGAGCCGCAATCCCCTGGGCCATATGAAACGGGAGGATTCGTTACCAGGCGCGCTAGACAAAAGTATAATAGCTATCGAGTGGCCTGGTAGCAAAACTAGTTTTCAGACCACAACTACGAGTAACTAACTTAATTAGCACCCCCAGAGCTACAGTAATTAGTGAAATCTCGATTCGTCCCACATCCGGGTAGCACGCCTGATAGCGAATTTCTACCGTTTCAAAACATCCAAGGGGTACCAGTAGCGGAGGGGAGAACTATCAGAAACCCCCAAACTCAAAAGATCAGAGTGGGAGCCGCTGTAGACCACACAAGGACTTCTAGTCACCGGATCCCTTTGTGTTTGGACTTGATTCGCATTTGCGTCGAGTGCGCCGATTGTTTATCAATGCTACCCGGGTATTGGCCCGTAGTTAATTTATCGTTCGTACTAGACTATAGTATAGCGTTGGGCAGGTATGTAGCCCTTGGGGGGGGGGAGGGGGGAACTTGAATCGCATTGATGAATTTCGAATCAAAGATGTCTCGAACTCGGGATATATAAGCACCATATAAGCCTTACTTGGTCACACAAAAGAGGACAAAGCCTACGTGAGATAGTGGTTGAAATGCAGGGAGGAGTCACGAAAATCACTTTCAGCTCCTGTGGGCGCGGGAACTCCTATGGGATGAATAAGTGAGGGGCAGAGGCAAGGGAGTTTGGGTCCTCCCCCCCTTTTGGAATGGCTTCGGATGGAAAACTAGCTTCTGCACGGGGAGGATGCTACGTTTTGTAGTGTCGTGTGTGGTGGGCGAAACCCCTAGGAAGTCGCACATCCATCTGCTGAGTACTGATTCGCAATATTGGCCTACGGATGCGCTTCTTGAGTGCTGTGTCTCCGTGCTCGAGTAGTTTTTTCTCTGTTGCAGGGATATCACTGAATTAACGACCTCAAAATAGTTCTATGGTCAACATGACACAGGGATGGCGACTGCTTCGAACCATATCGTCACGTCATTAGACTAACGCCCCTGAAACACTAGGCCCTATACCCGGAGGTTCCTCACCAAGTCCGCGAATCCGGTAGTAGATAACACAATGCTCCTCACACAAATCTTAACCCCAGAAATCCAGGTTGGGCTCTCGTATCCGTGATTGATGCAATCACAGGGAATCACTCGTTACAAGTGCTTTTATTTTCGTAAGATAATCGTCACCCGTGACGATGGGGAAATAGATATGCACTTGACAAGAGCCAAGCAGTGTGATATTGTGGGGGAGCAGTGGACCGCTAGGGGGTTACGTAGACCCATGCGTCTAGTTACACCAAAAACAGGACAGATGTCCCATACTCAGCCGTATCCGAGTACTCGAGTACTATGCGAGGAGTGGGCATGATATCTTTATTCAGGGGGTAGCATGTCATGAGGTGCGATTCGGCGGTATGAGGTTGGTTACAATATGTGGTGAAAGGTCTGATTTAGACGTTATGATATGGTAGGTGTTGGCTCAATATGGGTACGATCCAGTGCACTTAATCCGAGAATAGATGGATAAGTTCCCCGGCCCTTGAGGTGCAGTTTAGCTTACTGCGCTAGGCGGTGGTGAATAGTACTCGAGTACTGGAACTCGGGGCTTTTGCGGCTGTGGGGAACGTTTGGTTGCGGTATTCTATGCAGGGTTGTTTCCCCGTGCTCGAGGCGTCGAAACGAATTGCACCGGCGGTGTAGTCTACTCGTCGCAGTTGTTAAAAAAGTGCTGTTATCGCATACCACCCGGGTCCGAGCGGAAGGGCCAATTTTGGTGGCAGTCCTTTTTTTTTTTTAAAAAAAAGAGGAGCATTTTGGCATCACCAGTAGATAGACTATCGTACTGCAGCGCACATTTGGCGGGGAGGCCGAGGCAACCTTTCATAAAAGCTGGAGATATTAAACTACAACCATTAAAGGAAGTAAATAGACTTATCTATTGCTTTCCTGTTTTATGCGAAACTGGTCGTCGCCTTCTCCTGCCGGTGGCAGGAGATAAGTTAACCATCAGGACAGTTTGAAATGGCTCTTTCTATCGGCACTCGATAGCACTCGGAGGGTGATAATGAGGCTGCTGGTGTGACATCTGAGAGCACCCAACCATCCACGAATCTATCCACCCCCATCACCAGCTACCCATATTGTGATATGCATATGCACCTGCAATGCACAGCATTGAAACAGGAGGAACCTATCGCTTTATGCGGGGCGGACCCTGGAGCCTTTTTCCCACCCTTTTAAATAGGGTAATCTAAGCGGACAGATGGCAGAGTACTCGTAATTGCCTGACTGTTGTAAAATGGACTGTCATTGCATAGTGGCCAGAGGTTGGTCAGAGCCTCAGAATATTGGTGGTATGCAATCGCAGTCCTTTTTACAAACGTCGGGCGATTGTGGGTATTGCGCAAGTAACGCAACTCTGGGGATAAATATGATATAGCACTCAGAGTGCGAGTGAGGGCAATAGATATAACCGCCACGTCGCTTAAAGCAGCAATTTTCAGGGGGGAACGCTCACCAAGTTTGAAGCAGAGTGGCTTGTTGATGGACACCGTTATTGCTCTGTGGCGGTCACATCGCCCTCAGCCACACTTGTGGGGGCCGGGGGGGCATCCGCGGGGAAGTTTGGTATCGCCGGTATCATAGGGTATGTGTGGTAATGTAGAATGGTGGTCGTTCCTTTTTGCTGTACTGGGTGGAGTGAGTGATGAGCTTGATTATGCTCTGTTGGATGATTTGTGAGAGGGTGGGAAGAACTTTTGTCAAGGGGTGTGAAGGAATATGGGTTGCCAAGGACTGGGAGTATGGTAATTGGGATGGATGGACAGAAGGGAGGTGCGAGGGAACATTGCGGTGCTCGAGGATAAGTGAGTTGAGGTATTATGGGAGAGTACTTGGATAAGGCGCCGAGAGGGCGGTGTTTTTGATAAGAGCTCGGGGGAACAGCGCCTCTGGATTCATGATTACCGGCACCCAAGGACAAAAGTAGTCCTGGTGCAAGTACTTGTACTGTACTAGTACTCGCACTTTGTTTATACAAGTAATGTACTGTGGCTACTTACCTACCTGATAGGAGGGTTTTTCTTCTTCTTTGCTGTGAGAGGCGTAGTTGTACTGTTTTACTCGGTATCATACTGGTATGCCCCTTGGGTTAGATACCGGTAGATTGATGGATAGGCTTGTTCAGGCCACAGCTTCTTTGAACTGAGCAGTCTTCGGGCACCGTGTTGGTCCGTAAGAATTGCCAGTATTCGACCGAATATTATGACTCGAGGTGCCGGTACCGTAGCTGCAACACCATTGCATTGATCCGGGTTCTTGGGGTTCCCCTCCCCCTAGGCGTTGCTATCTGCAACAAGTAAATTTAACTGGCAGCTGACAGCGGGCAGTTGGTATGATCCGGCATTGGTTCTGGACGAATTGTGGGGCATAGAAACGAAACAATTCTCCGTTGAGTTGATATCTAAAGGTGATTGGGCCAATGATGGATGGATAGGTTGGAGCAGAGGTTTTCTACCTGATCAATGCATTTTCTTCCCTTGCACCTTTATTTATGTCTGAAAAAAGGAACACCCTGTACCCTGGAGACGTTACGTACGAGTTCCCAGTGTATCGCGAGTACCGCATAGTAGCGACAAAGTAGTGAGCGGACGGGGCCACGACTGTTTTATCATTTTTTGCTGTCATTCCATACATCAGACATAAATGATTCAGCAGCTATCGTCCGGTCATTATCTTGTCTCGAGAGTACGCGCAACCGATTGTTCCTATCCCTGTCGGTGCTTGTGCCTCCCTCTCGTTTCCATTCCCTGCTATCATATTCGCCCGCAGCAGGTCTGCTTGCCCAAAGAACGACACATTTTTTTTCTTGTGCCACCACCCAGTTCACTGCCCCCCCCCCTCCAAGATAACTCTGGCTGAACTGTCATCGCCCGTTTTATTTGTTCGTTTCCACTCGACAATCCTTAGGAAAGGAAGGAGGAGGAAGAAAATCTACTCTGTGAAAGACAAAGAACAGACAGCTTCAGCCATTTGAGCCTTGGATCTTACAACTCTTTTCGATCCACCGTCTTGTTTTTTTCCATGCATTACAACATCCACCTTCTCGCACCGGCGGTTGTCTTGGTGGGAGCGGTGATCCAGTGCGGGACGAACGCGGCCATACTTCCCGACTCTCTGGGCCGCCGAGTCGCCGTTGAACCCAAGAGTGTTCACACTGTTCGCGAATTCCCAGATCCAAGAGCTTCGGCTCCTGAGCCGCCTCGGTGGTCCACCCGAATCCGAGATGCTGTTATCAGTCAATTATTCGGGAGGGCCGACCGGCAGGGAAGGCGGAGGGAGAATCGGAGATACTTGTCCGCGACGACGAAGGTTGTCTCGCAGTATGCTGGCGATGTGGTGTTGCGCTTTACCCTCAAGACACCCGAGGAGATAAAAGCCCTAGCCGAAGCTTCCAACATCTTGCTTTTGGACGTTTGGTCGACAACCAAGACTCACGCTGATATTAGGATAGCGGAGGCGGATGTATGTCTTGCGTTGCTACCGATTACCGAGGGTGCGAATTGTTAACCGTGATGCTTAGATCCCACCTCTATTGGACCTTCTACCCGCTTCATTACAACATTCGCATGCTCGCTTGATGCGCGACTTGAGCCAGACTGCTCGAGATACTTATCCTAGTGAAGCTCCTCTCAGCCGTTACTATGGGAAAACGCTGGACGAAGTCCAAGACATCTTCTTCCAGGAATACCAGCCACTTGATGTAATTCAGGCATGGATGAATCTCCTCCAATCACTCTTTCCTGGTCATGTGGAAGTTATAAGTATCGGGGAGAGTTATGAGGGGCGTCCTATTCAAGCCATCCGTGTGGGAAACCGGCAAGCGGATGGAAGCAAGAAGAAAACCGTCATTGTGACCGGAGCAGTTCATGCAAGGGAATGGATTAGCGTTTCGACAGTTTCCTATTTAGCATATTCTCTTATCACGGGATATAGAAGGGGTGATCGCTTGCTGGATAATATGGTTGATGGGTTTGACTGGTATTTCATTCCGACTCTCAACGTCGATGGGTATGTGTATACGTGGGAGAGCGATAGGCTCTGGAGGAAGAATAGACAGCCGACCACCTTAGCTTTCTGCAAAGGAATTGATCTGGACAGAGCATACAACTTCCATTTCGATGGGTCGTCTCAATCGCAATCGAACCCTTGCAGCGACAGTATGTCTCCCTACAGAAATTGTGTGACCCTTATCGGGAATTTTGTTCTAATGAGAGTGTAGTGTTCCCGGGAACTTCCCCCTTCGAAGCAACGGAAGCAAAGGTGTTTTCAGATTGGACGTACAATATCACCAAGGAGGGGGCTGGGATAGTGGGATTACTCGACTTCCATTCTTACTCGCAACAAAGTATGACGATATCGCTGGCTTGATTCAATACACATGCTAACATGATGCTAGTTCTCTACCCATACTCGTACTCCTGCGATAGCATGCCCCCGGATCTCGAGAACCTCGAAGAGCTAGGAATCGGCCTGGCTAAAGCCATTCGATTGACTTCTGGTGAGCATTTTGAGGTGACATCAGCCTGTGAGGGTACCGGGTTTGCCAAGTACCAGGGCACGACGGGCGGCGGGAGCATGATGGACTTCTTCTACGCCGAGGATCGTATCCCCTACTCGTACCAGATTAAATTGCGGGATACGGGCAGTTACGGGTTTTTGCTTCCCAGAGACCATATCATTCCCGCTGGCCGGGAGAGCATGAATCTATTGAGGCATTTCGGATTCTTCATTCTCGATGATGGATCTCCGGTACAGCGACACGGCGATTTGAAGAAGAAGTGAAATCTTCCCTTGTGTTCTGTTCTAGGCTATTGAAAGAAATTGACCCGAACGAATTAGGGTGGGTTGGTGGTTTTATTTTATTCTTTATTCCTTTTTGGCGTTTTTGTGATGGGTTTTGCCATGTATTCGGGCAGTCTACCAGAACGAGCAAACGACAGGTTGGCCTGTGCAGGTAGGCTGGGTATTTGGTTTTTATTCGGTGTTTCGGGGTGGTCATGGTTTGCTTTGCGTGTACACAAGTTAGGCATGCCCACAAAAATTGGCATATCTGGCATGGCGTGAGATAGGGGTGGAATGGATGGCAGGAGGGGGGGGTCTCAAAAAGCATTCTTCTTGGAGGGTTTTACTTTTTGTATATTCCGAGAACTTGTTTCTTTTCACCGTTTGTTCTTGCCGTCTTCCCTTTATCTTTTTTTGGATATCACTTTAATGAGCACAGTTTATAATAATAAAACAAACAAACCACCACTACATCTCATCCCATATCAGTGATCAAAGTTTCTGATACAACTCGAACCAGAACCTCACCCCGTTCTCCTCCCTGACGCCCACGGGCACCTCCTCCCCGACGAACGCGCAAAGCTCCTCATACCCCCTCCGCATCCACCCGGTCTTTTCCTCATCCCTGACATCCACTGGAAAAAATCGATCACAGTCAAACTCCCCCTCAATACTCGTCAACAGCACATTCCTGGCCCTCTCGTCCTCCATGGCAAGCTTGTATATCTCCGCTCCACCGATCACGAATATTCTGCCGCCGTCGCCGCCCGCGGCGGCGATTGCGTCGGGGAAGGAAGTGACCCAGATACTTGCGTCGTTGAAAGGATCAGGCCGCGGGGAGCGCGAGATGACGACGTTGCGGCGCGATGGCAGCGGGCGGAACTTTGGCGGGATGGAGAGGTAGGTTTTTCGGCCCATTATTAGGGTGTTTAACACCGGGTTGGTGGGGGGGGGGGATGGGGACGGGGGAGGACGTTTTGTGACGCGGGAGAAGTAGGAGAGGTCTGTCGGGAGATGCCATGGTAGTGTGCCGGATTTCCCGATTCCGAGGGATTGGGTTGCTGCGACGATAATTGTCAGATTTACGCTTGTGGTTGTCATTTTGGGTTTTTGGTGGTTGGTGGTTGGTGGTGGTGGTGGTGGTTGGCGGGGTTGGTGGGGTTGCGAGGCTCGTGAGGGGGAACTCTTTTTCTTTTTCTTTTTCCCTTTTTAAGTTTAGGTTGGCGTGCAGCCTTACGATATGCGAGAGGCAACCTGCCTGCAACGTCTTGTGGGGAGATAAGCTTTAACCAGGCGCCCACTTAGGCTCTGCAGGTAATATCATATGTACGAGTAGATTGTCATGCGTATTTCTCTTGGTACCCGTAAATGGTATGATTATTCGTTGTATTTGTTTGTTATTCTGGTTGGGCGTCGTAATTGGCGCACGAAATGCTAGCTTACTACTCAAGGGCCACCTTACTCTGTGGAATAACCAAGGCTATAATATCTCATCTTCTCCACAAGGCTACCCGTTAGCTTAGTTCACGATTTGAGCACAAGTGTTGCGAAATGCAAAATTATCTACTTATCAAAGTTCATCATATTTCTAGTGAGGAAGGTAGAAAACCTGCTGACATAATCTACTAAATATTACAAATATACTAGCAGCCCCTCGACCGACCGGTCAAGCTTGGAGTCAATGTTGCAAGTATAATAGATGACGAAGGAGCTGTTAGGAAAGGTAGCAAATTTGATCTCCACTAATACTTGGGTGAAGTAAACTTTGTGGGTTACAATTGGATATATAAAATACAGGTGTGGTCTCCCGCCCAAGCAATAATTTCACCACTTCCGGATGGAAGAAGCATTGTTAACCATGGTTGTTTGGCTTGTCAGGGTCAACCACTTTCTGTCTGAGTAGAATTTACACTACTCTCATGTGCACCCACAGCTGCATCCAAGACAGGTGTTTGGCTGCGATCATCGCTTCATATCCATCTCCCACTCCAATCCACCAGCTATCTTTCTTGGCTTTTCTCTTCCCCGGGAGATTGTTGCTTTGTGTAAAGTTGCATCGATACCTAAGAAAGCCTATAGAATCTTAGCTCCATAGCCATTAGTGGATTGTCGTGGGGTTCCTAATAGCATTGCCCATACCTACATTGCCGACATATTTTTCAGAATCTTCTCCACAATATTTGCCTCTAGGCTCTTGTCCATTGCATCCGGTGTTTCATCCTCATTCAATCTAACATGAAGGTATTCGATGATATGATCCTTGCTGGTACCTGGAGATACACTTTTCGCTCGTTTGGCAAAACGCTTTCTGATCTCAGCCGGAATGCTAGGTCTTCCAGTGATGAATATCCTCATGCTCGGTAACCATTGCAAGATTTGTTGCAATTTCTAAAGAGGTATCAGTGGTAGATAATAAGGAGAAAGCAGGTCTACAGGTCCCTCCACGCCCATCGCCTTCCCCTCCACGGCCCGGGCAAACAGGGGTAGCAAGCCAGTAGTTTTGTTCATTCCTATTTGAATCAACATCGGGCTTGTCAAGTCGGTATACTTTGATGGAGCTGACTCAGAAATCTCATACCTTCATCAACGCCCTGAGGATAATATCATTTTCCTCAGCATCCATTTTGGCTATCATTACTTTTTCGTATCGACTCTTGCTTGTTTTTACCACCATTGCGTGCTTGGCCTTCAGGATCAGATGTTCAATAAATCCTATGTATCGCAGGAACCAGGTTCTGATAGGGTCACCGCCGCTCATATCGTCGTCATATTTCAGCTTAAATGGCTCCTTCTTAGAACTTGAGCTGTCCATAAGTGTAAAGGCTCGCCCGGTGCACCTGCAAAATACAAACGGAAGGGAGTAGTTAATAAAGCTCGCAACTGTGGAAGGGATTGATATTTACCATTTTCTGAGTGGCGCCTTTGGTCAATGTGTATCGATTGCGAAGGTGGTTAACTTCTATGTCTTTGATGCAGTCACCACCTGCGATATAAATGTCACAATTGAATATTGTTGTGCTAGGCGGGCTACAAGATTTTCCGGCGCTCTATTAAAATTAGCAAACGTAAACCTTATCTATGGAAGGAATTTCCTCACAGAAAGCACAGGCCGTACCAGCAGCTGAAGCAGCTACTCGATGTCAGTTAGCAAAATTAGAGAAGGGTCAGGTGGTACAGAGTGGACAATGGGCTTACCTGCTGTGGCCACTGGGTCGGGCCTCGGCTCTTTTGCTGGTTTGACAGGACGGCTCTTGGTCAATCTGCTTGTGGACGGGGGACTCCTGCTTCTCCAGCGATCGTCTCGAGGTTGAGGAAGGAAGGGTAATTGATGGAAGGAGCAGGGGAAAACTATTAACGAAGCTCGGGTTGTACACTCTAGCGTTCGGGTCCGAGGCGAGTGAATAGGTGGTTTGGTGTCAGGGTGTAGTGTGCGCTACAAATATTTGTGAATCCGGTCTTATGAGGAGATGGACGGCTGGAACTGAAGTGTCACGGGGGCGGGCCGATACTTCCAAATACTGTACTGAAGTCGAGTTGACACCTTTTTCTATTTTTTTGCCGATTTGAGAGATGAAGAGGATGGACTTTTGAGTAACTTTGTGCGGTGAATGTGGTTGAAGTAATTGCAGCAGGGTGAAGAACAGGTGAATGGTAGGGGAGTTGATAGCAGGTTCGAGGGGAAGAGGACGCCGTGTGTGGGTCTCATAGTGAAAGCGGTCAAACGCGAAATTTTAATAACCTAATCAGAAGATCTACAGGTATTATCAGATGATTGAGATCGAACAGCTCATCTCAAAGAGAAAAAAGGCACTGCAAGCCCTATATCATTATGGGAGTCATGACCCTTATATGGTCTCTAGCCATCCTGGTTATTCTCGGTGGTCTGGGGCCGGGACGTGCCTCCTTTGGCTATAGGCTGGGTGTAGTTTGTGCTTAGCACAGTATCTGACTGGGCCACTGTGTTGTGGTACCCTGAATTTCAGATTGGGTGCTCTAGCTCTAGGATGTTGTCGGAATTGGTGTGTCGAGGCGATTTACTGTGTGGCTCCGTTTCCTATCATTAATACAACTACCCCCTCTTTTGTATTCACGGAATTAAGGCTTAGACCGACTTGAACTTAAAAGGCCCATAACATTACTAAGTGTCTTTCCAACCAAATTCTCTTCAGACTCTCTGTGCCATGTGGGTTTATTGTCCGAATGACCAACAGGGGGCATGCACCATACTTTGTATGCCTAGGGCTGGCCCAGCCCCTGTATTGAAATTCCGTAAAATGCGGTATACGGGCGAAGGGATGGTAGTTGTAGACAAGCAGAGAATAATTCCGTATCTAAAATTTCAGAGGATCTCTCACTAAAGACACCTAGGGAACTAAAAAGGCCTACCTTGAACCCCCTCCCCCCCACTCTCCGTGCCTTAGGGGGGAGAACCCCCATTCTCCCAAAATCTGGGAGGAAAGAAAAACTACCTTTTAGCAGGATAAGTATTTGTTCCCAACCCAATCTTCCATGAAATACATAGCTGGAGCGCAGTGGTTAACATCTCAAGAACCAATTAACCTCCTGTCGCAATTAGCGGGAGCACAGTTCAATTCACGCTTACAATGAGTTATTATTGAACTATCCGTCATGTAGGGCAGGAGAATTGAAAAATAATAATTCTAGCAGATAGGGAGTGGGGGATTGGAGAACCTAGTCCTCATCAATAGGGCTATGGGGCTTGTCAATCCAACTACGAGGTGGTAGAATCTGTCAGAAATAGAGATGTGCTGTATTCCGTGGTTGTTCTATCTGAGAAGGAAGCAAACAAGTATTGAGCAGAAGAAAGAAGGGTTGGGGTTCGCGGAGGTCGGTGATGCGGCTATCGGCTAACTAGTGTACATGCAACAATGATTTCTAACACTTCCCGCCCTCAACAAACCAAGATCGAAGCCAATGGCAAAAGCACCATAGACCACATAGCTCTGAGCATCACGGAGCACCAGTAAAACCCCTCATCCAAATTGTCTCAGAGGGGAAAGGTATACTCTCAGCTCCAGATGACTAGCTGTCTCGTAAACACCTTAAATAATGGAACAAAAGGAAATAAAAGGCAAGAAAATACAAGGCAAGAGAGGAGACCCGGATATCAGTCCAGTGTAGCTGAAAGACCAATCATTGTCAAGAATCGACGATGCATAGATTCTGGAAGTGCCTTGGTAAGGCCATCAGCCGCATTATCCTCTCCTGGAACAAAGATAAACCGGACAATCCCTAGTTGCTGGACTTCGCGGGACTTGAAAAGACGTATATCAAAGTGTTTATTGCGAGCTGTAACTCCCTCAGAGCTCACGGTTTGTATGGCCCTTGCACTGTCGGTATAAATTGTTGTTGGTTCAACTTGGGATAGCGTAGGAGGATATGCTGAATGAGAACTGGCTGCTGATATGGTATTCCCAGCAGTGTTCAAAGAGACCTCTCATTGGATATCAGCAAGGACTTGACGAAGCCATAAGACCTCCTTAACTGCCTCCAGAAAGGCAGAATACTCTGACTCCAACGTAGAAGTCGCAACGATACTCTGCCGCTTTGACTGCCAGGAGACTGGTCCGCCTAGTAGGAAGACGAAGGCCCCAATTGACCGCCGATTCCGTGAATCACCTGCCCAGTCTGCATCAGTGAACCCTGTAAGGGTAGGCACAGCCCCATGCGACTTAAAGTGTAATCCCATCGTCTTTGTCTGCTTGAGATACCGGAGAACACGTGAGACAGCCGTTTGATATACCGTATACGGATCACAGCTGTAGCTGCTAAGAGCAGAGACAGCAAAGGTGATATCTGGCCGAGTGCCAAGGGAGATGTACACAAGAGCACCAATCCGCTTAAGGTAGGAATTCTGATCAACTTGCTTATCATTTGTAAATTCCGATAGTCGGGTATCTTTAGCTAAAGGTGTTGATGCTCCATTGGCCTTGTCCATCTGAAAACGGCGAAGGACGGTTTCTATATATCCTGTTT
>Ga0307510_10002149_pt1 | contig 22270 bp, 8 predicted proteins | sample 12_EM_MG_FD_207224 | JGI IMG/M metagenome (GOLD analysis project Ga0307510, IMG submission 207224) | Populus trichocarpa ectomycorrhiza microbial communities from riparian zone in the Pacific Northwest, United States - 12_EM | ecosystem: Host-associated > Plants > Roots > Unclassified | place...
GCGGCGACCTGCTCTACATCCAGGGCCACTCGGCGCCGGGCGTGTATGCGCGCGCCTTCATGGAAGGCCGCCTGACCGAAGAGCAGCTGCTCAACTTCCGCCAGGAGGTCGACGGCAAGGGCATCTCGAGCTATCCGCATCCGAAGCTGATGCCGGAGTTCTGGCAGTTCCCGACCGTGTCGATGGGCCTGGGCCCGCTGATGGCGATCTACCAGGCGCGCTTCCTGAAGTACCTGCATGCGCGCGGCATCGCCGACACCAGCAACCGCAAGGTCTGGGTCTTCTGCGGCGACGGCGAGATGGACGAACCCGAGTCGCTCGGCGCGATCGGCCTCGCGGCGCGCGAGAAGCTCGACAACCTGATCTTTGTCATCAACTGCAACCTGCAGCGCCTCGATGGCCCGGTGCGCGGCAACGGCAAGATCATCCAGGAGCTCGAAGGCGAGTTCCGCGGTTCGGGCTGGAACGTGATCAAGCTGCTGTGGGGCAGCTACTGGGACCCGCTGCTGGCGCGCGACAAGGACGAGATCCTGCGCAAGGTGATGATGGACACGGTCGACGGCGACTACCAGGCCTTCAAGGCGAATGACGGCGCGTTCGTGCGCAAGAACTTCTTCGGCCGCCACCCCAAGCTGCTCGAGATGGTCGCCAAGATGAGCGACGACGACATCTGGCGCCTGAACCGCGGCGGCCACGATCCGCAGAAGGTCTACGCCGCGTTCCACCGCGCCGTGAACCACAAGGACCAGCCGACCGTGCTGCTGATCAAGACCGTCAAGGGCTTCGGCATGGGCAAGAGCGGCGAGGGCAAGAACACCGCGCACCAGACCAAGAAGCTGATCGACGAGGACGTGAAGATCTTCCGCGACCGCTTCGACATCCCGATCCCCGACAGCAAGCTCGCCGACATCCCGTTCTACAAGCCCGACGAAGACACGCCGGAGATGCGCTACCTGCACGAGCGCCGCAAGGCCCTCGGCGGCTACCTGCCGCACCGCCGCACCAAGGCCGACGAGCAGATCGCGGTGCCGCCGCTCGACAGCTTCAAGGCCGTGCTCGACCCGACCGCCGAAGGCCGCGAGATCTCCACCACGCAGGCCTTCGTGCGCTTCCTGACGCAGCTATTGCGCGACAAGGACCTCGGCCCGCGCGCGGTGCCCATCTTGGTCGACGAGGCGCGCACCTTCGGCATGGAGGGCCTGTTCCGCCAGATCGGCATCTACAACCCCGCGGGCCAGAACTACACGCCGGTCGACAAGGACCAGGTGATGTACTACCGCGAGGACAAGGCCGGGCAGGTGCTGCAGGAAGGCATCAACGAACCTGGCGGCATGAGCAGCTGGATCGCCGCGGCCACGTCGTACTCGACCAACAACCGCATCATGGTGCCGTTCTACGTGTACTACTCGATGTTCGGCTTCCAGCGCGTGGGCGACCTCGCGTGGGCCGCCGGCGACATGCAGGCGCGCGGCTTCCTGCTGGGCGGCACCTCGGGCCGCACCACGCTGAACGGCGAAGGCCTGCAGCACGAAGACGGCCACAGCCACATCCTGGCGAGCACGATCCCGAACTGCGTCAGCTACGACCCGACCTTCGCGCACGAGGTGGGCGTGATCCTGCACCACGGCCTGAAGCGCATGGTCGAGAAGCAGGACAACGTCTACTTCTACCTGACGCTGCTCAACGAGAACTACCCGCAGCCCGGCCTCAAGCCCGGCACCGAAGAGCAGATCATCAAGGGCATGTATCTGCTCGAAGAGGGCGCGAAGAAGACGCCGCGCGTGAACCTGCTCGGCAGCGGCACCATCCTGCGCGAGTCGCAGTTCGCGAAGGAGCTGCTCGAGAAGGACTGGGGCATCGGCGCCAACGTGTGGAGCTGCCCGAGCTTCAACGAACTCACGCGCGACGGCCAGGACTGCGAGCGCTGGAACATGCTGCACCCGACCGACAAGAAGCAGCGCGTGCCCTTCGTGACGCAGCAGCTCGACAAGTTCGCCGGTCCGGTGATCGCGTCGACCGACTACATGAAGAACTACGCCGAGCAGATCCGCGCCTTCATGCCCAAGGGCCGCACCTACAAGGTGCTGGGCACCGACGGTTTCGGCCGCAGCGATTTCCGCAGCAAGCTGCGCGAACACTTCGAGGTGAACCGACACTACATCGTCGTCGCCGCGCTGAAGGCACTCGCCGACGAAGGCACGGTGCCCGCGGTCAAGGTGGCCGAGGCGATCAAGAAATACGGCATCAACGTCGACAAGCTCAACCCGCTGTACGCCTAACTTCTTACCCATCTGAGAACCCGACGGAGACAACAACAATGGCACTGGTGGAAGTCAAGGTCCCGGACATCGGCGACTTCGCGGAAGTGGAAGTCATCGAGCTGCTCGTGAAGCCCGGCGACACGGTCAAGGCCGAGCAATCGCTGATCACCGTCGAGAGCGACAAGGCGTCGATGGAGATCCCGTCGTCGCACGCGGGCGTGATCAAGGAGCTGAAGATCAAGCTCGGCGACAAGGTCAAGGAAGGCTCGCTGCTGCTGGTGCTGGAGGCTGCGGGTGATGCCGCCGCCGCAGCGGCGTCGCCTGCGCCTGCTGCCGCGGCTGCGCCTGCATCGGCGCCGGCCGCGGCCGCACCTGCCGCGCCTGCGGCCAGCGGTGGCCCGGTCGACGTGGTCGTGCCCGACATCGGCGACTTCGACGAGGTCACCGTGATCGAGGTGATGGTCAAGTCCGGCGACAACATCAAGGTCGAGCAGAGCCTGATCACGGTCGAGAGCGACAAGGCCTCGATGGAGATCCCGTCGTCGCATGCCGGCGTGGTCGGCGACGTCAAGGTCAAGGTCGGCGACAAGGTCAAGAAGGGCAGCCTCGTCGCGGTCGTGCAGGCCGCGGGTGGCGCAACGCCCGCGGCACCTGCTGCTGCGGCGGCGCCCGCTGCGGCTCGGGCATCTGCGCCTGCACCGGCGCCTGCAGCCGCAGCAGCTGCGCCGGCCGACAAGGCCGTGCCCACCGCCGCGCTGCCGGCGCATGAGCCGACCGCGTCCAAGGGCAACTTGCCGCATGCCTCGCCCACGATCCGCAAGCTCGCGCGCGAACTCGGCGTGCCGCTGGACGAGGTCAAGGGCAGCGGCCCGAAGGGGCGCATCACGCAGGACGACGTGCACGGCTTCGTCAAGAGCGTGATGGCCGGCGGCGTGCAGACGCAGGCGCAGCAGGCCAAGGCGCCCGCGGCGGCCGCAGGCGGTGGCGCCGGCTTCCCCGGCCTGCTGCCGTGGCCGGTGGTCGACTTCACGAAATTCGGCACGGTCGAGCGCAAGGACTTGTCGCGCATCAAGAAGCTCAGCGGCGCGAACCTGCACCGCAACTGGGTGATGATCCCGCACGTCACGAACAACGACGACGCCGACATCACCGAGCTCGAAGCCTTCCGCGTGGCCACCAACAAGGAGAACGAGAAGTCGGGCGTGAAGGTGACGATGCTCGCGTTCGTGATCAAGGCGGTGGTCGCGGCGCTGAAGAAGTTCCCGGAGTTCAACACCAGCCTCGACGGCGATCAGCTCGTCTACAAGCAGTATTTCCACATCGGTTTCGCGGCCGACACGCCGAACGGCCTGGTCGTGCCGGTGCTGAAGGATGCCGACAAGAAGGGCATCATCCAGATCAGCACCGAGATGGGCGAGCTCGCGAAGAAGGCGCGCGACGGCAAGATGGGCCCGGCCGACATGACCGGCGGCTGCTTCTCGATCAGCTCGCTCGGCGGCATCGGCGGCACGCACTTCACGCCCATCATCAACGCGCCCGAAGTTGCGATCCTCGGCCTGTCGAAGAGCGCGATGAAGCCGGTCTGGGACGGCAAGCAGTTCGTGCCGCGCCTGACGCTGCCGCTGTCGCTGTCGTACGACCACCGCGTGATCGACGGTGCCTCGGCGGCGCGCTTCAATGCGTACCTCGGACAGGTGCTGGCGGACTTCCGTCGCGTGTTGCTCTAGGCCCGTCATGACGACGGTTGTTGTTGTCCGCAAGGGCGGCACCGTGGCCATCGCTGCCGACACGCTGGTCACCTTCGGGGACACGCGGCTGGCGCATGGCTACGAGGCCAACATGAAGCTGTTCAAGGTCGGCGATTCGTGGATAGGCATGGCAGGCACGACCGCGCACTTTCCGGTGCTGCGGCGCGCGCTCGAAGCGCTGCCGGCTGGCGAGCTCAAACTTCATTCGCGCGACGAGGTCTTCGAGACTTTCCTGAAGCTGCACCCGAAGCTGAAGGAGAACTTCTTCCTGAACACCAAGGAGGAAGACTCCGACCCGTACGAGAGCTCGCAGTTCACCGCGCTGATCGCCAACCACGCCGGCATCTTCGGCGTCTACTCGTACCGCGAGGTGTTCGAGTTCGACCGCTTCTGGGGCATCGGCACCGGCCGCGCGTTCGCGCTGGGCGCGATGTACGCCGCCTACGACAAGGCCAAGACCGCACGCGAACTGGCCGAGCTCGGCGTGCGCGCCGGCTGCGAATTCGACAAGAACTCCAGTGGGCCGATCAACGCCCACACCATCAAACTGAAATGAGAGACTGACCCATGGCCCTCATCGACATCAAAGTGCCGGACATCGGCGACTTCAAGGACGTCGCCGTCATCGAGCTGCTCGTCAAGCCGGGCGACACCGTCAAGGCCGAGCAGTCGCTGATCACGGTGGAGAGCGACAAGGCCTCGATGGAGATCCCGTCGTCGCACGCCGGCGTCGTGAAGAGCGTTGCGCTCAAGGTCGGCGACGTGATCAACGAAGGTTCGCTGATCCTGTCGCTCGATGCAGCCGCCGCCGCCGCGCCGGCGAGTGCGCCCGCGGCTGCTGCGCCCGCTGCAGCTTCACCTGCACCGGCCGCACCGGCCGCACCGGCTGCGCCCGCGCCCGTCGCGGCGACCTACGCCGGCGGCGCCGATGTCGAATGCGACCTGGTCGTGCTCGGCGCTGGCCCGGGCGGCTACTCGGCCGCGTTCCGCGCCGCCGACCTCGGCATGAAGGTTGTGATGATCGAGCGTTTCGCGACGCTGGGCGGCGTCTGCCTCAACGTGGGCTGCATCCCGTCGAAGGCGCTGCTGCATGTCGCCTCGGTGATGGACGAGGTGAAGCACTTCGAAGCGCTGGGCGTGAGCTTCGCTGCGCCCAGCGTCGACCTCGCCAAGCTCAAGACGCACAAGGAAAAGGTCGTCGGCAAGCTGACCGGCGGCCTCGCCGCGATGGCCAAGATGCGCAAGGTCACGGTGGTGCAGGGCACGGCCGCGTTCCTCGACCCGTTCAACATCGGCGTCGAACTCGCCAAGGGCGGCAAGCAGACGATCCGCTTCAAGCGGGCCGTCATCGCCGCTGGCTCCGAAGCGGTGAAGCTGCCCTTCCTGCCGAAAGACGACCCGCGCGTCGTCACCAGCACCGGCGCGCTCGAGCTGCGCCAGAGCCCGAAGCGCATGCTCGTGATCGGCGGCGGCATCATCGGCCTGGAGATGGGCACGGTGTACTCGACGCTGGGTGCGCGGCTTGACGTGGTCGAGATGCTCGACGGCCTGATGCAGGGCGCCGACCGCGACCTCGTGAAGGTCTGGCAGAAGATGAACGCGCCGCGCTTCGACAACATCATGCTGAAGACCAAGACGGTCGGCGCCGAGGCCACGAAGGATGGCATCCTCGTCAAGTTCGAAGGCGAAGGCGCGCTGAAGGAACAGGTCTACGACCTCGTGCTGCAGGCCGTGGGCCGCGTGCCCAACGGCAAGCGCATCGGCGCGGACAAGGCCGGCGTGACGGTGACCGACCGCGGCTTCATCCCGGTCGACATCCAGATGCGCACCAACGTGCCGCACATCTTCGCGATCGGCGACATCGTCGGCCAGCCGATGCTGGCGCACAAGGCGACGCACGAAGGCCATGTGGCGGCCGAAGTGGCGGCCGGCGACACCAAGGCCGCGTTCGACGCGCGCGTGATCCCGAGCGTGGCCTACACCGACCCGGAGGTCGCGTGGGTCGGTGTCACCGAAGACGAAGCCAAGGCCAAGGGCATGAAGGTCAAGAAGGGCCTGTTCCCGTGGAACGCGTCGGGCCGCGCAATCGCCAATGGCCGCGACGAGGGCTTCACCAAGCTGCTGTTCGACGAGACCACGCATGCGATCGTCGGCGGCGGCATCGTCGGCACGCATGCCGGCGACATGATCGGCGAGATCGCGCTGGCGATCGAGATGGGCGCGGATGCGGTGGACATCGGCAAGACCATCCACCCGCATCCCACGCTCGGCGAGAGCATCGGCCTGGCGGCCGAGGCCTTCGAGGGCGCCTGCACCGACTTGCCGCCGGTCAAGCGCTGAGCGCCTCGGGGCGCTTCGCGACGCGGCGACGACGCGATGGCGCCGCCGCGGCCCGTCAGGGCTTCTTCGCCGGCGCCGATGCCGGCTGCGAGGGCAGCAGCGGCCCGGTCTGTACCGGAGCCACAGGCCGTGCCGGCGGCACCGGCGGCGCGCTCTCGGCGAGCTTTTGCGCACGCGCGTCGAGCTCGCTGTGGTCGGTCGCGATGACCTCGGCCACGATCACCGGGCAGCGCGTCGGCGCGTCGTCGCCCTGTTCCCAGCCGGCCGCGTCATTCGCGGTGTTGTCGACGCGGCTCACGCCCAGCTGCGAATTGAGCTGGTACATCGCGGCCTGCGTGCGCGCATACGCGAAGCCGAGGTCGTACTCGGCGTTGGCATACGCGCGGCGCGCGGTGTAGAGCTCGTTCTCGGCATTGAGCAGGTCCAGCAGGCTGCGCTGGCCGATGTCGAACTGCTGGCGGTAGGCGTCGCGCGCCTTCTCGATCGCGAGCGTGTTGCGGTCCAGGTAGACAAGTTGGTCTACCAGCTTGCGCGTGTCGTTGTAGGCGATCGCGGTGGTCTGGCGCGTGTCGCGGCAGGCCTTGTCGCGCAGGTCGGCCGACTGGCTCAGCAGATTCGTCTGCTGGCGCACGCGCGCCTGGTCGGCACCGCCGTTGTAGAGGTTCCAGCTCAGCACGAGTTCGGCGGAGGTGTCACGCGTGCGGTCGGCGATCGCGTCGACGTTGTGGCCCGCGGTGCCGCGCACGCGCGCCTCGACGCGCGGCTGGTACAGCGACTTGCGCGCGTCCACCGATGCACGCGCCGAGCGCAGGCCCTCGATGCTGGCGCTGACGGCCGCGCTTTGCCGCACCGCGGTGTTCATCGCGTCCATCGGCGACGCGGGCACGCCGCTCTTGAGCATCGTGATGACGGGCAGGTCCTTCGGCGGCGCGATGCCGACGACGCGCTGGTAGCGGGCCGTCACGTCGTGCAGGTTGGCGACCTCGGTGCTCAGGTTGGATTCGGCCAGCGCGACGCGCGCGCCCGCCTGTTCCAGATCGACGCCGCGGCCCACGCCGGCCTTGAAGCGCGACTGGATCTGCAGGTAGGCGTAGCGGTGCTGAACGTAGTTGTCTTCGGCGAGTTGCACCAAGCGGCGATAGCGCTGCACGTCGAAGTGCGCGCGCGCCGCTTCGAGCGCGGTCTGCTCGGTCACGTCGAGCAGTTCGAAGTAGCGCGCGAGGCGCTCATGGCCTGCGCGCGCCACGTCGTTGCGCGTGCCCAGGCCGTCCCACAGCACCTGGCTCAGCGTGAGGCCGGCTTCGCGGCGATTCAGGTTCTGGGTTTCGGGGCTGCGGGTGGTGATGCGGTCGCTGTCGCGGCCGGCGTTGGCGGTGAGGTCGAGCTTGGGCAGCCAGCCGGCGCGGGCCACGTCGACGGCGTCGACCGAGGCGCGGTAGGCGTTGAAACGTGCGGTGACTTCGGGGTTGCCGTTGACGGCTTGCTCCACCGTGCGCCGCAGCGGATCGGTGGTCTGCGCCTGAGCCGCGCTCGCTGCGAGCAGCAACGCGATGGCACTGCAGATGTGTCGATTGAAGGTCATGAAATTCCCAAACGGTGAGCGCTACGAGTTCTTGTTCGTGCGGCGCGAGTTTATGGATGCGTGCGCCGCTGAAATCCCCGCGTCTGCGGGGTCGGGGGCACTAAGTCACACGCTCTGTGAAGGAGTCGTCGCCTGCGCAACACGTGTGCGTTCATATGCCTCTTCGTGGGTCGATTTTCGAGCCATGCTCGCGCGGCCTCGTGTGTGTCTGCAACCGGGTTTGCGGGGATTGCGGCTCAAGTCCCGCGCCGGGGTGACGAGAACAAGGCGTTGGCCTTTTTGTGGGCCTGTCTTCCCGCGCCGTGACCCCAGCCGCCTTCGCTCACCCTGCCACCGCGCATGCCGTTCAGGGTGCGTGGCGGCTGGGTTCGTGCGCCGCGTATCTCGGTCGCATGTGGGCCGCCCGCATCGTCGCCGCGGTGCTGGTGTGCAGCATGCTGGCGCCGCGCGCCTGGGATGCCGACGCGATGCTGCGCGCCGCGCAGGCGCAGGGTCCGCAGGCCCTGGCCGGCGCACGCGCACTGCAGGTGGTGCTGAGCGGCTTGAACGGGCAGGACGAGCCCGCGAAGCTCGCCGCGATCAACCAGTTCTTCAATCGGCGCGTGATGTTTGCCACGGACCAGGAGGTCTGGGGCCAGCTCGACTACTGGGCCAGCCCGCTGGAGATGCTGGCCAAGGGTCGCGGCGACTGCGAAGACTATGTGATCGGTAAATATTTCAGCCTGCTCGTGGCCGGTGTGCCGGTGAGCCGGCTGCGGCTGGTGTACGTGCGTGCGACCATCGGCGGTCCGGGCGGCGAGACGGTGGCGCACATGGTGCTCGCCTACTACGCATCGCCGGGCGCGGAGCCGCTGATTCTCGACAATCTGATCGGCGACATCCGCCCGGCCTCGCGCCGGCCCGATCTCGAACCGGTGTTCAGTTTCAATGGCGAGGGTCTGTGGCAGGGCGTCGGCGCGCAAAGCGCAGGCGACCCGGTGGCGCGGCTCTCGCGGTGGCGCGAGGTGCTGGCCAAGGCACGCGCCGAGGGGTTTCAATGAACATAGCGAGGCGAGCATGTCGCTGATCCGTCAAATCTGGTTGCTGTTGCTGGGCACGCTGCTCGTGGCCTTGGTCGCCAGCGTCACGGTCAACGTGAGCTCGGCGCGCGACACGCTGCAGACCCAGCTGCAGCTGAAGAACAGCGACAACGCCACGGCGCTGGCGCAGGTGCTGTCGCAGCAGAAAGGCCAGCGCGAGCTGATGGAGCTTGCTGCTGCGGCGCAGTTCGACACCGGCTTCTATCGGCGCATCCGCTTCGTCGGCGCCGATGGCCAGGTGATCTTCGCGCGCGATGTGGCCGCGAGCCCGCTGCACGCGCCGGCCTGGTTCGTCGCGTTGCTGCCGATCGACTCCGCGCCGGGTGTGGCGCAGGTCTCCGATGGCTGGCGCGCGCTGGGGGCTATCGAGGTCGTGAGCCAGTCGGCCTTCGCGCATGACGAGCTCTGGCGCGGCAGCGTGCGTTCGGCGTTCGCGCTCGCGGTCGTCGGCCTGCTCGCGGGCCTGTGCGCCGCACTTGGCGTGGGCCGCATCCGCCGGCCGCTCGACGAGACCGTGGAGCAGGCGGCTTCGCTGCAGCGCGGCGAATACCTGACCGTGGCCGAGCCCAACGTGCCCGAGTTGCGCCGCCTGACGCGCGCGATGAACTCGATGATCGAACGCCTGCGCACGGTGTTCGAGGCGCAGGCCGCGCAGGTCGAGAGCATGCGCCGCCAGGCCAGTGGCGACACGCTCACGGGACTGTCCAACCGGGCGCATTTCATGGCCCAGCTCAATGCTGCGCTGGGCCGCGAGGACGGGCTGGCGGCGGGCGGCCTGGTGCTGCTGCGCGTGCTCAATCTCGCGGAAGTGAACCGCGTTCTCGGGCGCGAGCCGACCGACCGCATGATCCGCACCATCGCCGACAACCTGCAGGAATACACACGGCGCGTGAACGGCGCTTTCGTGGGCCGGCTCAACGGGTCCGACTTCGCGCTCGCGCTGCCGCAGGGCGGCATCTCGCACGAGACGGCGAGCGCGGTGGTCGAGTTGTTGCGCGTCGCGCTGCCGAGCTTCGGCGCGCAGGTCGCGGTGGCGGCAGGCGCGGTCGAGACGCGCCACGGCGACGCGCTCGGCAGCGTAATGGGCGCGGCCGACTTCGCATTGGCGCGCGCCGAGAGCGACGGTGCTTTCGCGGTGGTCGCCACCAGCGCGGCCGAGAGCGCGTTCGCCACCGGCGGCGAGCGCGGCTGGCGCGAGCGCGTGCGCGATGCGCTGGCCGAGCGCCGCGTGCGGCTGGCCGCGTACCCGGTCGTGAACGCGGCCGGCGACATCATCCACCTCGAGTGCCCGCTGCGCCTGCAGCTCGAGGCGAACGGGCCGTTCGAGACAGCAGCTCACTGGCTGCCGCTCGCGGTGCGCAGCCGCCTCACCTGCGATGCCGACGAACGCGCGCTCGCGCTGGCGCTCGACGCCATCGGCCGCGATGGCCACGCGCGCGGCATCAACATCTCGCCGGCCTCGCTGCTCGACAGCGGCTTTGCCGCGCGGCTGCGTGCGCAACTCCAGGCCGCGCCGCGCGCCGCGCGCAGCGTGTGGATCGAGGTCGACGAGACCGCCGCGGTGGACCAGTTCGATGTGGTGCGCGAGATGGCGCGACAGATCCGACCGACCGGTGCGCGCTTCGGCCTGGAACACGCCGGCGAGCGCCTGAGCCAGATCGACCGTCTGTTCGAAGCCGGGCTCGACTACGTGAAGCTCGGCGCCGCGGTCGCGCACGGCGTGGCCGACGATCCGCAGCGCGCCGGCTTCGTGAAAGGCCTCGCGACCATGCTGCACAGCCTGTCGCTGCAGGTCATGGCCGAAGGCGTGGACAACGACGCCGACGCACGCGTGCTGTGGGCCTGCGGCGTGGACGGCATCACCGGACCGGCGGTCAAGACGCCGATCGACAGCGCGGGCGGCTGACGAAGCGACACTGCCGCGGAGAGGCGCAGCAGCGTCGTCGATCTGCGGCGCTCAGTGCCCGTCGGTCACCAGCTTGTTGCGCGTCAGCAGCTCGGTGATGATCTGGTTGTCGGTCGCCGCGGCGCCCAGACCGAGCGCCGAACGCAAGTCCACGTTCTGCAGCGTGATGGTCTCGTCTTCGCCGGCGGCGGTGTAGGTGCCGTTGGTGAAGCCGCCGGTCGAGCTGACGTGGATCACGGTGCTGCCCGGTGTCGAGGTGGTGTCGAAGTCCAGGTACTTCGACAGGTTGCCCGGATCGGTGCCGACGTGGTTGGCGCCGACCAGCAGGTCGCGCAGGTCCAGCGTGTCGCCGCCCGAGGCCACCGGTGCCACATCGAAATCTGTGATCGCGTCCTTCGCGGGTGCGCCGCCGGTACCGCGATCGGCGAGCGTCCACGCGAAGGTGTCGGCGCCGGTGCCGCCGGTCAGCGTGTCGTTGCCGGCGCCGCCGTAGAGGATGTCGTTGCCGGTTCCGCCATTGAGGGTGTCGTTGCCCGCGCCGCCCAGCAGGCGATCGTTGCCGGCGCCACCATTCAGCGTGTCGTTGCCGGCGTTGCCCGCCAGCAAGTCGGCGTTGGCCGTGCCCGTCAGCGTGTCGTTGCCGGTGCCGCCGCTCAGCAGGCTGGTGCCGTTGACGATGTTCAGGTACTGGGTCGACGATTCGCTGTCGCCGTTGACCGTGTTGGTCGCGTCGAACACCAGCGTCGCCGAGCCGGTGCCGGTGCCCGAGATCGACAGGTGCGTCAGGTCCCAGCCGGTCAGGTTCACGACGGTGTCGGTGCCCGAGGCGCCGATGGTCGTCGTGTGGCCGGCGGTGCCGTCGGTGATCACCATGCCGGTGTTCAGGCCGTGCACCGACAGCGCGGTGTAGTCGGTCCCGGTCAGCGAGATCCTGGTCGCGTCTCCGTCGTTGGCGACCGCGATGTTCTCGTAGCCCGACTCCACCGACTTGATCGCCGCGACCTGGTCGGCCGTGAGCACGTGGTTGTAGATGCGGACGTCGTCGAGGTCGGCGTTCAGGAAGCGGTAGTCGGCCAGATCGGTGCCGGTGGCGTCGTTGTTGAAGTTGTTGGTGGCGCCGAACCCGCTGAGCCGGTTCAGCGTGGCGTTGAAGCCGGCGTCGGTCGGCGAGCCGGTGCTTTCGAGCACGCCGTCGATGTAGATGTTGACGAGGTTCGTCGACGCGTCGCGCGTGATGGCGACCTGGTGCCACACGTTGTCGTTCACGCTGGTCGTGCTGTACAGGCCGTTGGCATTGCCGACGTCGAAGCCGATCTTGCCGCTCGCGTTGAGCACGCCCCACTGGATGTCGTTGGTGCCGCCGGCCTGCTCGCTGGCGATCACGGCGGGCGAGTCCCAGCCGTTCAGGTTGCCGGTCTGCGTGGTCTTGATCCAGAAGGTCAGCGAGCTGGTGCTGAGCAGCGGCGCGGTGGTGGCCGCGGCCAGCGCCACATAGCTGCCGGTGCCGTCGAAATGCAGCGCGCTGCCCGAGGTGCCGTCGTGGCCGGTCGACCAGGTCGGCAGCACCGCCGAGGGCGTGGGCACGGAGTCGCTGAGCGTGCCGGTCTGGGCGTTGTACGCATCCTTGGTGGCCGTGCCGCTGGACTCGTCGAAGGTCCAGCGTGCGAGCGGCGTGACCGTGAGGGTGGGCGCGATCGCGTCGTTGACCGGCGTGAGGTTGATCGTGATGGTGGCCGTCTCGGTCACGCCACCGGACGTCACCGTGTAGCTGAAGGTGTCGCTGCCGCTGTAGTTGGCGGTCGGCGTGTAGGTGATCGCACCGGCCGCGGTGAACGTGACGCTGCCGTGCGCCGGCGAACCGACCGCGGTCAGCGTGGCGCCGGCGTTCTCGAAGTTGTCGGCGCCGCTGACCTCGTTCAGCCCGGTGATCGGGTTGAAGGTGATCGCGGTGTCTTCCACGCCGGCGACGACGTCGTTGACCGCGTCTGCCACGGCCGTCACGGTGATCGCCACGGTCGAGTTGGTCGTCGCGGTGCCGTCGGAGGTGCCGACGAGCAGCGAATCGGCGCCGTTGAAGTCGGCCACCGGCTTGTACGTGATCGACGCCAGCGCGGCGTTGATCTGCGCGGCGGTGCCACTGAGCGTGACCGTCGCGGAACCGTTGTTGCCGATCGTGGCGCCGCCGCCGGTGACGACATTGAGCGTGCCGTGGCCGACGCTGATCGTGGTCGTGAGTGCCGTGCTGTCGACGTCGGCGATCGAGACACCGGCGATGACCTTGGTCGTGTCTTCCGCCGTCGTCTGCGCCAGCGGCACGGTGTTCACCGGCGCGTCGTTGGTGCCGAGGATGTTGACGGTGATCGTGCTGGTCGTGCCGTCGGCCGAAGTGACGGTGAGCTTGTCGGTGTAGGTGGTGCCGGCGACGAACTCATTGTGCGCGGTGTCGGTCGTGTAGGTCCAGACGCCGTTGGTGCCGAGGTTGAAGTGGCCGTAGCCGTTGGAGCCGGCGACGTTGTTCTGTGCGGTGAAGGTGGTGGCGCTGTCCACATCGGTGATCGCCACGGTGCCGCCGGTGCTGAGCACCGCATTGGTCTCGGTCAGGTTCGCGACGGCCGGCGTGATGACCGCCGCGTCGTTGGTCCCGGCGATGTTCACCGTGATGGTGCTGGTCGTGCCGTCGGCGGAGGTGACCGTCAGCGTGTCGGTGTACGTGGTGCCGGCGGCGAACTCGTTGTGCGCGGTGTCGGTGGTGTAGGTCCAGACGCCGTTGGTGTTCAGGTCGAAATGACCGTAGCCGTTCGAGCCTGCGACATTGGTCTGCGCGATGAAGGTCGCCGCGCTGTCGACATCGGCGATCGCGAGCGTTCCGCCGGTGCTGAGCACCGCGTCGGTCTCGGTGAGGGTCGCCACGGCCGGCGTGATGACGGCTGCATCGTTGGTGCCGAGGATGTTGACGGTGATGGTGCTTGTCGTGCCGTCTGCCGACGTGATGTTGAGCTTGTCGGTGTAGGTGGTGCCCGCCGCGAACTCGTTGTGCGCGGTGTCGGTCGTGTAGGTCCAGTTGCCGTTCGCGTTGAGCGTGAAGTGGCCGTAGCCGTTGGTGCCCGCGACGTTCGTCTGCGCGATGAACGTGGCCGCGCTGTCGACGTCGGTAATCGCGACGGTGCCACCGGTGGTGAGCACCGCATTGGTCTCGGTCAGGTTCGCGACGGCCGGCGTGATGACGGCTGCATCGTTGGTGCCGAGGATGTTGACGGTGATGGTGCTGGTCGTGCCATCGGCCGACGTGACGGTCAGCGTGTCGGTGTACGTGGCGCCCGCAGCGAACTCGTTGTGGGCCGTGTCCGTGGTGTAGGTCCAGCTGCCGTCGGTGTTCAGGTTGAAATGACCATAGCCGTTGGAACCGGCGATGTTGGTCTGCGCGACGAAGGTGAGCGGGCTGTCGACATCGGCAACCGCCAGCGTGCCGCCGGTCGACAACACGGCGTCGGTCTCCGTCAGATTCGCAACCGCCGGCGTGATCACCGCTGCGTCGTTCGTGCCGAGGATGTTGACGGTGATGGTGCTGGTCGTGCCATCGGCCGAGGTGACGGTCAGCGTGTCGGTGTAGGTCTGCCCGCCGACGAACTCGTTGTGCGCGGTGTCGGTCGTGTAAGTCCACGCGCCGTTGCTGCCGAGCGTGAAGTGGCCGTAGCCATTCGAGCCTGCGACATTGGTCTGCGCGACGAAGGTCGCCGGGCTGTCGACATCGGTGATCGCGAGCGTGCCGCCGGTGGTGAGCACCGCGTCGGTCTCGGTCAGGTTCGCCACCGCCGGCGTGATGATGGCCGCGTCGTTGGTGCCGGTGATGCTGACCGTCACGTTGACGGCAGTGCCGTCGATGCTGTGGACGGCGAAGACTTCGCTGGGCAGTGTCTGGCCGGCGCCGAGCGCCTGCACGGCCGGGTCGGCGTTGTCGAGCGTGTAGGTCCAGTGGCCGGCGGCGTCGATGCTGAACGTGCCGTGTGCGCCGGCCACGTTGGTCTGCACCACGAACGCGGCTTCGCCGGCGTCCGGGTCGCTGACGACGAGTTGGCCGCTGGTCACCAGCGTGGTGTCTTCGACGGTGGCGCCGCTCGCGTTGCCGGTGATGACCGCGGGGTCGGCCACCGGCGTCACATCCAGCGTCAGCGTGTTCGGAGCGGTGTCGAAGCTGCCGCTGCTGTCCTGCACGCTGAAGGTGAAGCTCGCGTAGGCGTTGCCGTTCGCGTTGGCGGCGGGCGTGAAGACGAGCAGGCCGATGTCGGCGCTCGAGATGATCTGGCCCGCGCCGACGGCGACGCTGTTGAACGTGAGCGAGCCCGCGGCCGGCAGCGCGTCGATGCGCAGCGCGGCGAACGTCTGGCCGGCGTCGGCATCGGCGAAGCCGAACTCGCTCGCGCTGAACGCGTGCGGCGTGTCTTCGGGCGTGACGCTGTTGTGGTCTGTGCCGGTCGGCGGCGTGTTCGTGCCGACGGTGACGGTCGCCACCGCCGAGCTGGTCGCGCCGCTCGGATCGGCGATCGTGTAGTTGATGAGCACCGGGCCGCTGACGTTGCTCGCCGGCGTGAACGTGAGCGTGCCGTCCGGGTTGATGACGACGCTGCCCAGCGCCGGGTTGGCCAGCGTCGCAGCGGTGACGTGCAGCGTGTCGCCGTCGACATCGCTGTCGTTGCCGAGGACCGCGATGTTCACCGGCAGGTTGATCGGCGTGGTCGCGCTGTCGTTGGTCGCGGAAGGCGCGTCGTTGACCGGCGTCACGTCGACGGTGATGGTGTTCGGTGCGGCGTCGAACGCGCCGGCGCTGTCCTGCACGCTGAAGGTGAAGGTCGCGTGGGCATTGCCGTTGGCGTTGAGCTCCGGCGTGTAGACGAGCGCGCCCAGGTCGGCGGCCGAGACGATCTGGCCCGCGGTGACCGCGCTGCCGTTGAGCGTGAGCGTGCCGAGCACGGGCAGGGCATCGATGCGCACCGCGGCCAGCGTCTGGCCGGCATCGGCATCGGCGAAGCCGAAGTCGGCCGCGCTGAAGCTGCGGCCGGTGTCCTCTGCGGTGACCACCGTGTGGTCGGCCCCGGTCGGCGGCGTGTTGTTGCCGACGCTGACCGTGACGGTGGCGGTGTCGCTGCCGCCGTGGCCGTCGGAGACGGTGTAGGTGATGGTGGTCACGCCGGTGACGTTGTTCGCGGGCGTGAAGCTGAGCGTGCCGTCGGGGTTGACGCTCACGGTGCCGCGCGTCGGGTCCGACAGCACCGGGTTGCTGACGGTCAGCGTGTCGCCATCGGCATCGGTGTCGTTGGCCAGCACGCCGATGACGACCGGCGTGTTGATCGCGGTCGAGGCCAGGTCGTCGTGCGCCACCGGCGCGTCGTTGACCGCGGTCACGCTCAGCGTGAGGGTGGCAGTCTGCGTGGTGCTGCCGTCGCTGACGGTGTAGGTCGCCACCGGCACCGGGCCGTTGTAGTTGGCGTCCGGCGTGAAGGCGTAGCTGCCGTCGGCGTTGATCAGCAGCGTGCCGACACCCGCGAGCGTGGCGGTCGTGCCGGCCGCATAGGTGGTGGTGCCGACCGCGAACTGGGTGACGCTCAGCGTGTCGCCGTCGATGTCGCTGTCGTTGGCCAGCACGTTGCCGGTCTGCGGCGTGTCCTCCAGGCCGCTGCCGGTGTCGTTGGTCGCCACCGGCGCATCGTTCACCGGCGCCACGTTGACGGTGATGGTCGCGGTCTCGGTCACGCCGCCGGCCGTCACGGTGTAGGTGAACGAATCTTGGCCGTTGTAGTTGGCGTTCGGCGTGTAGGTGATGGTGCCGTCGGCCGCGAACACGGCCGAGCCGTGCGCAGGCGTGCCCACCGCGGTGAGCGTGCGGCCGGTGTCTTCGAAGTTGTCGGCGCCGCTGGTCTCGTTCGCGCCGGTGATCGGGTTGAACGCGATGGGCTGGTCTTCGGTTGCCGCGACGACGTCGTTGACCACATCGGCGACGGCGGTCACGCCGATCGCGACGGTGCCGGTCACGGGCGTCGTGCCGTCGGTGGTCGACACATGCAGCGCGTCGCTGCCGTTGTAGTCGGCCGCCGGCGTGTAGTTGAGCGAGGCGAGCGCGGCGTTGATCTGCGCCGCCGTGCCCGACAGCGTGATCGCGCCCGAGCCGTCGCCGGCCACGCTCGCGCCGCTGCCGGCGGTCACGAGCAGCGTGCCGTGATCGACCGTGAGCGTGGTCGTCAACACGCCGCCGTCGACATCGGCGACCGCGATGCCGCTGATCACATGCGCCGTGTCTTCGAGCGTGGTCTGCGCCGCCGGCACGCTGAGCGTGGGCGCGTCGTCGACGGCCGCCACGTTGACGTTGATCGTGGCGGTCTCGGTCACGCCACCGGAAGACACGGTGTAGGTGAACGAATCGGGCCCGTTGTAGTTGGCGTTCGGGGTGTAGGTGATCGTGCCGTCGGCCGCGAAGGCGACCGTGCCGTGCGCGGCTGCGCCCACCGCCACGAGCGTTGGCATGCCCTCGAAGTTGTCGGCACCGCTGACTTCGCCGGCGCTGGTGATCGGGTTGAAGGTGACGGGCGTGTCCTCGGTCGCGGCGACCAGGTCGGCGACGATGTCGGCCACCGGCGTGACGTTGAGCGTGAGCGTGTGCGGCGCCGTGTCGAATGCGCCTGCGCTGTCCTGCACGCTGAACGAGAAGTTCGCGTACGCCGCGCCGTTGCCGTCGGCCGCGGGCACGAACACGAGGTGGCCGGCGGCCACGTCGACCGCGCTGATCACGGCGCCCGCGGCGACGGCCGCGCCGTTCAGCAGCAGCGTGCCGGCGGCGGGCAGGGTGTCGATGCGGATGTTGGCAAGCGTCTGCCCGGCGTCTGCATCGGCAAAGCCGAAGTCGGTCGCGGCCACCGTGTAGCTGCCGTCCTCGGCCAGCGTGTGCGTGCTGTCGGCGCCGGTGGGCGGCGTGTTGTTGCCGACGTTGACCGTCACGGTCGCGGTGTCGGTGCCGCCGTGGCCGTCGGACACGGTGTAGGTGATGGTCGCGATGCCGGCGAAGTTGTTGGCCGGCACGAAGCTCAGTGTGCCGTCCGGGTTGACGGTCACGGTGCCCTGTGCGGGGTTGGCGAGCGTGGCGCCGGTAACGGTGAGGGTGTCGCCGTCGCGGTCGGTGTCGTTGGCCAGCACCGGAATCGTCAGCGACGCGTTGATCGGCGTCGAGGCCAGGTCGTTCACCGCATCGGGCGCGTCGTTGACCGAGGTGATGGACAGCGTCAGCGTCGAGCTCGAGGTGAGGCTGCCGTCGGTGATGGTGTAGCCGATCACCGGCACCGCGCCATGGTAGTCGGCGGCCGGCGTGAAGCTGTAGCTGCCGTCGGCGTTGACGACGATGCTGCCGATGCCCACCAGCGCGGTGGTGCTGCCAGCCGCGTGCGCGACGCCGGCGATCGTGTACTGCGTGACCTGCAGGCTCGGGCCGTCGACATCGGTGTCGTTGGCGAGCACGTTGCCGGTGACGGCCGTGTCTTCGAGCGTGGTCGCGGTGTCGGCGTTGGCGACCGGCGCGTCGTTCACCGGCGTGAGCACGATGCCCACGGTGCCGGTCGCGCTGCTGCCGCCTTCGGTCACGGTGTAGCTGACCTCGCCGACGTTGCTGGTGCCGTTGTAGTCGGCCGGCGGCACGTACTTCAGGCCGACCAGGTCGGCGGCGCTGATCACGCTGCCGGCCACGACCACGCTGCCGTCTGCCTTCTGCAGCAGGCCGATGGCCGGCACCTCGGTCACGGTGATCACCGCGGCGGCGGTGGTGCCGGTTGGCGGCGTCAGGCCGAGGTTGACGGTGGCACCTTCCTCGGTCGCGTTGATGACGCTCGAATCGGCGCCGATCGAGGGCGGCGTGACGGCGTTCTGTGGCGGGATCTCGTTGGTGGTCACGCCGCCGGCGACCGAGCGCGCGGTCAGGCCGTCGTCGCTGCCGCTCTGTGCGGCGCTGGCGGGCGTGATGCTTTCGGAGACGCGGTCGACGCGCAGACCGGGCGAGAGGTCGCCCGCGCCGTCGCCGCCGGTCACGCCGGCCGCGGTGGCGTCCTGCGCGGTCGGGTCGTTGTTCAGCGCATTGATGACGCGGTCGATGTCGTCGGGCTGGGCCGCGGGCTGTTGCGTGGCCTTCGCGACACTCGCCGGCAGCGGCGCGGTGGCGTCGGTGTCGAGCTGGACGATGCCGTTCTGCGTCGTCAGGATCACGTCGCCCTTGTGGACCAGGTCACCGAGCTTGAGCAGGTGCATCTTGCCGTCCGCCCCACGCATGTGGGCCGTGCCCCAGATACCGCTGACCTTGCCTTGGAATGTCTGGACGATGGTGGGCATGACGTGACCTTGCAACTGCAAATATTCGGATACGCGAGCGTACTTCGGGTGCTTGCGTTATGTGTGTTTCAGCGCGGGGTGTTCGTGAACAGAATCACCGAAGACCCGCGTTCATACGCAGATAGCGCACGCGCTGGACGCGTGGCCCCACCCCCTGTTTCGGGGGTCAGCGCTCTCTCAACGCGTAGGCCTTGCCCTTGAGGACGGGCTTGAGCAGGTAGGACATCACGGTCTTGTTGCCCGTCAGGATGTCGACCTCGGCGGTCATCCCCGGGATGATGGGCATCTTGTCGCTGAACTTGACCTGCGTCGTGCGCACGCGGACCAGGTAGAACGCGTTGCCCTTCTCGTCGACCACCGTGTCCGGGCTGATGTTCTCGACCTCGGCCGCCATGCCGCCGTAGATAGAAAAGTCGTAGGCGGTGAACTTGACGGTGGCAGCCTGGCCCGGGTGGATGAACGCGATGTCGCGCGGCACGACCTTGGCCTCGAGCACCAGCACATCGTCCAGCGGCACGATCTCGACGATGTCCTTGCCCGGCTGCACCACGCCGCCGACGGTGTTGGCCAGCAGCCGCTGAACACGGCCGCGCAGCGGCGCCTTGATCTGCGACTTGTCGACCTTGTCGGTGAGCGCCACCGCGCCCTGGTTCAGCGCGTTGAGCTTGCCGACCACGTCGGCCAGTTCCTTGCGCGCGTCGTTGCGGAAGGTCAGCTCGGTTTCCTGGATCTTGCGCTGCGCCTCGCCGATGGCGGCCTGCACGCGCGCGATCTGCGCGCCGGACTGTTCGGTGTCGCCGCGCGCCTTCGAGACCGCACCTTCCAGGCGAAGGATGTCGACCTCCGAGACGGCGCCGCTGGCCAGCAGCGGCTTGGTCTTGGTCAGCTCCTGCTGGCTCAGATCAAGCGTGCGCTCGGCCGAGGCCTTGCGCGAACGCATCTCGCTGAGCTCCTGCTCGCGCTGCTGCAGCTGCTGGCGGTTGATCGCCACCATGGTGTTGAGCTCGGACAGCCGCGTTTCGTAGAGGCGCCGCTCCTCCTCGACGATGCGTTTTTCGTCCGGGTTCTCGCCCGGCACCGGCGGCAGGAAGGACGCGCCCTCGGCGATCGCCCGCAGCCGCGCCTGGCGCGCCTGCAGCGCGAAGCCTTGCGCCGCGCTCTCGCGCACGCCCGAGGTGGCGCGGGTCTCGTCGATCTTCAGCAGCAGCTGGTCCTTCTCGACGATCTGGCCTTCCTTCACCAGAATCTCCGAGACCACGCCGCCATCGAACGACTGCACCAGCTGCAGCTGGCGCGACGAGATCACGCGCGCATCGCCCTTGGTGATCTCGTCGACATGCGCAAGCGACGCCCAGACGATCAGCAGCACCACCACGACGACCGCGGCGCGCACGATCTTCTGCGCGCGCTGCGTGCCGGCGCGCGACATCACGTCGCCCGCTTCGAGCTCGAAGCTGCGAAAGCCCGCCGCCTGGCCCGCGCGCTCGTCGGCCGAGGCCGCGCCGAGCGCGGTCCTGATCTGCGCCAGCATGCCTGCGGGCTGCGCCGGCGCGACCGCCGGCAGGTTGCTGCGAGGGGTGTCGGGCGTCATGCTCATGCCGCCTTGGCCACGCGGCCCGCGCTCAGGGCTTCCATGATGCGGTCGCGCGGTCCGTCGGCCACGATCTTGCCGCCGTCGACCACGATCACGCGCGTGACCATCGAGAGCAGCGACGTGCGGTGCGTCACCAGCACCACGGTCTTGTCCTGCGCAAAACCAGTGATGCGCTGCGTGATCTGGGCCTCGGTGGAAAAGTCCATCGCGCTGGTCGGCTCGTCCAGCAGCAACAGCGGCGCGTTGTGCAGCAGCGCGCGCGCCAGGCCCACGCTCTGGCGTTGCCCGCCCGAGAGCGATTCGCCGCGCTCGCCCACCGGCATGTCGAAGCCGCGCGGATGGCGGTTCACCAGATCGGCCATGCCCGCGCTCTCGGCCGCGGCGACGATGGATGAATCGTCGGCATACGGCATGCCGAACGCGATGTTCTCGCGCAGCGTGCCGTAGAACAGCGTGACGTCCTGCGACACATAACCGAGGTTGCGGCGCACGTCGGCCGGGTCGAGCTGGCGCAGGTCGATGCCATCGAGCAGCACCGCGCCGTCGGTCGGCTGGTACAGGCCCATGATCAATCGCTGGATCGTCGACTTGCCCGAGCCCACGCGGCCGATCAGCGCGACGCGTTCGCCCGGCATGATCTTGAAGCTGAGGCCGTCGAGCGCGGCATCGGTGCGGCCCGGGTAGGCGAACTTGACGTTGCGGAACTCGATCTCGCCACGCAGCAGCGGGCGCTCGACGAAGGTCTGGCCCGCGGCGCGCTCGACCGGCTTGTCCATCAACTGGTTCAGGTTGCTCATCGCGGTGCGCGCGCCCTGGTACTGCATCAGCAGCCCGACCACCTGGCCGGCCGGCGCGAGCGCGCGCGAGGCCAGCATGCTGCAGGCGATCAGCGCGCCCATCGTCAGCTCGCGCTGGCTGATCAGGTAGACGCCGATGATGATGATGGACACCGTGACCAGCTGCGACAGGAAGTTGGTGCTGTACATCGCCATGCTCGACAGCGCGCGCATCTTCACGTTGGTGCGCGCGAGGAACACATTGGCGCGTTCCCACTTGGCCTGGATCACGCTCTCCGCGCCTTGCGACTTGATGGTCTCGATGCCGGTCAGGCTCTCGATCAGCGTGGCGTTGCGCTGCGCGCTGGCCTTGTAGGTCGTCTCCGAGAGTTCGTGCAGCCGCTGCTGCTGGACCATGCCGAGCGCGCAGATCAGCATGCCCACGACGATCACCGGCAGCGCCAGCCAAGGCGAGATCCAGAACATCACGAGGATGAAGATCAGCGCGAACGGCACGTCGATCAATGTCGTCACGGTGCTCGATGCGATGAAGTCGCGCACCTGCTCGAAGCCGCGCAGGCTGGAGGCGAACGAGCCCACCGATTCGGGGCGGTGCTCCAGGC
>Ga0307510_10002150_pt1 | contig 22269 bp, 19 predicted proteins | sample 12_EM_MG_FD_207224 | JGI IMG/M metagenome (GOLD analysis project Ga0307510, IMG submission 207224) | Populus trichocarpa ectomycorrhiza microbial communities from riparian zone in the Pacific Northwest, United States - 12_EM | ecosystem: Host-associated > Plants > Roots > Unclassified | place...
CCAAAGAACTAGTCGCCGAATTCCACGCCCGTAATCGCCCTAAAGAGGGGATACGCATACGAGCCTTGCAGGCGCAAGGAGATCCTAAAGAGGGGATACTGTCGCGAGCGGTACTCGCGCCCCCCAGTCTCAGCTACAAACCCGTAACTCCAAGACCACGTGACCGTGGGAACATATCACATGACCCTACACGTGACTCATCACGTGACCCCTTCGCCACTCGTACATCACGTGACTTATCAGCACGTGACCCTGGGAACCTACGACCCCGTGACCCTGGGAAGATAACACATGACCTATCAAGGAACTGGTCATCAACAATGTCACATGACAAGACGCGCTTTGGACGCGCGTCTAACCCATTGATCAACACGTGGCAGATCGTGGGAACGATCAACAAGACGCGTCCACTAAACAATCAACGAACACGCGACGCGACTCGATCAACGAAGATGCGACTCATTAGGGCTAGACCCTAATCGAGATGTATTATATAATCCGCAGTTGCTGCGCATTGACTGCGCAGTCCCCCGTTACCTGTAAACTTACCTACCCTAAACTGTGCACAGACCACCCTGTTTTAGTATATAAGACCTACAAATTTAGGTGAACAGTCCTTAGACTGTTCTCTTGTCATCCCCCACACTGGAGCCTTTCAAAGCTCCCCCGTCGCCAGCAGCAACCCGTCTGTCGTCCTCTACAGTCTACCCGCTCCCACCTCTCCTCGTCTTCTGTCTCTTCCTCATCAACGTCTCTGTGCTGCTCCTTTGGATCAGTCACCTTCAACTCCGCGCCATCGTCGAGTCTCGCTACCCATAAGTAGTGAGTTCCCGACAGACGCACGTAAAAAGTGCACACGATCAGGTGATCATATAGATGACCAATCCCTTGGTAGGTCATGTGTTAGGTTCCCATGGTTACGTGCTGTTAAGTCATGTGCTGGTTGGAGGGCTTGTAAGTCATGTGATGAGTCACGTGCTAGGTCACGTGGTGGGGATTTCCCAGGGTCACGTGGTCGAAGATTCTCTTTGGTTGCTGGTTGTTGACTGGGCTTTATTGCGGACTCAGGGGGATGTCAGATAGCCATTTGGCTATAGCTCGGTTTAGGGGCGGTTCTTGTGGGACTCATGGGGGTTTGGACTGGGTTTCTAGATGGCGTGGACTTCATCCACGACAGTATCCCCTCTTTAGGCTTCCCTTGCTCCTGCAAGGCTCATATCCCCTCTTTGGATTTCTGCGCAGCTTTCTGTGTGGCTTCGAATTGAGCGACAAGCTCTTTGGTGTGCGTCAGCTCTTTAGCTGGGATCCAGGTACAATTGGCTGCTGTGTAGCCTTTCCAGTGGACTAGGTACTGCGTGCTTTTGTGGTTTCTTGTGGGACGTGACTGGAGGATTTTCTCAATCTCGTAATGACCTTCTTCTTCTCCAACTATTTCAGGAGGGGGACGTGTAAAGTTAGGTCCATGTGCGACAGTCTCTGTGTAGGGTTTCAACAGGGAGTTGTGGAATACTGGGTGGATTCGCATCTGCGGTGGTAATTCGAGTTTGCAGTTTGTTGGTGAAGCCCAAATGACTTTGAAAGGTCTGTAGCGGCGTGGTGCGAGTTTTGCCTTTGGGTGGGTGGTCTGTAGGTTGGTGGCTTCCAAGAGTACCAGATCATTGTTGTGGAATGTGTGTGACGGTTTAATGGGGCCTCCGCTCTTCATTTCTCAGGCTGCAAGATGTAGTGCTGCAGTCACTTCTTTGCGCATTTCTTCTAGGTATTGAACACGTTCATCTGCACTTTGTAGTCTGGTTTGTAGTTGTAATGGGGGTTTAAAGGTTGGGTGTATCCCATACCAGACTTCGAAGGGGGATTTGTGTGTGCTACGATGTGGTCGTGTGTTGTGCACAAATTCAATGATGGGAAGTAATGTGGCCCAGTTGTCCTGTTGGAAGTTTCCACAAATACGAAGGTATTGTTCGATTTCTTGGTTAACTCGTTCGGATTCTCCATCCGTCTGTGGATGAAATGCAGTCGATAATTTCTGTTTGATTCCCAGTTTTCTCCAGAGTTCTTGGGTTACTTGTGCTGCAAATTGTGGTCCTCAGTCCAAGATTATTGTCAAGGGGAAACCTGTGCATTTCCATACATAGTCAATTAATAGTTGACTTGTTTGCTCGGCTGTGATTGTCTTGTGACAAGGGGCTAGGATGATAGCCTTGCTATGACGGTCGACAACTGTAAGGATACTATCATATCCTTTCGAAAGTGGAAGATCAACGATGAAATCCATGGTGATTGTTTCCCATATTCCCAAAGGGATTTCATTTGGTTTCAGTGGAACTTTGACTGGAGGCTTGATTTTGGTGGTTTGACAAATAGCGCATCCTTTGATGTATGATTTCATGAATTCCGTGATTCCAGGCCACCAATATTCACGTGTGATGAGTTCAACGGTTTTCCACTGTCCCGGGTGTCCCATTATATTGTCATGGAACTGCTGCACGATTTTGCGTTGTACATTCTCGTTGTCTGGTACAAAAACCAAACCCTTGTAGAGGAACAATCCGTTTTCATAGTTCCAATCTTGTAATCCCTTGGTGACTTGTCTAGGTCTGCTAGTGATGAGCTTTTTAAGCTTTTCTCCCATTCCTGTGGAGTTATCGATTTTGATAGCTTCCATAAGTGCTGCATGTAATTCATCATCCAGTCCGGTGGGGATTGCCGTGTTATGTAGGGCCCGTATATGGAATTGTTCTGGTTTTAGCAAGAATTTGCTAGGATCAAGCAGAACATGTTCGGCATTATCGGATGCTATCCCCTCTTTATGGTCTGGACGCCTGGACAGAGCGTCTGCTTGATTGAGTTTGCCAGGCTTTGGAATGATGACGTAGTCGTAAGTTCCCAACAAAACGGACCAACGCACTTGATGACATGTGAGAGTTTGCTTAGTCGTGAAGTATTTGAGATTTGCGTGGTCAGAAAAAATTTTGTTTGGTGAACATTGCCTTGGAGGTAATGGCGGAAATGGGTCAAAGCGTGGACGATAGCCAAGAGTTCTTTGTCATGGATCTCATAATTGCGTTCCGCAGGCTGCAGGGATTTGGAGTAGTAAGCCATGGGGTGAGATTGTCCAAAAGTGTCTTCCTGTTCCAAGATTGCTCCTGTAGCGTAATCACTGGCATCGGTGATGAGCGTAAATGGTTTGCCATAATCAGGCAGGAGGAGTACAGGTGACGTCGTAATGGCTGTTTGTAATTCCTGGAATGCAGTAGCTTGAGTAGGTCCCCATAGGAATGGCATGTCCTTCTTTGTGAGATCGAATAGTGGACGGGCAAGGGTGGAGTAGTCTCAGATAAAACGACGATAGAAGTTACAGAATCCTAGGAATCCTTGTATGTCCTTGACTTTGGTTGGCGTAGGCCAATCGGCGACAGCGTTTATTTTGACAGGGTCCATGCATAATTCTCCTTCAGAAATGATCAAACCCAAATATTCCACGGATGTTTGGTTAAAAGAGCATTTTGCAAGTCGCAGATAGAGATCTAGGTCCAAAAGGTGCTGTAATACCATGTGTATGTATTTGGTGACTTCAGCGATGGTATGCGCAAAGATTAAAATGTCATCAAGATAGACGACAATGTGACCTGTATCAATTAGATCCACAAGTTCAGTGTCCATGAAGGTTTGAAAAGTGGCTGGAGCATTGTATAGACCAAATGTCATAACTAGAGATTCAAAAAGGCCCATTGGTGTTTTGAAAGCTGTTTTGTGTTCGTCACCTTTGCGTATGCGAACATTATTGTATCCCCAGCATATGTCAAGTTTGGTAAAGAATCGTGCCCCAAGGAGTTTATCGACCAGTTCTGGGATGAGTGGGATGGGGGCTGCATTCTTTTTAGTTATCGCGTTTAGGGGTCGATAGTCTTGGACAGGGCGTAGTTTCCCATCTTTCTTGTCAATGAAGAAGAAAGAGCAAGCGTCAGGTGCCTCAGATCGTCGGAGAGTGCCTTGTTTCAGGCCATCAGTAATATATTCTTGTAAGGCAAGTTTCTTGGGTGGTGTTAGTCTGTATACCGACGTTTTCTTCATTGTTTGACCTGGAAGGAGGTCAATCTTGTGGTCCCATGGTTGATGCTTTGGTAATCGCTGTGCTTCTTCATCAGAGAAGACTTTCACGTATTTCCTAAATTCCAGAGGGATTTCCTCAGGTTTGACTTGCTTCTGTTGAGCAAGGTGTGTCGACGTTGTAGTCCTTGCAACCATGGGGTTATCTCGATGGTCTACCAACCGTAGTGATGGATTGGGACAACTTGTAGTGGGGCTGTGACCCACTCGACTTGTAGTGGGGCTGTGACCCACTCAATCTCAAGTGGTAGTTGGACTGTGACCAACTTGTTCTTTCGTCCTAGATATGGCTCGAGTAGTTGGACTGTGACCAACTTGTTCCTTGACTATCCTGTGGCATGACACAGTGACATCAAGGTCTGGAAGGAAATGTTCCAGATGGGTTCTAATGTGTTGCGTCACATCTAGACCCTCACTTGTAATATCCAGGGTATCGTTGTCTTGGGGTTCCCATTCATCATAGGGCAATAGTTGTTGCAAGGCTGGATTGCGATCACGACGATCTTGAGCTTCGACAGCACTGGGATGGCAATGAGGGGGACAGCGATCAAATTTGATTGTTTTCACGCCCCAGTCTATGCTTGGGTTGTGGGCTCGTAGCCAGTCAGTCCCCAAGATTAGCTCACTTTGGCCAATATTAGTGATGGCCACTTCGACAGGTTCCCAGTGATCTTGATCAACGCGCATCCCCATTCGCAAGATGGCGGCATGGCGCATCACCCTGTGCTTATTAATGGTCCCATCTACGTTGAATGGGTATACAGGGTGATTGATAGCATGTGTAGGTATTGAGTGTTTCTCAATAAAGCTCGTGTTACAGTAGATTCCTTCGGCTCCACTGTCAAGTAACGCGTGGGCATCAATTAGTTTCCCGTTGAGGTCGATTCAGATCTGGAGTTGAAAGCTTGGAGATCTTGTATTCCAAATCGTGTAGGGGGGTACGTGGCATATCTTAGAAAATTGGGTAAGACCAATCTTTAGCGGGGTGCAATGGGATAATTGCACCTCTCCCCTATAAGATGCCTTTATAGAGGAGAATCGGGAAAAGATGGAATCTTGTATTGGTCCATCTTATCATCGTTTTCTTCGATGGGAAACACTTGTTGTATCATGGGTTGATGGGGCGGCTTTTTGTCTGGGTGGTTACATCCAAAAATAGAATGTCCTTCCTGTCCGCAGTAGAAACAAAGATGGTTGTCTATGCAGTATTGACGTTGTTCCTTGGTAAGTTTCGCCCATCTAACAGGTGGTTCATAGATTGAAGGCTGGACAGCATTAATTTCTGTGTAACTGTTTTTCACAGATAATTCCTTAATATGGAGATCTCCTTGGCTGTCCAGTGGTCTGGCATACATGCGCCAGTATTTGTCCAAATCGCAAGCACGTTCCACCAGTTCAACTAGTGTGGCTGGTTGGGGTGATTGGGAAGCAATCCGATTATTTATTGCCCCATTCAGAGCATTTCGGAAGGTAAACATCAGGGTGTTTTGCCCCACATTGGCGCGACATGCATGTTGGCTCCATTCTTGGTACCATTCATTGAATTCCCTACTCCCTTGTGGAGTAGTGTGTAACTTGGCTAGCGCTTCCAACTCTGTTTGAGGTGGAATGAATTGCACTTTGAAGGCATCTTTAAAGGCTTGCCACGTTCCATAGTTGGTAGGTTGGACTGCAATGGCTGTAGCCATTCGATCACTAGCCCATTCACCAGCTTGGGTGTCTTGTTTAAAGTAGGTCAAAGCTGACGCTACTTTCTTGTGGTTGGTGGTGAACGTATCTTCGTTCACTGTAAAATAGTTCTTGAGGATGTTCCAGAAGGCTAGCGCCTTGTTTCCCTGGCCATCATATAATTCGGGCGCCGTACTGATGAGACGGGATATGTTTGCTTGCGCCATTGGTGCTGCGATGACGGGTGGTGGCGGTGCTGCTGCTGCTGGTGGACCTGGTGCAGGTGAGTGATGTACAACTGGCGGTGCAGCCGATGCTTTGGTTCTAGGTGTCGGCGGGGTGGGAGGACAGCGACAGGCAATGATGGGTCCAAGTTTGGGTGGGCGACTGAAGGAAGTCTTTGATGGCTTGACCAGCGGCTTGGATGTTGAGGACAACAGTCAGCTTCAATAAGAGACTATTCTAGTGTCGAGAACACACTATGTGGATGTAGTGGAACACAACGACGATGGAGGTTTGAAGGTGACTGATCGACAACGTTGAACTTGAAGGAGAGGGAGCTTAGATCTTGAAGAGGGAAAGGGAAAAAGATAAACAGTGATTATAATCTTGTAATCACTTAATGGCAGTTATTATGTAAGGGGTGACAAGAGAACAGTTTGAGGACTGTTTGTAGAATTTCGCAGGTCTTATATACTAATACAGGGTGGTCTGTGCGTAGTTAAGGGTAGGCATAATATCGAGAGATGGGTGAACATGTGCCCCTTTAGGGCAGGTAATAATACAAGAGATGGGTGAGATTTGAGCTAAGAATAGACACGAACTAATAATAGATGGACTGCGGACTGTGCCGCAGTTCCACAGTAAGTCTTGTAACTTCGTTGATTCTTAATCAACCGTTGATCATTCCCACGGTCTTCCACGTGTTGATCAACGGACGAGACATGCGTAGAAAGTGCACACAATCAGGTGATCGTGTAGATGACCAATCCCTTGGTAGGTCATGTGTTATGTTCCCATGGTCACATGCTGTTAAGTCATGTGCTGGTTGGAGGGCTTGTAAGTCACATGATGAGTCACATGCTAGGTCACATGGTGGGGATTTCCCAGGGTCACGTGGTCGAAGATTCTCTTTGGTTGCTAGTCGTTGACCGGGCTTTATCGTGGGCTCAGGGGGACATCAGATAGCCATTTGGCTATAGCTCGGTTTAGGGGCGGTTCTTGTGGGACTCATGGGGGTTTGGACTGGGTTTCTAGATGGCGTGGACTTCGTCCACGACACTGGCTTATCCCAAGCGTCGTCGATGGTCTTGTCAGCAGCACCCTCTTGTGGGCACTTGGTAGCGCCATCCCCAGTCTTGTCGGTAGCGCTGTCTTGTGTGCTGTCTTGCGTGCCATCTTGTGCGCCATCTTGCACACTGTCTCACGTGCCGTCTTGTGTGCCATCTTGTGCACTATCAGTTGTGCCATTGCCAGAAGGGCCTTCTGCACAGCCCATCTTGGGGGATCCGTCATGCGACCCTGTGCCATTGGGTATGCCACAGCTTGAGGTGTCGTCCAATGCGCTAGGGGGCCAGGAGGAGGAAGAGTATGGGTCAGATGTGGAAGAAAGGGACATGGAATTCCTTCTCGATACTGAAGAAGAAGGCCCGATGGAGAGGGCAAAGGAAAAGAGTGAAATCTGGGGATGGGAGGAACTGTGGGAACAAATCAAAGAAGACTTGCGAATGTCCAAAGATCGAAACACGACGCTCACCCAGATAAACCAACTGATTATCCTTCGCAATTTCGCCACCCTCCTTCTCAAAGGTTCCAAACGCATTGTCACAAGCGAACACATCGCGGACCAATGGCACGAAGGGAAGGGCGCCCATTTTGCTTGTCAAATCCGGGCACTTGCATGCCATTACCAGCGATTCAAACAACTCCTTTCTGAGAAATAAGGAGGCAAAGGCCGCCATTCTCTGTTCAATGACGAGGGAGTCCAGAGAGCGGCAAGGGCGTACCTTATGGGCCTGAACACAGAGGACGTCACCCCCATGCTGTTCTGACAAGCTCTTAATGAGCGGGTCCTTCCATCCCTCGGATATATGCTTGATACTGGGCTGTCTGAGCGCACAGCTTGACGCTGGCTGTACAAGCTGGGGTGGCAGTAGACAAGGTTGAAAAAGGGGATATACATGGATGGGCATGAGAGGGACAATGTGAGGGATTACCGAAAGAAGTTCCTCCACGATATGGCTGAATTCGAGAAGAGGATGGTCCGCTGGGAGTTGAAGGGCTCGGAACTTGAGAGAGTTGAACCACAACTGGAGCCTGGCAAGAAGAGAATCATCGCGGTCTTCCAAGATGAAAGCTCATTTCACGTGAACAAGTATAAACAGAGTATATGGTATGCACCTGAGTGATTGTCCATTGAGACACCGGTCTGACATGTGTGGAAAGGGCTCAGCAAGGAGAACAAATCCTCCAGAAGAAGGGACGTGGCTGCATCATCCATGTCTCTGATTTTGTCAAGGAAGAAAATGGGCATCTGATCATCTGCAATGAAGAGGGGAATATCGTCAAGGATGCCCAAACGATTATTTATCCAGGGGTCGGCAGTGATCCGTGGTGGGACCACATGCAATTGCTTGCTCAAGTCGATAAGGCGATCGCTATTTTTGACAAGGCACATCTGGGGTGCAAAGGACTCTTCATTTTCGACCAGTCCTCGGCACATGCCTCACTTGGGCCGGATGCTCTTCGCGCGTTTGACATGAACAAGTCAAATGGGGGAAAGCAAAGAAAGCAAAAGGACACTGTGATTCCAATGAATAACCTGCATGCTCAATTCCAGGGAAAGCCACAGAAAATGACCACGGAGGCTGGTGAAGCAAAAGGCCTTAAACAAGTATTGGAGGAACATGGCTTTGACATTACTGGGTTGGTGGCAAAGTGTTCCCCAGTTTGCCCCTTTGAGAATGATGGCTGTTGCATGGCTTGCCTTCTCAGCAAGCAAGATGACTTCCGTCTGCAAACATCACTCCTGCAACAAAAACTTGAAACTAAGGGTCACAAATGTATTTTCCTGCCAAAGTTCCATTGCGAGTTGAATCCAATTGAAATGGTTTTATTCATTTAACTTAAATCATTTCCATATATTGGCTAACCATTGCACACAGTACTGGGGATGGAGCAAGCAATGCTTCAGAGATGTGCCCAAAAATTGGTTTGATGTGGCAAAGAGGGTCGCGCGCAAGAGTCTTGACACTTGCCCAGTTGGGGTGATCTGATGATTTTTCAACAGATCTTGGCAGTTCATGGACGCCTATCGTACCAGTTTGACCGGAAAAGCGGCAGAGTGGGCCATCCACAAACAGAAATCCCACCGTTGGATCAGTGAACAGGCAATCATGTCGGTAGATGCCATTTTAAATTGACACCAGAAACCCCAAAAGGGGTAATATTATGTTGAATTCCTGACCTCAATAGTTGGCCACCCCAAAAAATATGCGGGAAAGTCCGCAAAGGGTGTTTTTGTATGTTTTCAGCCCCCCTGAGCACAAATCCAAACTCTATTTTCTGGAAAAACTTTCAGTTCCAGTGCTAGGAACTTTGTCGATTTTAATTGTCCAGCACTGTACACCACAGAGCTTGTCATCGTGATCACGACTCAACTTGATGCCCATTCTCTTGCCCGCTTCAAGTCAGTCAAACGCCTTCCTCGCAACATGTGCTCGCACTTGCTGCGCGCGTGCCGATTATGTGGCGATCACTGTGCTGAGCCAGCTCGAGCTCATAGAAGCTTATGAGGAAGTGTGGTGCACATTTCTGTGGAGCGAGCATCTCATGCTTGATCTTCCTCCTCCGCATGAAGCCCCTTATCTCTCTGGCGGGGCCCTCGTGTTGCCCATTTGAGAGGTCGGGGGAGAAGTTAGGTTTTTCGTTGTCGGGTCCATTCCATCGGCCCTGTGTCAGATTCCAGAACGCCATTGACGGATCGACTTTGACTTTGTCGTGCTGTGCTTTATCATTGATGTGACGCAAGACATCTTGGCCCTGGCACCAAGGCACGACAGTATGACATTGGTACTCTCCTTTTATCTCTCAAGCTCATATACTTATGAGCTTTACCATGCAGCGTACTTGTGTACACACTGTCCACTGGTCAGCCTCACACCCTCTGCCAATGGGGGAGTCCTTCGTTTGGAATTTCCCCAACACCCCTTCAACAGTGAACAGCAAACACAAGATATGCAGTGACTTTCTCGGCATGATCACCTGGAGAAGTGACAAGTTGGACGACCGGCTGTTAATTTGTAACTGAAAGACAGGCGTTCGTCTTGTAAACATGGTATGAGGCTTCCACAAAGCCCTATCGGGAGAACCCACTTAATTTGTTGTGAAACCTTGATTGCACAGCCAATCTGAGTGGGGAACTGGTTCGACCCCGTGTTTCGTTCCTCAATGGTTGCCACTTTGTGATTCCTTCCATCCTTGCTGAGAGCCCGAACGAGGTCCTCCTGAACGTTTACTGGCTCTGCCCTTGCCCTCAGTCTGAACAGCAGCAAGTACCACCACTGGTGGTCATCTGCAACTATGTCCTTGAGGATATCCGCACCCGCATGCTCCGCTTCTTCCCAGACGTCAGCACCCACGGCGGCGGGTCCCTGAGACACTTTTATGCCGACGCATCCCAGCGCGTTTTTGGCATTCAGATCGAAGCGACGTCCCTTTTGACGAAGCAAGAGACCATCCAGCAACTGCTCGTCCCGGTTCAGACACTCAAGGCTCTCAAGGCTTTGACGCGGTCGCCGGTGTATCGACGCGCAAGCTGTTATGAGCCATTCATTGGTCGGCGGCTTGCGTATGCATCTAGGGCGGCAGGGCGTAAGTTACAGTGCTGATGGAGAAGCTTCCAGCGGCTCTGCGTGGGGTTGGCGCTTGTCACCTGCGTTATGCTGTCTGCTGTGGTGCTTTGTTCATGTTTGAGGTACGTTCGGGGGACTCGCTTCTCTGTGTAGGGGAGCACTGCTGATTTCCTGGGAAACTAGCACGCTGATGAAAACCTGAAGTTGCTGAGGAAACTACATATCCTCACTTTCTGAGGTACCACGCATTTCACTTTTGATACAATGCAACTCTGTTTTCACAAAGCTGTCGAGATCGTGTGAGGTATCATGCGTTGGGTGGCTTACAATCACGGTGTAAGGCAGCAGAAGTCTCTGTGTCACGGTCAGACCACCGTGTCAGATCGAGTTCAGGGATCTCGGGGTTCGGGGATCTCGGACAAGATTACGAAGTTGGATTTCGAAGAGGGGTCGTTCCCAGAAGGGAAATCGGTCACATGAGGCGTCACGTGACAATGAGGATGACGAGTGAAGATTACACAAGTCAGACGTGACTTGGAATCGAACGAGACACTAACATGTGATCTCGAGACGTATAGAGTCAGGAGGCAATTAGCAGCGAGGCTGACTAATGCAAGAGGGGATCGTTCGATGGAAGCCGCACGCGTTCAAGTGAGAAGAGACTAATCAATAGTCTGATTGCACGAATAGAACGAGCTTAAGAAAGCCGTTCTATGCTACGAAGTACAGTACTTATACAAGTACGGGCGGAAGCTACTAGAAAGCAAGAGAAGACTATGGAAGGCAATAGAAGAAGACGGAAGCATGTGAAATCGTATGGAAGTCTCTAGAAAATGCGAGAGCAGTCCATAGGTAACTTAGTAAGCGATGGGCAAAGCGGCCCGGAGTCACAGACAGAAGCGGAACGAGAACGACGAAATAGGAAAGTGAAAATGAGGTAAGCAGGGCAGTCCGTGACATTACCCCCTTGTTAACGTCCTTTAGACGTCAACGTTGTCGTCAACTGCGGCGCAGTACCCACGCTCGAAGTTAGGGTGAGTAGGATAGACCTTGCAGTCTCCGTACTCCAGGCACATGGAGTGAGGATCCTTGCAATCCACTCCAGTATGGCTGCGGCGTGAGCAGTGACGGCAGAGGCCAATGCAGAAACAGTCGTCAATGGTGTGACCTACTTTGCCACACCACATGCACTCAGCGGGATGGCGAGCGCGTTCTTCAGTGACTCTGTTGCGAATAGAGGCGCGGATCTTCTTGACTCGTGTGTTAGAGAATGAGGAGGCGATGTGAATGGATGAGTCAATGTGACGCTGGAGGCGTCCAAGAGCATTGGCTCGGGTAAGCCGGGCCGAACTCCGGTAAAGGGCCTGTCGTTCTACTTCCAACGACTCCCGAAGCTGACCCATCCGGTTAGCAAGACGATCACAAGCCTTCTTGTGCAAGCGAAAGTGTTGGACCTCGCTGGCCAACGTGGGGTCATCCTCATAAAGGAGGGCCCAGTCGACGCCTCTTGTCAGTTTGAGGTCCGGGTGGAAGAAGAGCTCATTGCGTGGCGACATTGGAGAGATACGAGATAACTGGGGGGCGGCATGGAGAGGACGAGAATGGACGGTGCAGTAGCGTCCGTTTGTGGCTAGAAGTTTGGGAAAAGGGCTGCGGAGATCATAACGGATGAACGGGGCGATAACATCCTCATCACCAAGTGGGATAACGAAGAGGTGGCAAGTCCCCGTGGCGTCGAAGTTGTCCTGCCATCCAGGACCAGGGTGAGTGCTGGGCTGTGGGTCGGTAGAAGATGGCGCCTGGTTTTCCTTGTCTTCCATCAATTCTTTAATCTTCGCGTCTTGGTCCAAGACCTGTCGGTACAGAACCATGGCTAGTTCTTCATAGTCGGTGGTGTCGCCAAGGGGGTGTGAGACTTGGCGAATCGGTGTTATGTTGGCAAGAGGGACACAAGGGGAAGGACGGCAAAGTTCCTCCTTGTCTTTGTATCGTACACCTTCGGCCATGACGACGATCATGGACAAACGGGCTGGGGGTGAGAAAGAAGCAGAAGGTGGTTCAGAGGGGAAATCAGGATCGTTATACTCAGCTAGCTCGGACCCTGGATATGGTCCGATGGGTGATCCTGGAATGGACGGAGGTGAGGGAGTAGGCGGTATGAAGACTGGAGAGGAAGCGCGTGGAGGGGAACGGTCGATGGGAAGGAGAGAGCGGTTGGTGGGGAATTGTCGGCGGACCTCTTCAACGTCGACCCCGAGTAAGGTCGACACGTGTTCCAACATCATTTGATGTGGCCAAGCCGCCTCAGAGTCAGTAGGGCTGTCTGGGGGAGGAGAGGTGACGACGTAGGGAGTGCTGCCAGCACGACCATTGACAGGCAAGGCGGAGCGGGAAGGAACGAAGATGGCAGAGGCGGCGTCGGACATGTTGTTGATTGTAGAGCAGATTTGGACTAAGTGGTTGAGTGGTTGTCTGGCGGGATCGTTGTGGTCTCGGCGAAGACTGAAAATGTTCTGTTGGAATCGTTCGTCAAAGGTGTAGAAGATGGAGTAGGGAGAAGCCAGTTTTGACGAAGCGATGGGGGGATGAGGATTTTATTGGGGACCGTTGAAGGTGTCTTTATACTGTTGGTCGTCCAGCCGTAGCGGAGTTGGAGAAGTAGAAGTCTGCCAGGGAATCTGGGGCATTCAAGTCTTTGTGATCAACCCATTGGTCATCGGAATGAGGGTACCCTTTCCAGTGCACGAGGTACTGGAGTTTACGTTTCTTGCTGTAACGTCGTGCATCTAGAATGTTCTCGATCTTGTATTCTTCCTCACTATCGATGATCGGAGGGGGGCGTGTATAAGGCGTGCCATATTGTTCCGTCTCCTTATATGGAAGAAGGAGGTCCGTGTGAAACACGTTGTGAATCTTCATCGATGGGGGAAGGTCGAGTCGCATTGCAACGGGGCTTATTTTTTGCGAGACTTTGAAGGGACCGTATCGCTTTGGGGAGAGTTTGTGATTGCCGACAATAGAGAGATTGCGTCCTTCTAGCCAAACTTGGTCACCTTCTTTAATCTCCGTGAGCTTCTTGTTATCCTTGCGATTTTGTACGTTTTGTAGAAGCTTCTGGGCCAATTGTCTAGATTCATCCAGGAGGCGTAGGCGTGTCTCCGCAGCAGGCACAGGTCCTTCCAAGTGTTTCAGAATCACTTGTGGTTTGATTCCAATCAGAAGTTCATGAGGGGATTTGCGCGCTACGTCATGTTTCCAAGAATTATGCGCGAATTCAGCGATAGGAAGGAGTTGACTCCAAGCTGAAGGTTTCCCTGAAGTCCAAGGTCGCAAGTATTGTTCGATCCAAGCATTCATGCGTTCTGTCTGTCCGTCGGTTCGAGGGTGGAAGGCCGTAGACAGATTTTGTTGAATTCCCAGAGCTTTGCACATTTCTTTTGCGAATGCAGAGGTGAATCAGGGATCGCGGTCCGAAATGATCCGTTTAGGGAGTCCGAACCAGGGCACGAGGTGTTTCAGGTATTCGAGCGCTACTCCTGTTCCATCGATCGTTTTGTTGCATGGAATGAATTTAGCTGCTTTGGAACATCCTTGGTCTACAATCGTAAGAATGGAGTCGAATCCTTGTGATTTAGGGAGGTCCGTGATCAAGTCCATCGATACGTATTGAAAAGGGCCTTCTTCGACCGGTGTATCAAAACGTTGTAAGGGTGCTTTTGATCGGTGTACGTTAGTCTTGGACTCTTGGCAACGTGCACACCCTTTTACATATTGTTCTACGAATTCTCATAGTCTAGGGCCTTCATATTGTTCGCGGACGAGTTCCCAAGTGTTCGAAATACCTGGATGACCGGCAGCAGGGGAGTCATGAAGGGTTTGTAGGATGTCGCGTCGGAGATCGGAGTCGTCTTCAAGAAAGATTTTGTGCACCTCAACAGGATTTGGCGGAGCGAAGAGGTGATCGGGGAGTAGAATACGGGGTTCGTTGGAATCCACCCCCTTGTTAAGGTCTTTTCTTCGCAACAACAAATCAGCCACGGTGTTTGTTGACCCAGGGATGTGTTCGAGAGTGTAATCAAAGTCCTGTAAGAATTCAATCCACCTGGCCTGTCGGCCCGTGATCTTCCGAGGATCGCGGAAGTACTGCAGGTTTTTGTGATCAGTGCGGACGCGAACTGTGTGGGTGGCACCCAAAAAGAGGGGGCGACCACTTTTGAATCCAAAGATCACAGCCGCAAGTTCTTTATCGTGTGCGTCGTAATTCCATTCGGCTGGCAGGAGACTTCTGGAGTGGAAGGCAATAGGGTGGATGCCGTCTTCGAATTCCTGTGCGATGACGACACCAAGAGCATAGCCAGACGCATCTGTTTCCATAACAAACTGTTTGGACCAGTCGGGAGTCCGGAGAACCGGATAACTACTGCAGATCGCTTTGAGCCGAAGGAAGGCGTCGTTGCACTCTTGTGACCAAATGAATTGTTCATTCTTGTGAGTGAGGTTATTGAGAGGACGCGTGATGTCAGAGAAGTTCTTGATGAATGCTCTGTAGAAGTTGCAGAAACCTAGAAAGCTCCGCACATCTTTGACCGTTTGTGGAATGGGCCATTTGGAGATTCCCTGGACCTTGACGGGGTCCATCTTGACAGAGCCATTGCCGATGAGGACACCGAGGTATTCGACCTCTCGTTGATGGAATTTGCATTTCTCGGGCTTGAGGAATAGATCAAATTTCTCTAGCTTGTCCAAGATGTGATTGACACGGAGTTCATGAAGGACTTCGTCATCTTCCGTGGCGACGATCATATCGTCCATGTAGATGCGAAGCCATCCTTGTGCAACTTCTTCTTGGAAGATGTTGTCCATCATTGTCTGAAAGGTGGCGGGAGAGTTGGTCAAACCAAAGAACATCACCGTAGGTTCAAAAAGTCCTTCGCTGGTTTTGAAGGCGGCCTTGTATTCGTCACCTTCTTTGATATGAATATTATTGTATCCCCAGCGAATGTCAAATTTCGAAAATAGGCGTTTCTCTGCGAGGTCATAGATTAATTCGGAGATCAATGGGAGTGGATATTTATTGGGAATGGTCCACTTGTTCAAATTCCTATAGTCTTGTATGGGACGGAATTTGCCATCTTTCTTGCGAATCAGGAAGAAGCCACTGGCGTAGGGAGACTTTGATCGACGAATCCGTTCGAGGCGAAGGTTTTGAGAGAGAAACTCTCGTTGTTCTTCCTTCTCTTTGGGAGACAATGGATAGACTCTACAGTTGATAGAGGTCAGTGCATCGTCTTTTAACTCTATGGCATGATCCCAAGGGCGACGGTCAGGAAAGCGTTCGGACACTCTTTCGGAGAAGACTTTGCCATGACGGTGATACCGCTCAGGAACCAGTTCTTGCCAAGTCCGCTTCTTTTTGTCGGTAGCAGCTTCTGCAAGTTGTTGAGCCACAGTAGTTTTGGCGACCCTAGTCTGTAACCAGATTTCGTCGCCTTCTTCCCACCTGGGAATACATCGTACCCAAGCCAGGGTTGTGTCTCGATGTCTAGTGCCTTTAGAGGGAGGTTGCCAAGTGTCGGCGTTTACAGACGAGACAGTGGTGAACCCTTCTATGCGACCGCCACTCCAATCGACCTTTGGATTGGAGGCTTCAAAAAAGGGATATCCTAGAATGAAGTCATCGCGTCCTATGTTGGCGACAAAGAAGGCGTGAGTGGCTTTCTGACCATTATTATTGACCAACAGATCGACAGCTTCAAGAATTTCTCCAGATTTATTGGGAGAGCCGTCGACGTTCTGTACTTTTCAAGGTTTAACCAGTTTCCTAGTTGTTAGTTTGAGGCGTTTTACTGCTTGAGGGTGAATGAAGCATTTGGTAGCGCCACAGTCAAGTAGTGCTTTTTGATCGACTCGTTTTGTTTTGGTTCGTAGCTGGAAGGGGACTTGAATTGCATGATTTCGAGCTATGTACATAGAACCAGAACTATTCAGAACTGCCCGAGTAAGAGCCGTAGTACTCAGGCGCCAAGAAAATCCATATCTTCTCCTAGGGAGCGCATTTCATCCATGAATGCTCCACGATCTTCTTCGGTCAGACGTGCCACTCGCGCTGCGAGGGAGGGGGTTGGGGCGAAGGAGGAATTGTTACTGGAAGTGGTTGACTGACTGTCTTCGATTTGGACAGTGCGAGCGCGTGCCGGTTTACTAGGACAATCGCGTGCGAGGTGTCCTTGTTTCCTGCATTGGAAGCATCGACCTGTGCGACGATATTCCTCCTTTTCTTTGTCTGTCGTGGCTTTCCGAATTACCGAAAGATCCATGGCGTCGTCATTTCGAGGGGGAAGACAAGGGCAAGGGGGTTGTGCTCGATTCCCCTGTCCGCGCCAATTCTGATTGTTAGGGTTTGCATTTCCCCCGGGACGGCGCCAAACCCAACCAGAGTTTTGCTTTTGCTGAGGGTTTTGACTAGCGTTTCGAGTAGAATTGCGAGTTCCATACTCAGAGTGTAATGCTTTCTTTTTTAGGTAAATCACCTGTTGTCGTTGAGCTGCGGCCCTCCACTGTCTGTAGGTGTCGGGATTCTCCATGGCAAGACAAGCGTCTGCCAGTTGTCGTGGGAGTCCTTGTGCAAAGGTACGTAAATTTGAGGGGTCGTCGGGATTGAGCTCGGCCCTGCTTCCCAGGGTTTCGAATGCGGCGAGATATTCGTCAAGATTATCGCTGGTCATCCTTAGCTTTCCAAGCTGGTCTTGGGCACGTTCCCTTTCTGCATAATCGGTGAACGATACTTTGAACTTCTCTTCCATCATCTTCCATGGGTTAGAGAATCGATCGATGAGACTAGGATCGGCCTCAATTTCTTCCAGCCAGTTAAAAGCCATGTCTACCCATCCATTGACCTTTTCTCCGTCGAGGAGCGACATGAAATAGATACATTTGGAGATGGGGTCTTTAGCGATGTCGGCTTTTCGATTCATCAGCATGAACCTATTGAACTGGTTCAGGAATCGTCAAGTCTTGGATCGATCTCCTTCAAATTTGTCGGGATGGATGCCTTCTAGTCGGCGTCCTTTGTCGTTTGTTCTCTTGGGTTCGTCCAAGAGATCATCGAGACCAAACGGGTCATCCCCTGTTCCTCTGGGGCGGCGTGGTGGGGGCTTGGATGGCTGCCTAGCCGTTCGCGAAGAACGCATCCTCCAAGACCCAAACCCTGCGAAAGACTTTCGCTCTGGCTGATCTTCAGGATCGGGTGATGAAGACCGACTCATGTTACTAGCCGGTACTTCTCTATCGTCGGGGTTGGTCTCATGAAAGACATCTCCGTTGTGTGGAGTGACTGCCGACGTGTTCAGTGGAGCTAGTCGGATTGGAGATGTCGCCCTGGAGGGGGCTCGAGTAATTGGGAGGCTCGTGAGTCTGAGTCGCGCGTAGTTGATCCCTTTCATTGGGAAATCTTTTAATTGAAGACTCGGTCGTGCCAGGCGGAAACATTCGTAAGTGTTTCCTGCTCGGAGGCGAATTTCGAACCAGACTCCAAAAACGTTTGATAGAGCAAGGAGAGCTCCCTTGTAACAGGCGTAGTAGGCAGTAAATGGGGCCTTTTTAGAGACCTCTTTCCCATCTATTCGAACGACGATGTCTTGTCCTCCAACGAGGTGGCGGACACGTTCAGAGAATTCCGATGGGACTGTATCCTTAGTTTCGGGTTTTGTTTCGAATGGGAGGTCTAATACTGCTAGTGATTCTTCCGTTGGTTGGTCGATTGCGCGTACGCGCCAGTCTGTGGGAATGCCTAGTCCTTCGGGGGTTTTCTGTTTTTCTTTCGATCCAGAGGGAGTCGAAGTCATTGTTGATTCGTAGAGGAGAAGCTCGTTCTAATGTCACGGTCAGACCACCGTGTCAGATCGAGTTCGGGGATCTCGGGGTTCGGGGATCTCGGACGAGATTACGAAGTTGGATTTCGAAGAGGGGTCGTTCCCAGAAGGGAAATCGGTCACGTGAGGCGTCACGTGACAATGAGGATGACGAGTGAAGATTACACAAGTCAGACGTGACTTGGAATCGAACGAGACACTAACACGTGATCTCGAGACGTATAGAGTCAGGAGGCAATTAGCAGCGAGGCTGACTAATGCAAGAGGGGATCGTTCGATGGAAGCCGCACGCGTTCAAGTGAGAAGAGACTAATCAATAGTCTGATTGCACGAATAGAACGAGCTTAAGAAAGCCGTTCTATGCTACGAAGTACAGTACTTATACAAGTACGGGCGGAAGCTACTAGAAAGCAAGAGAAGACTATGGAAGGCAATAGAAGAAGACGGAAGCATGTGAAATCGTATGGAAGTCTCTAGAAAACGCAAGAGCAGTCCATAGGTAACTTAGTAAGCGATGGGCAAAGCGGCCCAGAGTCACGGACAGAAGCGGAACGAGAACGACGAAATAGGAAAGTGAAAATGAGGTAAGCAGGGCAGTCCGTGACACTCTGGCTGTCTTCCTTCGCCTTACATTGCACGCGCGAAGGGATGTTCGACATGTGAATGCTCGGACATGCACCGGAGCAGTGCACAATGATAAGAATGAAATAAAATCACATGTGAATCAATGAAATGATCGAAGTGTTTGAACTAAAGTGTTTGAGGACAAAGACCCTCAAAGAGTGCATATATTCATCGGCCGAGATAAGAAGAGTTTCGGATTTAGTTCCAAAGGTAGATACAGAACTGAATGTATTTAAAGGATGCCGCTCCTCAGGCTGGAGAGGCAGACAATCTTCTTTAACAAGACTTTCGCAGAAATAAATCCCCACGTTTTGGGCCGGTTTTATCCTGTGTGAAGCCCTTAGGAAGAACAGTCTTTTATCATCATTCTTATCTCATTCTATTTCTCATACAAACATACATTCACACGCTAGTGTGTTACATTTTTTTAAACCTTTCAACTGAGGGTTTCTTATTTTGCGAAAGCAATCCCCATTTATAAAAAACCAAGAAAACAACAAATGCTTGTATAACAAGTTAAAAAGGCATTATGTCCACTGGTGAAGGACCAGCGCGAAACACCCGTGCTAGTGCTCGCGCTGCACGTCGTGAACAAATGCGTGCATATCAGAGCACTCCTCCTAGAGAGGAAGCTCAGGCCCCAGAACCACCTGAAGCTCCGGCTCAGCCAGATACTTCACTCATCATAGAGGAAAGCATCTTGACATCGGTTGCTGAACCATCGAGCATCAAAACTGAACAATCAGAGAGATCAAGTGATCACGGGACTATCCGTGACATCCCGGAGGAAACTTATGAACCAGATCAATCATACACGACTGCACCCAGTCTGTCAGCGGATCCTGAGGGATTCATATCGTCAACTCCCGCTGTCGCAGCCGACAAAGGAAAGGGACACGCATATAGCACTCCGCCTCAAAGCGAGGGGAACGCTTCACCCTGGGGAAGGGAACCTCCTCCCCAATTATCGCATGCCAATGAGGAGTGGGCGCAGATTGACAGTGTGCTAAATAACTGGTCCGCTATGGCGGAAAAGAGTAAAAAAGATGCAATAAAACACAGACAAGAATTGTCTGACCTTCAAACAAAAATCATCAATTTGTATCATCGCGCCTCTGACACATCCAGCGTGATGCAAGGCATACGAAAGATGTTTGACCAAGTTCGCGCTCGATATGAAGGCCAGCGTGTGCCATCCCCATCTCCACGTGCCTTAGCGACCCAAGTGATATATGCAGAGCGCGGATCCAATGAAGGGACCGCAGATTATGAGCATCGTCGAAACGCACAAGCCAGATTCGACCAGCCTCAGCCCATCGAGCAAACAGGGGTTGAGGAGATCAAAAGTAATACTCCTGCGCCTAGAGCCCCAGAGAAAAGATCCGCTGCACAAATGACATCAGAAGAGCGATTTGCTCAGTCAATGACACAATTTCGTGCTTGTACTGCAGCAAAGAATAGGCCTCGTGCCTGAACCACAGGTCCCCCTATCCAGATTCAGGGACCTGGAGGCGGAGATCCTGAAGGAGACCCCTTGGATTCTGATGGTGACAATATCCCAAAGGAGCTTGATGATTTGGGACCACAGGGTCCTCATCGTGATTCATTAAAAGACCAAGTCCCTAGAACCATTGGAAGTCCCATGGAGGACTCTGCTGACCGCGCCAGATTGGAACATAACGTGCTAGACAGGGATTACGCCCGTCACACACGTTCACAATCACAGCAATTGGTTGGGCCAATGGTGAGCCCAGCTCCCAGACAGGGGCAAACAGTGGCACTGATCACTCAAAGAGCATCTGTTCAGGGACAAGCAGATATGGATCATGAAACACTCATGATCGAATCCCTGAGAGAGCACATCTGAACGTCGTTAATGGGAGTTCCAGATAACCTCCCAGAGCTTACAGGGCTTCGCGCTCGAATGCCTGACGCCTATGAAGGCGAAGATGACTTTGATCGCCTTGAAAGGTGGTTGCATGGATTGCTAAGGTTTATGAAGATTCACTGCCTGACCGGGGTGGACAAAGATATGGACCGGATCCTAGTGACAGGGACGAGCCTAAGAGGAAGGGCTGAATGCTGGTTTGGTCAGGAGGTAGAGCACCCCAAACGCCTAGTCTGTGATTGGATGTTTGAGTCTGTAGTGGTGGGGCTCTACTGTGTCTTCATAACCATGGCGACGTCACAGAAAGCCATGCAGCAGTACATGAACATTCAGTACACATAGGAAGAAGGCATCACTGCATTCTATAACGAACTCCTAATGTGGGCAGGTCAGCTTGCAGAGTACCCAGATGTGTATTCCTTCAAAAGAAGGATATTCAGAAGCCTTCCAAGCGAATTCCGTCAGCATCTCACATTGTACAATGGCATAACTCCAGAAATGAGTACAATAGATGCTATTGTGCGGCAAACACGACATCTCAAGCAAACCCTGACCAGCTTGAGAGTAGGGTGTAGAACTGATAGACAGTTAGAACAAGGAGCGCTAACAGTTACTAAGAGTGGACCCCAGAGGCCCACTAGACAGCATGATGACCAACGCTATCAACGCCTGTGAAAATCGACGGACAGATGACAACAGCACAGATTTAGTGCCGATAATGAAAGGCACAACCAGCCTAATACCCCAAATTCTATCAGTGGGGACTGCAGGAAGCATGCGCCTACAATTTCATCTACTCCAAAGGGAGACACGTCCAAGATGACATGCTACAAGTGTGGTAGGATTGGACACATAGCCAACGATCCCAAATGCCCACAATACAAGAAACCTGAGCGCAGGCAAATATATGCCACCCAGGTAGTAGATGATCGATCTGAAAGTGAAATGCCAGACCAAGGGAATATAAACCCGCAAGGAAACCAGAGTGATGCTCCAGTACCTGAGTCTGGGGAAAGTCAGGATGAAGAGCAAGGCGCTCATCCTAATGAGAATGACAGCCCAGATGGTTCACAGTACAAGGGCGAGCAGTCTTCCTCCGAAGATTATAACGATTCCTCACTACACTCAGAAGATGTAGAGCCTATTTACATTCGAGCTATGAACGATGAGGGAGGCCCAAGTATAAACTTGGCCTCAATCCAGTTCGAAAATGCAGATTGGCAATCGCGTTGAGATATCATCAGGCACACATACC
>Ga0307510_10002151_pt1 | contig 22261 bp, 22 predicted proteins | sample 12_EM_MG_FD_207224 | JGI IMG/M metagenome (GOLD analysis project Ga0307510, IMG submission 207224) | Populus trichocarpa ectomycorrhiza microbial communities from riparian zone in the Pacific Northwest, United States - 12_EM | ecosystem: Host-associated > Plants > Roots > Unclassified | place...
TATTTCCCCCCTCCCCACTCTCTCCCCCTCCGCATGAACAATAACCTTGACAGCCATCTCAGCCGAAGTCTCATTAAATACAAAAGAGGTGACCTCAATAGCGAAGATCTCGCACCCGGTGACGGGAACGTTGCTTCTTCCATTATCATACAAACTGCTAATCTAAAGTAGCCAGTCCGACTCATTGTCAGGACAGCAGATTAGCACTCCCTCCATAAATACTTCCTTCAACCAAGCCCCGTGATTTCCCAGCAGCAGCCGGGTCATCGACGGAGACAGCCCAGGCAAAAGCCCTCGGATACCCGCGCAATCTGAAGGGGTCAGCCTATAGCGTGCAGGTTTCTCACGTTCAATCCCTCATAATAGAGATAAACCATTAGCAATCGTCAACGGCTTCGTTCAAATTAAAAATATAGCGGAAGTTCACTGCTAGAACCCTTGTGTCTGGGGGCCACCTGAAGCCGGTTACCTGCGGGTCCGCCGAGGCAGTCCCGGCAAAAAGCTTACAGTCGCTAGACAGAAACCCTGGCGATGGAGGACACGTCTATGCACCCAACCGGTATTTTTTACAAAAGACGGATACCAGTGACTTTGCCGTAAAAAGTCGAGAATTCCCTCTTAGCAGTCTCTCGGTCCCCTGCTGAAACAAAAAAAAGGAAATTTATGCCCAGAATTACCAGAAGAGGCAACTCCAAGGTCTAGCGTGAGGGCCAATGATTCCAGATTTTACGGTAATGGTATTGAAAACAGAAAATCCGGGGAATAGTATCTACTTTACTGAAGTGGAGAAGTACGGGAAAACAACTGTCACTTTCGAGAAACCTCAAGTAGAAAACAAAACAACAACAGGTCACGATCAATTCCAACCCACTAAGCTACTTCGTAAAATCAATCCAGAGAACCGCACAAAGATAAAAAATTCCCGCTATCAGAAAGCTCAACCTTGCCGGTTGTCCCACTAACTAAATACCCGCTCAATTTTCCTCCTCACGATGCCCCTGCAGACATGTGACACGCCCCCAAAGCGAAGATCGTGACTAGCGACCTATTTAGTCTAATTTATTCGCAAATGAAAGCAAGAAAACCGCAAGTTAAGATAGCCAAATTTATACCGTAATAGTATCGCAATGGTAAAAAAAAAAGAGAAGAATTAGTCTAAGCATGAAATATTATTTTAGTACCGGTAGTAAGAAAGAAGAACACATTTAGTACCGGTACTGTACTAGTACTGGTTTTTCTACGTGGGGAGGAGGGCAGCCCTATTCTCGCTCAGCTCTGCTGGCTGGACCTTTCACCAAGACTTATTTAGCGACCGCAGGTCATTCTGGCCGTACCCGAAGCCGGTCGGACCAGATAGTTGTGATCCCTGTCACAGATAAGCAGGCCCCACTATAGCCGAGAGTTTGTAGCCGCAAGCAAGGCATACATAGAGAGTGAGAAAGCACATTTAGTTTACGTATCCGTAATGGCGGGCTGGGTCTAACTTAGGCATTTAATTTCTAAAAAGGGGAACTAGAGAGATTATATATCATACTGAGGGGTTACTGCCTTTCCGGATAGAGTTTTTATGGATTAAGGAGTAGTTCGAATAAGGGTTTCAAGTAGTTAGTTATTCCCCCCTAGGAAACCTCTTCTATGCCCGAGCGTTGTATAGCAAAGCCAGTTCGAAGATATATATTTATAAGATTAGAGATTGGAGAATGTCTCGTTCCCAATTCAGATGCAAGACCTCAATTGGCTTCATGAAACGTAGAATGGTAGCATCATAGCAGATCACTCCTAGGCATCCACTGTTAAGCGTCATGCTGTCTGACTTGTGCAACTAAATTGACTCTGCAAGTGCGTTATTAGTTAGTTGAACAGACCAAGGGATATAGGACACTCTATAGACTCCCCCTGCACATCCGGTTGAGAGGTAAACAGGTTACCCCTCTAGCAGAGCTACGACAGCTCTCTGATACCCCTAGGGTAGGTCCGGTAAAACGGGAATCCCTCAGACTTATTGGGGAGGCGGGGATACTGAGACTCCGGAGCGGGGCAATCCTTGAATCTACAAACTCCTCCGGCAACTCCGGGCGCATTGCAAGACTGATACCGGAGACCCAAACAATATTCAATCCCGAAATCTCTGCGGGGCATCAGGTGCGCAAAGAAGCTTATCGGGGGAAAGGGAACCTGAAAATTGGTATAAAGATGGTGACAAGTAGGGGAATCAATGATGGCAGTTTTACTCATAGGGAAATACCCTTGCCAGAGCACTAATATGCCTCTCTTGGTATGGCACTCGCTAATCGGAGGAGCGCGCTCCCCTTCTCAGGAAACACTCTTCTACTAAACTTGCATGCCAAACGTGATAAGAAAAGATTTTTATTAATTCGAAAAACCACTCTAATTTCCTCAATCACTCCCCAAACAAAAAAAATCAAGCATAGATAATAGTAGAAGTAGCTACTAAAAAGCCAATTTGGAAAACTCTCAGAACGAACAAGAAAAAGTCGATAAAAACAAACCACCCCTAAGCTCCATACAACCCCACGCTACTACTACACCCTTCCCCCAATCCTCGGTGGCCTAAGGGTATACCTACAACCCTCTCGCCTACATGTCTCCCTCGCAAGAAGCACTGTCTCCACAACCGCCTCTGTCGGTGGCTCGATGAACGATCTAGACGTAGCCGGGAAGCTATCACATGGCGGGTAGTTGTATGTGACGTCTTCAAAGGCATGGGAGCAGGCTTCCTTCCTGACCCAGATCTTGTGGTCGCAGGCGATGAAGTGCTTGAGCGTTAATCTGCACATCTCAATTTGTGATTTTTTTTTATTCCCGATCGGTTTTGCGACGAAGTTATCTTCGTAGGTTGAATCTGCTAGGGGATCTAGTGTCACTGTGGCGGAGAATAAATGCTTTGCCTCAAGATGGTTGATAATTTAGTGACTTCCTTCTCCAGATATTGAGGCGGTAGCAGATGAAGATTGGAATGGAAGGGATTCCCACAGCCTATTTATTCAATACTTTGTGGGGGGGCTTCATTGTGTCTCAGATCGAGTGACGTGCGAGGGTGTGATCTTGAAAGACGTTATCTGCGTAGCAAGTGAATTGAAACAGCCATTGTTTGTGCGCCTTCGCAAGGGTTTGAGAATCAAGTTTTCAGATTGTTTGTCTGCCGCATTGTATGCGGCGTTTAGAGCAAGGTTGAAACAAGGTCGGGTCACTAAATGTCACTCGGTGGCTGGCTTTAGCTGCACGGGCCATCATTGACCAATTATATAGTTTTTTTCCACACTAGAAAATGCGAGGTACCGAAGATTTGATAAAATGCACAGTATACACCACGCTAGGCTCCCCAATGCATATGCTGTGACCCTCACACATTAAGAGGGTTAGAGAGAAAAAAACTCACAAAGGAGTATATCTGGGGTGTCCGGCTGGTTTGCTTCTGTGCAGTAGGTCTAGATAAATAAATAAAAATAAAAAAAGTAGAAAATAGATATATCTTGAAGCCCTAAAATCGAGCCAGCCGCCAAAGCTTCGGAAACACCTCGAATTCATCGGCCTCCCAGAGTACTTGTATAGAATCACTAAACCTATTATGTCGGCTACCCTCCATACCCACAACATCCCGAACAAGCCTTCTCACAAGCAATGGCACTGGACATTTGAGCCACGGTTTTCATATTCCCCTAGTTCCTTTTAGAGCCATTGAGTGGGCCAATTGCTGAGATACATGATGCAGTGTCTACCCGTAAAGCCTGCCAGTCCACAGTACTGTACATTCTCTAAAATCTAGTTCATCAAGCCTCTCATCCTTCCAAGAAACCATCAAAGAATTCTGCTAGGTCCACGGCGCTAACTGCAAGCAAGAGAGAAAAATATGATATTATGGCTTAGGTAATCTTCATCCCGCCCAAATCACCCCACCACACCCTCTTCCACCTTCTTATTCAGCTTCTCTTCCTCCTCCGGGTTCAAAGTTCTCAACTGTAACGCATGGATTCCACCTTCACGCTCCAGCTCTTCCTTGAGCAAAGTATTAACCATCCTGTGACGGGCAAGTTGGGGTTTTCCTGTAAACTCGGCAGAGGAGATGACAAGGCTACAAATGAGTTAGCAGGGTAACAGTCCATAAAAGAAGAGAGCGATTACCGAAAGTGAGTCTCCTTAGAAGCGACACCTTCCATGGCTTTATGGTGAGCATGCTTGTCGGAGTCATTGTAAATTTGTAGGGTTATCGGCGAGAGAGCGACGGTAAGCTATTCCCGAAAATCAGTACCCATCCTTCATCCCCAAAAACTCCGCGAAAAATCCAAGGTTAAATGCTACCTTTTGGCGTATTGTGTCCTCGATAGGAGTAGAGCTGGCCATCTTTGCGAAACCCCTGACAAACTTGATCATTTGTTATTTCAGCGGTCGCGCGAGTGGAAATGTAATCGAAAGAAGAAAAAGCTGCCCACGGAAATGTTTAAGCTAATGACCCCGCTTGAGCCTCAGGTCTTGGCAGGATCGGCGTTATCTTAACCGTGGACCCTTCCATTCCTGCCGCCAATACCCGAATCGCCTTCGGTGATTGTCACTTCTATGCTCCTATTTACCTTCCTTCTTTATTTCTGTTCGGGGTTCGGGGGAAATGATATAAGACCATGATGCTGGCTCTGCGATGCCCAACCTCTTTTCTTTTCCCAAGGGTCCGCGGATCTCACAAAATGACTAGAACTATCACCACTGAGACGTTACCTCGGCTACCAATCTTTGAAGCTCTCGCCTCGCACAATCCAAAGAGCACTGCAATTGTTCACTCCGAGTCCGGAGACAAATTTACATACGGCGGTCTATTATCAGATACAGCAAAGCTTAGGAGCAAGCTACTAGAGAAGGCTAAAGTTGACGATTTGCAGGAACAGCGAATCGCGTTTTTAGTGGAGAATGGGTACAACTACGTAGGTGCGCTAACACCAAAAAACCGCCAAAAAGACACGATACCTCCGAGTGCTAACTAAGTACTCTATAGTTTCGTTATTGGGCATATTTGCAGCCGGTGGAATAGCGGTTCCTCTGCACCCCAACCACCCACCCAAAGAGCTCCACTATGTTGCTAAAAACTCCGCCCCTGCATTCATCCTAACAACCCCCGGTTCCAAAGCCCACCGAGTATTCCCCCCAAGCTCCAGCTCACCACCAATACTCAACTTCCCCGAGCACCCCCCTAACAAACCGCACGACGTTCCGCTACCGGTAGATCTCTCCCCAGCACTAAGACCCCTCCGAGGCGCCCTAATGATCTACACCTCCGGCACAACCGCCACCCCCAAGGGCGTAGTCTCAACCCACAAGAATCTAACAACTCAAGCAACAACTCTAGTCACAGCCTGGGAAATGGGCAAAGATGATCGCCTCCTACATGTCCTCCCCCTCCACCACGTTCACGGAATTGTAAACGCAACCCTAGCCCCGCTCTTTGCCGGCGGGGCAGTAGAATACCTATTCCCCTTCAACGCGCAAAGTGTGTGGTCCCGCTTTGTCGATACCTCGAGGAAACCGATAAGTCTATTCATGGCAGTACCAACAATATACTCCCGGCTCATGGACTCATATGAGACGTTACCGGAACCTACGCGCTCTGCAGGTAAGAAGAATGTGTCGAATTTGCGGTTAGCGATATCAGGTTCTGCAGCGCTACCGGCAAGTACAAAACAGAGGTGGGAGTCTCTAGGTGGGACTCTATTAGAGCGGTATGGGATGACTGAGATTGGTATGGCACTCTCCCAACGTTTGCCACTAACCGACCGAATGGCGAATTCCGTTGGATGGCCGTTGCCAGGCGTCGAAGCACGTCTCGTGAGCGATGGCCTAGAGATCGCGGAAGTTGGGCAAGATGGGGAGATACAAATCCGCGGTAACAACGTCTTCCGCGAGTACTGGCAGAAGGAAGAGGAGACAAAAAAGGAGTTTACAGAGGACGGGTGGTTCAAAACCGGAGATGTAGCGGTGCGCGATGAAAGGGGAGCGTACTATATTAAGGGGAGGGCAAGCGTTGATAGCAAGCTCCCCCAATCATACCACCCCCATACGGGGTCACAAACTGATATCAGGAAATAGTAATTAAATCCGGCGGCGAGAAAATATCCGCTCTAGAAGTCGAACGGGAATTACTCGAGCTGCCACAAGTGGCTGAGGCAGCAGTAGTAGGTCTCGAAGACGGGAATTGGGGACAGAGAGTCGCGGTGGTACTCGTGCTCACGCCGCAGGGTAAAAACGAAGAATTTGACCTAGTGAAGATGAGGGCTGAGATGAAGAAGCGGGTTGCGGATTATAAAGTCCCAAGAGAAATCAAGATTTTGGAAGCTATCCCGAGAAATCAGATGGGGAAGGTTAATAAGAAGGAGCTGGTTAGGAAGGTTTTTTCGGAGGATGGACCGTGGTCATAGATTGCTGCTCGGCAAGTTTAATTTTATATCGCTTTCTTTGGCTGGTGCATGATGGGGGGCTCGGAGGTAAAACAACCCTTTTATAGCATCCGTTGCTATACTGTTATAATTATTGGGATTTGTTCCAACCCCCGGGTGCAAGGTCCGCCTCCTCAACCCCCGGACCCCTCTTTTCGCCTCCCTAAATAAGGCGATTTCGTGTAAGACACCAGACCAATTCTCACGACCCTCCCCACAAGACCGAACTTGGAACTTCATAAGCTGGTAGAAAGGGTACCTTCGACCCCTCGGGCCAATTGGTCCTTTTGGCCTCTTAAGCCCTTCAAGCTCCTTCGGTAGAGGCCGCATCCATGACTTTATCTTTACTGATGGTGTTTTCCCTTCGAGCCTGCCTATCCTATTTTGGGGGGAGGATTGTGGGGTTGGTTCCAGGCCAGCTGGAGTGTAGGATTGGGACGCATTGGACAGAGTTGGGACGCCTTTACTTTGGGCTCTTATACCATAACCTAGCGGTTCTATAGAACCGTTGGTCCCCGGCCTTGTACCTAAATCAATTCACCAGGCCTAGTAAAGAAAATTCGGTTTTTAGATGGAACATCCACAGATGTGGGATACCTAGTTTAACGTCCTAATTGGGAAAAAAATAAAAATTGGTTGATAAACACATCTGGTAACTCGTCCACAAATCACTAACCGTCCTAACCTAACGGCTACTCGGCAGCCCCTCCACCCCCTTCCCCAAATTCTCCCCAAACACCTCCCCACCAACAACCACTTCCTTACATTCCTGCAACACATAAATCATCCGCGCCCACTCAGTCTCACTAGCGTTCTTCCAAGCGTGTAGCGTCCCTCTCTGTACAATCACATCACCCCTGCTAATAACCCTCTTCTCACCGGAATCCAGCAGCGCCTCCAACTTCCCCTCTAGCACAATCCCATAATCTAAAGATTCAGTCCTGTGCATGATGCACTCGTACCCAGGAGCAAAATCCACCATGCGCAAGACCGTACCACCATGGTTTACCAGCCCTAGTTTGCGCTCCCCCATAATCTTGTCATGCGCCTCAATGTCAGCGTTGTTGTTTAAGTCCGGAGGGAATGTCGAAGTCGTGTAGACCACGTTGAAGGCCATCTGGTTGCCATCGTAAACTTTCCAGGATGCTGGGCGGGAGGAGTGGAAAACGGCTTGCTTGGTGACCGGGTCGTGGGTGGTAATGTGGGAAAAGGTTTCCGGGAGGCCGGTGGAGAGCTGGCCCTCAATTGGGGTGGAGGTTGGTGCAGACATACTTTGTCTTTCTCGAAGCAGTTCCTTTTTTGTTAGTTGGCTAGTCCGGTAGAGAAGTTTGTGGGTCTGCCATACCTTATGGTTCGATCTATTCCAGGAAGAATTGGGCTTCGATGTGGTTTGATTTTTTTTTTCCTGATGGTTCACAGGTGGTGGAGGAGTGGGCGGTTTCTTCGAGGTTGCGATCGACCTTATGATATAACCACATTACCCGGGTTCCGCATACCAAGCGGTTCCTCGTAGCCTTGCACAATATCCAAGTAACTAATCAAGGGCCCACTCTGGTAGTACAAGCTGTCTACTTCCGAATAAAGATATCGTAAGAACCCGAATAATTGGACCCGAGGCTAAGACGTCCGAAATTCCCTCTCTTGGAAAGGGGGGCGAGCGCACAGCGAAAACTGACCCCCTCAGACCGAGCTTAAGACAAAAGAAAAAGAAAAAAGAGCCAGGCCTTACCAGAAAAGGCAACTCCAACGTCCTAGCCTCGGGTCCAATTATTTGAGTTCTTACGGTATTCAGTACCCCGGTCCGTCCCAGAACCATGGCATAGCTCCGCGCCAGTTAATCTACCAGCCTCCGGATCAGCCGGATCACCAAACCTCCCTCTTATTGCTTCCTCATCTCCTATCGCTACCAGCTCTTTCCCCAATTCCACTTCTATCAACAATTCTGAAAACATGGCGCAAACTCCCTTCACACAATTTAACATTCCCTTTGGAGTTTTCTCTACGGAAGAAGAGCCTCGCCCCCGCTGTGCCACACGGATCGGCGAGAAAGTGCTCGATTTGAAGAAATATGCTTCTGCTGGAGGAGCTAAAGATATCGAGGGATTTATTCCAGAAACCTTCGCTCAGGTCGGTCCATCATCCGGCGGGTTAATCAAAGGTATGAGCTAACCACTCACAATCACCAGCCAACCCTCAATGCATTCGCACAATTGCCCGCCGCAACCAGGAGCGCTGTAAGGCAACGAATTAGAGAAGATGTCCAGGGCAATCGCGTGAAGGAATCTTACTTCGTCGAAGCTTCCAAGGCAAAAATGCACCTTCCAATGGATATTGGAGGCTATTCCGACTTTTACTGCTCACTAGAGCATTGCCAAAATGTTTGCACTTCCTGTCCGCTAGTTACGGTCATATCCCTAACATGCAATAAAGTGTTCGGCACACCTTTCAATGCCCCAAATTCCCAAAAATTGGTTCTATGCTCCATCCGTATACAATTCGCGTGTCTCGAGTATACTTCCCTCGCCTAGCGCTTTCAAACGGCCATCGGGTGTCTACTACAAGACAGGTACCGAAGAGGCTGTCTATGGCCCCACTCAAATGATGGACTTTGAGCTCGAGATGGGATACTTTGTTTCCAAACCTGTCCCCCACGGAGAAACCATGAATGTTAATGAGGCCAAGCAACACATATTTGGATTCGTGCTCCTGAATGACTGGAGCTCGCGTGACATACAAATGTTCGAGATGAAACCATTAGGGCCGTTCCATGGTAAGGGATCCGCGACAACTATATCGCCATGGATTGTCACGATAGATGCCCTAGAAGAGTTCAGTGTACCTGTTAAGACCACCCAAGATCCTCCGTGCTTCCCGCATCTTGCGTACGGGGATAAGGCAAAAGCTGCGCTGGACATCAAGCTGTTCGTTTTTCTAGAACGTGAGATCCCAATGTTTCCTCGAGTGTAAACACTGTTGACATGGTTTGGTAGGTGCCGGAAAGCGGTTCAAGATCTCGCAGAGTAACCTGAGGTATCTCTATTGGACACCGTATCAGCAACTCGCACATCATGCTTCTGCCGGATGTGGCTTGAACACAGGCGACTTGATGGGAACTGGCACTATATCCGGAGATGTGACCCCCCCATTCCCCCCCCCCCCTACATAACCTACGACCCTAGTCCTGACATGTATAGTAGGCCGTGGATGCGGATGGAAAGAAGCTAGAGCTAGGGTGTCTCTATGAAGCAACAGAGGGCGGTACAAAGTCTGTGATGCTCCAAGCCGAAGATGGTAGTGGACAAGCAGAACTAAAGTACTTGCTCGATGGGGATGAAGTGGTGTTTGAAGGATGGTGCGGAGATATGAAGCTCGGTTTCGGGGAGTGCAGAGGAAGGCTTGTTGGGCAGTAGACAAAAGGATGAGGCATTAGATGTAGTGAATGCGGGAGGGAAGGAGGTCCACATTCAGAAGAGAGAGAGAAATCAGAATACAAGTTACTGGATGCTTAATCATGCTGAATCAATTGGTGGAAACACGTAGCGGGTGTGCAAAGCCGTTTCAAAACTGCTCTCCCTTTCTTATATATAACACCGCTTCAGCTCCCTTCCCCAAGAGCTACAGAAACCTTCGATCCACCGACCATCTTTGCTATAATTTTTACACCTCAAATTTCCTCCAGAACTTATCTCTCCATCACCACGGCCTGGCACCGCTAGGCATTTGGAGCCCCAACCTGAAAACTCGAGTTCTATATCAGGAGCCCAGTGCCCCTCTCCGATGGGGACCGCGATACCAACATTTGAGCTCTGGGCCAATACCTCGCGCCCTCCAGTGAGAGGAATATGATTAGTCATCTCCATCTCGAGTGATCAGACGTGCTCCGCTAATTCACTAGTCACAGGATTCCAAACTTCCAACATGCCAAAGCCTAGGCACTCGAGGAGATTCAAAGCCCGATAGCTGAACTCGAAGTTGGGGGACCCACGGTCCCCCGGCCCAACACCAAGCATGCCACGTGGCGCTCAACCCCAGTCCCAGGAGTCGATTCTACGGAGACGCGACAGAAATATCAATCATGCATGACATATGTCCATCCAAGCTCCAGGTGAGGCACCAGCACTACAGCCATCCCATTTTTTCCATCTCGTTTTAAGTTATCTCCGGTCGCCATACTTATTCGAACGCGTAGGAAAAGGGTTCATGAAGCATCACTCGGCAAGTTGGTTTCACGGTGGAGTTGCGCACCCGATAACTACCCCGCGAGCCCCAAACCGATCAACGAGTTGGGAGAGGCGCAGCAGATCCCTTGAAACAGCTGTTTGCTTTTCCACCACTCGCGTTGTGTTTCGGTTGCTTATTCGTTGTTCCTGCATCCCGCCATGCAGGAACAGTTCAGCAAGCCCTAACCCTGTCCAATCCGATGGCGACCACCGTGGAGAAGAAGATATCCAATGACCAAACCAAACATTTGAGCATATGAAGATGGCAGCAGGGAGTATATACGATTACGTCGTAAGCCCCACACAAAGCGGCCCAGCATTGGTTGTTATTAGGCTCTAGAGTGGAGAAGATGGGAACATGTCTATATAAAATTCCCCAGGGAGAACACTCCTTTTGATACTCTGTAGACTGCTGGCAGGCGCTCGCTCGGAAAGCAACTTTCGCAGGTAGAATTTTGCCATCATGAGGTTATGCCATTTCGATTTCTTCGCTTTACTCTCTCTAATACTCCTATGTGTCGAAAAAGTCCAATCCCACTCATGGGTAGGCAAATACACCCCCCATATATCACTATCCCCAGTTAACTCATACATGCCAGATTGACGATATCCAAGTCGAGGGAGTAGGGGTTTTAGGCTACATCCGTGGTTATGGTATTTCTCTCTCTCTCCCCACCCTTTCTTTCTTCCTCCCTCTAAACTCAATTCCACAAAAAAACACAGCTGGTCGAAACAACCAGGTCGACGTGCACAACTCCTATCAGCCGACGCAGCGATCCTCACCCGTTTGCAAACCCGACTCTCAAGCAAAACCTGCAACTCCCCTCCCCGGATTCCCTCGCCTCCGAGCCCCCCCGGGGGCTCACATCCTCTCCCGCCACACTGAAAACGGCCATGTCTCGCTACCCTCAGCACCTGACGCCTTCAGCGGCTACACGTACTGGTACGGGACCAGTAAGCCCTCGAGCAGCCATACTTTGCAGAACACCCTCGACTGGACCAGCGATGGCAGGGGTGGCAAAGGCGACGGAAGGTTTCTCGCCAGGGGCACATACGATGACGGGGAATGCGCGGAGCCAGGAAACACGGCGATCAGTAAGGAACGCGGGATAGGGCCCGGAGGGCAGATTAAGAGCTGCGTGGATCGCTTCACCTTGCCAGATGATCTAGAGATTGGGAGCACCTACTCCGTTTACTGGGTGTGGGACTTCTCGGGCCATTTTGGATCGAAGAACACAAAGCATGTTGAAGTTCGCAACCCCACCCCCGTTTGCTGATTAGGCCCGCTTTTAACCCACCACCTGACAGTGGTATACCTCCTGCATGGACATCGATATCGTGGCTCCCTATGGAGCAGGGAGAGGTTCCAATTCTGGAAATAGTAATTCTGGGAACGGCAATAACGAGGGTACCCGTGGGGGCACGAGCTCCGGCGACAGCACAGGCGGTACCAGCAATACCGGTTCTAGTGGCTCGGGCAGTTCGGGTGGTTCGGGCTCTGGAGGCTCTAGCCGGAACGGCGGTGGAAATGCCGATAGTGGTGATTCCAGAAGTGCCATCGACGGCCGGAATACTCCCGCGCTACAACTGAACATGGACTCGGCAGCGGGGAGAAGATATGGAATGGCCCCATGACAATTAATGTTGTTCTGTGTACTTGGTTTTCTCTCGCTCAGTAGATTTTGGTACTAGCGGAGGAGGCATTTCTTCCAGTAGCGTGTATATAGTGGGAGAAAGTTACATAGAGCAACATACAATAAGGCACAGGGCCCGTGATTACAAATAAGTATCCGGGTAGATAGCCTACTATTTTTTAAACCAAGAGTTAATCAAACCATAATGATCACACAATCACTCGAATACCCGAACATATAAACCAAGTTCTGTAAACCAACAGCAAAGAGCACCAACAGAACAAGTATCATACATAGAAGTGAAACAAGCAAAAAGAGAGGAGAAACATCTTAATGCTGAACCGGTAATAATGAATACGAAAAAACGTGAAACCAAACACCCATGATCACAATAATAAAACACCCCATTAAGCCCAACCCAACATTCTTTAAGAAAAACCCCTTCGCGTGCTCTACTGCTTAGTAGGAACCCCTACACCCCCCTTCCTTCTTCCGTCAAGACACCTTCCAATAACCTCCTCGACAACCCCCCTCCAAGCGCCAGTCTTAACTCCACTCTTTACAAACTCACTAACAGCGCCCTCATTCACACCCCCATAAACAACTTTCGCCCCGCCGGAGACTTCAAGATCACTATCTAGCGATAGCACAATCCGGATCTTCGAGCGTATTTCGGGAATGAGAACATTGGCCTTGACCACTAGTCCCTCGCCATGGTCTTCGGCAGGGGTAACATCTGTGGGGTGCAACCGGCGGACCTGTCTGATTCGCTCCGTAACAGTGAGCGCGTTCCTCCAGTACTCATCCGCAATCCCCACAGCTGCCCTTAAATTTCCCGCCCCAGACAATCTCTTTTCCAGCGCCGCGATAAAAAAAGTAGTCTCTACATCGCCAAGTGGGATCGGATCCGAAGGTTTAGAAATGGCCGGTAGGACATACTTCACCTCTGTAACTACGCGAGCGCGCGAATCCCAGAGTATGCGAAGCTGCTTCAAGAAGAGTAATTCCATTGTCCCATCTACCGCCGAGATTATACTCCATCCGTGTTTTTGCTCCAATGCAGTGACTTTCGACCTCCAGGTGCTGACCTCCTCCTCTGACCAGCCTCTGTTCATCTCTTTCACACGCTCAGCCTCTTCGATGCAGGATTGGAGCGTTTGCTTGCGGAGTTCGCGCTCTGAAAGCTGAGCATCGAGTTCTCCAAGGTCCTTCTTTCGCTGGGCAAGTTCGGCCTTTGTTTGCTCGATCCTAGATTGCACGGATTGGAGGCTCTCCCTGGCGATTGCAAGCTGTGCTTTATCATCTGCTTCTATTCTGCGCTCCATCTCGCGCATAGAGTCCAGTTTCGACTTCGCAGCCTCAAAGCGGGAGATTATTTCTGGGAGGAGTTTCTGGCCGGCGGCAAGGGCTTCTGAGAGCAGTGCCCCGTCGTCTTTGAGACCCTTAAGGTTATCCTCTAGGGCTGCACGAACACCCTCGAGGAGCTTCATCCGCCACTCGTACCAGATCCCCTTCGCCAGGAATCGCGCATGAGTTTTGACGTTCTTGAATTGGGTGTCCATGATAAGTTTGACGTCGGGTGGAGCCTCCATGTATTCTCGGAAAAGTAGGGGGTTTTCCTCCAACGTGTCGTCTTCGATTGCCCTAACGACCTCACGCCCTTCGCGGATGTACTTTTTTAGCTCACGGCAAGAGTGTTGGAAGAGGTCAAGCATGGGAACGGTGCAAGCACCAGCAATAACGCAGTCTGCTAGACTAGCTTCGGCTTCATCATCCATGCTTCGTCGACCCTTTTTAAGGCCTGGGAATCCGGTTTGACGACGTTTTGTTGTAGTAAGGCCGTCGAGGAAAGTGATACTAGTCATATTTAGGAACTCTTGGAGACTGATCCTTGGCTCTTCCTCTTCTTCAAATGCCTGATCTGGCATCTCTTCCTCTAGAGGCTGCTCTTTCGATTGGGCGGGTCCAGGGTTAGCAGGCTCGACGATAACCGGGGTTTCCGGAGCAATAACTACTGCCCGCTTTCTCGGAGTCTGCCTTCGGCCAGAGCCAGGAGTAGGCAAGGTAGGGCGTTCAATCCTCGGAGTCTTTGCCTGCGGAGTTGCAGAGCCATAGTTATCATCAAGAACGATAGGCCCATCCATACTCTTCCTTCGTTTTCCACCTCCCAGCACTGCCGATGCCTCCTCACTCCTCTCTCTTTTGCCCGCGCCTGCCAACAGTGCACCGTAAGCTAGACTCTTACGAGAGGCTTTCCTTGGTGTCAACATGTCAATCCTGCTTCTCAGGTCAAGACTCTTCCTTCTCTCCGCCTCCCTCTCTTTCTCTCTGCGCTCCTCCTCCGCATCGGCTAAATCGTCTTCCCTAGATGTTCTGATCAAATCCCGGGGCACTGTAATCGGAGAGAACGAGGACATCTCCTCTCCAATAGACCTTCGCCCAGAAAGCTTCGCTGCAATACGCGGAGATCCCAAGCCAGGCTTGTCGATCCCCATTCCTTTAGTAACCATGGGGGAGCCGAATGCCATTGGTGTAGCATGCCTAGCTGGAGTTTTCTGTTTCATCGGCGAAGGTGAAGTTGGGAAGCCAATTCTCTTTTTAGCACTCATCGAGTAACCCTCATTGACACCGCCCGCACGCAGTGGGGTTTCAATTATCGGGGCCTTCTTACTCGGGGTCTTTGGCTTGGTTGCCGGCACTGCTGGGGTGAGCTGCTCGGGAGGTGTACATGGCTGAGGAGTTGATAGCTTCTTCTGAGGGGTTGCAAAGATGAAGTCTTCCTTGCGCTTTTCCGTTGTGAGTAGTGTGGGCTCTTTGGCAGGAGTAGACCTTGCAACTGAAGGAGCTTTTGGAGTTGGGGTAACCTTTGTAACGGGAGTAGACCTCGGGGTAGCTCTAGAGGCGGCTTTAGCAGTTTCCTGCTTCTGTTGTGGAGTTCCCGGTTGTGTGGCAACTGGCGCAGGGGCAGGGACCGGAGACTGGGAATGCGCGCTCTCCATGGACTTGCGAGTAGCAGCGCTAGTCCTCCTAGTGATTCTCTTCTCACTTCCCGTAGCAGATACAGCACTCAACCTCTTACTAGTTCTCCTCTTTGCTGGGGTCGGGCTCCCCCAATCTGCAGCAGTCTCCACCTCTTCCCGTAGCTCAACAATCGATGGTGCAACGGGCGTTGGTACTACTTCCTTTGCCGTCGATCGAGGTGCACTCGGCTTGCTCTCGGAGGCTAACGAAGGCTCAGGCTCCAGCGTAACGCTTTCGATAGTAGTGATATCCGTAGCAACACCCTCCATGTTGAAATCCCCATCCCCATCCCGAGTGTCATCTGCATTTTGAGTCCCTTGCAAAGCAGGAAGTTTGGGATAAAGGGAAGCAGACTCCTTTGCCGCCTGTTTGTTCACCTCTGTGGCGGAAGGCAAGATTCCGCCAATCGCAACGGTCATTTCCATAGCTGGCTCCCCTTCGTCTTCTTCTGCAAGACTAATAAGTCGCTCCTGATCCTTATTCCATTCATCTCCACTTAAGAGGCCTCCTCGTGGTCCCACATTCTCATCGATGTCGCTAGACTTGTTGGTCCTAATAATGCCTCCAAGGACATTCGTAAACTCCATAGTCATCTCCTCATTCTCTTCAACGTCGGATGAGGTTGGGGAGAGGGCACGTGGTTGGGGGGCAGATATTATACCGCCCAACGGTCGAGTAATATCCATCGTCTGGTCCCCCATATCGGCAGCTGCTGGTGTTTGCGCGGAAGCCTTGGACAAGATCCCACCAATTGGCCGAGTGACATCCATGTCCATAGTCTGGTCTCCGTCTACAAATTCAGATCCGTTGACCGCAGTATTTGAAAGTATACCGCCGACAGGTCGAGTAATATCCATATCCATGCCCTGGTCTTCGGCTTCGAAAGTGGATGTTTCCTTGAAAGGGGTGCTAGAGAGTAAGCCCCCAACCGGTCGCGTCATGTCCATGTCCATATCCTCATCCTCCCCAGCTCCATCATCGTATTGGATCAAGGGTTGGGGCTGTAGTCCAAGAGACCTGCGCTTAGCTCTCTCCAGGGCCTTTGCGGCATTTCCCAGGATACCACCGATGGGGCGCGTGATGTCCATATCCGCAGTCATATCCTCCCCGGTAGTCGCTGCAGGCTCGTCGGGAGAAGCGAGAAGGCCGCCCACAGGTCTAGTCATATCCATGGTCATCTCACCGCCATCGCCGTCAGATCCTAACCGAGTAGCCGCAAGCTGAGGAACAGATGGCAAAAGCCCACCGACTGGTCGAGTTGTTTCCATAGCCATATCCTCACCAAGATTCTCCGTCTCGTCATCCTTTTCTGAATAGTTTGACTGCTCGTCGGTTTCTGTAGCCCCTTCCAGTTTCCATGCAGTGCGTTTGCCAAAAGCCTTAAACGCTCCGGTGACTTCGTCATCTGCAATTTCCATATCCACACTCATATCCCCTGCGGTAGTGTCACCCGCTGCCGAAACAAATGTCCGTCCACCAGCGGTATCATCGCCGAAATCGCACAAGCTATCGTCATCACTACTATCCCCCCCTTCGGGCATTCCAGCAAAGGGGCTTTGAGCACCTTCCGTTCCTGATGAGAAAGGAGAAGAAAAGTCATCGTCGGGATTATTAAAGTTCATGGGTGGTGTTAGAGCCGAGAGATTATTTCCTCTATTGTGTACACTCGGGGGGGTTTCTGGAAGCCCTGGATCTGGGGCCGTAGACGGAGTAGGAGTCGCCTGAACGCCACCAAAATCACCTGTTCGGTTCGTAGACGCAGTGGCAGGTGTGGATGCCTTGCTACCCCCGGTAGAGCTAGGTGTTGATGACCCATCGTCACCGCGGTAATACTCCACAACATCCCAAGTGTGAAGAGTGGCCTCTGGCGCAAAAGAGACACGGCGATTACCAAGAGACTGCCGACGCGCAGCTCTCGCAGCCAAAATCTCTGCCCGCTTCTGCTGCTCCTCTTCAGTGCGTACAGGAACTGTAGTGGGCACTGCATTGGAGGGGAAAGGTGGTGGTTGGAAATTGAGTAAAGTGCTAGCAGAGGATGACTGCAGTGACGATTGGGACAGCGAAGATGATTGCTTATTACCCCCTCGAGACCTATGCGCGGGGATCGCCTGGATTGGCGAAAGAGGTAACGTAGGCTTTAGAATAGACTTTACTTGGGCCTGCGGTATGATCTAAATTACAAAAAAGTGGTTTTCCAGTCAGTCCCGTTAAGAATACATAACAGGGGGAACTTGTGGATACAAACCGAAGATACTCTCCTCCCATTGCCGTTCGCATCCTTCAACCCTCGGCCATTGGATTCACCATTTAGCGTATCGAGCCCACCCGGTCCTAATGATTTCGATCGAGATTTACGAGTGGGTTTTGCTGCCGCTGATTCTGTCGATGACGAGTTTTCTTTACTTATTTGAGTTGCAGCAACAGAGCCAGTCGGCATCACAGCAATCGACTTTCGAGAACGCCGCGGTTTTGGCGGCGGTTGCTGATCTGAAGACATTATGCAGAACTATGTATAAAGGAGAGAGGTAGAGTGGATTTCTTTCTTAGTGAGTGAAAGTCTTGCCCTTTGGTTGGTAGCGTTGTGGGCGGGGGTAAGGGCCTCAAGTGAAAGTGGAAATACTCTTGGGCAAGAAGGAAGTCGCGGATGTTTTGGTTGTGGCGGTTTGTTATGATCTGCAGTTTCTTGGTTGCATCTTGCGTCGCGACTTATCATACTTTGAACTATCTAATCTTGAAAGATCTCTTGGCACGGCTCAATACCGTTCCTAGCACGTGAAATCAGAAGTCAACCCTTAAATAAATTGTATTTGTCCATTCTGCCTCGCTTGCCTATATTCTTCCGCACCAACATAAGGTTATATATACAAACACCCAAGTCCAGCGAAGCCATCTGGATTTCATCCATTCCGCTGTGCATACCAGTTCTCATTCTCAAGCGCATAGTGACATTCCTTGTCCCAACCATGCTGTGCATTCCACCATTCCACCATTCCACCATGCCAGTAACCATTCCTGCAATACCAATCATTCCACATTCCAACAAGCGCGATACATTCTGGACAACAGCACGCATGGATGGTCTGTTCCAGCATTGGCTTCAAAATTCAGAGGCGCCGAGACCATACATAAAAAATACATTTATAGCAGATGCAATAACTTCCTCCAAGTAAAACAATCCCTTTGCCCACTCTGCACAATATCTGACCCCAGAATGATCCGGGCATGCATCATAAATAGTCACTCGATCTGTCCTGAATTTCCCAGCATAGGTTTCCACGAGGCTACAGCACCTCTAATAAATCATGTCTCAGGAAACTTCACGGCCGGGACCATTTGTAAACAGAAAGACCTGAAATTCCTGGGGCCATCTAATAAACCTCTAAAACACCATCCAACCACTACCTCTCTTTAAATTCCCACCCTACGGCACCCGGTTCAAGTGAACCGAGCGCTAATCCTCCAAACCCCTTAGTATTTCCTGATACCTTCCTTTCCTCATTGGGTCAATCGAAATTAACCTCGCCAACCAGGCCCTCCTATCCTCTCTCTTATTTTTCTCGTCATCTTCAGTCCATTCTTCTTCCTCCTCATCATCATCCTCTGGGTCTTTTGGGTCCTTCCTGACTCGCTGTAATAGGCCTACATACTCGACTAGAGCTTTGAGAATATACTTGCACTCTGCATGCGCTTCGAGCAGATCCTGAAGAGTATCTATCTCGGCGGCTAGCATGAGCAATTTAGTTCCGCGGGACATAAAAGGTGAGATAGCGTCTGGCGTGCCGCGATCCGGCGTGATAGTATTGGAGTATATTAGCCAATAGTGGTAGAACCAAAGCGACTGATCGTGGGGGTTTGTGGAAATATTGCGCTTTAGTAATTCTAGTTCTATGACCGTTTATTAGCGCTTTTCCAGTGAGAGGGAGGGGTGAAAAGAGACCATCTTCTAGGAAATCCATCCTCTCCTGTCTTCCACACTTCCTCTCAGACAGTAATCTCGGTATAAGTTTACTTCTATTATGCCATGCCGAATAATTACTCATGCCACCAATCCCTTGAACCATCTTGGTTGTATATTCAAACTCCTGTTCTACAAGGGATGTATTCCACGGCGAAGGGGTTTCAACCCCATCGCCAGAAACATCTTCCCGCCTGGGTGACTCAATGCTGGAAATGACGAACCGTCGGTACATCCACCCGTGAAAATTCCTAACATCCCTGCGCAGCATGAGACCCACAAGGCCCAACTCTTCTTGCCAGAAGATACCCGCTTTATCGGCAGGTAGAATTTCCGTTGCACGTTGGAGGGTCCACCGACGGTGATTCCAAATCCAGTAGCATTTAGGAAATGAGGAGAGCAGTGGTAGTAAGAGGGTGAGTTCCTCCTTCAAGTGGAGAATGGCTTTAGAATCGTAGGCTGCGCGCAAAGACATTGCAACTTCCTCCGGGTCCTGATGCACTTCATCAACTTCGGGATAAGTTCGAGCGGAAGCTGAAGTAGGAGAAGGAGCGACCCCAGGAGATGGGAATTTCACCAAAAGCGTCTGTTGAAGAATCTCACGCCGGTAGTTCCATATGGTGTAGTACTCCGGATTAAGCCTCAGTAGACGAGTGGTTCCCTCGAGCGCATCCAGAGTATACCTTCTTGCTAGCCTCTACTATCGGTCAGCTTCCCTCAGCCGCCTAGGAGAGGGAAAATACCTGCTCTTGAACAGTGCCTGCAAGTTGGTTATATTCCTCGATCTTTTTAAGCTCTTTCTCTCGGCGATGCTCGTCTCGGGACTGGGCAGCGTATTCGCTTCTAGAAATACCGTGCTGTGTAGAGCTTAGCTGTAATGCCCCCCAAAGAATAAAGGCGAAACCACTTACGCTAGCCATCTCGTGGTGGTATTACGGTAATCACCAGTTATACAAAACGAAGTTGCAATCCATCCACCACCATCGCTGACGTTGTCTGGACCCGCAGGGACCTGCCAAATCTCTTGGCTCTAAAACGGTCTAACCGATCTACTAATCTAATCTAATCAATCTAGGGAGGGCAAAACCCTCCCAGGGCTACCCAGTCACCCACAAAACACAATCCTGTAACGAAGCAACCATCGAACCTCGTCGCCACTAAAAGTAAATTAACCCACTCAACAGCAGCGACGAAAAAAATAAAAATAACCAGCACCCGACCTTCCCACCCACCTCCCACCATCAACACCTTGTCAACAACGAACCAACGACAATATGGCTACCGAATTGACAGTCCAATCTGAGCGTGCTTTTCAGAAGCAGCCGCATATCTTCCTTGCGAGCAAGACCCGCCCGGCAAAGAGGAGAGTGGGAAAGGGTGGAAGGAGATGGTATAAGGACGTTGGATTGGGCTTCAAGACTCCTAAGACTGCTATCGAGGGAACCTATATTGGTTTGTTCTCCTTGCTACGGGAAATTATGGAAGGAACGGATTTTGGAGACCTGGAGGTTGGATGTAAGAGGGGCGGAAAGCGAAAAGCGAAAAGCTAATGGTTACTTCGGCAAAAAAAACAGACAAGAAGTGCCCCTTCACCGGCCTTGTCTCCATCCGTGGCCGTATCCTCACTGGAACTGTCATCTCAACAAAGATGCACAGAACCCTTGTCATCCGCCGCGACTACCTGCACTATATTCCTAAGTACCAACGTTACGAGAAGCGCCACAAGAACATCTCGGCACACGTTTCTCCAGCTTTCCGTGTCGAGGAGGGTGATCAGGTTACCGTTGGTCAATGCAGGCCTTTGTCGAAAACTGTATCCCTCCCTCCCCCTCCCTTCCTCATTATCAATCCCTCCAGAGCTGACCAAAGGTGCTTATCAAAGGTTCGCTTTAACGTCCTCCGCGTTCTCCCTCGCACCGGTAAAGGCGTAAAGGCGTTCCAGAAATTCTAAATACACGATAAAAACGGGGCCTTTCTTTTTTCCTTCATTGTTTTCTTTCCTTCTACCAAGACGGGGTACCAGTACGGTAATGCGATGCCGGCATGCGGCTAATGGGCCATCATGTAGGGAGATTGTATTTCTGTGTTACAAAACAAAAAGTGAATAAGCTTTTAAAAAAAAGCAGGCACCTCGCTTTTCCCTGACCCTCTTGCAGCCTTAGTGATGGGGTAATATGTGGCTATGACTGGCGATAGCGATGCGGGCTGCTCCCGAATGAACCAGCGAATGGTTGGATAAAGGGGCGGAAGAATATATGAGCCTTGCAATGAAAGAGAGAAAAATGAGTGGAAGGCAGACAAAATCCAATAACAGACGCAAGGGGCACAATACCGTAGGGATTAGGAGACTGTTGGCACGGCAGATCACCGGTACCCGCACCACCTAAAATTCACTACTGTAGTCTATACCACCCCACCCATCCATCCATCCGTCCATCCATACCCAGCCTTATAACTACTATAATACACCAGCCTCATAAACAAATAAAAAGCCACCCTCCCACACCACCTCCTCCAATCGTGAGCAAAACACCACGGGGCTCCTTCCTTCCTTCCTTTCCTCATATCATATCGCGGAATCCGGCGCAGGCACTCACATATGTACCTCCACAAAAACAACCCCGCCCATTCGGCTCCCATACGCTCACGAGACCATCACCTACGACGCCGCCACTCCAAGCCAATTACCACTGGAGGCCCTCAAATAACAGACTTAATACCCAGGCAAATCTCTACTAAAGCGCATTGCGACGCCAACCCTAATGGGCCGTCCGGTCGATCGCCGAGGCGGCCGAGTGACACCCCATGATTTGATGCAGGTGAACAAGCATCCACAGTGCAACCACCTCAAAAGAGCTTCCCCCCTCCCAAGAGAAAAAAGAAAGAAAGAAAATCAAGTTTTTATCGTATCGTATGATAGTTACTGTAGCTAATTAGGTTACCTACAAAAATGAAAAAATGAAAACATATACATCCATTCATCCAAAACAT
>Ga0307510_10002152_pt1 | contig 22245 bp, 19 predicted proteins | sample 12_EM_MG_FD_207224 | JGI IMG/M metagenome (GOLD analysis project Ga0307510, IMG submission 207224) | Populus trichocarpa ectomycorrhiza microbial communities from riparian zone in the Pacific Northwest, United States - 12_EM | ecosystem: Host-associated > Plants > Roots > Unclassified | place...
GTAGCGGGGTGAGTCGGCGTGTACGACGAGCTCTTCGAGGTGCGGCATCTCGATCGGCGGGTCGCCCGGCGCTTCCGAGTCGTGCCAGTATGCGCGGCAGTGTTGTAGCGTGAAGTGTGTGAGCGCGCGCATCTGACGCAGAGCATCGAGGAGGACCAACAGGGCGATTTGCTCGCCTGATGTGAAGTGGGTGACGCCGCGCAAGAGCCAGCGAGGCGCGATGATGCAACGATCTGCGGAGAAGTCGAGGCGACGGATGGGCGCCTGGCCACCGAACAGGTCCTCGGGGAGGAAAACGGGAGGACCGCGTTCCCAGAGAGAAAGGGCGAGGCTGCGGACGGGCGTCGCGGTGCGCAGCTCGTGCAAGAGCGCGCAGACGTCTCTGCGCGGGCCCAGGATACGGAGAGCGCGCAATCGCGTGCAGCCGGAAAGAAGCTCAATGGCTTCGTCCACGGAGAGACAAAGCCGTTTGATGGTCGCGTGTCCGACCCGAAGCTCGGCATCTACCGGCGCTGATCTTGAACGATCCATCAGAGCCTTGATCCAGGCCAGAGACAAGTTAGGGGTGATGGAGCCCCAGAGCGAGTGGTGGTTGAGAGCGACGTCGCGCCAATGACGGCAAACGTAGGTGATGGCGATCCACTCGGGGTATACTTGAAGGAAAGGATCATGGTCGGGTGGACGGGGCTCGGCAAAGCAGGTAAATATCCTTTGGAGGATTTCTACTGGGAGGTGGTAGATGGGGTGAGGAGGACCAGATGTCGTTGGTTCGGCCGACGACGGTTGCGCTGCTGCCGCAGTTGTGTGCCTGCGTAAATTTCCCTCGTTCAACAAATAGATTGCCTCCGAGGATCAGTGGGCATACCGTTTGGGAAAATGGTCACGTCTCCAGCGAGGCAAACCCGTACCTCTCCGTGTAGCCCTAGAACCGAAAACGGCACAGCTAGGCATGACTGTAGGCGACAGAGAATTCGGGACTGGCGGTAGTGGTTCTTCACGGTCGTAGTCGTGGGCAATTGCCAAGTTTGAAAGGGAACCAGAGAGCCCGCTGAGAGACATTGGAGGTGTATTATGGCCACGGCAATGTGTGGCCGTGAACGAGGAACGCGACGGACAGTGGTGGCGGTGGCTAAAACGCCAAGACGGCCCCAAAACTTAAATGGGCGCGACGTGCCCATTAACTATTAATAGCACCTTGCTTCTACTGTTTGATTGGGTGCCGGCTCCTATATGTTTCATAACATATAACATGACATCAACATCACTGAAATTTTTTATCAAGCTTTGTTTCTATTCGTGCTAAGCTCTAAAGTGCAAATTCAATCTCTTGAAAACGTGTACGCCTCGTGCATGTCTATCCTCCGAGTCCTCGTGTTTTTTTTCATGCTATTACAGCCATCTTGGAGTCAGTCTCTCCAACCACCATAGTGACCATACACGCACTGTATCATGCAACATCGCTTTGATGTCTCAAACCTGAAATCTTGAATTGTGGGCGGTACACTGAGGTGCCTACTGCAGCTCTCAGCCTCAGTTTGGCATCGCGTCGGCGTATGATGGTTTTATTAGCCTTGCCGCAGCGTCCCTCTGCTCGGTAAACTCGTAACAATTCCTTCAATGTCTCAAACTGCCCGCCAAAAATTCTCGCTGGCAGGAGGGCAATGATAGAAGTACGTTCAACCCCTTGCATTGGGGTATCCTCTTTCATTTGACAAATTTGAACATTGTCTAATAGGTGACGTCGACTTGTATACGTTGGGGCCACAGTGGTATGATCTATGTCGAAGCATACATCGCTGTTCTTCATGTTCTAGGATTTGGCTGCTCGAAACGTCATAAGTGTCGTTGACTCGTTGCAGTAGCCTATATAACTTGAACTTGAGACGATTCGTATTCTGGTTTATCAGGTTGTCATTTATTTCCTCATAATATGGTTTCTCCTTGTTACTTTGTATTCTTCTCATCGTGTCGCTTCATACAGGGGGGTTCCATACTTGGGCAGTGATGCAGCGATGAGTGGTAAAGGACTAGGTGGCCGGGCCACTGCTCATCGTTTCCCACGAGTAAGGCGGCAAGTGTCTATTTTTATGCTGTCTCGGAAACGTCCGAAGCGAATCTCCGAACACCTTTGTCGCTTATCAGTGAATGGGCGTCTAGACGTCTAAGCCTTGAAGCTTGAAGGGCCCTCTTGTTCCACACGCTATAGCCCCCTCAGGCTTTTTTGTCGGGGTCTTTCTCCTCACCCCACATCTTCGATGTCCTTAACCGATGATCTAGATTTCCAGTGGGATGATGAAGGGGGTGTGTGTTACGCATCGCCTTGACTCTCGTCCCTAATCCACAAGCGCTTATAGGGCCTGAGCCGCATGACGCGTTTGACCGTCCTTGGTCCAAACTGAATCAGCCGTTGCAGCAATCAATATCCAATATTGGCGATGCCTCTGAACAGCTTTTCATGATGTATTTAGAGAAGTCAAAAGGAGACGATAATGTGATGGCCGAGCGTTGGTAAAGGGATGCAGATGGGATCTTAATCTTCGTGAGTCCTCATGACCCACGCCCGTGTTCATGAAGTCACGTACATAAACTGGAACCATATAGACAGGCATGTTCGTTGCCTCCATTGGCGCGCTGCTTGTGTTGTCCATCCCGGACCTCAGGCCAGCCCCTTATTATAACTCTGAATTCTATCTTGAAAACATCTATCAGGCCCTCGCTGGTTCTGATGAACTACGCACGCCCATCACTTCCACTGTCACTAAACCACGAGCACCCCCGTTCTCTCCTCCGAGATATGCCGTTTGGGTGAATTCACTCTGGTCTTTAAGCTTTGTAATCAGCCTTTCCTGCGGTCTGTTGGCGACATTGGTACAGCAATGGGCACGTCGATTCATGCGGAACACCCATCCGCGACATTGTAGTTTAGAGAAGCAAGCGCGGATGCGTACATTATTTGCCAACGGCGCGGACAACATGTATACATCCCGGGTAATTGAAGGAATGACAAGCCTGCTACACTTCTCTGCCCTCCTCTTCTTAGTCGGCTTCGCCATTTATCTTTTCAATATCAACTACACCGCCTCCAGGTCCATGATCTGGTGGATAGCCCTCTCCTCGACGGTGTATGGATGTATCTCACTCGTCCCAATTTTTCGCCCCGACACCCCGTACTACACACCGCTTTCAGCACCAGTTTGGTCGCTTTACACTGGCATGCGATATGTAATCTCCGAATGCCTCACATCCGATACTAACTTGAGCAAAAACACTCTATGGGGCTTCGGTGATACCAGCAACCCGTATTTTCGATGGTTTTGGGGGGGCGTGGAGGAGGCGGCTGGGGACGCTGCTATGTCATCGAGGATCGAACTCGAAATCTTGGACCGGTCAGTAGGTGTTCTGCGCGGGAGTAACGAACGGGAACGTTTCTTCGAGCTCATTCCCCGCTTCTTTAAATCAAAGTTGGAAAGGGTCCTCCCAACAGACGTCCCCCTCACGCTTCGCACAAAGTTCCGGAAGGCATTGAATGAATTCCTGGACCACACTTTGTCATCCGACTCGGTCTCTCAATCAGATAAAACCCGTCGCCTCGTCATAGGCTTGAATGCCATGCATGTAATACCCGGTCCTGACTCCGTTTCAGAAATCCTCCAGGACATTCTCAAGGGGCGCTGGGCTCAAGTATCGCAATTAGTCTGGGTGAATACTCTGCCTGGCTGGTGCCGGAGCGATAAAGAAAGTATTGCTATCTTTGCTAGATGTATACTTGCTAGGATCCTTGTGAGTGTGCCTCCGCGGAGACGAAATGAGCGTTGGATTAAGTTGGCTGTTGACCATCTTGGCTTCCCGGAGCTTGACATTCGGAACTACATTGGACATGGGAACAGTGTCTCACTCTCCATCTTGATCTACATCACTCGCCAAACTTTTCGCTCCGGTTTCTGGACGCCGGAGATGCTGTCGCCCCTTTGCAACTTTGACGCGCATGATTCGCTTCCTGAACTGCAGCACGAGTTTTGTGGTCTGTGGAATGAAATCTTGGATGAAGCATGGAAGAAAGGGGATCACACCACTCCTGTCGAGGTTCTTCGTGAGATCAGAAATATTTTCGCCACCCTACACCAAGGCCCTGAAGCACCCTCGGACCAGCTCTTTGCTTCCGTTGCGCATAACGACGAAGTCCTGCGCCTGCGATCGGCGTATCCATACTGCAGGATCACCAGCCATCGCACTATTCCTGCCCCTGCGACCACTTCTTCTACTGTCGCTGTCGCCCCTCTCCATCCACGCGCTGCGCTCCCGCGCCCGATAAGTGCGTGGAAACGAGGTCGTCCTGTCCACCCCGATAATTCTTCTGTTGAATCCCCTCGTAATATTCCCATTGAAAACCAGTCCACCCTCGGCCTTGGCTCCACTCCACGACAAGCCGGTGTCGCATATATCACCCCACGGCACTTTCTATATGAAGACCTCACACCTTCTCGCACACATGGATCTCAATCACCACCTCTAAACATGGTCCCCATGTACATGGCGCAGGAGGTTATGGAAGTTACCGATGCCGACCATTCTGAAAGTATCGGACTCAGAACTTTCAGAGTGAATGAAGATGCCCATGAGGATCCCCGGAACGTTCCCCCTCTCCTGCACCACCCAGTGTACTCGGATGCGGACCTTGCTGCGGCAAATATCGTGCCACCTGATCTCCAGACGCCACACCACACAAGCGACACAGGAGTAACTTCTCAGGCTCCAGTCACTACTTTGCACGTTTTCCACGATCCAGATACCGTTGAGGCCACCATCATGCCTTCCACTGGCACCAATTCCGACCTACCCCCTTCGTCCACAGTCCTCGCTATAACAAAGCCATGTGATCACACCCCTCCTCACAGTAACACTCCCCCATCCCCTCCATTAACCACTACTGGTTCCGTGCACGGGAAACAGGACCAACAACAGCTGGTTCGAACCAATGTCTCCGCTCAGTCGGACGCCGACATTGCTGAAAACATATCTCCACCTGGTTCCCTAACGTCCCAAATACTCACCAGAGAAATGGGGGAGTCCAATCAGGCTTCCGAGGCTACCTTCTGCGCTCCCTCGGGTCCTGATCCCCTTCCTGCCAGTGCTGCCACCACCCCTTCCACTGGACCCGAATTACCAATCAATACCATACCACATCTCACAGTTGCGTCACCACTAGGTGACGATACCGAGATTACAGACCCGCAGCTGTGATGTGGGCGTCTCGTCGTCTCCTTGCGCTGGAACGGTTTCACAAACTTATTGACATGCAAAAAACCGCATCGCCCATGCCACGGCACGTGACCATCACTCCCGGGCCGACGCGCTGTCCCTCGTTATCTTCATTTGAATCCCGCGCTCTGACCCTCTCTGCAGCATCATAGGCCTCGCACTTCCCTGATCGATGATTCGTCACATGTACTTCTGTTAGCCTCCGATTTTCTCTTCGTTATTTTGACTTGTATTTTTACTAAGAACAGTAGGAGTGTGCCACCATCCATTGTGCGAGCATGTAGCCTCTCCGGGCCGTTTGACTCTTCATCGAAGCTTCATCCTTTTGTACTTCCTTTTGAACGTGTGCTTATGACCAATTATCCCTGTCAGCTATTTTCAATTTCGAATGCCCCAGTCCTAGCTATGATGTACCGATGTGTATGGAAACCTCAGGTCTGCCTGCGACCTAATGTCAGTCCTCCTCTTGAAGCTTGATGACTCGATGCACTGCATGTCTTTCCTAGACTCTCGTATTTTCTTTGTCCTTAAACACATTTCTCGGGATCGTATGCGCTCAGCAAGACCCGGAGACCAGACCTAGAAGTCCGGCGAGCCAGCTACTGCATCTCCTTATTGGAATAGCCGAGCTAACTCAGCGCGTGAGGCCTGAGGATTCGGGACCTCCGTCTCATACAAGTATTGCCCCGATATTCAATGTCACTCTATGTCAGTTTTTACACAAGTGCTGTGTAGACGATCGAGCAAAGCACGCATTTTCTACAGACCCAAGATCACTCTTTGTACCTCATTATCATCTCACACGTCGCAACGCGCCGCCCGCTTGTACACGGGAATCAGTCTCGGACTAATCCCAAGTCTCAGTCTTCCCCGAGCTGTCGTACCTCTCTAACGCGTAACGTCCCGCCACCGCCATTCACGTGGCGACTCAGCTCGACTGAGACCTCCCCACAACACCGACGTAACTCTCAGACACAGGCAACGCCTTCGCTGCTAATATTAGTACAAGGTACTCCAGCATAAGTCCAATAGGGCCACGCAAGGGCTAAGAATGAAGAGAAACCGAAGTATAGGTAAGAAGATGGGGATCTTTATCTCTATATGGCCCGAAAAGAAACATTATGAAATAACCGCGTGCCGCCTAAAATTGTGTAACAGCCTCATCAACCCCTCCTCGGTCATTCCTTCCGCACTTACAGCATTAGACGTAGCTGGCGTCATGCGCACCCTCCGTAACTTTGGAAGAACAGCTGGCGCATTACGCACTTTCCATGCGTAGCGCAATTCTCGGAGGGCGTCGAGCCGCACCTCCAATTCCTCCACCCCTGCCATCGATTCCAGCAAGGTCCACCAGTATAACCTTCCTAACTCTATGCACCCTAGTGGATTTATAAGAAGCGAAAGCTTCCGCGCACTCCCCGCGTCCAATATATGGCACAACGTTGCCAAGTCGAAGATGGGACTGGGAACCCTTTTAAATCCTTGGAACCACCAGGCGACCTCAAAAGAGAACTCTGCCTCCTCAATGCCCAAGTCACCTGTCCACAAACAAAAACTTCCCTCCCGGGTTCCACCAGAAAGTCGAATGTGCCGCAACATGCCTGCGCCTCGGATGGTCGCTAGTACAGAAGGAGCCCACAACCCCCAGTGGCTCCAGTCTGCAGCTGTATGTAAGCGCAATATTCTTTTGGCGCCGTTTGGTAAGGCGAGTCTTTGGTGGAGCAAAGTGAAACAGAATGGCGATTGTGAGTCGACGTCTACAGTAAGGTGCATTAGGTTCCGCATCGGAATCTGCACATTGTATGGGACGTCAGTGTCTTGCCAAGCTACACTGCAATGCTGTAACGTGAAGGACTGGAGCGCAGGCATTTCGCGCAGGGTATCGAGCAGATCTTGGAGCGGTATCTGCTGGCTAGCCGTGAAGGAGGTGACGCCACTAAAAAGCCCGTGGGGCACAGCAATGTAGTTGGCCGCGACGAAGCGCACCTCGCGGATGGGCGCCTGTCCCCCGAACAAACGGATAGGGAGTAAGATAGGACTTCGATCAACGAGGTTTAATGAGAGGGAGCGAGTGGGTGTCGTGGTGTTTAGTGTGTTCAGGACCACTCTGACAGTTTTAGATTCGCCGATGATATGGAGAGTCCGTAACCTTGTGCAACCGGAGAGCATGTTGATGATTTCATCTACGTTCGTATGTCTGGTGCCAAAGAAGATAGGGTCGATCCTGACGGTGACATCCACGGGCGCAGGGTTGGAGCGTTCCATGAAGGCTTTGGCCCAAACGGTTCCCAAATCATCGGTATTGATGGGGGTCCAGAGCGAGTGATGGCTGAGCGCAGCCGCGCGCCAGTGACGGCAAACCTGCGTGATGGCTATCCAATGGGGGTATGCGCGACATGATTCAAGTCTTGACTCGTGAGACTCCGTACAATATTCAAAAATCATCTGAAGGAGTTCGACAGGAAGCGAGACGGTGGGATATGAGTCTGGCAGCAGTGCGGGTGGTGACCTTGAAGTTGCCAAGGACCACTCTTTACAACCCAGCGTTGATGGGACTCTGTTAACAAGCCGTGAGCCGATTAGCTGAATAGCACAGAGCACCAAAAGTGATACCACTGACACATCGTAAGGCTGAACCTGATGTTTATCCTGCGACATGAAATCGAACCATTTCCTCCGAGGCTACGAAGCAACGTTCCCTTCAATTACGGATACTGTTCAAGCATGCTTTATGGCTACTTACGTCTAGCTGCTTGGTAGCGACCATTGGAGAAAACGAGGCTCACCTGGTAGTGGTGAAGTGAAGTGACTTATTCAAGCTACGGCAACGGCAAAAGTAATACCACGTTGCATGTGCGTGTGGGCCGCTTGCCGTATCTCACATACACACGTGCCTAGGGTTTTCTCACGGTGGCTGTGCAGCCGCTCACACTCACGTCAGCCGTAGTAACCATCACACCATCATTTTGGCTGGCTGTTTTGGCTGGCTGAAAGAAGAAACACCATTCGAGACAATCAATCAGGTTTGTGATATAGTATCTGTTGCAAATTCGGTTCGAGGCCGCCCGGCCCGCGTGCAGGTGGAGCTGTCACTCATTTTCTCGTACGATCCCCTTCCTCCTTTCTAGTTGTAATTACGCTTGTGTATGCACATCGACGCACCCTCGTGCGTTTGGCCCCCCAATATCACCCCTGTTCAGTTTTTCCTGCCAGTGGACGCGCCCGCCGGAAATTCAACAGTATCCAAGCCTACTAATGCATTAATGACCCTAGTTCACCTTCACCAAGTAAAACACACTTGACTCGGACACCTGCTCGTGCGCCTTCGTACAATGCAGTAACCCTGACTCATACTCAAACCTCACCATGGCCTCCTGGTAGAAACCCCCAAGCTGGCCATCTCGTGTAAGCCGTGGGTGATCCACAACAAATGTGGAGGGACCACTCGTCACTCGAACTCTTTGACAACGGCCTCTATGCCTTGGGCGCGGCTTTTGGACTCTGCTTCCGACAGTGTAGCCGGAGCAAGCGGGCCAGTTTTTCCTGTTGCCTCATTGTTCGAATGATACTCAGGTGCGACGTGCGTAGACATTGTCGACTCTTCTCCGACAGGCTCGGACCGCTTGGACCACGGCAGCAGCTGCTTCGGCCTTTGGCTTGACGGCCAGTTGTGTTTTGACATTAGTGGTTCTCGGTTCTCGGGATCATTTCCTTTTTTGCCGGTAAAGATACTATCAGGGACAAAGGATATTGGTGTCGCCTTGCTAATCTTTCCGAATTGGGTAAGATCACCTGCCTTCGGCGGCTGGCAGGCAGGAGAATCGGAAACAGCGATGGACCACCCATCAGGGTGAGGAGGCCCCACAGTATCAGAGTTGCCGTCGCGAGGAGATCCATCACGAGACATTCTGGCGCTCTGCCTCATGTAAGAGTCTTTGCCCTGGGCAAGCTTCTCCTTGGCACCCTAGTCAAGAATCGCGCCAGTCAGGTGGTGCCATGATGCGATCTAGGAAAGGAACCTACTGCCTCATGGGCTTGAGCAATCATCGGAGGGACAGCGACGGCATTTCGAGGAACCCATCTACGTTTGCGAAGCTCGATAACATCCTGAAATAGCGCATCAGTTACCAGTCTGTGTCGGTCAGAAACATGAGATACTCGGAACACTTACCTGTAACATAAACATCATGCGCGGGGCGATGTCTTTGTTTTCGGCCAACTCCCGCATGCGCGAGAAGTATACATCGACGTGGGCCCGAGCTTTTTGCGAGTCAAGTCGACTGCCGACCGACTTCAGGAGCCTACACAGGCTCTCGATTTCCACCTCTTCAGTTTTCTCGTTACCAAGGAGCTTCTTGATGTACTCGTGCACGATACGTTCCGTCAATATCTGCGACATGAAGAGCTCGCCAACGAAACAAATGAGACCCAATCTATGACGCTTTGCCTTTGCCATGGCGTAATATTCGTCCGAGCACAGTTCAGGCTCCTCGCCTTGGGCCTTTTCATTGGCCCCTTTGACAACCCGGTCTTCGGTTGCCGGAAACGCGGCGGCGGCAGTTGTCTCCTTAGTGATCCACCTCCGCTCAAAGGCTTCGCGACAGCAATTGAGCAAATATTTCCGGAAAAGTCGTCCGCCGGCGAATGGTTTTCCCTCGGAATTCTTGATGCCATGGTCTTGTATATTGGGGCTGATCTGTTCCAATATCTTGCGGCACAGGTGCGCGTACATATCGGGAAACATTGTCCCATTGGTGGCGCTTTCGAAAAGGAGCTGGGTGACTCGGATCAGGGTCTGCCCATCATTTTCTCGTTCCGATTGGTTTGCCCATGCGACGACTTGATCTGAGATGGAGTCGAAACGTTCCACAGTGAGCTTGTTTAGCAATGCTCTGAGCTTGCGATCGACCATTTCGGGCCGCTCGCCGTCAGCTTGAACGTCCGAATTATTGCCACGCGCGCCAGTTGCTACCCCTACCCAACGATTTCCGGACACCTCAAGCGGAGCAACGGCCCGGGGTTCCTTATTTGCGCCGCGCTTGGCACGCGTACGTTCCCGACCAGAGCCACGTTGGGGCATCCAGCGAGGTTCAAGCCCAAGGTCACCCAGCGGAGGGAGGTTATCGGGCTTCTCCCTACAGATATTCATAAACTGGAGCAAGAAATCGCGATCGTAGCTGTTGAAGAAACACGTTGAAGAAAGATAGCCCAATGGCATAAATTCGAAAGGTGTACCGGAATTTTCCCTTCTGAATGTTTACATTGAGCTCAAGTTTGGGACTTTTGATACCCTGGGGGTACGTGATACCATTGATGTCTTCGATATGGCGAGCAGTAGCAAGCGCGGAATGCAAAGGCAGAGCCATCAGGAAACCCGAGCGTGCAAGGGAGAGGGTATCGATAAGCGCGAGATAATCGCTCAAAGCGCTCAATTATCGTCCCTGAGGATCCGAGCGCTCCGAGTCTCTCAGGTCATCGGCGCTTCATTTAGATGAAGAATATCAACGGTTATTTACAAGAATGTGGGTATCTCCGTCACTGATTGTTCGGATTGACATAAAGATTAAGAAGGTCCTGCTGGCATATCTCTTTGAGAACTAATGTACCAGTACAAGTAAGGTCGACGGACGGCACGTGCCTGCTGCGCTCCAGTTATGCGGAGATGGAACGCAATTATCCGCAGCACCAGCCTACTAGTAGCGCATGCACCCTTCTACTTGATTGCTTGCTCTCGTCATGATCATCTTGGAATCTGAAGGAAAACCTGTTGCCAACTCATCCCACTGTAACGACCCGCTTCTCTCCCCGGACCAGGTCAGGCACAACCACAACTGACATTCTATCACAAGCTTCTTATCACTTACCAGGTTTCGCAGAACCCTCCCCCATATAGCCCTCTTCCTCAAGGCTTATGCACCGAGCCTCCGCACTCTCTCAACATCCCTCCATCACTTTCCCCTGTGAACTACCTCCACATAAATGAGAAGAACCACAAGGCGCAGCGAAAAATCCTCCTCGATATGAACATTCTTCGACCAACGACCTCAGTGCTACGCCCCCTGCCGATCGCCACACGGGGCCTGCACTTAAAGTTGGGCTCGCACAACGGCTCTGTCTCAGGGGAGGTCTGGGTGCTCCGCGCAAATCGCTTTGGCCCCGCGGAAGCACATGGGGACAATATTAATCCCGCACGCGAGCGCGCGCGCCTCCACTTTCATACTCACAACGGCACCGTCAAAGCAGTAATGGTACGAAGGACTCCACACCGTCTGGAGCCAAAATAAGACCCCTAGCACGTCCTTGTACTGATCGTTGTTATCTTGTCTTGCGTTGGCAGCACTTCCACCCGTCGACGGTCATGCCTCCCCCATTCCTCACCATCGAAGCTACGGCACATAATGGCTCAGCCATGATCGCGCTCCCACGCTCCTTTCGCGGACAACTTACACTTCGTACTCACTGCGGTCGATTGTTCCTTTCACCCGCTCTCGCTTCCTGCGCTTCAACATTGTCCACCTCCGATCGGACCTATAGCTACTTCGTCGGCGAGCGACCTAGCAGTGGAATGTGGCACACTGACACCGGTGGAGATGGAGACGAAGTCGATGAGGTCATAGGCTCGTGCCACAACGGATCCGTCACGGTATCTTATAATGATGAAGTTGATGACTCGGAAGATGTCAGTGATATTACTCGGAAGGATCCAAGAATCTTCAGCTCGCTCTTAAAGGCTATGGGATTCTAATGTTTTACCTATTAAGCTTCTCAATGGCTTTTGTATATGTGGTTTTGTCCGTTTTAACCGTTTGTGCTTGACCTTATCTTCTTCCTTGTACGGCTTGATAACTAAGAACGAGTAGTCCCCTATTATTGATGCGTCGTGGCGTCACATTTCCAGTGACTGGGATTGCTTGAGGCTGGTGGCACAACATTAGTATCAAAACTGAGTCAACTAACAAAGGCTACACCTATAATCCTATACGTGCCTCACGTTTATTTTGGCTGTAGCACGTATCAAGCCTCGTCAGCGCCCTTTGACTTGATATCGTAACGACAATAGTGGCTAATGAGTAATGACATTGACATGCATCACACCAATAATGTCTGTCGCTAGACTCTCCAGATAGTTCGTACCAAATCAGTTCGTGATTGTGGGTGGTATATAGGTCAGCTGCCCTTGGCTGGGGTAATGATTGTTGAGCAAAACAAACGTAAGGCTGTGGCCGAGGGTTGCATGATGGTCTGATCGCAGAACGCGCGGCAGCAACTGTGACGTTGCATGTTGGTGAGCACGTGGCCGAGTTCGAGGTTCTGACCAAATATGGCAATCGAATCGGGTGCCCAAAAAATGGATCGAGCCACTATCGAGCCATGTTGACTGCCGCGCCAGTGGCGCCACCTCGGACGTCGGACTCGGACCCACACCTCTACTATTCCTTGTATTATTCTTTCGCTCCGACTACTTCATCTGATTGATACTGCGCCCTTCTTTCCCATTTGACGTGCCTATTTTGACATCACACCGAAGCACACGCGCTGTATCACAAGCCTATGTACCCGTCACTGGCAGCTGGCTGTGGAAGAACAAGAATATAATACAATCCCGTATTCGAGTCCTCAGCGCTCAGCCCCGCTGCGTGCGTGTTCCTATTTTTATCTCCCGCTTTTCTTGCTCCGTCCTCCCATCCGTCTCGGGTCTATCTTCTCCTCGGGTCGATATAAATTTCATAACCTCGCAGCCAACCTTACTAGGGCGCAACGGCCATCTTCTCAACCGGAGACCTTACTTGCTGTCAATTATCATTACCTGTGCCCTGCCCCGGACAGTTCCTTTTACCAGCAATAACATTGCTCGACGGAGGACAGGACACCATGGAAGTGTCAGTGATACAGTATCACATGGTTGCGACGATAACTCACCGTTTGGTCATAGACCTCCATCCGTAGTTGGACCACTCATACGAGAAACCGGAAGCCTTATATTGACGTCAGGATCTCTCTGTAGCCAGGCTAGGCCTGCCTCGCTCGCGCGCCCCCCTTTCGACCTTCCCGTAGAACTCCTTCAAGTGATCTTTACATGTTGTACCGAGATAATGGACAAAAAATATGCGTCTCCACCCTGGATAGCCATCACTCGTGTCTGCCGTCATTGGCGTGCTGTTGCGCTTGACCATCACCCACTCTGGACTTCTATCACTTCCCAATTGACGTTAGGTTGGGCCAAAGCCTTTATGGAACGCTCCGACCCTCTGCCCGTCAATGTGAGCCTCTTCACCTCTGCCAAGTCTTGGCGTGACATTTCCCCGAGCCTGCGCGAGCTCATTTCCCTTCTCGGCAACTGCACGAGACTGCGCTCCCTCTTCATTTTCGCTCAATCCAGCTTTATCCTACGCTTCTTAATCATGCTTCCTCCTCAAACATCCATTCACACCTTCTCTCTTCATTGTATCTCACACCCCTCCGGGCACTCCACTGCTCTTGAACTCCCTGTCGATTTGTTTCGGGGACGGGCACCCATCCGCGAGCTAAGTTTCAACTCATACACATACATAGTCGCACCTCATTGGCTCTTGCATGGAGTCACTCACTTCTCGTGTTGGCAACTGATACCGCCCCACGCATTGCTTGACGCCCTGCGTGAGATGCCCGTACTCCAGTACTTCGAACTGCAGTATTGTGACATGCCCTGGAGCGACACAGATGCACCACCAAGCCCACCAATCCAAATGACAAGCTTGATGTGCTTTTTGATGCATGCATACTCTCTTCGTTTCTTCACATTTCTCCTTCAGCGACTCGCACTTCCTGAAGGCGCCAAGATAAGGTTGGAGTTGGCCAAGCAAATAGCTTCGGATGTGGACAATTGGGCAGCCTATGTCCCTCTTTTCTTGACAAGGTTCCCAGCTGCTGCAAGGATAAGTCATATTCACCTTTACGGTGGAAACCTGGACGGCTGTATCCGCATCTGGGCTGGGATCCCATTTGTGACCGGCTACGAAAATGCGGAGTTCTCATTCTCCTTGAAGTGGGGTAGAATCTTCGACCTTGGGGAGCGTCATAGCCCCTTTATCGATTTGGCCTCGTTGTGTGACCTTCTAGGCTCCGTGACCGCGCGTACCCTCATCTTTGATCGTCTCGCCCCAGGCTACTACCACCCCAGACCTTTCCTGTGGGCATTTCTAGGAAAGCTGACTGCTGTGGAAGAATTGGAGTTGCGCTGCAACAGTGCGGTAAGACTGCGGGATGCATGGAGACATCATAACGCGCCAGCGGTTATGCCGGCGTTGCGGAGCGTACGCGTGGTTGATCCTGACCCCAGGCCACCCGGAGTAGCTGAAATAACCGAGGTGGGACTTCTGCGGCTGTTACAGGGCGGTGGGAGGCAATATGTGAGTTCCAGTACCGCATGACCAGTCCATCTATGAGTACATCCCATATGAGTACGTCACATCTGGCCTATAATCATGCTTATTTCGTCACCACTCATTTTACTTCTTCCCCCTTAATTATTGTCAGACCAAACAAGTATCATTGTGCTCGAAACATGATCGCGTGGTCTGGCACTTCATACCAATTCTTTACTTCTTTACTATCACTCTCGTCAATTATCATGCACTTACCGCCTCTGTCGGGACGTAGGTATATGCTTTAATTATACCCAGAGACCCCTCGTCAGGTCTAAGGACAAGTTTCTGTTGGATACTCGGAAATATCTGTCTACCTTCCTCAGATATAACACCATGATAAACCGTTTTGTTGTCCACTTTGAAGCACACCTAGTATATCGGGATGAGGCTACGCGTCAAAGCTACATGGTATTCCCTCATCTTGCGTCGCTTCATTTCATCTCTTTTAGTTGTCTCTGCCCTTCGAGGTACTGTGCGCACAACTTTGCCGGGGAGAAAACAGCCAAGCCCACCAAAAATGACGCCCCCGCCATCGAGACAGGGCGTCTTCACCGTGGTGACCCAGTCTGGACTCGGGCCTGCATTGACAATGCCAGTGGACCAAGATCGACGTCCTCACTGGAATTCCATGGGCCGTAGATGGGCTTGCCACTGGTACCGTTATGGTGAGTGAAATCGCTACTAGGAGGCATGACCATGGCAGTTTATCACATAGTAAAAGGCGGAAGCCTCATATCAAACCCATGTCGGCGTCGCGACTCGCAAATTTCTTGAGGTTAGGAAATGGACTTTGTCGAACAGCCCAAAGACGATCCGCACAACGCACCCAAGGGTACATGTGCAGGATTGTTTACGATATCCTTGCCAGGGACGTCCCCGTGTCCCCGCGTTGTCCACAGGCACTAGGCACAGCAATAATGGTACGTGGTGTCCCTCACGCAAATCATTCCTGCCACCTACCTTCGCACCAAATCAGTGGATCACTCGGGATTCATGTTACGATACAGGTTATCCAAAGCACGCACTATGTAAAGAGGGAAAAAAGAACTAATCATATGGGGCTAACTCGAAGTTTTTTACATACTGTACGGATACAGTACGCCTCAAAGGATGAAGGGACTCGGGACTTTGAAAGGAAGACCGAAGTAGTGGGTACAAGCGAAAAACGGCGCACTTGAATCAGCAAGCAAAACAAATGCCTGTCCTTTCAGTTGAACAGGCAAAACAGGACAGAATAAGAGATTCATTGCGCGCGTACAGAAATAGGAAGATGTGACAAAAGGCAATCGGAATTCCCTTTGTTCCGTCAACGTGGGTCGCAGTTAACTTTTCCAGATGCTGCCATGCGGACTACTCGTCGGACCCGTCCAGGAGTAGACAATAAGAAAATGTCTGACATGAGGAGGGTGAGGACGAAAAGCCAGACAGGAAGTCTGGGTGTTGTCACCGGTGCTGTAGAGGGGATGATAAAATAGAAATAGGTCACATATATCCTAGAAAGGTGGGGATCATACGGCGAACCCCGAGTCTAATAAACAAAACAAGAACAACCTCAGGCTGATGGCCGATTTTCATATAACGAGAGCGCATTAGGGGCATGACCCGAGTCGACTCGCAACCTTTGCCGTGAAGCGATCTTGACTTGACGAATGCAGGAGGTGAAGGTGAAGATAAGCCAGGCGCGCCGTGTTTGCATGGTAACGGGATTTGCGTCCTGTGCCTATCACCGTCCTGCCGCCCTCTAACAGTCGCAGTACTAGTAGCCCCTCCTCGGCGATTGCAGCAATTCCTGGTGCTGTGACGTTATCCATATTCTGCGCACTCTACGCAATGCCGGAAGAAGCCGAAGGATGATCAGTGGATAACAACGCATCTCACAATATTTCCGCACCATCAAGATGCAACTCCAATCCAGCTCCACCGCCATCAGCTTTCCAAGAAAGGCCGCACAAGGCTGATCTGCCCTCCTGTTGTACTCGCCATAGTATTTCTGCATGGGATCAAGAATGAGCGTGGTCGCTGCACCAAGAAGATCGCACAACAAGGCAAAATGGACGATGGCCCGGGTGGGTTATTACTGAAAAAGAAATGCCGAGTGTTTGGATATCTTGTCCAATCAATGGTGAATGAGAACTCCGCGTGTTCATGGGCTGCTGTTGAATGAACTATTCCACCAGAAGGTCGAATGTGGGACAGCCTTTTGGCGGCGACTCAGACACCTCTTAACAAAACGGGGAATTGTCGTGTACGTAAACGTTATCTCAGCTCAGCTCAACAAGCTCTCCAACCTGCCGCGCTCGTGGCCGTATTAGTTAACTTAGCATGAATCCTCACAGGCCTCACAGCCTATATCCGCCAGTGACAGTTACCACCTGGACGTCCCGTCTACCGTTTACATAGGCACGGTTACCGTCGCCGGGAGTTAACGCTCTCCTCAACTGTCTCCTACACCCCTACACCACTTCAATTGCCTTCGGCCTTGTCGACGGCGTTTTTCATTCCCCACCAGCATCGAAAGCGACTGCTTCGTCGACGTTTTTCGAAGGGAAGGAACATCTGAGAGTTTGTGAAGCGAAAAGTCTCGAGGATTCTCAATTGGTCGAAACTCGTACGTCCTATTGATTTATGCGAGAAAATGAGGTATCACCGTAGTAATACCCCAGCGCATCCAACCTCGCAGGAACCATTTCCCCAAACCACCCAGGTCAAACTCTTTTCCTACGCGATTCCCCGACATGGTGCCCAACAGGGTGCGAAAGGGAACCCCTGAGCAACCTACCCAGCCAGCCGATACAAACATGGTCGTCTTTCCATTCCGTTTTTCTGACCTCCCACTCAAAATTACTCAACAAATATTTTTGTGTTGCGACGAGCCGTCCGTCGACTCGGATTGCCCGATTCCTCCACGGCATCGCAAAATATCTCCCGAATGGCTCCCAATCACCCAAGGTTTCCCGCTCATGGCGGACGGTCACCCACACCTGCCCCCTTCTCTGGTCCAGGATCACGCCAAATCTCAACATGTTCTGGGTTGACGTCTTGCAACAGCGCTCCAAGCCCTTATTTCTCGATGTCCACCTTCGCGTCGGTAGGCGAAACACCGACGATTGCCAAGTCACAAAGACGGCATATACTGCCGCCACCATCCTCAGAGATTTCTCATCGCTTGCTTCACAATGGCGAAGGGAGAAGTCATGGAGGAAGAACCACACAATTCGGATATGACTCGGACCCCCGGATTGATGGCACTCCTTCGCGGCACCGCAGTTCCTCAATTCAAGGAAATCCACCTGCGGAATTGTGAGGTGGAGGACGGTTCGCTTGAACCACACTGTACCCTGGCTAAGGTCAGCGAGACAACGAGTGGGTTCCTGGGGGAAGTTAGTATGCAGTACAGTCGCATAATTATTTCTTTTACATTTTCGGGTAATTTGTGATGAGTTTCCCCACTTTCCCGTTCCCACCTTTTGAGCGAGGTCAGTTCCTCTGGACTTGGCCCTGCCACGCTGTTTAATGAGATCACTCTCCACTGTCGTACAAGTAAACATGACCGCATTAAGTCTTGTGAGCAGTGAGCAGTCTGGGTAATAGGTATGAGGTGTAACAACGACTTTTCGACTAACAGATCTCCAACAACAGGCCCCCACACGGGCCTCGTCGCGCGAGGCGCACGTCACTCAGGGCTACTTGACCAGCGCCTAACAGCCGCCTCGCATCACTGGGACCCCAATCATCTCCTTACGCACAACCCGCACGATATTTGAATCACCAATGTCCCAGCCTATTGAAGTGATTGACATGGACGAAATTCCGGGTGTGGAGTGTTGGAAAAATAGAGGTCGGGCCTTGGGCCCCAGGACCATCTTATCATACATTTCATAGTACAGTACGTGCAAGCGCACGCTTTCGTAGTTAACAGCCCTTTTAGTGGGCTTTCCAGTATTTACACTTGATTTATTGCCCATATCTGTTATCACACGGTTACTTACAGGTTCGCTTAGTCACAATATCAACAACAACTCTTGCTCAGTCCCCCCCTTCGCGCGCGTCCGCTGGAAAATACACAGGCTGTGCTGTACAGCTGAAATTGCTGATTTACAACATGGAGACCAGGACAGGTGCGAATCCTACCCCATGCTATCATGGACGCCCATTAGCTTCACTGACACAAGAATCAGGATCTGTCGATGGATCCGGACCAATCGTTTCGATGTACTTGCAGCTGGCTGTAGATGAAGACACGAAGATGACGGAGAACTGGAAAGGACATGCAGATAGTATTCTAATCTTTGTGAGTCGTCATTCCACGAGTTGTACCTCTATACACATTGATCCCGAGACCGAAGACTGGTCTATTCTCTGCCGCCGTCGCAGCCTTCGTTGCGGTGTCCGTCCAGGACCTCAAGCCAAGTTCCCAGGACATCTCCGCATTCTACCTCGCAAACATCTATCAGATCCTCGCCGATTCGAATGGCGCCCAGGTCCCTATCCCCCCCACACTTTCGAATCCGCTCACACCATTCTCCCCACCAACCTCTGCCGTGTGGGTCAACTCGCTCTGGTTCCTTAGCCTGCTCATCAGTCTCACCTGCGCACTTTTGGCGACATTACTGCAGCAATGGGCCCGTCGGTACATGAAACTCATCCAGACACGATATAAACCACACAAACGAGCGCGAATCCGGGCATTCTTTTTTGACGGCATCGATAGGCTTGATCTTCCTTCGGCAGTCGAAGCGTTGCCTGTGTTGTTGCACCTCTCTCTGTTCCTCTTCTTCGCGGGCCTCGCTGTGTTCCTTTTCAATATCAATCATACGGTATTCAAGGTGGCGATATCGTGGATCGGAGTTTGTACAGGGGTGTACATATGCATCACATTCATGCCGATATTTTGGCATGACAGTCCTTACTCCGCTCCACTTTCTCCGTGGGCATGGTATCTTTTCAATGGAATACGGTTCGCACTGTTCGGAATTCTCCGTTGGATCGCAAGTCCATGCAGCCCTACGCATCCAATCCGGGAGGGTGCGCACGTGTTACAGCTGGCTTATTGGGATAGGATTTCACGTGGTATGGAAAAGGAATTCGAAGAAATTGCTCTCGAAGCACCATCAAGAATCGATGGCCGTGCCTTGATGTGGACGTGCGAGTCTTTGGACGAGGATCACGAACTAGAGCGGTTTTTTTCAGGAATTCCTGGGTTCTGTAACTCAAAAGAGGTTGATAATTCCCCAGCCAGTCTAGACAGCCTGAATACTCCGATGTTGGCCTGGACTTTGTGTGGATTCTTGGAGCGGACTTTCTTATCCAATCTAGTCGCCGAAGAAATCAAGATACGACGGCTCGTAATCTGCGTCAGGGCCATTGATGCGGCCCGCCTTTCCTATGCGGCAAATGAAATCTTTGGTCGATTTTTTCAAGCTCGGCCCAGATTGCTTCATTCCGAGGAATTAGCACTCTCTCTGATAAGCTGGGACAATAACGACAACTGGAAAACTAGTTTGTTTGCACTTGGCATACTTGTCTGTATCAACGCAAACATATCGTACCGTCGCAATGACAGTTCCGTTGAACTCAGGAAGTACTTGGGCATATCGACAGGGTACGCCCATGATAGCAATGACGCGAAACTTGCCAACCTACTTCACTTTGCTCGCCATTTCGTTCGCGCCCCTCTCTGGGACTATTGGAAACGGTTCCCTGTATCACATATACTTTCGCGCCTACTAGGATCGGACTACAATTTTCGATATACTCAACCTGAGCTACAACATGACTTCTGTGGCCTGTGGAACGACATTGTACGTTCCGACTCGTACCAAAGTCTCTTGCGTTTCTTATCGGACGACCATCGCCAAGTCTTGGATGTCTTTCAACATAGTCGCAATCACCCACTCTCCAATCTCCTGCAAGTGATTCACCCTATCTACGTCTCTTTACATGAAGATTTTACCCCGGACGATCTGTATCGGTTGTGTAGCACCCACGGCCACCACATAGCCTCTACATCCAACTTGAACGAGATGGTAGAGATGGCGGTTCCTGCTCCTATCACTATCACTCCTTCTGCTCTCCATCACCATGACTCCATTCCATCAATCATCCCACCTGCCACTGAATATGATGCCTCTCCACCTACGTCAAATCTGGATCGCGCTATCCCACACCCGGTGGATGAGCAATCACGTAATGGGGTACTTGATGTCATTTCCCCAGTCGCTTCACCATTTGGTCTTGCTCCTCTTGAAAACGATCCAATCTCCGACAGCACTACTGCAGACCCAATACAAGGAACCACAGACCCCTCCACCATCTCGTCTATGGTCCACACTGACTCTCATTCCACTTCAAGCCATGGCACTGCGTCGCGATCCACCAGGAATATGGCAACCACCACTCCTTCCTTCGTCCCTGACACTCTACCTTCCCAGATCCCCCTCCTGACCATTAGTCCTGATCCTGCAGCGCCCCACATATCTGTTGATCCCACTGTACACCAATCTGGCCGTCCGCCGGAAGGTGGCCCGATATCACACACTTCATCTCAAATTTTCGCCCCTTTCCCCCCCACTCCTCAAGGAATCTCTGGTTTCGATTCGAATGCAGCTACGGAAATTGGACCTCTCGATGCACCTTATGACACTCTAGATCCGAATCACCGTGTTATGTCCCAGTCATTCACACCATCTTCCCCTGATGTAGCTGAGTATAGCCTGCGGCCTGAAGATGGTGATCCCTCTGAGACTTCTGGCCCATCTCATTAGCAGATGAGCATGGGAAAATGATTTAGATGGCACTGTAGGTTCGTCATTGATTTTTTTTTTCAGTTAAAACTGAGCATTGTTGTAGACCTGTCGCGATTTGGACTAAGGATGAAGGGACTTTTGTGAATGCCATCTCTCGGCACATCCGCCTTTGAAGCGGAGGTCGTTGGCACCGTCAACTTGTATCAGTATTTCCTTTCGCTTGGTTGATACCTCGAGCCAGTTGTTGGTAGCTTGATATTGTGACTTAATTCTGGCGCGGAATGTTTGCATAGTCCCAATCCATATCAGGAAGAATCACTATCTAGTATGACCATGACATGTTACAAAAAAAGCAGAGTTGCACTGGTGAGTCCGAGAGAAGAGAAGATGGTGAGTGAGAGAATTTGAAGATCATGACGAGGAGCGAGAGTGTGATTACCACGGTGGGTGATCCAATGTATATCGATGATGAAGGTATTGATGGCATTATCATGCAGCCATCCTTCAGATGATTTCTCATCGCTTGTGCTCCCTTCGCCTCGATGGTCCACAAGAACACGTCCAAAGCACGCTTTTCAACCTCCACACACCTTCAACACATCAATCCCTTTCCATCAACATGAGACGATCCTGCTCTGGGACGTCGGCCCGTCGGGCGGCCTTCAAAATCAAAATCCCCGAAAACCTCTTTCCATTTGAGGCCCCCATACAGAGCCTCTCCTTCTCTGCCGACCGCGCCCTTCATGCTCCAGATTGGCTCCTCCATGGGCTAACAAGCTTCAAAACGGGCGGAAAGGTACTGCTCCTGGACCTCTTAGACGCCTTGCATCTAA
>Ga0307510_10002153_pt1 | contig 22239 bp, 32 predicted proteins | sample 12_EM_MG_FD_207224 | JGI IMG/M metagenome (GOLD analysis project Ga0307510, IMG submission 207224) | Populus trichocarpa ectomycorrhiza microbial communities from riparian zone in the Pacific Northwest, United States - 12_EM | ecosystem: Host-associated > Plants > Roots > Unclassified | place...
CAAGAGGAGACTCATTGAGGTAGGGACAGGGACTGACCTCTTTGTTGAGGCTCTCTTTCACGACCTCTTTTGGTTCATGAGGTGGAATTGGGGGTAGGCGGAAATTAGATGAAGAACGGGATGCATTGGAGGTTGGTGGGTTGGGTTGGGATTGAGTAGTTCGCGATCGTCTTGGGTTTACGGGCAGACTCAGATGAGGGGATAGATGAGTCGCAGGCGAACCACCTGCTGGAGGTTGAGGGCTAGGCTTCCTTGGCTGATCGAGGGTCTGTAGATTGTGCGGTGGGGCTAAATCGACCATTTTCACATCCTCATTGGTATTTGCAGCAGGCTGCGGAGTCATCTTGGCCTTCCCTTTGTCTAATGGGGTTGAAGACGTTGGTGTGGGACTTAGACGTGCTTCAGTTGATGGAGGAGGCTGCGGAGACGCAGGTGATGGTGATAGGTCCCTTTGCGGACGCCGCACGTCCGCAGCGCTGCCAGATTGCGGAGAAGATTTTGGCTCTGGAGGCACCGACAGCCTGGAGGAATATGAGTGATTTCCTTTTACATCTGCCGTCGAGCGGGAATCGGGTGAGCGCCGTCGAGGTGAGCCGCGACGCGGTGGTGGCGTCGGGGAATGTCGGCGGCGGTCTCGTGAAGCTGGAAGAAAGAAAAGGATTGGGGTAACACTCAGCGTGTGCCCCCCATTAAATGAGTAGAGACTGAGGGCGAACTTACGCGAACGACGCCGGGGTGACCGCGATTTATCGTCCCGCCTCCGACTCCTGGAACGTCGGCGCGGTGGGCTACGTCGACGGTCGCGGTCATAGTGGTCGCGTTGATCGCGTCCACGGTCACGATCTCGGTCGCGAACGTAGCTGCGTCCGTCGCGACCACGGTCACGGCCATGGTCCCTTCGGTGGTCATAGTCCCTCCTATCAGGGGGCTCGTAGTGCCTGGAGTCAGATCGTCTGTCGTCGCGACGATGGTCGTCTCTTCCTCGCACGTCCGAGTCGTGACGAGAGGGACCGCGCGAGTCCCTGTAACGAGAACGATAGTCGGGATGGTACGAGTCGCCGTAGGGTGGACGCGAGCGGGGCGGTGGAGATCTACGTGGAGAACGTTGACGCCTCTCTGTGGGAGGACGGCTTGGGAGCGCCTCAAAGTCGGGTTTAGGTGGAAGTGGCAGAGTGGAAGACATCAAGACGGGATTATTTGGCGCTTGTTTTGCTTTACTTTACATTACCACCTCTTCCCATGTCCGTATCTGGCACCGTCACCGTTCGTCGAAGGCTCTATCCCCTCGCATCTCTCTCACAAATCCAGTCTACTCCCTCGGCCCAGGATGGCGTTCCCCATGATATTGAAGAGGACCTTAGAGCATATGGTTGCAAGCTCATCAACCAAGCAGGCATACTGCTGAATCAGTGCGTCTCTTTCTTTCGTTGACCTCTCTTAACCCCTACACTCTAGGTAACAGAAAGCAAGTGGCAGTAGCCACCGCACAGATTCTCCTTCAGAGGTTCTTCTATGTAAGCTCTCTGAAACAATTCGGTGTCGCTGTACGTATGCATCCTTGTCATTTCTCTTTCTCGTTGTTTCTCCTAACTACTTTATAGGACATTGGCATGGGCGCACTTTATCTATCTTCAAAGCTGGAGGAGTGCCCCGTCCGTATGCGCGACCTCATCAACGTCTACGACCTCCTCCTTCAGCGTGCAGCGCACACCGTCGCATCTGCGTCCGCATCTTCACAGCATCGCCTATCCGAATTCAAGCACACGCCGATGTCGTACTTTGGCAACACATTCTATGACCTCAAAGAGGCATTGGTCGTCTCTGAGATGCAGATTTTGAAGAGGCTGGGATTCGACGTGCAAGTAGTGCTGCCGTATGGTACACTAGTGAACTACATGCGCTTGCTCGGCTTGACGAGTCCCAATGAGGCCGTGTCGACTGCGTGGGGTTACCTCAATGACGCGTGCGTTGTGGCTGATGCCAGCTCTTATGGGCTCTCTCACACTGACGTGAAACAGATTGCAAACACCAGTATATGCTCTGTACCCTGTGCCAACGGTGGTAAGCGCAGCAATTCTACTCACGACGCGTCAGCTCGGTATATCGTTGCCGTCAAGTCCCGATAATTGTTGGTGGGAATTATTCGATGTTGATTGGGAAGATTTATGGAGCGTATGCGGGCACATCATGCGGTTGTACCGAGAGCGGACGGAGGCGGAGCAGATTGAGATTATGGGTTTGCTAAGTAAAAAGGAATTGCGACAATGGCTTGAAGGCAGACTAAAATAACTAAATAAAGAAATAAATCTCTATCGGCGACGGTGACGGACGATGCTCGACCATTGTTCGATAATACACAAAGGTCCGCTCGCTCTCCTCCACACTTACTCGAGTTCATATCCCAGTAGGCGGAATCGTCCTTTGGTCCCGCTCATTCACCCCAGAGGCTTCCCAATTGGCCTCTTCCTCTGCATCACCCGTAAATGGCCTCATCCGTGATGCTCTCATACCCGGTCGTGCAGCAGAACAAAAATACGAGAAGGACGGCTATGCCGTCAGGTGGACCCTCGTCAATGACCTCGAATTGATCTTTGTCGTAAGCCCTCTCCTGCCTCTCGGTGAAGATGCGTGACCCCATTCCCCGCTTTCCAGGTCGCATACCAGCGCATCCTCCAACTTACATACGTTGACGAACTCTTGGGAGCACTGAAGACCGTATTCGTCAAGCTTTTCCAGCCTTTCCTCGCTGCGTTTGTGGCTTCGCTTCATGCCGTCAACAATACCGCCGTCGCTCTTTCCAACGTCGCATCCCAGCCGACCCGTTGGAATTTTGCAGAGGTGCTTGAAGGCTGGGATGCCGCCTTCGACAAATTACTCAAAGGTCTAGAGAACAAGGCCGCGGAGGTGCGTTTCTGCCACGAATATACTGTTTGGGGGCTCACACCCGGCCACTCTCGTCATTTCAGGACCGCAAATCACGTTTGCGACCCGCTGCTAGACCACCACCATCCACTCCCAGCCCTGTTTCCAGTGACATTGATTCCCGTGAGCGTCACTTATTCTTTCTCATCCTTCTTCTTATTGTGGATGCTAGCTCCTGCGGAGTCACATCCCGGAACAGTGGACGAACAACACATCGCGCGTAATGTCCAGGCACTGAAAAATAGACTACGGGGACGAGGAGGAGCACGTGCAGCAGGACGAGGGAGGGCGCGTGGAGACCCTGGGAGTGGCAGAGATAGCCATCCCAACTCAGAGTACGCTCCTTTTGACTGGGTCCTTCTTCTCTCTTTCTTACCCAGCATGACACAATCAGCTCGGACGTTACCACGAAGCGTAAGCCGAAAGGCAAGGTCCTCCGCAAGTGGGGCGATGCACTACCAGACGAGTCTGAGATGGCTTCACTTGATTTCTCATACGAGAAGTTGAGTGACCTGGATACCCATCCGACTTCAAGCGACTTGCAGGCGCTCGTAGATGAGTCTTCACTCGGAACCCGCAATAAGGATGGTTTGTATGAGGTCAGAGACCTAGATTTTGCCGGGGGTAAGACGGCAGATGACGCGATCGCCCGAGCGCTGGATGCGGGCTCAGACAAGGAAAATAAGCCAACCCAGGGCTCGCTTGGTACTCTGGGTTCCTTGTTCGCAAGGTTTACGGGGTCGAGGGTACTTTCAGAAGATGATCTCAACCCTGTACTGGAGGGCATGAAGCAACACCTGATGAAGAAGAACGTGGCCAAGGACATTGCTGAGAAAGTTTGCGAGGGCGTCGGGGAGAGCCTCATCGGGAAAAAAGTAGGGGGGTTTCAAAGTGAGTTCATACGCCGTTCTAATGAACGCAACAATTGACTTTGCCGTAGCAACAAACGCAGCCGTGCGACAGGCCCTGTCTAATTCGATCACCAATATTTTAACCCCAAAGACGTCGACAGACCTGTTGCTCTCCATCCAGGAGAAACTGTCATCGCCGCTTATGTCGACGCAACAGCGTATGCCGTATAGTATCACCTTTGTCGGCGTTAACGGCGTGGGAAAGAGCACCAACCTGTCTAAAGTCTGCTTCTGGCTCATTCAGAATGGCTTCAGGGTCCTCATCGCTGCGTGCGATACTTTCCGGTGCGTTTGGCTTGGGGCCGATTTAGATCAGGGGATACTCATAATTGTGTAGGAGCGGAGCCGTGGAACAGCTACGCGTTCACGTCCGGAATTTGAGCATGCTTGGCATGAATGGAGCTGGAGACAGCAAAGGCCGTGTTGAGCTGTACGAACGGGGTTACGGAAAGGATGCTGCCGGGATTGCAAAGGAGGCTATCACCTACGGTAACGTTATGTGCCGTTCGCTGGGTCAGGAGTACTGACATAGTCCATAGCTAGGGACAATAACTTTGACGTTGTTCTGATTGACACTGCTGGTCGCATGCAGGATAATGAGGTATGCATGCATTCCTCCAGACTCTGGAATTCCGATGGGCTCATTAAAAACCATCTAGCCACTGATGCGCGCCCTCGCCAAGTTGGTATCCGTCAATAATCCCGACAAAATTCTCTTTGTCGGCGAGGCCCTTGTCGGAAATGAAGCCGTTGATCAGCTAACCAAGTTCGACCGTGCCTTGCGCGATTTTTCGGGTGTCGGCGGTGTGAGTAAGGGTCGCGGCATCGATGGAATGCTTGTGACCAAATGGGATACCGTCGATGACAAGGTCAGTCGTCTCCTGATCGCTACACATTATGCGGACGCCGACATAAGGCCCCCGGCGGTTATAGGTGGGCGCGGCATTATCCATGACATATGTGACAGGACAGCCAATAGTCTTCGTAGGTACTGGTCAGGTACGTGCCTTTTTCTCCTTTCCCTTCCTGTATCAGGGACCTCATGAATGTTACAGACGTATACGGATCTGAAGCAGTTGCGTGTTGCGAATGTCGTGCAAGCCATTCTGAGCGATTAGTTCGGGGTAGGGCATTTTAATTTCAGAGCACCGGCCATATGCGACACCGAATGCGACTGGAATTATGCTGGGATTAGGACGATGGACGGAATGACGGCAAATGAGTCCTTTCATGTCGCACTCCGTTCGACCAGATCGCAGGTGCAGCGCTCACACGGTAATACTTCTTGATTCACTCCTAGGCCGTTCGAACCGTTTTTTTCCGCACCATATGAATTGAGAACGAGGGTTTTTGTCATGGTCATGTACAACATATGACTGATCTTATTTGATAAGGGGCAAAGGTTACCAGCATGGTATGGTCGCTGACTAGGTTCCACAAACTCGGGTGCAGACGATGGTCGCAGCAACCGACAAAGTGTATGCGCGAGTGCCATCTCCCATACCCCTTTAGTTCATAGTGTGATTGAAGTGCACAACATGGCACATGGCACTGCCCATAGGAACGCTCAAAAGGCCGCCGTACGCTTTCAAATGGTGAGTTGGCTGCTGCTGACGCGACCCGATCACCTTAGCCCACACGGTGAGACGGGAGGTGCTTCCGCATGCGTGGAACCAGACGGGCTGGAATGTGCCCTGAGCTCATCATAAGGTGCCCTCCGGGCTGGCCACCGATTGTACGGAACTACGATGTGCCGTACGCTGCGGAGGCGTTCCACGCACGGATACATTACAACGCGCACAACTGCACTGTGGATCCGCTGGTGTGCTGCGCAGACGGCAAGATGGACCATCACCAACTGTGAGACAATTGACCATCCGCTGACCGGGACTTGATTGGATTGGGGCTCTCATGCCGGCGACAACAGTCCGCGAGAGAACACGCCGAGAAGAGAGCCTGACAAATAAAAATAAAAATTGGCCATGTGCGTTGTCGGCTAGTGGAAGACTTGGCCTGAGAGGGCAGAGACGGCCTTAACCGTCCTGGGGGTTGCAGGGGATTTTAGAAATGGAGATCCATTGGATTAGAGCCTAACGCCACATTTTATTGCATTGTCCTCTCATTATCGAACCTTGCCGATGCCGTCTACGTTGTACAGATACTGTACTTGACTCGGAGGAAGGGCCAGCTCTGAGATTACCTCCTCGTCACTCATGTTACTACTACTAAGCGTCACATCTGGCCTGAAGCTGCTCCGCCCTTCTCTCACACTTGCACAACGGTCATTCCACTCCTCTGCCTGTTCTCGAGCCAGCATGAGGGTCATTCCAGTCCCCGTCAGAAAGGACAACTACTCGTATCTCGTCGTGGATGACACTGCGAACGAGGCAGCCGCCGTGGATCCCTACACTCCGTCCAAAGTGAAAGAGGCGGCGGACCAACTCGGTGTCAGAGTTGTCGCAGGACTCACGACGCATCATCACCATGATCACAGCGGTGGAAACCAAGTCCGTTGCGTCCCCCTTCTCCACACTCACTCCAGCAGTTTCTCGTTCTCCTTCGTCTGACGCTGTAAACCTTCGGCCACCTCCAAACTTGGTTTCCTACACACGTCAATTAGGAATTTGTGCGTATACCAATACCAATAACCTACTCGAACGTTTTCCTTTCTGTGTTGCTAAAAAGAACGCACGTACTCTCCTTCCTCTTCACCCTACGTGGTGTGGTGGTCGAATAGGCTCAGCTGTTCCCGGGCGTACCGATTTATGGTGGGAGCCACAAGAGCCCCGCCTTGACCCAACTGGTCAAAGGCGACGATCAATTCACCATCGGAAACGCCCTCAACGTCAGGTCCGTTATCCCTTGTTTCATTTCCTCCCCCGATTACTCGTATCCCGGTTCGACACTAACGGATGCGGGCAGATGTATTGCAACGCCCTGCCACACCCAAGACTCGATCTGCTACTACATAACCGACACCGCCCCTTCGTCCTCGCCCTCAGTCGCCGGAGCGGTCTTTACGGGCGACACGCTCTTCATCGCCGGCTGCGGCGTCTTCTTCGAGGGTACGGGCGCAGAGATGCACGCCGCGTTCGAACGCCTCGCCGCGCTCCCCGACGCGACCGTCACGTACGTCGGGCACGAGTACACCGCGGGCAACCTCCGATTCGCTCGTTCCATCGACCCGGAGAACGCGGCGCTCGCGCGGCTCGGAGAGCTCGTCTCCCAGCATGCCGTCACTGTCGGCCGCACGACGATCGGCGACGAGAAGGAGTGGAACGTGTTTTGGCGTCTGACAAGCGAGCCTGTGCGGTACGTGAAATCCTTGAATCTGTCGCTGGCCCCCTGTTACTTTGGTCCTCACATAGTGATACGTAGGGCTGCTACCAAGACGGAACCAGATACATCACCTGGCACAATAATGGACAAGTTGAGAACACTGAAGAACGACTTCAAGGGATGATCGCTGCGAACGACGGTTTATTCTAGTTTCGATATCCGCGTCCATTGTATTATGCTCTGTCCTTTCATGCTCTCCAAAAACTTGACAGCAGGGATTCGTCAGGCAGAATAAATAGTAAAGTTGCTACTACACAAGAATTGATGTAGCCCGAAACAAGCGTCGAATTCAAAAACAGATTACTCGTGACAACATGATCAGTGATCCAGACAAGGGCCGGATAGGGAAGTGGTAAGTGTGATGGTAGCGCGGCGAGAGCGTTATGCCATTCCAAAAACTTTGAGAACTGCCGTGCGCGCATAGGGGATGTACGATAGCGTGTACCAGAGGAACGCGAGGTACTCGAGCACGACGAAGACTGCATCCCTCGCTTTAGCAAAGTGCCAGAAACGGTGATAGAAAGTGAAAAAAATAACAAGGGGAGAGGACTCACTGATGCAGAGGGTTCCGTTGCCGAACACAAAGGCCGAGATGAAGATCATGACAATCATGGCGAGGAAGACGATCGTCGCCACAATACGGACGGCCTTGAACATCTGAATGGCAGTGAATGAAAGAAGAGAAAGGGGAAAAAAAATGAGTTGGTGAACGTTAGATGTTGTGGGTTGCGGGGGCCGCCACGTACCAGCTTTAACTGCTTGCTAAACTGTTTCGATTGCGTTTTCCAGCTTGTGAGCACTCACTTTCGCGTGAGTAAGAAAAGACGTACCCCGATCAAGAATCCTGTGCCGATGAGCGACACAACAGTCCCTAGGGCATAGAGAACTAGTGAAAGAAAAGAAAAAGTTAGGATTGAGCGCATGCGGTAGAGATCAAAAGCAGGAGTTGGGAGAAGACGCACCTGCGAAAGAGGACAAGCTACCGACAAAGAGCATCACGGTTCCGAGGACGCTAAGGACCAGTCCAATAGCATAACTGCAATCGAAAGTTAACGACAAGAAGCCCAAAGTCGTTCGTCGATAATAGGTTTGTGTTTGCTGACGCAAGCCCAGCAAAGGGAGGGGGGGTATGAATAGAAACCGAAGACCGAATGAACGAACGTACCACCCGGCAAATCCATAAAGTCTTTGTGTGCGAGTCAAACCGAGAGCCTTGAAGGCGGAATCGCCTTCAAAGAACTGAGTTTCGGGGATGGTGCCAGCGGCCGACTCGAGGTTGAACCACCCTTTTGAGCTCATGTTGAATCTAACTCGTGAAGAGGGGAGAGTCGTAAAGTGCGTGAGGACAAGGTTTCTGAGGGAACAGATGAGAAGCAAGGATATGAGGGAGAAATGAGACGATAAGTAGTACAGTAAGAGGAGGGATGAGGGTGAGCCGAGAAGTGTAAGCGTGGCTGTGCTACGGTCGGCTTCTCACCCCGCTCGGTCGCCCGTCACCTCACCAATATCGACCGTCACTACAGTAGTACTACCGTCACCACCACCTTCAAAGTGAAAAATTCGTATATTGTTTTTCTTTTCATAACCAAAAATGACAACAACATTCAAGGACAATTGCAAACAAAACGATAAGACATCAACCGTGACCTGCGAGATGAAAAACGTGCGTTGTACTTGCGAGAAACGTAAGAAAGTCGTAAAGACATGGAAAGCGAAACCATAACGTGCATGCATCGTAGGATACAGTGAGAATCTGGCTCGAGACGACAGTAAAGATTTCGGCGGACTCGACCTGTGAGATCCAGTGTGAGACCAGTCAACACGAATACATCCAGGGAATCAACGCCAATGACGACGTCAAGGAGGGCACGCCCTCCGATGTCGTATTCACCCGCTGGGTGAACATCATGACATCAACCACGGCTGGTTCGGCCTAATTCGGCTTGTGGCTCAGCACATCCTGAACTTCAGAAATCGCCCGGGCCGTCTCCAACACCTGGGTCCCCCCAGGGAGGATGGCAATACGCTGCTTCGTCGTATTGAGCATCGACTGCACGCTTGGCAAGACGCGAGCAACGTAAGGTGCGATGAGCGGATCGTTCGTGTTCAACACAGTGGCAGCACGCTGTAACCACCACATCGAAGACTTGAACGATTCGTCGACCGGCGCACTCTCACCAATCGCCCCAGCGAGCTATAGGCACGCCTGTGCGTCAGCGGATGATCGACCAACCATGTGAAAGAAAGGCCTTACTCTATGCACGAGCGTTAGAATGACTGCCTGCGACAATGGGGATTGGCCTTTGAGGGGCATAACAACGTCAGGATTGGACCTCGCAAGTAGCTCGCGAAGTTGACGAGTATCCGGTGTGCCTAACACAGTAAGGTACGTATCATCCCACAATTCCTCGGCTGGAGCGGGAGGAGTTTGCTGAGTTGGAGGGGGAAGTGCGGGATGCGAAGCTTGGGGAGCAGGAATACCAGAAGGGAACCACGGTCCCTGCATGCCCGATTGTTGCGGGGGCGGCTGAGAGGGAGGTCCATACATCTGTGGAACATTGACCGGTGGCGCAGCATGGCGGAAGGATTGCTGTTGACTGAAGGGAGCCATGGTGTTGCTAGTCACAGCGGGACCAGGCGAGTTCCTCACTTGGGGTTGCTGGAGCGCCGCTCCGGTGTTGATGCTCAAGAACTTGATCTGCTCTGAAAGTGTACGGACGGACTGCTCAAGTTCCCTAATCGTTGTCTGGGATTATACATGTTAATCTCGTGCATAAATTAGTTCAAATTAGTAAACCGACCTCTTGTCCTCGGAGCGCCTCACTTTGCCAAGCAATGACTTCTTTCTTGATGTTCAACATTTCGGCGTGGATCTCACGGGACAACTCCTGGTGCATGGAGGAGGACTGAGCTGTGTAGGCGGGGATCAAGGTCTTATTGATGGCCTCTTTCACATGACGCTCAATGATCGGGGTAACCGCAGAGGAAAACGTCCGAGCGACATGGCTGGAAACATCAGGTCGGAGAAGCAACCTTTCGATCTCGTTGGGTAGAGCCTTCAACACAAGAGGGTTTGTCAATATCCAAAAAAAAGAACACCGAAAGAGAGAACACACCTGATTCATCGAATCGCTTAGGCCCCTGGCGATTTGGCCATTGAGGGCGGCCTTCACCTCGGTCTTGGTGATGTTCTCGAGGGACGGAAGAACGGAGTTCTGGACCTCCGCCTTGACAGCCATCTCAACCACACGTGTCGTGTTCTTGGTTAACTCACTAGAAATGAGCTTCAAGAGCTTCTCCTGGCGGGCTATGTCTGCTGCCTGCTCACTGACACGGACATCTTCCAGGCGTTGATCTACAAGTGCAAGTGTAAGTGTCCGGACTTGTTTCAAGAATAGAGGACTCACGCTGCTTGTCAAGCTCCTTTCCTACAAGCCTGCCGATACGGGTGTATAGAGTCTCTTCCATTTTCTTAATCTCCTTGGACATGACCGCACTAAGTTGTGATTCGCTACTGGTGGGGGTTTCTGCTGGCTTCACAGAGGACTCTTTCACCTCTTTCTCCTTCCAGCCAACATTCTTACCCCTGCCGCGGCCACGATTATCACCAGGGCGACCTTCCTCGCGGATCTCTGCTTCAACTTCTTCTGCCGAAGGTGGGGTGCGGATCCTAGGGCCAGGATGAATCGAGGGCTCTGCCACTGGCTGAACAAGGCCGACAGGCGGTGCCTGGATGATTTGCTGACGCTGGTTTCTTGATTCCACGGGAGCCTGCGGTAGGTGAGGTGTTGCAGGGAACTTAGCAAGGGACGTCGCCAACGCGCCATCAAACCACTCCTTGCGGATAAGGACTTGGTCCACGCCAGTCGAATGAACAGAAAATGCCACGAGCGCCAATTCTCCAGGAGGAACTTTGGCGGCAACGCATGCAGCATGAGCCTCTTCGCCACGCGGGTCTGCGTCCGCAGTCAATATGACAAAGTGGATGGTCGGCTTAGGTCCGGCAAACTCCAGGACTTGCTCGAGGTATGGTCTACCATCATTCCCCCTACCCGGTGAAGACGCCTCAAACCCAAGTTTGAAGGCGACCATACTGTCGCGGCGGTTGTTCGCGACCCATAATGTCTGGATTCGAGAGTCGTAGTTTGCATGGCCAAACATATCCGGATCGTCGGCGAAACCATTGATGAACTTGATGGTGGAAAGGACGGTATTGCTTTTGTTCGGAAGAAGCTGGAAGATAGTGCCATGCTTGCGGCCAATGACGACACCGCCATCCACAAACGTGATGGAAGAAGGGGGATCATCGCCACGAACTGAAGCTGACCAGAATGGCCTCCGGTCCCGAATATTCCAAAGGCCGAGAGTGGAGTCATTGGAAATAGTGGCAATAGCGGAATGGCCAATGTCAAACTCGAAGGCAACGAGCGGCTATGACCGATTTAAGCCATTGCGCCCACAGCAGATAGAAATTGAGCTTACCGCAGGCATTCTGATAGATTGGACAAACCGGTGTAGGTCCGACTGAATGATAGGCTCCCCGTCAAAGAACCTGGCAGCTTCAGAGATATTGAGCACATAGATGTCGTTTTCCGACGCCACTGCCACAGTATTGTACTGCTTTGGGTGCCATTTCACGGAGTGAAGAGCCTCCTGGCCTAGGGAGGGTAAGACGCACAGCAAAATTTTGCCACTGAGAGATCAAAGAGTTCTATAAGAAATTCCTGTTTGACATGGCCGAAGGACGTACGGGACATCATCTGTAATTGTGTCTGGCAACTCCCAGACGATAAAACCGCCATCTGAGGTGACACCCGCAAGTCGATTCCCATGGACGGCCATATCAATTACTGAAGTAGTCTGGGGAAACACTCCCGGAAGCTGGAGCAAGGTACGATCGCCGCTCGAACGAGAAATGACACGGACACGACCTTGATTATGGTTACGCCTCTCCTCACTGGGGCTGAAAAAACGGCGTACCTTTTGTCATGGCATAGGCAACCCAGTGCGTAGCGCCGATAGTCGTTCCAGGCAAAAAGTTAGAGTCAACTCTAACCAGAGCAATCGCCGTCGATTTCACAGCATCGCGAGGCGCCTGGATATCATCCAATGACTGCGCGACATCTACAACTATCGTATGTGGCTGAGAGCTGTAATGGTGGTATATCAGAACCCATTCTGATAAAGAGTTGGCTGAGGTCCTTACTTGGAACCAGTTTGGGTCTTAGCCTTGGATCCTGAGCCACGGTTACGACCACCTTCGTGTCCCTTCCAGCTCCCTCGCGGACCTGGCGAACTTTCTTTTTCTCGCTGAGCTATGCCCGTAGACAAATGCGAAAGAGGAAGACCGACTTGCGGTCCAAGAGGGGGTTCTAATGCCTGAATATCCCGGCGAACGGGGGGTGTGACTTTGGGTGGTGAACCACGCGGCGAAGGTGCCTGCGTAGGTTTCGGAGGGAGTGGACGAGACATAGCCTTGGATTGAATTAACTCAAGGACGGGTGCCTCTTCCTCGGGAGTATGCCGATCAAAAGGAGGGGCTTGAGCCGTAGGTGGGACAGGTGCTTTTGTGTTGCCAAGATGCTCGAAAAGGTTATCCACCGACTTGCGCTTAGGGTCGATTACTACAGACGACCAAGTGTCCTCAAACGGCTCAGGGGGAGCTTGCTGGTGAGAGGGAGGTGGGACAGGCTTGCGTGCAGGGGCTGATGAAGAAGCGAGCGCATCGAAAGGCGAGACGAAGTCGAACATAGTCTTGTTTGGCGGAGGAGTCCCTTGGGTCTGGGATTGTCCTGTTGACATGGGGCCTTGAATGATTTCCGTACTAGCAGTCTGGGGAGTGATGAGCTCAGGTTCATAGTACGAACTGGTGTCTGTATGCTGAGAGGAACCAACGAGCGAGAAGGTAGGAGAGGGGCCCGTGGGAGGGGAAAGCCGCTGGTGAGAAACATCCGGGTGGTTGGTGCGTGAAGCATTACTTGAAGAAGTAGCATACAATAAGACTATAGTTGACGAGACAGAGGGAAAGGGAGCTTACCCGGCCATGAGTTGTTCGAGAAGAAGACGACCTTGGGACTCGTTACTGTTGGATGCTACGGGTCCGGCACGATTGGAGGGGGCGGGGGGTGTCGGAACCTGCTGGGGAGCACCAGACGAGGAGGAACCTGTTGGGGACACAGAACCGAGGAGAGAGAGGAGCGTGCTTTGCCTGGTATCGCCTGGCAGGGTAGCATTCGGTGGAGTGTTGGTGGATGTGGTCATATTAGTGGGTGCTGACAGAGCAGTGATAGAAGATGCGGGGGAAGTAGGTCCTGACGTGGTCGTGGGTTGAGTGGAGCCGATGACAGGGTTTGAGTTGCCGCTGGACTGGCCAGGGGCAGTTAAATTAGAGAAAAGAGACTCGACGTAGGCCGGAGGAGAGGATGGAGTGACGTCTTTGAGGCTTTGTGCAGGGGAAACGTGCTGGAAGTGTTGAGCGGACGGTGATTGGTCTTCAGGATAAGATTGCGTGTTAATTGGAGGGCTGGTGTTTCGGGAAAAAATGTTGCGGATGAGGTTGTGATGATCCATAAGACGCAAAAAGGGAGCCGTCTGAGCAGAGATCACAGCAGAGAGGGGGGGGAGGTAGGACAAGGGAGAAGATGGAGGGAGGGGGAGAGAGGGGAATGAAAGGAAAGAGAGCCTTTTTCCACTTTCGAAGGTTCGCTGTCGCCCTGGGCCTCGTTGAAACCACGAGGCGGCAATTTCCCTGACTCGGGGTACAAAACCTTTTTTCTTCTTCTTGTCGAGCGTCGAGGTCGAGCGTCGAGGAGAAACACACGCCCCACACGTGCAACCTGATAAGAGCCTCTACCGTTCATTCAACTCCTAACTGTCAAAAGCTGTCGCCGTACTCTAGGTAATTCAGGTAGAAAGCACTCGCGCTTGTACCAACACCTGTCTGTACATTTGCAACAATAAACGATATGGATACAGAGATACCTTGGAAAGCGTGGTGCCCACGTTTCCTAACTGATGTGTGCGTGCGTATCTATTGCGTTGCGCGTCCATCTGTACCGCCCCTCGGGGCAGTGTTTAACCGAAAGCATGCGCACAAGGTGTGCCGTACCGCACCCCATCTTCACGAATGCTGTGCCGACCTTGAGAAAGACCACAATAAGCGCGATCCTTCAGCCCAGTGTCCCAAAACGACGTCATCCACATACTAATACCTCTCGTAACTTGCACACCCTTCGTGGATCGTGGATGTTCCATTATGTTGCTTCGCTGAGCTGAGAACTTGGCAACTACTGTAGGGTCTCGACCGGTCTACAGGTATGCCGTACAGGGCTTTTTTCAAACCAACATACTTTATCTGTTCGGGCTTTGAACTCAATTGACCCCACATCGTCGATGCGATGTATGTGCCTCTCAGCTCTGTGACCTGCCATTGGCTGCCTATCTCTGGTCTCCTCTGTGGGCCGTCCAGGGAGGAGTGTACTCGGTCCCGCAAGCTAGGAGCTGTTCCTCATACCCGTGATTATGGATCAGGGATCAGAAATCTGCTTGGCCGAGGCCGCGTTAGACGCGGAGGCATTTGTAAATACATGGTCACAAGCGAGCCTTTGTGTCCAAACAAACCTGTGAAGGGTGCACCCGTAATTCGTAATTGTCCCAGGTCCAGCCTCTGATGCGCCGAGATGTCTCCCACGCTCCTTACTCCTTGTGGTCTCGTGGCCCAGTTTTAATCATTGCCAAAAGCAGCAGAATCCGTGCGAACCTTTTGCGCGCCACCATTCCACCATTTCCACCTTCATCAGATCTATCATAACCCCAGCGTTCTACAGTGACAGCTCTCCCAAACGCTGACATACTGTATCTTCTAGACGGTTCCAATAATGCTGACTGACTGCTGAGACATGGTGAGATTTGGATGCGCAGTCATGGTCATGGTCCGGGTTCAAGGAGTCAGAGACACGGAGTGGGACAAATTCTCTTCCAGGCGCAGCGCCGAGCTCGCCAAGAAAAAAAAGGGCATGACAAATCATTGATGGCGGCGCACAAATGGCTCAAGCATGAACACCGCGACTCATTTCAAAACGCTGAAACGCATTTTCTTTCTTTGAAAGAAGGTTGTCCGAGAAAACTAGATTCCGAAACACACACCGGATCAAGACGCCGTGTTATCGCAAGTACCGTACTGTTTTTAGCTAGCTGTGCAAACCTCTGGGCTCCTGTACTGTACAATGACTGGTACTGCACGTATGTGATCGCGTGATTTATTGGTTGCCCATGACAGATCGACCTAACTTGAGGCCGAATGCATAGCCCAAGTGTGCCGTAATTGCAGTAGACCGAGTCAATTGTGCGGACAGTAGGAAACCAAATATGCGCATACACTTTCAGAGATAAAAGCCCCTCCACACAGACCTCCGCTTTCCCAGGTTTTCATACTCGAATCTTCAACACCAATTCACAATGTCCCCTGTGGGTATCTCTACCATCTCATTGTCTGGCTATCAAACATCTGTCTCACCTCGCATCTTCTCGTAGGCTATCCAGAACCCCGTTAACCAAGCCGGAGCCTGCGGTGTCTCCACCTGCAATTGCGGCGACAGGTAGGCCCTTTTATTCGGGCTTCCAAGTTATGTTTATGCTCATACACTGGCAGTTGCACCTGTACCGCTGGTGACTGCAAGTGCTGAGCAGCATGCAATGCTGTAAATCCCATCTATGATATCTATGTTCGTTCATCAGAAGCAAACTCCGTCCGCGAATAACTATGATAATATGTATATGCGACTCGTCAGATCCATTGACTGAAATTGTATTGTGTTGTGGCGTTATGAAATGAAAGGAGTGTCGTGAGCCTTTACGAAACTGTGCCCGCAAGTTCACACGCAATACGGACGAATCACCCCCACCATGTTGATCCGCCCCATTTATCTCAGTTATCATGAATGGTCGAACATCATTCCTTTAATCGAGCGCCTGTAAACACCAATTAAGATATACCCAGACGTCCACGGACATCCTACACGTACCCATGTCCTGGTATCTCTGACGTCGCATAGGATCTATCTCTTCTAACTGCCCGAGCAATGTCAGACACTGATTAGAGACATTAAGTCTTTCTTGTGACCCCGTTGGGAGATGTTCCTTCAAAAGTAGCTGCTTATACGTGACTAGTGAATCCATACACCCTGTATGATGAGCAAGTTAGCAGGGGTAGGTAGTGCTCGACTGTACACCTACACTTGCTGTCTGGCTGCTCATCCAACAGCGTCTGGATCACGTCAATCTCACGGTCAAGTGTGGCCTTGTCGTCTCCTGAGGTGATTGTTAGGTCAACGAATGAGGCACGGGACAGATCACCTACCGGAACCAATCAGCCAACGGTGATACAACCAAGCGCTCTGGTCTTCGGGCAGAGTGAACATGGCGTTCTGCACCAACTCAAACTCTAGTTGTGGAATATGTCGGTCATTCCCGACCATGACAAAGAGGCAGGGCTGCCAATACCTTTCTGGAGCGACGATGTCCTGTCAACCTCACCGTTGGCCCACAAGGAGCTCAACACCTTGGTTCTCTGGTGCCACGCGCTGAAGTTCGAGAAGTTGGCCTCGATCTTTTTCGTTGTGTATGCGAGCTCCGCCTTTTCAGAGCGGCGAACGGGCATGCTCGCGAGAACATAACGACGATAGTCCCACGCTAGAACTATGATGAACAGAGAGCCAAGAGTCAGTGGATGAACGCTAGGCACGAGTGAAGGGACGGACAGTTTCGAGAATCCGCCTCAAGCATCCTTTCAACGATGAAGAGCTCTCTCTCCCAAGTCGATCGTCGCCATGACTGAGATTCTGCAGAGTCCGGGTTCTCGGGGATATGCTCGAGACACCATCGCCTATGGTTCCAGATCCAGTAGATTTTCGGATGAACTTTGAGCGCTTTGTTTGTCATAGCTAGGTCATCATTTAGTATATCATTGACCTCTTCCGGAGAACTGTAAGCGGGCCTGAGAGACGAATGACAGAGGCTCAGAGGGGGGGGGCATACCTCCCAGGGAAGATACCATTGGTGAGGATATTCCTACGATAATTCCAAACCGTGTAGAATTCGGGATTGGTTATCGAAGGATGCGTCGAGAGTAGCTGCGTTGTGAGACCGAATGCCTCTCTGCTCCAGTCGTTATTCTTCTTCTATGAAAATTTAGAGCGCGTGTGAATACATTGAAAGAGACAATCGAGAAAGAGTAGACATGCCCTCGAGAGAATATCCTCAGTCAAGGCGAGATAGGTAGAAAGTTTCGCCTTTTCGCGCTCGGTTTTGGCGGCGAGTTCTTGCTGAGTACCTCTTGTTCGTCTGACACCGTGCTGTGGTGGTCGATAGATTCAGTTTGGGGTGATATGGTACATATAAAGTGTTCTGTCACCATGAGATCGTGTGAAATTGAATTGAAGAAGCGTTGACCTTGACCCAGACGCGTCCTCGTTTACGCGAGGCGACGATGACCGTCGAGACTGTCCTGAATCTCGAATCACTTTCTGCGTCTTTCCCCCTCACTCTTCCCGTTCCTACACCCTTCACTCACCCGTCTCTTATCTCTGTCAAAGATCTACATAGGGAAGAAGACCTCATCCGTAACCCGTTTTCATTCCGTCAATGGTGGACTGCAATCCACACGACCCGCGAAGCACAGATTGCTCTCGTCAAGCTTGAACCTGTAGCGGACATCCCCCCAGAGACACGCACCCTTCTGGGTCCTCTCGCCTCGCTCACTGCACGACAGGCGCTCCAGCGTCTTACCTATCTTTATGAGGCCGCTCTTGCAACCTTTACTGGCTCATACAAGCTCTGGAAATCCTACCTCCAGATGCGCATGTCCTATGTTCTGGGAAAGCCAATTATTAAAAAGAAGGCGGGCGGGAAAAGGCGACTTCCGGACATCAAGGACGCGCTTGAGGAAGAGCAGGAGGATATAGAACAATGGGAAGGTGGCCTTGATGGCGTGGTGGGATGGGAGGAGTGGAAGGCACTAGTGGCCACCTTCGAACGTGCTTTGATGTGGTTACCAAAGGTCTGTTAATGTCCCTTTCATGCACTCTGTGATGCTAAACCGCACCCCCCGTACCACTCACACAGCTTCCCAGGCTATGGTTGATGTACCTCTCCATCTTCAGTCACCCGAACTGCCCTCCAGCCCTCTCTCATTCCCATGCACGTCGGACCTATGACCGGGCACTACGAACCCTACCTCCCTCATTACATCATCGCATATGGGTCCGCTACCTTCTCTGGGCCGAGAGTCGAGGCGGTCTTACCACCGTCGCAATATACCGTAGGTATCTTGCGATAGACCCGTCCGTGACGGAGCGTTACGTTGCACTACTCCTTTCTCCAACCAATCCCTCCCCTCGACCTCTCGAGGCTGCCAAACTACTACTGCGGCTCTCAAGAAAAGCAGCACGAGGAGAGTTCGTCAGCTCAGAGGGAAAGAGCCCTTACCACCTCCTTGGAGATTTACTGGACGTCATCGAGGCACACGCGGAGGAAGTCGGGCTCGGCATTGAAGATTCCGCGTCGACCGAAACTGATAAACGGCCGGCGGACGCAAATGACTCTCAGCAACAGCAAAATGGCACCAGCCTCATTCGCTTCGCTGGACCCCCTACCGCTGTCGGTCCGGACGGAAAACCCGCGCCCGTCTATGACGAAGACGAAGACCCCGACAGCGATCGGAAGCTCGATGTCGAAAAAATCGTCCGCAAGGACGGTCTCGAAGTGTATAAAGACCAAGCGGGTCGATTATGGACGGGGCTAGCTACTTACTGGATCAAGCGGGGGGAATTTGAGCGTGCCAAGGAAACTTTCGAAATCGGCATCGCCTCAGTGCTCACCATCCGCGACTTCACGCAAATCTTCGACGCCTACGCCGAGTTTTCCGAGTCAGTCATCAGCGGTATTATGGAAGAGCTGGCGAATCTGGATGAGGAGGACGAGGACCTTGACGTGAAGGAGACTGAAGAGGAACTTGATGCCAAGATGAAGGAGTTCGAAGAGCTGATGGATCGACGACTATTCTTGGTCAACGATGTCTTCCTCAGGCGGAATCCAAATGATGTTCAAGAATGGGAAAAGAGGGTAGGTCTCTGGGGCCAGGATGATGAGAAGGTTTGTGAACTTTGCCTTCTACCTTTCCACTAGGGCTTATGGGCCCTTTCCTACAGATCGCCGAGACGTACACGCGCGCACTCTCTACCATTGCTCCGCGCAGGGCCACAGCGAATCTCCACCGCTTGTATATCGCTTTCGCCAAGTTCTACGAAGAGGGCGGAACTACAGGCGAAGCAGAAGCCGACCTGGCTAGTGCGCGCAAGGTGCTTGAGAAAGCTACCAAAGTCAACTTCAAGAATGTCGAGGACTTGGCCGAGATCTGGTGCGAGTGGGCCGAAATGGAAGTACGCCACGAGTGAGTTTCCTTTTCATTCTTTTGATTAGAAACGCCCTCACACAGCCTCTCAGGAATTATGATGACGCTATCCGCGTCATGCAACGGGCCACTGCCGTGCCGAAAAACACGAAGGTCAACTATCACGATCACGTACGTTTCATAGACGACAAATATCGCGTAATTTCTAACAAGGTTTTTAGTCACTCCCGGTGCAGGCACGACTCTTCAAGTCCCTCAAGCTTTGGTCATTCTACGTCGACCTCGAGGAGTCCCTCGGAACCGTGGAGTCCACAAAAGCCGTATATGACAAAATTTTGGAGCTCCGTATAGCGAATGCCCAGATTATCGTCAACTATGCTGCATTTCTCGAAGAGAACAAATATTTCGAGGAAAGTTTCAAAGTGTACGAGAGGGGTGTGGAGCTATTCACATTCCCGGTTTCTTTCGAGATATGGAACATTTATCTCTCTAAATTCGTCAAGCGATACGTAAGTCCTTTTCACTTTTTTATCCATATGAATGAATCCTTATTTCGCACAGGGCGGTTCGAAACTAGAAAGGGCACGCGATTTGTTCGAACAAGCCCTCGAAAAGTGCCCGCCACAATCGTGTAAACCTATATTCCTACTGTACACCCAACTCGAAGAAGAGTATGGGCTAGCGAAACGGGCAATGTCCATCTACGAGCGCGCTACTCAGGTTGTTGAGAACGAGGATAAGTTTGAGGTAGGCTGTTTCTCACCGATTACGAACGAGGTCGATGTCTAACGAACGGTCCGCCCCTTTACAAGATGTTCACCATCTATATCGCCAAGGCGGCCGCAAACTATGGCCTCACTGCGACGCGTCCTATATACGAACGCGCCCTGGAGGTTCTCCCCGACCGACAAACTGCTAAGATGTGTCTTCGCTTCGCCGCACTGGAGCGCAAGCTTGGCGAGATCGACCGAGCACGCGCTATCTATGCGCACGCATCCCAATTCTGCGACCCGCGGACGAATCCGGAGTTCTGGGCCGAGTGGCACTCTTTCGAAATCGACACAGGGTCCGAGGACACATTCCGCGAGATGTTGCGTATCAAGCGTAGCGTGCAAGCTCAGTTCAACACGGAGGCGAGTTACCTTGCCGCACAGGCGCTCGCGGCGAGCCAAGGTGCGGCGAAAAACGCAGAAGAGGAGGCCGTCGCTTTGGATGCTATGGCCGCAGCAGAGAGACAATCGGGTGGCGGGAAGGCTGGTCCGACGTTTGTATCGGCAAAACAAGCAGCACTGGCCAAGGGTGACGACGAAACGGCACGAAGTCCTCAGGTCGTTGGAAATGCGGACGAAATTCAGATATCTGACGAGGATATTTGATTTTGTGTCATGCGGCGCGCTTCGCTCTAGTCCCCTTTTCGATTTGTTTCATTATTTATCTATCCTTGCTATGGCTTTCACGTACAACAAAAAGACATCGCTTCATCGACTTTCCCACCGATCGATCTCGACCTCGAACAAGGGTTCCCATCTAACGTCCCAGCCTTCGTCTTCGAGGTGCGGTTGTTCAACCCATGTGTTGGCAACTTTGCGGGACGTCTCAAAGGAGACATCGTGACTGCGTAATGTGTCGAGAAGTCCAATGTGCTGTTCCAGGGATCGCCGATATGGCCAGAGGATGTCAGAAATTGAGGTGACTGGCGAAGGCTGCGTTATATTTCCACAACGGGCAGGGATGACGCTATGTGGATGGACGCACCAAACTTTTCCATGGGCCAACTTGTCCACATTGGCTCCGCGGAGACCCAGTGCCATCCTTTGGCCTTGTGCGCGTCGGCAAGCAGAGCTTCCATGTTGTCGACAATAGAATTCATCTTTTGAAATTGTTTTCTCTAGGGTGGCATGGCGAGCGTCAGACGTTGAGGTGACAGACTCGGTCCGGGGCAGAGTAAGGAAGAACCACGGACGAGCTTTGATATGACCAGGTCGATCGCTGCGATGCGCTCGTCCATGTACGAGAGCTTTGAACCGACGATGCGAGAGCGCCGCTGCTCTCCTTCAGGCACGAGTGCGAGCATATTGCTAAAACAAAATACACAAGGAGTGAGCCCGCCCATCGTATGGAAACAACCTGAAATAGAACTAGACGGAAACGTCTATCAATGAGACGGACGCACTCGAGGTCGGTTCGGGCATCTATTAGCTCACGGATGGACCTGAGGCCATCCTTGCACACGAGATCATCCCACGTGTGGCAAACAGCCCGGAGCTCCTGCAGCGAGGCGCGCACTTTTCGGTGATAGGTCGACTCGGCGTGTTTGGCGGCTGCTTGCGTAGATTTAGTAGTGGGAGATTGGGTTTGCTTTACGGGTGATGACGACGGTGTGGACGGTCCACGGAATGATGCCAATCGTGCGGACATGTTTATGATATACAAGTTCGAGTTCGGCAACGGTCCGGTCGTTGTGCTTGATAAACCCTTTTCTCTTCGTTCGAATCAAATCAGTGTCAGTATCAGGTTTTCGCGATCGCTGGCATGTCCACCGCGCCAGAGGAAAATCTCCTCCGGTCAGAGGCGGAGCTCAAGCTTGATTTGGTATCGAGCATCTCCCTGCATTTTAATACTGGGGCCACGCGGCAAGCATGAACCGCACACTGACAA
>Ga0307510_10002155_pt1 | contig 22219 bp, 29 predicted proteins | sample 12_EM_MG_FD_207224 | JGI IMG/M metagenome (GOLD analysis project Ga0307510, IMG submission 207224) | Populus trichocarpa ectomycorrhiza microbial communities from riparian zone in the Pacific Northwest, United States - 12_EM | ecosystem: Host-associated > Plants > Roots > Unclassified | place...
TAGAAAACAGGAGACCACCGTTGAAGAAGCTGGTGCGGACGATTAACCAACGGATGGTGGTGTTCACTGCAGTAAGACTTACGCTTTCCCCAAGAACAAAACGCCAGTCCCGACGAAGGATTTCAAGAGCTATGAAAGAAAGGTGGGCACGACGTAGGGTAATAAAGTGGTAGGCCGCGACTGACCATCAACACGGCCTGCCCAACTGTCGCGTCTCCATGGCTGACGGTGGCTCGGCGTCGCCTTATGCGCGAGCGCGAGCGCGACGAAGAACGCGGTAGGAGGGGCGATGTCTCAGAGGCTGTTGGCTTTGACGGCTGCGTCTGTGCGAGTATCCGTGCCAAGGAGTCCTGTGCGGCATCTGAACCTGCTTGCAGTGCCGACGTGTCCCGAGACCCAGAAGGTTGGCCATATACCCGTTCGTCATCTACGACCAATTCCTCCTCGTCCTCCTCCGAAATCTCCTCAAGGTCTTCTCCCGCCTGACGGACGTTAACAAGATGCAGAGGTAATGAAGGGAGAGTGGGTCGCTCACAAAGTGGCCGAAGATGTATAGAAAGTCGATAAAATTGTTGAGTATGCGAGGCGGTTCGCCTTCCTCGTCGGCGGCTCCTTGAAGTAGCACGTAGTTCCGGCGGAAACCACCTGGCTCGTGAATGTGTTCGAACACGGGATCTTGAGTCTGTCCGCTAGAGCCCGCGAATGATACGGAGCGTGGACGCGTTGGTCGAGTCTGTCCCTGCTGCCACTTGTAGATACCGTGGCTAGGAGGGGAAAGCAAGCTTAGAATGGGAATCGCTAGGGGAACCTCCAACTAACGTACGTGATATCCGCTCCTGGGGTGTGATACGGCACCGGGAATGCCTCAGTGTCTGGATGAAAGTCATCGGCGAGGTTCGCAGTCGACGCCTTTCGTGAAGGGACACCGTCCGACCCGTTATTAATCCCTTGCCGCTCCTCGCGTGAAACCAGGTGCCTGCGAAGCACCTTCACCTTGTCCTCCTCGTAAATACTCTCGGCGTCGACGGTAGGGTCTTCTTGCGGGACGTCGTCGAGACCAAGCCCAACGCCTGTGGGGCGCCAGGCGCTAATACCGCTGATAGAGGGCACATTGCGCGGTGTGCCCCCACCACTGGTGAATACGAGAGGTTCTGTGGAGGTGGAAGGGCGGGGGGTGCTGGTGCCCGTTCTGGCAGGGATGTTCGGTAGCGGCGGGGTACCGAAATATTGAGCACGAAGACCGCGTAGGTCCGGGGTGCCGCTACGAGAGTATGGTGTTCCGGCGGGGCTTCCGCGCGAGGCTGGGCCCCTGCGACTGGCAGGTGTGCCGATGCCAGCCGCGGCAGGCGAGAAGCGAGGGCTGACGATGTTGACGGGACGAGATGGACTTGGGGGGCTGGTCATTGTTTGGAATGGGGGGTTGGGTTGAGATCCGGGATGAAACCAAAACGTGTCTTTGGCTCGCCTTGACAAGGTGTCTGACGTCGGAGGCGCTGGCTTTGACTCGGCTTGAGCCCGATCTGTCCTCATCTATCCCCCTGACGCCATACACGGTCCAGACCACTTCCAATGTCCCTCTACCCCAAACCCTCATCATCATCCTCCCCCTCATTCCCTACAGAATTCGACATTCTCAAGGCTTCCCACAAGTTCCTCCGCGAAGACCAAGATGCCGTCGAGGCACAAAACGCCTCGTGGAACGATCAACTCGCTCAGAAATACTACGGCAGCCTCTTCCGCGAGTTTGCCGTCTGCGATCTCAAACATTACAAGTCTGGAAATGTATGCACATACCCTATTCAAGAGGTCTCATCAAAGTCGCTATACTGATACCTCATGCGTTACACAGTTTGCCCTTCGTTGGCGGACCGAGGCCGAAGTGCTGTCTGGGGCAGGGGAGAACACATGCGGCAATACTCGCTGCAAACACCATAACGACCAGGATGCGGCCGTCAAATTAAGTATTTTGGAGCTTCCTTTCGCCTACGAGGAGCACGGAGAACACAAAAGCGCGCTCGTAAAGGTCGTGCTATGTCCCCGATGTCTCAAGAAACTCATGTGGAAACGCAACAAGGAAAAGGCGGCGGATCAACCCGCAACACAATTGGATGGACCGGTCGAACCCGGCGATGGCAAGGACATCGAAGATGAAGTGGATAATATGAATCGATTACGTCGCTCAAAGGGGAACTTGAGCGATAAGCGTGAGAGCACGATGGTGGAGGTGGAGACGGGCTTATCCATCCGGCGGCGTACTTCACGATCTCGCTCGCCGAGAAATAGAAAGGACAACCACCGTTCCCGTCGTCGGCGATCCACACCGCCACAACCATAGACCTAGTTGGTTTACACTATTTGTTTTCTCCACTAGCTTGCTAATTTGGGTATCCGTCAATAGTGATAGATAGATTACTCATGATGGATGCAGGAACGTCTGTAACTATAGATTCAACTCAGCAATCGCGAGCTGCTGTTTCAATGGCGTACACTCACGTATTCGTCATACACGTGTAAGACTTCTCGCAGTTGCCTCCTAGATATTTCCGCCCGGAACAGTATCTCATCGTCTGTGCACTTGCCGTCAAAATATTGGTTAATCCTTTGAACCATCCCATCAGTTCCGAATCACCTATACAACAGCAACGAGTAACGAACTGGTCAAATCGCCGCGCAACAAGCTCGTCCTTACCCTCCGACATGGCCTGCAACCACCTGCGCTGAACAGAGGTCGCACGCCTGGGATCTGCCAGGATCGATGTCTCGTGGTCGTCCTCTTCCTCCTCTTCCTCATCGTCCTCCCTGCGACTTCCAGCCTCCGACTCTTCATCATCCATCTCTTCATCGAGTACAATATCCTCCTCAGGAATAGGCGGCTCGATGACCTCGCCAATGCCGGCACTACTGTTCTGCAAGCCTGAACCACGACGCGGGTACCATGGCGCATCGAACAAATCAAGGTCCCCTTCGCTTCCCCCACTGTCTGTCCGTGACTTGCGCCTGCGCCTCTGGAAGTCATCCTCTTCCTCCGTGTGCCACCCGCTTTCGCGTAACTCTTGCCTCCGGAGGCGGACGCTGGCTTTCAACGCAGCGGGAACGACGATACGGACACGTAGATGTAACGTGACGAGCAGGTCTCGTTGTAGCATCCATCGCACGACCTCGTGAAACATCGGGACCCTCTCCTTCGACTTGACTACCGTCGCATAAAAATGATTCGACGAAGCGCCGGAAATTGTAGCGAGGAGCTGCGGTAGTTGAGGAATAGAAGAGTCAGGGAAAGCCTGGCGGAACTCCTTCGCGAGGTCTTTGAGTCTAGATGGGTTCTATCGGGAGATGCTGCGCACTTTAGAGAGAAAGACGTACGGTATTTCGATCTTGATCGGTAATGTAAAGACCGTTTTGAGACGTCGGTGAACCATATCGACAATTTTGGCACGTCGGTGATGAACAAGCCATCGCACGATAGGGTACACTTGTGCCTCGAGATCCCAATCCAAAAGACTTGCCACGTCCACGAGCCTAGGCGCCGGGAATATTCAGCACAATAGCCGCATATTAAGCAACGGGACAAGAGAACAGACGTACGACAGCGTCACGTCTACCGTCTCGAGGAACTTGATCAACTGCTCGGCGAGCAGCTTGTCCTCTTCTCGCACGTTCGTTCCGCGAATCGCCGCATACACGTCCATCCACTGACGCCCAGGGTCATCAGGGCCGCTCAAGAGCAGCAAGCTCTTCCATGGCTCGAGGGCCGGAAGGCACCACGCGACGGCAAACCCACGGCCCCAAGTGCTGAGGCTGCCCGGCGAGTCCTCTTCGTAGTTTTCCGCAAAGTCCTCATCGTCTGTGCAGTGAAGGAGCGCGTCGAGGTGTGGCGGGAGTTGCAGTTCCATGGGGATGTTGTGGATCGCCAGGTGGGCGAGCGAGCGCGATTTTATGGACTCGTATAGCGCTTTCATGGCGGGTGCGATGGAGGAGACCAACAATGCCTCGTCCATATATTCTTCGTATGACCTAGCTGAGGGAAAAGTAAAAGAAAAGTTGGATGAGGCCGTGAAGGCGCCGAATCGACGCAAACAAAGCACACGCACATTGCGACGCAAACTCATCTTTGAGGGCACACAAGACATCGCATTCCTTCTCGACAAAGTTCGACAGGACTTGCTCCTGGAAGAGCACCGCCGTGAGCGTGAAGGCGACCTGCTGGTAGATGACGTCGAAGTATCTGCCGATGTTCCCCGAGGTCTGGGACGACGGGTCGGGCACCTCGTGGACAAACGCAACATGGAACGTCTGCAGCCACGACGAGGGCAACATCGGGGGTGGCAGTGGCAGTGGCAGCGGCGGGGGCGGGGGCGGAGCCGGAGACCCGTTTCCCTCCAGCGCGGGCGAGTCGAACTCGGTGGAGGACGAGACGTCGTCCGTGGACACGTTCACGTTCACGTTGCTCATAGAAGACATAGAGACGGATTGGTGGCGCTTTCGCGCGCCGCGGCCTCGCGCGTCCTTCTCGCGCTTGAACCGCCACGTGCCGTCATCGTCCGCGCAGACGGGGTGTCCGACGAAGAAGAGGTCGTCGACGGCGAGCGCGAACTTCTGGTGGCAGAGCGCACGCTTGGGGAGGAGCAAGCCCGCGAAGAACTCGGCCGAGTACCCGAGCAGCGCGCCGTACTCGTCTTGAAGCGGCGCGTCCGCCACCTGTGCGTCCACGTCCACGTCGTACATCACCCCTCCGCCGGCACCAACACCACCTCCTCCACCGCCGGCGCCGGCACCACTTCCACCCCCACTACCGCTTCCCCCGACGCCGACACCGCCGTCTTTGATGGGCGATGTACGCCCCGAGGGCGTCGAGACCGATGTTGAGCGCGACATCGAGTGCGAGTGGTCGCGCGCCGCGCGTGGGCGCTGCCAAATGTATTCCCATTCGTCATGCGCAGGCTGTGGCGGTTGCGAGATATTCCCGTCATTGTCAAGGACGCCCTCCTTGACGCTCGCCGAGCGCCATGGATTGGCGTACTGGTCGGGGTCGTAGCTCGGCCGCGGGCGTGCTAGGCGTGGTGTGGCCTGCGGCGAGGGTGGCCATCGGCATATGAGACCGCTTCCGTTGGCGGAAGACGTGACCAGGACGATGGCTAGGAGGGTCTCTGCCATGGAGCAGCAGCAACAGCAGCTGGGAAGATTCTAACCCTGCTGAGGTATGTGAGTGGTGGGAGGAGAGTTACGTCATGTGAATGCACCTCTCAAGTCATTGGCTGCTTTGACGCCCTTGCTATGAATCAATCAAAGAACTACGCCGCCATGACCATGTGCAGAAAACCCCGTGTGGCGGACTGTACTCCGACGCCGACGAACGTTCAATTAAAATTTTTTGCCCATGTGCGCATCCCTCCGCAGCATCGCCAATTCAGAGGTCAGCCCTTAAGACTGGAGTACATATGCTACACTACAGAGTTGGGAGGAAGGGGGTGACGTACCATCATGAGAAGGACAGACCTCGCGATTTGGAAGGATGTTTCGCCTTTCCTCCTGAGGAGAGACGACATGTAAGTGATAGGTACAGTCACGGTACTCTTGTACGTTACCATTCTTAATTCCACACGATTTCGGCTCCACCACCTACAATCAATCAAAGCGATCGCATTTGCGTTGTACGGTCCAATGATAATTGGTCATTGATCACATCGTGAGCTCCCATTCTTATCAGATATGGTACAATTTGGGGAACCATCACGATGTCTGAACGATTAGGCCCAACGTTGACCTGAATCTTAATCGTATACATAGCACCATAGCACACACTTGGGAAATATCGGCTTGACATCTCAGGTATATAACGGGTCACAGCGATGGAATGGCAGATTATGGGGACGTGACGATTGACCGAAATTTTTAAAGCATCCGAGTCCTCTCCCCGACCCCAACTTTCAAGCAACCTCCTTTCTTGCGGGCAGTGTTCTCTTTGCTTCCACACGTTAATACCAACAGCCCCGCCATTCATTTCAGTTCAAGACCCGCCATTGTGCAGCATATCTTCAATCCGACTGGGGATTTGACCGAACTCCGCCGTTCCCTCCCTTGTTGAACCCCCATGACTTTGAAAATCCCCAGAACGCGCAGTCTGGAGAAAGGCAACTCGAGCAGCCCTGCACCCCTGTCTTCGCATACCGTTCCCACATGGGCCCTGTCCTCGTGCCTTCAACCCACAGAAAGGGCAGCATTCATCGTCACTTCTCGGCTCCTGGCGAGCTTCGTAACGGAGTCGTTGCTCCACGCCTTCTATATCCCGATATACTCAGAGGAAGCATGTGGGGTTTGTATCATCCTGTCTACACACGTTATGGGTGAACATACCATCCTCACGCGGGCCTTGCGCCCTGAGGACATATTTGCTATCATTCCCCTACATCAAGAACCTGTGTTCTCTGGGCCACTCACAAAGCACGGAAGGCCGATATGGCTTCTCGATCCGCTTGACATGGTCCCTTCCATCTTTGAACTTTCGTCCAAAGAGGTTGGATTGGTTGAATATGTACGGTTCCACTTATTAGGATCGTAGTTTGGACAATTTACTCACCTTTGCCAGCGCGATCTCCAAAAGTCCATTCTCTCTTGTCTGGTATCTCCCCCATGGCGGCTTGAGGATTCTGTTGCTCTGGCGCTGAACCGAGATCCGCTTCACTGGTGGAGAAAATTTGCAGCAAATGTCATGATGGGCCGCGATATATACACTGACCTTGCGGAGGAACTTTCTAGTTCCTACATGTGGCAAAGTACGGTGTTCAGTCGACGCAAAGCTGAGCGTTTTCATGGGACTCATGTTATTATTTTCTTTTTCAGAGGTGGTGTACGAGGACCCTCCGGTTTGTCCAACAGTGTCCTCCTCGGCTATTGAGTGGGAGCAGTCCATCATCGAGGGTCATCCGACGCACCCTGTGCGCGTTTTCGTTCTTCAAAGCCACGTATGTTAATCCTTCATTGGCTAGATGCACAGGGCTCGTCACGCAGTCCCACCTCTCCCGCATCAAGACCCACAAAACAGGGACTGGAAACATCCACGGATCCGTTTCGCTATCGTGTCCCGCTCGAGGCTCGACGTTTTAGGGCCCTTTGAGTCAGAGATTCGTCCCATCACGGAATTGGCCACACGTGCTTCGGGTAGATCACTCCCTGAGCGGGACGGATGCGTCATCGTCCCTGTATACGATCTACAAGTCGCAAATATTCGCGCCAAGTTTCCGGGTGTGGAAATTTTGGACGACGAGGTCAGCATCCCTTCACTTGGCCAGGCAAGCATCCGGTACGTCCCATCAATCATCTAGCCCCCTCTAAATCCGCGAATTGGATCGCTCCAGAACAGTCATCTTTCCCGAGGCTCCAGACATCGCGCTGAAACTCTCCGTCGGCATCCGGGTATCTTCCGCGCTACGCACCATTTCCCACTTTACAGCCGACTTTGGGCCGCGATTTTCGAGGGACGTCGTGCCCAGGCTAGCCATCGATCCCGACATTTTGACGATCGAGCAAGAGGTTGCCAGTGCCATCTGTGCACGGGACGCGGAGGGCGCCAACCTCGATCCCGACATCGCCAAACACTTTACGGTCGTCATCAGGAAGCAGTACATCCCAGCTGAGTCCGAGGCGGTGATCATATGCGCCGCGCTCCTAGAAACGGGTCATTCGGGTTTGCAGGCGGGCATACCTACCGTGCAGCACATTTTAGGTCTAGACACACACGACAAGCGACTTGAGTTCTTCCGCGAGTACGTTCACGAGTCTCTTGACTTCCCTGTCAATGCCTGAGTGTTCGCGGGCCAAAAACATAAACATAAAACAGGTACTCACGTCTCCTCGTGGCGGCCGTCATCCCACCCCTACTCCACAACGGCGTCGCCTTCGAAGCGCACCCACAAAACACGCTCCTGCGCCTCTCCCGCTCCACGCTGACGCCGACAGGCTTCGTCATGCGCGACCTGGGCGGGCTGCGTGTGCATCCAGCGACATTGGCCGCGTCCACTACCGGCTCCGGCTCCGAGTTCGCCTTTCTCCCAGGGCACTGCGTCGTCACGTCGACGCGCGAAGAAGCCGCGAAGAAGCTGTACCACACCCTCGTGCACAACCACTTCCAGCGTCTCGCGCGCGTCCTGCGGCTGCACAGCGACGGCAGCGCGTGGGGCGTCGTGCGCGAGCATTTGACGCGGGAGATCCCGCGTGGGTCCTGGCTGTGGTCCGCATGGATGGACGACGCGGTGAGGAGCGTGTCGGGAAAATGCCTCGTGAGAATGAAATTGGAGGGCGTATACCGCGAGGTCAGTTATCTCATTTCATTTCGGACTCTTTTTGTTCTTCGCTGCTGATGCCCCATTTCCCCGCCCTGCCTTCTTCTTCTTGTCTGTCTGATACGTGCCTCCCACAGTCGGTGTACGAACCCTTCCCAAACTTGATCCATTATCGGCCAGAGGAGACGAAGGGCGAGGGAGACCCACTATATGCGAAAATTATATTCCGTGGAGGGAAATTCCTGGGGCTGGCTATGTGTTCCGCTATCTCTCTGTACTTCATGTTCAGAGAAAAGTAGGGCGACAGGTTTGTCGTTCAATGTTACGTACTATCCAACCCTTCGGAAATCACCGAACCCAATTGTCGCATGTGCCTTGTACACCGCCACCAAGTCCATGCACCAAACTGCTAACAGTAAAGAAAAAGGCTGGATCACTGCGTCGTTTAAGGACAATAAGATGATATGATGGGTGGTCTGCTTGTATAGATATAGATTGACCGCTGCCCGTAGGTGAACGAAGGACAGATACTCTGCAATGCATCTTAAGGTTATGAGAGTTGTTCTCCAAGCAAAAAAAAAAGTACAAACTATCGCCAAGAACCTGGAAAAGAACACCGACGGAAAACGAAAGGGTAGGTAAAAATGATCGTATGTGTATATCAAAATACAGAGATTGTCATTTGAACTGCTATTCTCTCTTCATCCTACGGCCCATCATCCGCGTTGAGTTGCAAGTCAAGCGTCCTCGCCAGCTCTGCGTCCCGCTCCTCCTGCTCACGGCGCGCGCGCGCGTTCGCCTCTTCCAAACGTTGGAACTCTCGCGCCGCGCGTTCGCTCTCACCCCCGCCTCTGTCCCACCACGTGTTGTTCACGACAGGCGCCGGCGCCGGCGCAGTAGCCACAGCCGCAGGAGGCGACGGCCTTGGTTTCGCTCTCGCATTTCGGTCGGGACCTTGTGGGCGGAAAGCGCCCGGTGGAAGAGGGAGGGGTGTCTGGTAGCGCCTGAGCAAGTATGGGTCCGGTAAATCCGAGTCGTCGTGATGCGGGAAGGGTGATGTGGGTGGAGTTTCAAAGTAGTCTGGCATCGCCTGAGGTACAGGGAAGGATGGTGCGGGAAATGACGGGCCGTGCGTGGGCGCATATGACGGGCCGTATGAAGGCATGGGGGGAGGGGACGTTGGTAGCGTGAACGTGGGGTTCGGTGGCGAGATGTAGGACTGGATAGGTGGGGAAGGTGTCGCCTGTTGGGGGGGGGATTGAACGCGCGGTGATACGTTTGAGCTCGCAGGTGGGACATATGGTTGAGTTTGTTGGACAAGGTTCGTCGGTGATGCATACGGCTGGGCGGAGGGGACAGGGGACACTGCGTATGGTTGAGGTGGAGGAATAGGACTCGAGGCATTGACGTATAGTTGAGCAAGCAGAGCAGAGGGGCCAGGGCTCGGGCTCGCGACGTATGGCCGTGCGGACAACACAGGGCTCTGGACCGCGGCATATGGTTGGGCATGTGAGACTGGAGGAGGGCCTTGTTGGGTCGAAATTTGTGATAGGGTCGGTTGGGAAACGGTCTGAGGCTGGGCGTATGGATGGGAGGGCGGTGAAGGGCTTGAAGCCACGACATATGGTTGACTAGGTAACGTAGGGCCAGGAGTCGCGGCGTATGGCTGAGCGGGATGGGTATCGGGCGGGTGGAGGGAGGCGGTGTGCCCTACATGTCCTACTGGGGACGGTGCTTGCTGCCGAGGGCCATGTTGAACTTGATGCCATTGCTGTGTCGGCAGTTGTGATTGAGAATTGTATTGAGCATGTGTGAACTGAGGCTGTGCTTGAGGGGAAGGCTGCGTAGATGCATATCCGCCTGATGAGACTCCGATGTGTTCAAGAGTCCCTTGCGTTGAATATGAAGAGGCCGGACGTGCGTGTGGCTGCGCCTGCGGAGGAGGAGAGTGGATGTTGGCCTGCGGTGCAAGGGCGCTGTGAAATGGTACGGTGTTCTGATGAATAGCGTGAGGATGAGTAGGATAGGTATTCGGGTCTGTGTCACTAGGCGGTATGTGATGATGGCCCGCGGACCCGTTGGCTAAAGGGGGTGTCCCTGCTTGGTACCGCTCCTGCGCATGAGTGTCCGGTGAATTCACTCGCGTATCCTGCATAGCGTGCATGACCGGGCGCGAAGGTCCGCCCGGCCGGAGGATCGATGGCACGAACTCTCCCCTCGGCTCTGTGTCCTGGGGGAGCGGCGGTAACGGGCCATCCTCGCTCTTTGAGGAACGTCTGTTGGAGAGGGATGGCGCGGTAGGCTGCGGTTGTTGTTGTTGCTGAGCCGATCTCCCTGGCCACGCGCCGGGTAGAGGTACCTGCTGCATTTTTTGGCGCCCCTGTCTGGCGCCCTCGTGTGAGTTGATCCTCGATCCCTGCCCCCCAGGGGAGAGAAGCGAAGGCTGTGGCTGGTATGCCACTTGCTGCGGTCGTTGGGCAACGGGTTGCTGGGGTCGCGCAAGGCGTTCGCTGGGACTCGTGAACTTGGAAGGACGTCGTGTCAGGGGCGCCGGGCCAGCCGCGAAGAAGGTCATCTCAAGATAAACGTCTCCACGCTGGGTGCCCTTCAGACTCAACGGCACCCAATCTATCATTATGTTGAGATCATGGCAGCTTGGGAGAGAGAAAGTGGGCGCACCATCGAATTCACCAGATTTCAGGGTATCTGTAATATCGACAGTTCCCTCGCCCAGGAGTTCGTCTTCCTTCTTCTCCTCCGAGAACACAGAAATCGTGAGGGTTCTATTGTTCTTCGATGAATCCTTCGCTATGGGAAAGCGTATTTCGGCATCCCAGACAGGGTGCTGTCCGCCCTTGGGATCGACAGGTGTCTGCTTGGTAGCGCCACTAAGGGAGAGCTTGCAATAGGGATCTTGTTTGTAAAAAGTGTGGTTGTCAATGAGATGTTGCGCTTTGAGGATGACTATGACGAGAGTGCCCAGTTCCCTAGACATTGTGGGTGATTGATTGGGAGAAAATTGTAGTTAGTCTGCCAAGAGGGTGCCTGTAAAATAGCGACAGCAAAGAATCTCTGAGTCCAAACACAGTAAGAGCACGGTAAGGAATGACAGGGGGCGCTGTCGTCCTCCACAGCACAGCAGTAGCACAGCACAGGTTATTGTTCTATTCATAGGTTTCCTTCGCCACAGTAATGCTACAGTACTGTATGCTATTTCTACCACACTGTTCTCCAAATCCTCTTGCACTATACAGTAGCACAACTCGCGGCGCGAGCACACGGGTGTCAGTCAGTCAGTACGAGTCACTGATGGTCATCGTGGCATCGTGGCGAACCACTTTTCGAACCAGGAAGACTAAGTTGGACAGGTGGTTCGGACGACTGCGCCCGAACGCGTCACAATCACCAGAATGACTTGATCTTGAGGCCCACATTCATCCTCAATACACTAGCAGTGAGCTCACTTGTCACGATGTAAGGTTGATAGATCGATGAGCTCGAGTGAGCGCGTTGTTGTCTGTAGAAGGTGACAGAGTGAAGTATACGCACACAGTTAGTAGTACGAGAACTGACTCAACTGAGGCGGACGCGTCTATCTACTGTGACTGGTGTTTATATATGGGTGCCCCTTGGGCCTTGGCGGGCCGGCATCGGACGTATCATGCGCCGTTCATATCATTGTTGTAATTGTAAATGGATGAAGTAACATGAACGTGAGAGGCCGATCAGAGGTAAGAAACTAATGGCGCAACGCAAAGTGAAATACGATACGCCAATGTTCGGGCGTTTGGGTGTGTCATTGTGTGTGTGTGATCGAGCCTTTATCTAAGCGAGACCCGGAGCGCCCAACCCTTCCCTGGCGGGAGGTGAATATCGGTGAATAGTATGGTGAATGCCCAGCATTTGTATATCGATGGTTCTGCACATCGATTTTCAATAAGAATCGCATCTTCCTCATTCTGCGTGGAGGATTGGGTATTCCGAGGTAGTGTACCAAATAGCAAATAACATGCCATATATCAAGTTCAGAGTCCCCACCCTCCTTCAAGTTCCAGATATGACGATAGTGGCACCAATTCAGCGTTCACCATATCTCAACCCAGCACTGGCAATCTAGGCTCCCGTCGTTTGTCCGGATGGACAGTGTATATCACTAGTCATTCGTGAATCATGCCCACAAAAGCAAACAAGACCCGTAGTATTTCCCGCACATACCACAGATTATGACCCTAAATCTAGGAGTGATCACGCGACCTTGCGATGTCCGGTTCCCTGCGCCATGCCACATGCGCCAAGCGTCTCAAGTGTTCGCGTCGGCACCCAACTCGAAACATTGGGTCTTCCGTATTGAGATACACGCTGTAGATATCACGGGCGTTTATATACGCACCGAAGGTGATGACTTGTCGAGGAACATCGAGAGAAGGACGTATCGAAGCATGGTATTGAGTCCGTGTGATCCCACGTAGTAATAACTGCACAGCATTAAGTTTCTCGTGTCGGGATGCGTAGCGCAACGGGGTCCTTCTCTCGTCGTTGCGAACGTTTATATTCGAACTGGAGGTCAGCTTTTGAACAACATCGAGATGACCACGTATCGAAACATCGTATAACGGTGTTGAGCCCGCGCGATCCTGAGTGTTCATGTCGGCACCCGACTCGAGTAATACCCGTCTAACATTAAGTTTCCCGTGTTGGGATGCGTAGTGTAACGGGGTTGTTCCCTTCCAGTCGCCAGCGTTTGTATCCGCACCGCAGTTTATAAGTTATTGAACAACATCGAGATGACCATATATCAAAGCTTCATGTAGTGGTTTCAAGTCCAAAGGTCCACTGTGGCCCACGTTCGCACCCCAGTCGAATTGCCCACTATTTGATGCACGATATAACGGTGTTCGACAAATTTTGTCCAGGCAGTCCACATTTGCGCCATGCACAAGTAAGAACTGAGGAATCCCGACACGGCCTCTCCTTCGTAGGCCAGAAGCGGAGTGCCAGAATCAGGATCAGTAGCATTTGTATTCTGATGACATCTGGTGACGAGGTATTTTACCACGTCATCGAAACCATAAAGCGCAGCGTAAGATAGAGGGGACCGTTTCGGTTCTATCGAAAAACTCCAATGTGTTTGCCGTCGGAGGTCGACCCAAACTGTGAAATATGGCAGGTCTGGAATCAAAGAGGGGTCCCGTGCCAATTCGGATCTGTGACGCTACGCCGTCGACCTGAGCGTGATCTACCCAATTTCGGGCCGCGTATCCAGCAAGAGGGAAGCCCCGAAAGTTTTTTTTGTCGACAATATTATCTAGCTGTAGCAGTGTGCTGATGTAACTTTGCGTGCGAGGGTTATATTGGCAGGCTCCGGGGAAGATGGAGAACCAAGAAACGGTTGGTGTCCTAGACCGCAGGCGGTCGGAAGTCAAGAATTCCTTGATAGAGTAATGGGAGAAAAGAACAATCCCGATATCCCCGTCGTCGCCGATGTCATGTCGGAAGTCCAGGGTGTCTGGTCTGGCCATTGCAATTAATGTAGAACAGGCCGACAAAATGGCTTCTTCTGCGCCTCTGCGGCGCAATCCACATTAAGCTTGGCCTTTGCAACTCATTTAGCGCCAGCCAAATGCTCCCTGGAAAACAACGCCGCAGTGTATCTGGATGGATGACACTATTAACTCATCGGAACCTATATCATTGAATAAGCGTCACGATACGAAGTTGTGGAGAGCAAGTCGTACATTCCGTCGGCTTTTTGTGCCAGTGTCACAGGCTGTGAATAGTAGGGGGCCAATTCCAGCTATGATTGTATTTGCAGGCGGAATTTCTGCATAATAAGTGTTAAAATCATGATACATTCAGAAGAAGAGCAGCGCGTACAAGACCAATGCCAGTCCCAAGGACCCCACTGTGGGAGAGGGTAAGCAAAATATCCTACTGTTGGCTTGAGTTTCTTCATGATTTGCTCCTTGCAACCTCCATTTCGAAACTCGTCCGAACTCTTCGTGCTTGTTCTCGAAGAACCGCAGGTACGTCCCGTCGTCCCTGGGGGATGTGCAGGTCCGGGAGCTTGGCTGTGAGCAGATCCGCGTCGGTGTCCTTCCTGGTCTTCCGGGTGTACTCGACTACGGCAGCGTCAAAGATGGCTCGAAATTGCGATGCCGATGGTGTCTGTATGGGAATCGGAGGACATAACGTTTGGTAGGAGGATAACAAAGGCGAGTCGAGGGTCAAAAGGCCAGCTTGAGGATCTCTTGTGCACAGAGTACACACTGGCAGGTATGCCACGTCTGGACACTGCCGCGGCCGAGCGCCCCATCTGGGGGCAGTGCGTGACCCCAATTTCACACAGGCCAGGCGGACGTACCGTTGACCTCCGGCGGCCGAAGGTCCTTCTTTGACGGTCGCCGACCCTGAAAGAAATGTCTTTTTTTTTTTTTTTTTTTTTTGGAATTGGTAGCTGAAAGAAATGTCGTGTTGGCAGAAGGGTAGGGGACGGCGTATCACATATAGAAAGAATAGTTATCCAAGTTATACTTATACTTACCTGCCGCTTTAGTCTCTAGCCAGCACCAGCATCACCACCGTTGACACTCGCTCCCTCACTTGGTCAAACGTCTGTCACAACCCAATTCCGTTGTTCACACGCCCGACCACTGCACGCCAACCAGCATCACCAGGACGATGCGATATTAGCGGGTTTCAACGGCCAGCCGCAGAAACTTTTGATGACAGATGACAAACAAAGCAAGTCACGTGCACACAATTACAAAACCTTCACGTGCCGGAGTGATTGGAGATACAAATGGTAGCCTTTGCATCACAACTCCTCCCCCAAATACATAGAAGTGGCATCACTAGTCAAAAAAAAAAGGAAAAAAAAGTGACAAAGAAAAAAAGGTTGATAATGACAGGGAAGAAAAGCGAGAGGGAACAGGATGCCGGTCACGTGAAACAACTGTGATGTGGATATCGACGGCTCCAATAAATCGGTTAGCAGGAGATGCAGGAATGGAGGCAGAGAAACATGATAAACGAGTCATTACGCCACTGCGACAGCAGGGGTAGGTACAGGGGTGCTCGTTTGTGACGGTGCTGCCAACTTGCTGAATATCTGTGGCGGACAATGACTCATCGAGAACGAATCAGAATCCTTCGAAATAAGCACGCACCTTCACGAATACAGGCGCCGACTGCCCACCACTGACTGCCCATTTCCCATCGATGATCGTGAATGGAACGCCTGTTACACCTTTCGCACGCGCCTCGGCTACCTGATGGTTCACCTTGGCCAGGCATTCGTCCGATTTCAGGAAGCTTATTGCCTAAGGGAATAGACATTCAACTCAGCGACCAGAATCCTTCCAGATCAGTGCAGGAACGCGGGGTCCCTCCAAAGAAAGCGAAATGGAGGATCTTTCGGCACTGCCGCCATTCCGCATGAGGGACACTCACCTCAGCTCTGGACATGACATCTGCTTGCTCCGCCGCATCTGCAAGAACCTCAGGGTCGCAGATGTCGAGGTCGTCTTCGTAATATGCGCGGAAGATTGGTGTGATGAGGGCATACTGAGCCGAATGACCACCAATCTCATATGCTTTGGTCATGAGCCGATGTGCCGGGATGGTCAAACAGACAGGACCATTGAAGGAACTGACAAAGACGGGAATATTAGTATATGGGTAACCGGAGTTCACAGAGGGTGAAGCCCAGGAAATGCAGTAAAGCAGACGGTTGAGCTTTGAGGACAGAGAAGCACTCGGGCTCAGGTCATGAGGGGAAGCGCAGCGGAATCGCACAGACATGTCCTTTGGCGACGAGGCACTGCACTCGGACAAAGGACGAGGCGAGGCGGCGGACAGGAAACGAATGATGGATGACCTTGAGACCACTTACAAATTGATGCCCACGGATTCGCCTCGTTCCGTGGCCATAAGCTTGCATGATTCCCATCTCTCGCGACCAATCTTTCTCCCGACGAACTCATTTTTATCCATGGTCTCGGCGGGAGTGGTGGTGTGAAGTAGGAATGGGCGGTATTCGACTTCGAAGGTTATTGGAAGGTTGGAACATTGCGCGATGGCACCCTGAAGCTCGCGGTGAGCGACGTAACACCAGGGGCATGCCTATGAATGGGGTAGACGCGAAGAGGTGAGCGGGAGATGCATGACGCGCGGTGGGGGCAATGGGGGTTCGGCTGACTCACGAAGTCCGAGATGATGATGAGTTTGACTACGCGCTTCGACATGATGTAGAGTGGGGAGGGGAAGGCAGAGTAGAAGAGTATGTGGGATGAGAGAGGGGAGGGGACGAGGGAAGGAGGAAGGGGTAAGAGTTTAAAGTTAAAGGGAAGTGGATGGGGGGAACAATGAACGGGGGAGGAAAGCTGAGTGAGAAAAGAGGAAAAATGGAATATGTTTGAGGAGTAGTATGTTTATAATACAGTGCAGAGGAGGATCTGGGAATTACCATTCTCGATAGGCCGGCTAGAAAAGATTACTGAGCATACCGTCACACGCCCCACGATCACCTCAGATGGATCTCACCTTCGGTCACCCTTTCTTTCCAATTCTCTCCCTTCCTCTTTCTACTCCACCGTCCGCCCATAACGACATCCCAGCGCCCTGATCCTGATCTAAAAATCCGACGACCAAACCAAACTTAATCCAACACACCCAAAGAAGGTGCGGACTCCACTCTTCTCTCCTTCCTCCTTCACTGTCACGTGCGTCTTGTCAGCCCTTCTCTCATCCGTCGTCAATAAGCATCGATCTGCTTACGACATCGTGACTGTGTAATGCCCCCAGACCCCTGCACTTTTCCCGTCACGGCGATACGCTATTGCCTGTGGATTACCGCACCCATCGGAGGATATATAGTTAGGCCCGACCTGAAACCTCACGATCACTCATGACATCCTTCGGCGCGAGGCTTAACTTCTAACGTTCGGTCACCATGCATCTTCGTAAGGAATTCCAAACAACCGCGGCTTGCCCGCATCACCGTGGCTTAGTAGAGTGCCACATTGATTTTCGCTCGCTTGGCGCTCTCTCTGCCAGCTGGTCATCGAGCGTCCCCACACGCACTTGTGCGCTCACATACGTTCTCGTCGTGTGCCCACATGCCATTCCGACTTCTCCTCTGCCCCTGTCCCTGATGGTGTCCGTGTGGGGGGGCCACAATCAAAAATCCCATGTGCATGTGTTTTAACCCTGCTGGGCTGGCCCGCATCTCACTCGGTACACCCACCTGGGCGTCATGAAGTTTGTTCACCAACCCCTTGGGTATACACTTCGTCCTACAATACTCGTGCATACCATGAACATTATGTGATAAAGGTTCATGGCGGCAACAGTTCCCCATGCTGAGACCCGGTCGCTCGTTGCCCATTCGTGAAGTTCGGAACTTAGGCAAGATCAGTACTGCTGACACGTTGCCAGTGACGGTTGGTGAGCGGCGATGTTACCTGTATATTACCTGATCTGGCGCTTTTGCATTCTTCCTGCTCGAATGAGCGTCTCAATTCAAGGACGCGATTGGTGACCTGGAGACCGACTGTCTGTCTATCAGAACCGTTGTTTGTTGGGGAAGACCTGTCAAACGTGAGCGTCTTCCCTTCCTGATCGGCTCAAGGCACGATGGTGAGCGGGTCTGTTGACCCAGTTTTGACACTCATTGTGACGTGATGGCCAGGCGACATACAGTATGGGTGTCTGTGTTTTGTTTAGTCCCAACCCAACGACTCCCAATTTAACATCAGTAGTTGTTAGCATCCCGAAAACCGTGTCTCATTGTGACCCCCTTCAGCCCTCCTCCCCGCGGCCGGCAGAATTTAACCCTCCCTAAGCAAGCTGACCATACTCGTTTGCTTGTTGCCCATGTACTGTATGACAGCAAAAAAAATTGTCTCTTTTCTCGCGCTCTTTCCGGATCCGGATCCAGTCCGAGAGGATTTTCGGCACCGGCTCCGGGTGTGCTATTCCCGATTCGGGTGAGTATTGATTACGGGAACAGGACTCCGACTCCGATAGCACGATCAAGTCAGCCAAGCTCGCCCAATGCCTTATGTAGCGAGGGCTTTTGGCCAGCTATAGAGTGACGTCAGGTTATCGCGTCCGACTTCAAACATCCTGAGCCTGGCGTCGCCTAAATACACTACCGGCTTGCCCGTGGACTGTAAGAGTCTCTCTATTGTTGGAAACGATCCGGTCATGCGTGCTTATCTGCACGGTGTTAACGCGTGGAGACGCCATGTATTACGAACATAACTCCAGAGTAAATTCCGAACATTGATATACCTTATTTATTAAACGGCGCGCCCAGGCAGACGGAGAAACATACAAAGGAGATGACCACGAGATGGACACATCCCACGCATGCGGGCCGCTTTACAAATCGATTAGAGGCAGGTCGATTCGGGCAGCAAACCATCCTCAGTCAGCACAAGGTGACCAACTCAGTACTCTTCCGATGTTCGGAGACGGCCCAAAAGGATTAAAGACAGTGATTAATATTTGGTATGATGGCACTGGGGAGTCTTACACACGCGGCCCTCGGATAGACAGGAGAGATCATTTTAGGAGGTCAATGCCATTGCATTGCGGAGGGCTGTTGGACTCGGGAGGAGGTTCAGGTGTCAGTGTCAGTCCCGCAGCTTGGAGCCGACAGCGTTAGTAAGCACGTGGCCGGGCCAGAAGAGAACGAGTCCAACAAACAACAAACAAACTGAATGATCCTGTGTGCGTAAATCAAATAGTATGCAGCCGAGGGAAGAGGCGACTTCTCATCGACCTTCACTGGTACCGAAACCGAAATCTCCCCCAACTTGAAGATGGTGGACGAATTCTCCGAGTTTTCCGGTGATAGTTAGTAATAGGAGTCACCTGCCAACAAGATAGATCTCTCTAAAGGTTATGCTGGACCTTCATGGATCATGAATCCTTTCCTTTTTTCCTGGACAGCAGTCGCGACGGAGCGCGCGCGGAGGACAGTCTCAGCCAATCCAGCTCTGCAGTACTTAGGTGAGACGGGTATGCGAGCCCGCGGCTCGCCTAGTTTTACTGGCGTATCTGCCACGTGCTGACACAGCCAAGGGGTCGCCACCCACTGGCCCGGAGTCAGTCGCGCTCATCGGTCTCGGCGACGTGGCGCTACGCCGATAATCCTCCCGGTCAGGTACCCCCATGGCCATGGGCGGGTTTCCCTTTGGCAATTGAAGGGGGTCAGGAGGGAGACCGAAAGAATATCGGAAGAGCCTGAGCGAACATCGGGGCATCTTGAAGGGCCCATGTTTTCCATGTCCCGGTGAGTCGAGAGTTGACGGTGCAGAGGCTCGACCAGTGCCCGAACGGCCAGGCCCATTCATCCACAAGGACTAGCTTAATTCGTTGAAATTCCGCTGGCTTGATCGGCTCAAGCCGCCGCGGGCCCTGGGTGTGCCACGGTGGCGTCGCTGTCTGGTGGCAATCCCAGACATGGGCCTACGCCTGACGATGATCAATAATCACAGGCACCCATTGCTGAGCGACGCCGAGAGCATTTGTCAGTCGCGATGGTCCGCACCGGATGGGCCCCGTCTCCTAGTGCCTTTATTCGGAAGTCGGTGGTGCCGTGGTTGTTCAATTGGTGAGGACGTAATTCATGGCCGCCCCGTTTCGCGCGAGACTACTGGTAGGGTGCGTTGACGCAGGATGTGGGCTGGCCTGATGCGGGGGTTCCCAAGTCGTCGTGGGTGCTGCATTGGAGTGTAGCTCGCGTCGTCTTCGCGAGGTGAGGGTGCGATGGGAGCGGCCTCTGTGACTTCGATCGAGCTAGTCCTACAGTATGCTGGACCACGGAACGGGTCAAGGAGCTGACTGTCCGTCAATACGCGTCAATATCCGCACACCAGCATATTAAGACCTATCCATTGTTAGTTTAGTTAGTCACGAGTCACGGTCAACAAGGCCTTTGGCTAACAATAAGCCCCTCTCTGAACCTTCATTACAAATCGTGCGCGTGCGCTTTCGTTTGACAGGCGTTGACGGGAGAACGCCCCGTGGTTCGGCAGTGCGGCGCGGCAGGGGCTCTGCCATTTATTACGGCCGTTGTCGTAAGTGGTCCACTGACATTCCATACAGTACAGAGTACAGGAGCTACATGACAGCATGACCAACATATCGAGTTCATTTCCGGCGGATAAATGCATGCCTCGAGGCAACTGCAAGCTATCTAGGTACCTAAACTAGTAGTCGATCACGTTCTAGGGCCCTCACCTCGCCCCCCCAAACACGAGGATCAGATTATAAGTGTTTCCGAGCAGCACTTCAAGTGCCTCATGGCCACAACACTTGTTGTCTGTCGATCTGTCGAAGGCATTAGATATGAACAACAACCGATGAGTCAGTAACTTCAATCAGCTTAATGCTGTAATGCATATTTCACGAGGTCAGCCATCCAGCACTGTAGATTCGTCCGAAGCTCACACAGGCTCGGAATATTTGCGTTTCCTCTACTTAAACACACGGAAGACAGATGGCGACTGAGCCAGACCTGTTGTGGGCGGAAAACGCCCCCGCGTTGCACGATCTAAGGCTGGCATTTCCCTCCTGGTGATATCAGCATGCGCAAAACGAGGCAAAAAATAATAATGTTGTGTCAAACAAACATTGCACAGGAACAGGGGAATAGGAGTAGGAGTAGGAGGGATTCCAGAGCCAGCCAGAGCCAGAGGGCGCAGGGTGATGCCGGTGATGGGGATAAGAGAAGAGGAGATCAAGGCACGTGACGTAATGAAATAAAAAAGGGGAATGCCGGAAGTGGGGCCAGACCTCTGGAGTCTGACGGCCATGATTTGGGCGCGGGTTTGCGCGGGATGCGGGCGCAGCAGCTGTCGAGCATAACAAGGGATATGGGGGCTCTTTTCAGTACCATTGGGCATGGGCGCATCATCAGGTGCTTGGGCGTTGGGGAGAGAAGGAGGACAATCTCCAAACAAGAGCTAGCCTTTGTTGGGGCCATGCGGGAGTAAGGCGTGAGAAAACGGAACCGAGTTTAGGCGAAATGGCCATATTGGACGGTTTCACGCCTGTCCGTGTACACCTACCTGTTGTCTTTCTCTCTTTGCCCCCTCCCCGCCTTGGTCCCTCTTTTTCCCTTTCTATCCCTCTCCGATTCGTGATGATCACGACAACTCCACATGTAATAGCTTCTTCCTCCACCCATACCTCCCAACCCGTGACCACAACCGGCGTCGTCGGTAACCACTTTCGTGTCGGAAAAAAGATCGGTGAAGGATCCTTCGGCGTTGTCTTTGAGGGTATATTTCTCCTTCCTTTTCTTCTCACTCCCTGTTCAATTTTATCCCGTAGGTACAAATCTCCAAACTAGCCAGCCGGTTGCTATCAAGTTTGTGAGTCGTTCTTGCACAGGCTGCGATTCCACTCTAGAGCTCCATTTGCCGCCTAGGAACCCCGCAAGTCAGACGCGCCTCAACTGCGGGATGAGTATCGCTCATACCGCACCTTGAATAACACTCGTACGTTCCCTCCCCCGTCACCGATGCGCCCACTAATTCCGCTACTTGACACCCGTGCGGCCCCTTTTTCGCTCTATCCTGGTGCTCAGTTGGTGTTCCTCAAGTGCATCACTTTGGCCAAGAGGGGTTACATAATGTCCTCGCAATTGATCTCCTAGGCCCCAATCTTGAAGACTTGTTTGACATGTGCGGCCGCAAGTTTACCATCAAAACGGTGTGCCTGGCTGCGAGACAAATGGTGGGTCCCTTGATTGTCGATCCCGCCTGTTTCGTCCTTTGTTCTCAGTTTTCTGTCCCTACATCAGGTTTCCCGGATTCAATCGGTGCATGACAAGTCTCTCATATACCGCGATATCAAACCCGACAACTTCCTTATCGGGGTCCCCGGCACGAAGAATGCCAACGTCATCCATTTGATTGGTATGTCCG